>OIYO01000017.1_pt1 | contig 184243 bp, 256 predicted proteins | sample 1588191 | NCBI WGS metagenome assembly OIYO01 (sample SAMN03283275) | human gut metagenome | biome: human-associated habitat; material: feces | host: Homo sapiens | place: Peru | collected 2012 | reverse complement strand
TATTACACTTCCGTCTTCATTAAGGAATCTTACTGTATAGTCAATATATGATGATTCATATACTGCTTTGTATACAGCATCGCTTACAGCTTTTGTTGAGATTTCTTTATCCCAGCCTTTAAATGTGTAATTATATGTCTCATCACTTTCCCTGACCGGATTAGAAGGAATTACAATATTCTCATCGGCATTATATATTCTTTCTGAAATAATGCTGTCATCATAATCTACAAACTTAACCGTATAATCCTTTAAATTTCCCCCGTCTACATGCCAGCCGTCTGCTTCACGTTTAAGAACATACCAGCAATCAACCGCATCTTCTTTAACTCCTGCTTTTTCTGCTGTAAGACTTACAAAAGACTTTACAAATTCTTCATTATTATTACCGTAAATAGTATCTGATTCACCTTTTATATAAGCTTCTTCAAGCATTGATATTATATTTTCATATCCGGTAAAATCATTTGTTACAGTAATTGTTGAACCAAGCTTTGTAAAATACTTTGGCTCACGTTCTTTAATGTATTCGTAATCAAACAGATCTTTTCTTGACGATGCTTCGATATTGTATTTATAAAATGCAATCTTAATTGATTTATCAAATACTGCTTTGTATGTTGCATCTCCTGTACATACATCGCTTACTTCCTTATCCCAGCCTGCAAACGTATGCTCATAAATATCTTTGTTTCCGGGATACTTTGGGTTGCCCGGTTTAACAATCTTATCACCATATTTTAAATTCTGTTCTGAAATTACTTCCCCGTTACTGTTAACGAATTTTACAGTATATTGGATATCCGTCACGTCATAAAGTGCTGTATACACAACATCTTTTGTAACTTTTTCAAATTCCTTATCCCAGCCTTTGAATTCATATCTTTTGCCATCAATTTCATAATCTGAAGCTGTTTCCGGTGCCCCACTTCTGACATCTTCAGCCGATGTCAGAGCATCAAATATCTTTTCAGTCTCTTTGCCGTTTACGGAATATATAACTTTGTACTTTTTCTTTACGGCTTCGTATGTTGCCTTATACTCTGCATTGCCTTTACATACAGTGCTTACTTCAGGACTCCATGCTGCACCTGTATATTCAAATTCAACATTGTCCGCCTTTTCAGGTACATCAGGCACCGTAATTGTGTCATTATATGAATAGTTATGTTCTGATAACACCTCTCCGTTTTCATATAAAAACTTAACTGTATACTGCTTTACTTCCTCAGTAAATGACGCATATACTGTTTTATCTGACTTAACATTAGTTAAATCTGCCGGATTATCATTTACGTCAACCCATCCGTTAAAAGTATATGAAGCATACTCAGTTTCAGCTTTTACAGGTGTAGCGCCATTGTACCTTGCACTCTGTCCATCAATAACGCTGATTGTTTCAATAACTTCTGTTCCATTTACAAACTTAACGGTATGTCTTGTGACATTCTGTTTGTTTTCAAGTTCAAAAGCAATGCCTCCATCATCTAATACATAATGGCAGCTGTTTTCCTTATCATAGAATGTCATTTTATCAGTAAAAACAACTGTGACAGATTTGCCATTAACTGTGAATGTTACAGGATATGACATTGTATAATATATTGGGTCATTTTTTGAACCAATATAAAAGTCATTACCAAATAAAACCGCGTCACTGCCATCAATTAATTTTCTGTTGTTAATTTTGATATTAACTTTTTCTCCATCACCATACGCTGCGGTAACAGTTATTTTATTCATATCAAAACTTTTTTTGTTCGTCTTAACTGTTCCTACCAATTTCCCATTATCGTACAGTTCAAACTGATTATTAACAGAAACGTAAAGGTGATCCGCTTTTATACCCTTTGCTCTTGAAACATTAACAACATACGTTTTAGTTTTTTTCCCATTATTTACAACAACTGTTGTGCTGCCACGTTTCAATCCTTCGACTACAAGCTTTTTTACTCCTATAATGTTAGTATGGATACTTGCTTTTGCAACCTTAGGATTGCTGTTAGATTCAACTTTCCATTTATCCCAATCAAATGTTACACTATCCTTTTCTCCCTCTTCAACAGTTATTACATTATTCTCTGCTGCAAGAGTTTTTCTTGAAAATCCGGAAAATACTGTAGTAACTGTAAGTGCCACAGCAAGAATCATACTAAGCACACGTCCTAATACATTCATCTTTGTTTTCATTTTTCTGCTCCTTTTCCTGTTTTTCCATATGATGCCATATTATCACACCCATTTTTTCCATTCTCCCCCCTAATTGGGGGGAATTGGGCAAAGCAGATATATTTAATTATATTGAAGGGAATGTGCCGTTAAGAATTAAAAACGGCTTTAGAAAATTTAATTTTATTTTATTTAGTTTATAAGTTTTTTATATTTATTTCACAGTTTAGACTTATTTTCACGTTACAATACATATTGTACCAAACCAAAAGAAAAGGCTATATCCTTTTTCTTCATTCCTATCCGGGCACCTCTTAACCGAGGTGCCCCTCCTATTTTCACCGGTTCTTTATCTGTTCATCCAGTTCTGTAAGATATTCCCAACGTTCCATTTTATATTCAAGTTCTTCATTGAGTTTATTTTTTTCACAATCAAGTTCATTGAGTTTTACGAAATCATTGGAATTTTTTACCATAAGATTATCAATTTCCGTAATCCGTGCTTCTATTTTTCCGATATCATCTTCAATATGCTCAAATTCCTTTTGTTCCGCATAAGTAAATTTAAGTTTTTCCTGTTTAACTTTTTTACCGGTATTCTTCGGTATCCCGGGCTCGGCTTTTACAGGTTCTTTGTCAAATTCAGCAACCAGCTCATAATCCGAGTATCCGCCCTCATACTGTCTTAACCTGCCATTTTCAAATGCAAAAATTCTTCGTACCACTCTGTCAAGAAAATATCTGTCATGGCTGACAGCTATTACTATTCCGTCAAAAGAATCCAGGTAATCTTCAAGAATGGTCAGCGTCTTTATGTCAAGATCATTGGTCGGCTCGTCAAGAATCAATACATTAGGTGCCTCCATAAGAACCCTTAACAGATTCAGGCGTCTTTTTTCACCACCTGAAAGTTTTTTTATAAGGGAATACTGTTCTCTCGGAGGAAAAAGGAATTTGTCAAGCATCTGGGATGCGGAAAGTGAGCCATCCCGCGTCTTAACATACTCTGCAGTATTTTTGATATAATCAATCACCCTGATTTCAGGGTCCATAAAGCTTATCCCATCTTCCTTACGTGTAGATATTTCCTGTGCATAATATCCGATTTTTACTGTCTGGCCGATAACTATTTCCCCTTCGTCAGGTTCAACAATCCCCATAATAAGCTTTAACAGAGTTGTCTTTCCACAGCCGTTAGGCCCTACAATACCTATGCGGTCATTTTTAAGAAAAATATAATTAAAATCATTAATAATATGCCTGTCGCCGTAGGCTTTGCTGAGATTATTAATTTCCACAGTGGTTCTTCCAAGCCTTGTGGATATGGAACTTAATTCTATTTCCGAATCCTGTTCAGGACGTTTTCTGTTTTTAAGTTCCTCATAACGCATGAGTCTGGCTTTCTGCTTGGTGCTTCTCGCCTTTGCTCCACGCATTACCCATTTAAGCTCGTTTCTTAAAAGATTGGCTTTCTTGCTGTCCGTTGAAACAGCCATTTCCTCTCTTTCGGCTTTAAGCTCAAGAAATCCCGAATAATTGGTATTATAGCTGTATATTTTTCCTTTATCCAACTCCACTATTCTGTCAGAAACGCTGTCCAGAAAATATCTGTCATGCGTAACCATAATTACCGATTTTTTATAATCCTTAAGATAATTTTCAAGCCATGTTGACATCTCATTGTCAAGATGGTTGGTAGGCTCGTCAAGAATCAGTATATCCGCACCGGATAATAAAGCCCTGACTAATGCTATTTTTTTACGCTGTCCTCCTGACATATGGCAGGTCAGCTCATCATAATCCGTTAGTCCAAAAGTCTGAAGCATGGCCTTTGCCTCTGCTTCCACCGCAAACATATCCTCATCCTTTGGTACATCTGTCATTACATAATGTATAACTGTCTCATTATCATCAAATGACGGATGTTGTGAAAGCATTTCAATAATAACTTTATTGGCTATGGTAACTTTGCCCTCATCAGGTACAATATTTCCTGCTATTATATTAAGAAGCGTTGATTTTCCCGTTCCGTTAATACCTATAATTCCTACTTTTTCACCTTCCTCAAGGGAAAATGAGGTATCATCAAACAATTTTCTTTCCGAATAAGAATGTGTCAGATTCTCTATAGTTAAAATATTCATACATTTATTTTATTATGAGAAAATATGCCGCAATAGCCGCAATTGCCACTACTGCTATGATAATTCCTGTCAATAAACCCTTTCCTGATTTAGTTTCTTCCTGAACCTCTTCCACAATGGTTTCTTTAATTCCGATACTCATTCTGTCAAGAGTATTCCTATCCCACAAAAGCACTCCGGCTTCATCACCAAGTTTCTTTGCTCCTGATATAAAAGAACTATTGGTTATAAATACACGGGCATCATGAGACATGTCTTTTGTTCCATCCACAAATTCCTTCATAGCTGCAGTTCCGACTGCGTCTATATCATACTGACATTTAAAGCAGTATTTTTTATCATCTTTTACCGCCGTTATATCATAAGGTTTTCCTGTATGCATCTCAACTTTGTCATAATTAAGAGCTGTAAGCATCTTAGCTATTAATGGTAAAAAATTGTCTTTGTCTCTGATTATCATAAAATATTGTTACCTCCGTATTTTTCGACTTAATATGTGACATTATAACATATTTTTATTTTTGACGTATAGGTTTATTGTAGAATTTCTTGACTATATTGCCAACTCAATGTAGTATTTTATTATAATATTGTTAGAGGTTTCTTATGGAAGATAATATAATTGAATTAAAACAGGGAGAGGTATTGCTCCGCACCAATGATGAGATAAAATGTCTTTATCTTATTCTTAGTGGGGAAACCGATATTTATTCCCGCTACGGCAGGATAAGCACATCTGCCGGAAGTATTCTTGGGTTATCAGGCAGTTTATATGGTTTAAGTTTGTATAATTATGTTGCAAAAAGTGACTGTATTTTAAGGAAGTTCACAGTATCAGGAATCTCTGATCTTGAAAAAATACTACGTGAATATCCTGATATGGTACCGGATATCGTAATTCTTAATGAACATTTTATAATGGAACTTATCAAGTTATATCTGTCCATGATGATAAAATGTAAAAGAAAAGATCCATCATTCACGCCCGACAGCAGGCTTAACAAATGGGTTCTTGACAAGCATAACGGAATAGCATCCATTCCGGAAGATATTAAGAAAGCATATTTCGGAGCGAACATAAGTAATTCAGCAGGTATCATTATTGAAAATACTGAATTTATAAATCTCCTCCATGAAATATGTCTTGATATGTCAGAACTTCTAGGCATTAATAACGACTACATTCCTAAACAACAGAATGCAGCAGCCAGAAGTCCCGTTCCCGCACTGACATTTACGAAGGACGACCTTTTTATTCTTGATGAGCTCAAGGGTTCACTGGATAAAATATTGGATTATTCTGAAATTGACGCTGATACCAGAGCTTCTGTAACCGACACTTTCAGACGTTTCAAAATATGCAGCGACAGATTATCAAGTGATGAAAATATACGTCTCTTGAGAAAACAGATAACCGGATTTTTCTATGACATATACTATAAAGTATTTATTAAATCCATTAATGATGATGCCATACCTTCGTATATATATATGTTTTTAAATTTTGGATATATGGATGAAGAACTTGCCGGTGAGGAGGTATCCGTCCTTCTTTATAAAATATATAAAGCCGGCGATTCGCTGTTTAACAATGATAATATATTCACAATGTACCGTTGGTTAAAGCTCGTAATGTCGGGGGAGAAGAACCCAAGCCGCAACAACTTTGACCAGTCATACGAAGAATTCATCCGTCAGGAAATCAAGAATAACAGCATAGATATGCCCGAGGAATCTGCATTAAATAATTGCGAAATGAAACTGCGTTTTGAAATTGACAACCTTTTCAAATCAGCCAATTATATGACCTACGGCAGGGTAAGTACATTCGTACCGGTTATAATTAAAGAAAATATTGCAAAAAATATTCCTGATGCCATGCTTTCTGCAGATAGTGTCACAGATATCATAACCAAAATTAAGGAAATCGATTTTTCTTTGTTTTACCGTTCTATCGTATATGCCAATGAAGAACTCGGCATAAGCCAGTTATATGTATATGAGGAATATCTCCCTGAGATTATCCTTACACCATGTATCGGCTCCAGAGGTGTTCTGTGGCAGGAAATCAATGGCAGAAAAAGAAATTCTTCCGCCAGAATGTTATTTCCTATATTCTGTAACACAATTCCCGAAAATATATTTCTTAATGTCATGGGAAAATACCGTTGGGAAATATGCAGGAGAATACAGGGTTCCTACTGGAATGTGGCAACTGAAAAGTCCCTCACCTCCGAATATTACGATTACCTGCTTTTCTATAAGAAAAACAAAGACTTATCAGAACAGCAGAAAGAGAAATTAAAGTCCCTCCTTATCAACTGCCGTAACAATTATTCAGAAGTCTTTGCGAAGGATTACGAGACATGGATTAACTACGAATCAAAGGGAGCAAGTAAACTCAACAAAATATCCCGTAATATACTTGCAAAATATTGTCCATTTAACAAGGATATACGTGGAGTGCTGAGAAGCAACCCGATATTTACAGACTGCATTGATTATTATGAGCGTCATATGTTAAATGACAGGCGAAAATATGATAACCTTATTAAGGTAATTCAGACAAAGAATATTCCTATTCCTAAAGAAATAGAAGAAACAAGAGCCTACTATAGCAAGTAGGCTCTTTATTTTATAATTTATTTAGCTGTGATATACTTCTGTGCTACAAGTAATTCTGCGCTTAATACCGCTCCTCCGGCAGCACCTCTGATTGTATTGTGTGAAAGTCCTACAAACTTCCAGTCAAATACAGCATCTTCTCTTAAACGTCCGAATGAAACACCAAATCCGTTTTCATAATCAACATCAAGAGCTACCTGAGGTCTGTTGTCTTCCTCAAGGTACTGGATAAAATGCTTAGGAGCACTTGGAAGATTAAGTTCCTGTGGAAGTCCCTTGAAGTTAGTCCAACGGTCAAGAATTTCTTCCTTAGTTGGTTTCTTTTCAAAATTAACAAATACTGCTGCTGTATGTCCGTTTAAAACAGGTACTCTTAAACACTGCGTTGTAATAACAGGTAAAGCTGCTTTCTCAATATGTCCGTCAACTAATTTACCCATAAGTCTTAATGGTTCCTGTTCACTCTTCTCTTCTTCACCTGCGATGTATGGAATTACATTGCCTTCCATTTCAGGCCAGTCTTTAAATGTCTTACCTGCACCTGAAATTGCCTGATATGTTGTTGCAACAACAAGCTTAGGTCCGAATTCTTTAAGTGCAAAAATTGCAGGAGTATAACTCTGGATTGAGCAGTTAGGCTTAACTGCGATAAATCCTCTCTTAGTACCAAGTCTCTTCTTCTGGTATTCAATAAGTCCAAAATGTTCAGGATTAATTTCAGGAACAACCATAGGAACATCCTCTGTCCAACGATGTGCACTGTTATTAGATACAACAGGTGTCTCTGTCTTTGCGTAATCTTCTTCTATTTTCTTAATTTCTTCCTTAGTCATATCGACTGCTGAAAATACAAAGTCAACCTTTGAAGCAACTTCTTCAACATCCATTACATTATAGACTATCATCTTCTTAACTGCCTCAGGCATAGGTGTTGTCATTTTCCATCTGTCGCCTACTGCATCTTCATAAGTCTTTCCTGCTGAACGTGGGCTTGCTGCAATTGCCACAACCTCAAACCAAGGATGATTCTCAAGCAAAGAAATAAATCTCTGTCCTACCATTCCGGTTCCACCAAGGATACCTACTCTAAGTTTCTTTTCCATTTCATTTCTCCTATCTGCTAATTCTTGTCATAGACTGCAAATTCCAATCCTTTACTACGGATTCCGTCTATAAAATCACCTAACATATCCCTGTTAGTTGATGATGAACCACTTAACTGGTATATTGCACCGCCATGAGCCTTATTAAGTGCATTAGACAAAGCCTGTGATACCTCCGGCTGATTATTGACATCCCAGTCAGAGTATGCATAACTCCAGAATACAGTCCTGTATCCAAGCTGTCCCGCAAGTGCAAGTGCCTGTTCACTGAAGTACCCTGACGGAGCACGGAACAGATACATCTCATACCCGTAAGTTTCATAAACGTAATTGTATAACACATCCATCCTCGTTGTCAAACTATTTACAGATAATCCGGGAATTTCTTCTCCGGTATCAGTGTAATTTCCGAGAACATGCCCTTCGTCAATCATTCTTTTTATTAATTCCGGATTCTTTTCCGCATAGTTTTTTGTTATAAAGAAAACAGCGGAAACATTTTTTTCTTTAAGTGTATCAAGAATTTTATCCGTATTGCCATATTCAAGAATCTCATTAAATGTAAGCCAGACATAATTGCTTTCAGGCTGTATAAAGTCCACTTTATAATCGCCGTATTTTAATTCATAAAAAGCCAGATTAGGTCTGTTGGTTGTCTTATCAAAAGTATTGCCTATTCCGTAATATACTCCATCCGCGCTTAATGAATTAATATCTTTAACATTAATTCCCGTATTATTGTTCATATATGGCGAATACTTACCATCCCCCATAATGTTAGACGGCATCTTACCCGCTTCAACAATGTTTACCTCAAATCCCTTCACCGCACAATTTCCATATTCATCCCTTGCGATTACTTCACAGTTATATTTTCCCACTTTGTCAAAAGACAGGATATTAATCATATTCTTTTTACTATCGGCTGCCGTAATATTATCGGAGAATCCGTATGTAACTTCTGAATAATCATTTACAGATTTAACCACATCCGACAGAGCCAAATCCGCCGATACTTCAAAATAAAATTTACTTCTTTCAAGCGTGATTTCCGGTTCCTCTGTATCAGTTACCTTAATACGAAAAGTCTTTGATTCATCTTTGTAATTAATCGTTGCCGTATAAACTCCGATAACATCCTTATTAACCTCAGAAAGATCCAAGGTCATCTCCTGAAGTACCTTTTTAGGTGCCCTAACATAATCTTTAAGTTCCGTACTTATCCCGCTGCCCACATTAACCTCAAATTCTTCCCTGTACAGGTTAATATTACCATTGCGGTTACCACAACCTGTTGCGGTGGCCGTTAAAAAAGTGGCAGCTATAATAGCCAGTCGTTTTTTCAAAGTATTCCTCCTTATCTGTCAGTATATTAGAAAAAACGGGCGTCCAAAGGACACCCTTTCCGTGAAATCAATATAAGCTACTAACGGGATTCGAACCCGTGACCTCCGCCTTACCAAGGCAAAATTATAGTTTTTCTTAAATCCTTGAAAATCCTTGAAAATATAGCATTTATAAGGGTTTCAGCCATTTCTCTATTTCCCGTTTTGTCCCATTTTGTGTTATATTTTATTATCTTTTACCATCTTATCTGTGGTAGAATTGTGGTAGAAAATTATAAATATAATTAGTTACCACAATTTAGTTATTGTTTAATTTATGAGTGTCTGATATAATTCAATATATCATAATAAAATAGCAAAGTAAATATACAAGGAAGTGTTTTGTTTGAAGAGAAGAAAAAATGGTGAAGGCACATGGGGCAAAAAAAATATTAAAAATGTAGAATATGTTTTTTACAGAAATGCCGATGGTAAATATTTTTATGGTAGAACTGATAAAGAAGTTAAGCAAAAAATCAAAAAAGATGAAGAAAATAAAAAAACAATTGATAATCATGAATTGTTTTATGATTATGTTTTTAAACATCTACAAACAAGAATTTCCAACTTAGAATCTACAACATTTGACGGCTATGAAGACGCAATTAACTCTATGCTTAAAAATAATACAGTCGGAAATCTAACAATGGATATTATTAATGAAGATATTCTAAGACGATATATTATTGAATTAAGTAAAAAATATTCAAGAGCCTCTATTGAAAAATTATATAAGGTACTAAATCCAGCACTAAATTATGCTGTTGAACATAAACATATAAAAGAAAATTATTTGAAATATGTAAAAATTCCTTCTGAATCCAATGTAGCCGTCAAAGCAAAAAAAGTTCCATTTATTACAGAAAGCGATTTAATAAAATTATATAATGAGAGTAAAAGAATTAATACAAAAGGATTTAACTGGGGTGGAAAAATTGGACAACCTACTTATGGTTCAAATGCACAAGCAGTTGTACTAATTGGCTACACAGGTTTACGAATTTCGGAGTTAAGAGGATTAAAATGGGAAAATGTTGATATAAAAAATAAAACAATCGAAATTAAAAATGCAATTGTACGAGTTAAAAATAGAGATGATGGAAACTTGACCACAAAATATACAATGAAAGAAAAAAAACCAAAAACAGAATCGAGTCATAGAATAATTCCTCTGTCTGATGTAGCTATTGAAATGATAAACTTTTTTGGAAATATGTTTCCTAATCATAAACCGAGTGATCTTGTTGTTCGTAATATAAATGGTAATTCTCCTAGTTCATCAAATGTGCAAAAAACATTAGATGCTATGCTTGTTAGGTCTGGCTGCTCTATTCAACATTGTGGCTTGCATGGATTAAGGCATGGGTTTGGAAGTATATTATTAACAAACGGCGTTGATATTAAAATTGTTTCAAAATTATTGGGACATAAAAAAATATCTACCACATATGATATTTATATTGATTTTACACAAGAACAAGTTAATAATGAAATAATGTCTGTACTAAACAAATAAGAGAGGGTATTCCTCTCTTATTTATAAACTATAATTCAATTTTTGTTCTGATGTGATTCATAATATATTTTTCAAATTCTTCTTCAGGAATAAGAATTTTCTTTCCAATTACAATTTTAGGAAACCCTTTTTGATTAATTAATTTATATGTATTGTTTCTTCCCATGTGTAGTTTTTCTTGTATATCTTTTATTGTTAATAATTTTTCCATAATGATTATCCATTCATTTTATTTATTACCAGTAGAGCCAATGCCACCACGGTTTGCGGAGTTAAAATCAGCATATTCAACAAACTTAAATTTTCTTGGTGTTTTACAAATTTCAAACTGACAAATTCTATCATTTTTATGAATAATTGTATCTCTAAGTGCTATAACAGGATATAACCATTCATCTTTTGATCCTCTGTAACTCCAATCAATTATACCAACTGAATTAGCCTGAATAATTCCAAAGTTTTTGAATGTTGAACTTCTTGGATATATTTTTGCCATATAACCCCTTGGTAGCTGCATTGCTACTCCAAGATGAATTAATTTGAAATCACCTGCTTTAATTTCAACATCTTCTGCTGAACGTAAATCAATCAAATCTCCTTTTGATATTTTTTTGATTGGTTCAATATCTGTAAAATATTTAATATTTATTTTTTTCATTTATAATGCTCCTTTAAATATATTTCTGTAAAAAATTTATTAGTTCATCTATAGAACTTTTCTTGTTTGTTTCATGAATTACTAACTCAACACCCTGAGAAAAATCTAATGAAAGCAATCCCATTATGCTATTTGCATCAACATTATATCTTCCACGTTTGGCATCTACTTCAAGTCCAAGTTCAGTTATTTTTTTATTAATCAATATTACGTCTTCTGTTTTATTTGTTTTAATTACTATCGACATTTTTAACCATCCTTTTTTAATTCGTTTCTTAAATATTCAAGATATTCTCTCCATTTACCAATTGAACAAATATACTCTTTACCCTTTAAGCACTTTTTCTTCATATCAGCTTTTATGGCTTCATATGTATTCTTTTTTGTTACTAACGATTTAATAAAGTTATTAGTGATTATTCCTATACTTAATCGCTCGTTTTCAGGTATATTTGCTAATATTTCTTTATAAAGCTGTAAATCTTCGTCTGGTATTTTATAATCCTTATTTCGTGGTAAATTCTTTGATGAAAATGGGCTTATACCAGCCCCACTTGTCTTAGGTTTTAGTAAGGGAATAATTTTGTCAGAATTAATATATTTGAAGCAAAACAATATTTCTGAATCAGTTTCTTCTATATTAAATATATTATCAGGAAATGATTCATTAATTATTTTTAGGATATTATGTGCTCGCCCAATAGAAGGTATATAAGCTTGTAATATTCCATTTCCTACATAATATATACGTATTTTATTTTGACAGGAAATATAGCAATCTATATCTTCATAACTTCCATCAAGTTTTCGTGGAAAATCATTTGTATTAAGATCATATTCACATAATATACGATACTGTCCCTTGAATTTATCTGTTAAGTATGACGTGTTTATCACCCTCTTTCTTTAGCTGCAATATAAAACTACTTTATTCTGAGTGAGAGATTGCTTAACATCAATGCATCTTTGGTTTTTTGAACCCCTCCACTTGAGCGTTATATCTTTCTGCTCATCTATATATTCTCCGTCAACGAGTACATCACATTGTTTTATTATCTCTCTGCGTTTAAAATTATTTAATCCTCCTTGAGATAAACATGATGATTGCCCTCGAAAGATTTCTGAATAAGAATATCCAGTATACAACCAGATAGTTTTCTCAGAATATGAAATACGGATTTGTTTGATTAATTTGAGGACTTCATCAAGGTTATTTTTATGTAGTGGATCACCACCGCTGAAGGTAATGCCCGATATATAGTCTTTAGACAGTTCGTTGAATATCTCCTGTTTTGCTGATTCGTCAAATGGAATGCCACTATCGGGATTCCACGTTTGAGGATTTTGACAATTATAACAATGGTGAGAACAACCTGAGAGCCATAAAACGACTCTTAGCCCAATTCCGTTACATACATCTTCATGTTCTATTTTGAGATAATTCATTTTAAATTACCTCCTTGTCATAGTCTGCTACAATGTCATCACACGTAAACCCATACTTCTTTTCAGCTTCTTTTCTAGCATTTACAGCATTATTAAAATCTGTATAATCACCTAAGTATTTGGTTTTATAATTAACAGTTATATATGCTGTCCACATATTCTTTTCTTTGTTGTAACTTACACCTGTTTTACCAGAAGTATTTACTTTGCTTAAACCTCTATTGTGGGAATTTCTTTGATTAGATTTTAGAATGATATTACATTTTCGATTGTCGTCAGTATCACGAGATAAGTGATCTGGAATTGAATTTGACGATTTATATTCACCATATTTTATTTCTGCAATTACTTGATGAATCATTAAAACAGATTTATTGTATTTATCATCTATTTTTACATTTGTTACCCAATAACCTTTGTCGATATTACCACGTTTATCAATTTTACGCCAATACCATCTTTTAACAATGTCGTAATCATCTTTGTCAATAAGACACTTGTTATTATTATCGTCTAATAAATAGTATGTATTGTCGCCATTATCAATAAATTTATTTGTTTTAGTAGAATATTCCTTGTTTCTTTTTGCGATTTGTTCAGAAGCATAACATCCACAAGATTGTGTATGTCCAGTTTTTAGCTGATATCCTGTAACACTTTTAATTTGTGGGTTGCCACAATCACATTTACATAGCCAATGTGCATTCGCCCTAGTTCCATTTTTATACTCTTCTTCGTCACGTTGTAAATCTCTTCCAATTACAGTTAGCCTTCCGAATTTTTGTCCAATTAAGTCTTCAACTTTTAAGGGATTGTTGAACTTGGAACATCCACATGATTTAATATGTCCACACTGAATAGCAGCTAATTGATTTGGTGGTGGTATTTCGCCACAGTCACATTTAGTTTTAACATATATTCTATGATATTTCTTATTAAAATAACTATCATATGATTTTTCATAGTCAATATCTGTTATCGTCAGTCGATTGTATTTCTTTCCTATTTCTGACTTAGCCTTATTTATTGCTTTATTATAAAATACAATTCTTCGTTTCTTCCTCGTTTCTTCTGTTAAAATTCTTCCTATAAATATCACTCCTTAAAATAAGTAGTAGAGGAATTTTTATATCCTCTCTACTTATTTATTCTCTTATTATTTAAAAGTTTCATGCGAAACTCTCATCTCTACCTCTTGCTGTTTACCCTTATTAAATGCACTCTTGTAATCACCTGTAAGATAACCAGTTACTCTACGAAGTCGTCTAATATCTTTACATCCACACATAGGACATTCATCGGCAATATCATCTGTATATCCACAATTGGTACACATGTCATTTGGAACATTTATTGCAAAATAAGGTACGTCTTTATCCATTGCATAATTTACGATTGTTTCAAGTGCATCAATATTATTTTTTACGCTACCATTAAGCTCTGTATAAGTAATACATCCTGCACGACTATATCCTGTAAGTTGAGATTCAACATCAATTTTTTGCGTTGGTGTAATTTCAACCCACACAGGAACATGGACACTGTTAGTAAAGAAATCTTTATCGGAAACATTAGGAATTACACCATATTTATCCTTGAACTTTTGCATTGAGGTGTAACATAAATTCTCGGCAGGACTAAAATATGTTCCAAAATTAAGCTTATATTCATTTTTGAACTCAGCACATCTGTCGTAGAATAACTTTTCAATTCTTCTAGCAAGTTCCATACCTCTATCTGTTGTATGGTCACATCCAATAAGAATCTGAAGTGTTTCTGCTAATCCAATCTGTCCGACACCCAAAGTCCCATGTTTTAATGCAGATACAATCCCTTCTTCTGGAATATACCCTTCCATAACACCATTTTCATACATAAATTTTGCTGAATCTGGCGACTGAGAACAAATCCACTCGAATCTTTCAAGTAACATATCTTTTGCTTCATGGATTTTTGTGTCAAGTAAGAACATAAAATCATCAATTAAATATTTTTCCGAATAATTTACTCCTAAATCATTTATAATCTTTTCTTTTGCTTCCATTGCTAAAGTGGGCATAATAATTGTCACAGGACAGATATTACCTCTTCCATCTTTTAACTGACCAAATCCGTTAATATCCCATGTATTAGCTGTGCGGCAGCCCATTGTGCTAAAATATGTCTTTGGATCGTTTTTATCATATCCATCATTACCAGACCAATCCACATTAGCATAGTTTGGATATAATCTCTGAGCAGTTGAACGTAATGCTAATCTAAATAAATCATAGTTTGGATCTTCTGGTTTTCTATTTACACCTTTCATACACTGGAAAATACCACATGGGAAAATTGATGTTTTATGTAACTTACCGATACCTTTAATAGAAGCATCGAGGAGAGCTTTAGTTACCATACGACCTTCTGGCTCTGTACATGTTCCATAATTGATTGAAGTAAATGGGAGCTGATTACCTGAACGGCTTTGAAGAGTATTAAGGTTATGATATAGACCTTCTACTGCTTGATATGTTTCTTTTTCTGTCATATCCATCGCATATTGATAAGCTTTGGGATTATCTTTCCAATAATTACTATTAATAGATAAATAATCTGTATAACAGCTTTCGTCATTGATAATATCATATACATATTGCTGGACGAATCGAATGTCATAATTTTCGATATATGTTAAGCCGTCAACGTAGTGTTTATAAAAACTTTTCCTAACGTAAGGAATCATAGTCCAATCAAGATGTGTTGCAGCCACGCCTCCGAACTGCTGTAAAGACTGTAACTGGAAAATAACAGCCACCAACTGAAATGCGGTGCTTACTGATTGAGCAGGTCTTACATCTGTTTGTCTTGTATTAAATCCATTAGCAAGTAATTTATCAAATGGAATACTGAGGCAATTGTGCATACCAACGGCATATGAATTAAGGTCATGAATATAAATCTCATTATTCAAATGATTATTTCTTGACATTTCTGACATACAATTATCTAAGGCATACTGTTTTAGTACAGTGTCACTTGCTTCACCAACTCTACCCCCGAATGATTTTTCATCAATATTAGCATTCTGATTTTGAACATTTGATGCTGTAAGTTTTTCTTTAATAGACTTCATAAGATTAGTATTTTGTTCACGCACTCTCGTTCTATCACTTCTGTAAATTACAAATGCTCTAGCCACATCTTTACGTTTGCTTGCCATAAGCTTTTCTTCAATGATATCCTGAATCTGTTCAACGGAAATTTCAACATTCCCTAGTGTATTGATATGTAAAGCAATATCGGAAGCCTTATGTCTTGCTTCTGGTGTAATTTCACCATCTACTTCATCGAAAGCAGCAAGAACAGCTTTTATAATCTTGTCACGGTCAAAATCAACTTTTCGACCATCTCTCTTAATTACTTTCAAATTTTATCTCCTTTCTCGATTCCACAAGAAATCAACCTTTCATTGGTTTTTTCATCTCTTAAAACCCTTGTTTTATAGGGGTTTTTGAGTTTTAATTTTGTTAAACAATTACCTACGTCCATCCAATTACGACATCTAATGCCTTGCCAGTTTTTATTCCATTCATAATCATCACCAAAGCAAATATTGAGAATTGCATTACTTGTTACCAAATTTTGCATAGAATCATCTATAAAAATTCCATCTTGCATATTTATATGAGACTTATCTTTATATTCCTTAAGATTTACTCCTATAAAATTACAATATGGCAAATGTTTATTTATCCATAATTCCTTCGCAGTTAAATTTGGTGAATAACCAGATGAGACAATAGTTATTTCGTAAATATTTTTTAGATCGTCTAACACTTTTTCTGCCCAACTCATATATTCAACTTTATCGAAGAATCTTTGTTGGTTAAAATAACTATTTATGTATTCTGTATTAGCACACTTTAGTTCTTTAAAATCCCATGTTTCAATTTCCCACCATTTTTTCGGCTCAAATTTCTTATAGTATTTAAAGTCTTCATTGTATAATTCAGTAATACATTTAATCGTATTAACTATAACGCCATCAAGCTAATCATAGTCGATATATAATTTATTTATTCGACTCAAATAATCACCTGCTTTTCTTATTTTTTATATTTCTTGTCTGATTTTTCTTGGGAAAAAATCCTCTTTTAGATTTACAATATGACCATCATTTATTATTACCCTTGTATTTTTATATTTTAGTAAATCAATACAATCTTGAATGGTAATATTATCTAACTCAATATAATTGCTATAATCCATATTTCTCCTTTCTGGTTTTAATATTCCTTACATTGTAAAGTTTTGTATATACAACTATCATCCATATTGGCAATAGTTTTAATAGTACAAATACTTTCAATAATATATTCTCTATTTTCAGCCGTTACAGTTAAGTAGCAATCATCTTTTTTAAGAAGTTCTTTTGCTAATTGATGTGTTGTAATTAAAATTATTAATCATCCCTTTCATTCATTTTTTTATATAAAGATATAATTTTCTCTATAACTTCATATAGATCATTTTCATCATTGTTGTATACAATTTTGTCAGCTAAAATATCAGCATTTTTGAAATCTATATTGTCGCTATTAATTCTTCGTTCTATTTCATCTTTATTATCTTTTCGGTAAAATAATCTTCTTTTAATCGTACTTAGATTTGAATATACATAAATAATTTTCATATCTATTTCAGGTAAATTTTTTCTTATATCTTCAACACCTGAAGGTGTTAAAATAATAATGCTTGATTTATCTGAGTTGATTAAATCTTCTTTAGCTGAACCATATTTCCAAATACCTTTTTCAGTGTTGTATTCTTTATATTCTGCAAAAAATCCTTCTTCAATCTTCTCATTAAATTCCTCGTTTGTAATATAATGATATGTTTTACCTTCTTCTTCGCCCTTTCGCATAGGACGAGTGGTATATGTAATTATAGGATTAAATCCATACTCTTTAACCATTTTTTCACGTAAGGTTGTTTTTCCTGATGCGGTTTTTCCAATTATAACTAACATTATCTTCTCCTAACTATTTATTTATAAAAATCATGACCTACTTTATCGGTAAATATGTATACACAATTATGTGATGCCCATGAATTACCATGTGTTGAATCAAAAAATAGAGCACCATTTGTTGTATCTCCATGAGCATAAACATATTCACAAGCTTTAATTGTTTCTTCAGTAATTTCAACTTGATAAGCTCGTCCATCGGCTAAACAAGCAAATTGAGTTGGAATTAATATATCTTCAATACTTCCCCATTGAGCATTAATACGATTAAAAATAACTGAAACCACATTACATTTTTCATTAAAATATCCAGTTCCTGTAACTTCTGCTTCAACAACACGATACAATAATTTTAGTTCTAATTCTGAGAATGAATCATATATATTTGGTTTAACCTGTATTTGTTCTTCTTGTATTTTTTCTTCAAATATTTCTTTATCTTCAACTACTGATTCATATTTATATTCAGGGAAATTTACAAGATAAACGCTGCATATATTTAAATCATTACTTTCAATTATTGCTTGATTATTATTTTTGGTATTATTTTTATAAAAAATAACAACATAATAAACAATAATTACAAAAACAATAGATAAAATTTTAACCAATTTTTTTAACATATAAGCCTCCTATATCTTTTATCTTTATAAAGATATATTCTCTTATTTTTCAAAGAATTTTTTTAAAAACTCTTCTTCTGTTATAATTGGGATATTAAGCGATTTTGCTTTCTGATTTTTAGAACTTGTTGAGTTGATATCATTGTTAATAAGATAAGATGTTTTAGAACTTACAGAGCCTACGACTGTACCGCCATGAGCAACTATATCAGCTTTTAACTCGTCACGATTTTTATAATGATTAACTGAACCAGTTACGACAAATGTTTTTCCTTGTAATGTTTTTGGGATTTCATCTAATACAATTTTAGGTTTTTCAAATATAAATTCATTTGACAGCTCAATAATTTTACTTCCATTCTTATTCCAATATCCAATAATAGAACTACCAAGTGCATTACCTATTCCATTGATATGAGTAAATGCATCTTTACCACTACTCATTAAAGCTCCAACAAAGGCATCAAAACTTTGATTACATACATTTGCAATATCTTCACTTGCTGACTTGCCGAGTAATGGGATTGATAAACTATAAAGAAAACGCTGAAGATTTGTATTACGTGACTCTTCAATAGAGTTAAGAAGTTTTTCAACAGATTTCTTACCAAATCCATCCAAAGTTTTCATTTCATTTTCGTGGTCTGATAAGTGATACATGTCCTGAATTGAATTTAACCAACCAAGATTGATGAATTTCTCTATTGTAGATTCTGAAAGATTTTCTATGTCCAACGCATTTCGACTTGCTGCATGAACCAATTTACCCAAAAGTTTACCATTACAGTCTGGGTTTTCACACATGAGAACTTCTGAATCATTCTCTTTAACAATTCTTGTAGGCTGACCGCAAATAGGACATTTATCAGGAATATTAAATATATTTGATTTTGTAAGATTCTCACGAATTTGAGGAATTATCTGATTCGCTTTATACACAGTAATTTCATCACCGATGCCTAGCTGTAATTTTTTTAAAATAGATACATTATGTAATGAGGCTTTATTCACAGTTGTATTGTCGAGTTGGACTTCATTGAAAATGCCTATTGGTGTAAGTTGACCTGTTTTACCCATCCCCCATTTAATATCTTGTAATATTGTTACTGCTTCTTCATCATAAAATTTGAACGCAAGTGAATGTTTAGGATGATGCCCAGTCATTCCAAGTAATTTACCATATTTTACATCATTATAAGAAATAACCAAACCATCTATGGGATATGATTTTTCTTCTGCCACAGCTTTTAACTGTTCAATTTTTTTATTTATATCATCTGTATTACTATTGTACGTAACATACGGAACTACTTCAAAACCATAATCTTTTGCAATTCTGAATTCATCTACATATGTTTTAAAACCGAATGGAACTTTCCAAGCGACAAAATGTACGTGCCTATCTTTCGCTATTCTATTATCAAGCTGTCTAACTGAGCCAGATGCTAAATTTCTACAAGTTTTATATTCTCCGTTAGTATTTATTCGTTCAAAATCGTCCTTAGTGATAATCGCTTCACCCTCAATTTCAAACTTTCTATCAAATGGAATATTAATAGGAAAGTTATCAAATACTCTTACATTATGAGTAATAATTTCACCAACTTCTCCATTGCCTCTTGTTTCACTTTTCTGCAATATACCATTTTCATATGTATTCAATACAGTAAGACCGTCCATCTTTAATGAGATTACACAATCATTGCCACTAGAAAATTTTACTAAATCATCCACTGATTTAGTTTTATCTAGCGATAACATTGGGTGAGAATGCGTTGTCTTTTCAAGGCTTGATTTTACAACATAACCAACGGTTGTTGTTGGAGAGTTTGACATTATAACGCCAGTCTCTTCTTCTATTCTTTTTAATTTATCATACATATCATCATATTGTTTATCTGAAATCATTGATATAGAATCATTATAATATAAATCTCTATAATGATTAAGCTGTCTTACAAGCTCCTTTATTTCTAATATTTTATCCATTGAGTTCTCCTTTTTTGATTGAATTATCATATGAATATTCTCCGTGTAGAATTTCTTCTGCTTCTTTTCTTGCCCTAATTGCATCTTGTTTATTGACGAACTCTCCTAAATAATACCTGACTTTATATGCAGAAATACGTGCAATCCAAAGATTTTTATTTTTATCAAAATTAACACCTTTTACACCACTTGTATTATTAGATGCCAGTCCTTTATTCATATTATTTTGAGAGTTATTTGTAATCCTCAAATTAACTTTTCGATTATCAAATGTATTATGATTGACGTGATCTACTGGATTATCATATTGGAAAGAAGGCAAATTTAAAATAAATCTATGTAGCATAATAGGGATTCCATAACTTTTTGTTGCAAAATAACCATTATTAGTTTTAAACCAATATCGTTCTTTTATTTTGTCATAATCTTCTAAGTCAAAATAGAACTCTTCTCCTTTGGATGTATAACCAATACCATACTCACTAGATAAATCATATGTGTTATTTTTATCTTTTCTTTTTCTTTGATTATAACAACCACATGAAAATGTATTACCGCTAATTAAATTAGATTTTGTAATTAATTTTAAATTGCTTCCACAATCACATTGACACCACCATTGAGTTTGACCTGTTTTTGTATTTTCGCCTCTTGAAACAACCGTTAACATGCCATATTTGTTTCCTGTTATGTCTATGCATTCCCTTTTTGAAGAAAGCTCTTTTGCAAGACACCCACAAGATTTAACATCACCACTTGTTAAATGTGTGCCTCTAACATATATATATTGGGGATTTTCATTATTTAATTGACAATCACATATACATTTCCATATAATATAATGTCTTCCATTTTCATTTATTTGATCTTCTGCTTGTTCTAAAACAGTTAATTTACCAAATTTCATCCCTTTTAAATTTTTTATTCTTGATTTTCTATGTTTTTCATTTGTATCGCATCCACATGAAGGTGACGGATTACGTTTTAATGAATCCCATGTTTTGAATGTATATTTAGGTGATTCTTGTCCACTTTGGCAATCACATATACACTTCCAATTAACAACTTTTCTTCCTGATGGTAATACTTTGTCTTCTGATCTTCCAATAACTGTCAATTTTCCAAACTTCTGTCCTGTTAAATCAATTAATTTATTTGCCGTATTCTTTATTCTCCTCCCCACAATATTCTTTTAAAAATGTGAGCATTTCTGACTCTTCTGGAAAGAACGGATCTCGTTTCTTTACATTTTGAACCCAGCCTAAAAAGTTCATCCAAAACTGACCAACTCTCCAATCAGGCATGTATGTCATATGTAATCGGGTTACTTCGTTGTAAAAGTTATATAATCTATTTGGATCTCTAATATTAATCACCTCCTATGAAATGAACATTTACTGTCTCTTTGGTTTTCTACCACAAGACTTTTTTTCTTCACAATATCCTAATTTTTCACATTTAGGTTTGCACGTCATATCAATCAATGTTTTCCATTCATTAGAATATTCTCTTAAAGCTTCAAGATAATCTTTCATCAATTCATTTCTATATTCCCAATATGCCCTCGAACAAGATCTTTGTGCGGTCATATCTACTATGTTTCTGAAATTACGTTTATCAACCATATTACTGCTATATGCTAATGGCAAACACATTGTTGCATCTTCAACAGGAATTCCATTTTCAATAAACCATTGAATTTTTGAATTTATATATCTCATAAAACTGTGCCATTCTAATTCGGTTTCTTGTTTTTTCTTTACTGATGGTGGAGTTGTATATTCAAAACCTTCTCCTTTAGAATAATCAATATAACGTGTTGAACCTTGTAAGCGTGTTGGCAAGCAACCTATATGTGTGTACCATTCCCTCAGAACTTTTGCAGAATATCCGTCAATAATTGCATAAACATCTGGAAACTCCCATGTTCTTCCATGTACACTTTCAATACAATCTAAGCCACGCTTATAATTCTTTTCTTGATTAGATGTATCAGCACCCCAACATACACCTGCATAAAATCCAATCATTGTAATTGGTGTTTTTGTAGTATCATTTGTAATAATAACTGTTCCCATTTAACCTCCTATTTTAATCAACGTAATCTGTGAATTCTTTGCCGCAACATAGACATTTAATTGTCTGACATTCTATAATTCCACTTGGCAAAAATTTATATACAAACTGTTCACCTGCTGTTGCACGAGTTATACATCCCTGTTTTCTGTGATTCTCTGCCCAATTATCTATCCTCTTACTTGTTTCAAATTTCAAATCTTAATCCTCCTATTTATCAAATCCCAATGAAAGTCCAATTTACTTGGAATTTTCATCTCAAATTTTGCCCTATTTTCAAGGCTTTTCTGATTTGAATGACCAGCAATAATCAACAAACCTATCAAAATTCATCATTATTTGGTCATAAACATCAATCTTAATATCATCTGCTCGTCCAGTCCAAGGTGATAAAATTATTTCATATTCACATTTAGACCACATATAATACATAAGATATTTTTTTTAAACGATCTGCAAATTCATTTCTATACAAATTTTCTTGTAATAACTCATTAACTTTTTCTGTAAAAGCACCATGATTAAACACATTCCATTTAATAATTTTTTGAGCATTTGAATCATGATAATAAACATACCATTCCATCTGAAATGTTTTATTTTTCTTTGTATTAATAATAAATTTGAAACAAATTGGTTCTGTAACCATGTCAACCATATGTTCACCTCCTAATTATTTATTTTCTTTCTTACTTGTGAAATAATGAGCGAATTGCTCTAAGAAATGCAATGAATACTATATAGAAAACGTAATAGATTTTTATAATAATATTCTTCTCTTGATTTCTTCATCAGTCATTGTTTTTAATTTCTCAATAGCAGTTTCTCTAATAGTAAGTGTGCTAACTGGCATATTGGAATTTTCTATAATAATATCTAGCACATCAGCATCTTCATATTCATTATCAAAATCTCTGACAGCCTCTTCCATAAAACTTTTTGTTTTCTCTTCAGTATGAGTTGTATAAAAATCTTTCTCATATGTAGATGTCGGATAATAACATTTGAATAAGTCAAGCTTGTTGTCATAACACCATAGTTCTTCCATCCAACCGCTACCATCTTCAATCCAGTCATGTACTAACTTGTTATATTTTATTCTAATCTGTTTGCCATTCTTTAATTCTTCCATATAATTATTTTGCAAAATATCACCTCCTATTACACAAGAAATTTTATTATTCCAATTCAAAATAATTAATAATCTTTCCACAATCTTTTAGTCTGTCCATATCTTTTAATGCATCATCTATACTATTAAATTTGCATGGACAAATATGTTCTTTTGTTAGATTAATAAAAGAATATGTTCCGTCAGATTTATTCTTCATTATCGTTACAATAACCTTATCGTGTTGTCGTTTTACTAACCATGTTTTCATTATCTCATCTCCTTATAACCACATGAAATAATGGATTCTTGTTACTATTTAAATCTTTTTGCAATGGCTTTATCAATAAGTTCTATAAAGTAACTTTCCCATTCTTTATTAATATGCGCCACCTCTGACTTCTTTGGCATTTCATCTATAATCGCTTTTTTTCGAAGAATTTCATCAGATACTCTGTCTATTACAGTATTAATAATTTCTTTGGAGTGGTTTTTGACAACTTCTTTTGCGTCATTTTTTATAGTGCTATAAACATTATCACAAACATAATCGTCATACATTCTATCAATACATCTTTCTATCGCCAGACTAATAATTTTTTCAGAAATCTCTTTATTTGTTATGTATCCACCATCTTCTTCGTCATACCCAGGAAAGAAATATTCTTCCAAGTCTGGGATTTCAATCTCTATTTTCATTTTTACCTCCTTAATTTCCAAAGAAATGTCGCTTCTTGTTATTTTTTATAAATCACATTTCCGTCTTCATATCTCTGATAGACATCCTTAGATAGATAAATGTGATATTTTACTACTGTTATATCAATTCTTCCAAGCAGCCAATATGACGAGTAATCCTCATATTCAGCAATAACCACATTAGAATATTCTTCGTTTGGTTCTTCTAAAATAATATTAGAACTCTCACCAAATCTTTTTGAATCATTATTGAAATAAACACTGCTCAATGTAACTTTATCAATTGAATATTCCTCGTAATAAAATTTTGAATTATAATGTTTAGTGGGTGCAAATAGAAAACTAACATAAACACAAAAGCTTAAAACACACAAAATTCTACATATATTTAGTGGGATCTTTCTATATATATTTAACTTATATGCAGCTAACATTAGAATTCCAATTACAAAAATAAATATAGCTAATATCATTGCAACTTCAAGTGTCATAGTAATTCACCTCTTTTTTAAAATCTGTCAATTCAACTTTTACAAAACTTCATCGACAATTCCATACTTAACAGCTTTATCAGAATGAATATAGAAATCTTTCTTCTTTTCACGAATCTCCTTAATATCATCTTTTGTGAGATTTGTTCTGTCGATTACATACTCTTCGTTCTTTTTATTTAACCAATCCATCTCTTCTCTATCTTCAACTAAATCCTGATATTTACCACTTCTCCAACAACTCATCTGATGATACATAAATGTCGAATGCTTGTAGCAATATCTCTTATGCCCTGCTAAGAAAATCTTAAAAGCTGCACTCATTGCATATCCTGTACAATATGTATAGATTGGAGTTTTGCTATTAAGAATAACATCAATTAATCCCCACATATCATAAACAGATCCGCCATACGAGTTGATGTATAGTTTAATTGGCTCACGTTTATAATCTTTTTCCTTCTTATCTTTCTCATCATCTTCTCGAATCTGATATAAAATATCCCACATCAATTTGCCAATAGATTCGTTATCTACATCGTCAGAAAGATAAAATGTTCTGTTATTTGTATTTGTGTATGTATTGTCTCTTGTTGAACTCATATGTCCTCCTATCTCTTATACTCGATCCACTTATCAGTACCAGGAAATTTCACTCTAATCTTGTTAGGTTCGCCACTTGGAATACTTCCCATTGATTTGTAATCACCAACGATAAATGCTTTTTCTAACAACTTATGGTTCTTCTCACACGATTTAGCCTTTTCTTTATCGGCATAATCTGTTTTGCAAATATCACATGTATATAATTTCTTCTCTGTCATATTTTTCTCCTTAATTTATATTAATTTATTAATTTTCTGTTGACCTATAAATTTAAAAAGTGATATAGTTTAAATGTAATTGGAAATATATTATATAGGAGGTATCAGCTATGAGTAATTATTTTGATAATCAACCAAATTGGAGTTGGACTGTAACTAATAATAGTATATCTGTTACTACAGATCACGGTGATCATACACATACACTAGATTTAAATAATGCAACTTTTGGTGATATGATAGATCATGGTGATAAAACAATGGGTGATGCCCACAGAGCAGCGAGCCACGATTATAAATAATATTTTTTAATAGTGCTTTCGGGCACTATTTTTATTGTATTAATTTTATATTCTATTAAATCCGTCTTTCATTGGATTTTACACCTTTACCATCACATGCCATGTCTTCCAACTATCATTATCTTCATTATCATCAACTACAATAAAGCCTTGTTTTTCAAGGGCTTTCACGATTTCAACTACGTCAGTTTGCCCCCAACCGTTGATTTCTCCTATTTTTCTTAATTTTTCCATTTTTACCTCCAAATTTGACCAAATGAAAGAACGATTTCTTTTGATTTTTGAGTCTCTGAAACGCCCTATTTATGGGCATTCCAGAGTTAAGTTATTTCCAAATTCCTTGATTTAATTTTTCTTTTACATATTCGTCTTTTATTTCATATATGTCAGTGTTACAAGCGTTACATACTCCATAAATTTTTTCTCCATCATATTCAAGATGATAACAATTAGAGCCACAACCGCATGGGTTTCGCTCCCCTTCTACCATATATGTATGATATTGCTTTCTACTGTCATAATATTGTATTTTTCTTTTTGGTTGAATCAAGTCAATTAATTTATGTAATAATTTCAAATAGCGTTTCATTACATCACAAGCAACTACACAAGCTTCATTAACCTTTTCAATCGGTTTATCTTTGTTAAAACCAGCATAATATTTAATTTCTACAATCGCATCTGCTGATGTTTCAGGATCTAAAATACGAATAGCCTCTTCTATTGACATGCTCATATAATATCCTCCATATCATAATTCTCTCTTATATAATCACACAGTTCATTCATAGTGGAAATGATATGCTTATCGTTCTTTAGGCAAGGATGAATATTGCACATACAAGAACCTTTTGCTCCATTTTCTTTGAACAACTTCCAGTTGAATGTAATCCACAACAGAGGAATTTTAGTAAGGTTTTTCGTAAATAATCGTGTTAAAATTTTCATAGATTATTACCTCCTACCGTATTATTCTCTACAGTTGAGCCAATAAACTTCTTACTGGTTCTCTACTCATATTTTCTTTTGCCCATGAGATATAACCAGGATCAATTTCTTTGATTTGCGGAAGCGTCTTTCCTGAATATTTTCCAAATGTAATTACATAAGAATCAATATCTGGTAACTCTTCCTTTGGAATATCAACACCGCCTAATGCAGAAAGTACATCATCAGAATATGTCATATCAAGATTTGACCTACTTGCTAAATAATCACACATATGTACAAAGAACTGCTCGTCATTTTCAGGCTTTGGTAATACCGTCTTACTTCTCTTTGTAGAAGTCCATTCACCCGAATGACTCTCACATAATCTTGCAATATATGCTTTTGTATCAGCATCTACATCATGTTCAACAGATGTATTTCTCACCCACTCACCTGCAAGCATCGGATGTTCGTGTACCGTATATTGAGAACCATTTAGCCCACATTTAATTGCATCATGAAAAATTGGTGTGCAGCGTAAACAATCTCGCTGTCGCTCATTGGTCTTTTCTTTTACATACTCTAATCCAAGAACATAATTCATTACTTCTGCAAACATTAAAATATGAAAAATCTGACCATGCGGCTGACACTGTGTTTTATTATGATGCTTAAATGATGTGCTACTTGGAATTGTGAAGATATAATCTGGAATTTCCTTAATCATATCAGTACAATAATTTCTAATCTCATCTGTCTCAAACTTATTTAATAGTCCTTCAAAAACTTTTACCTTGTCCATATTTTCTCCTTTACTTCAATATCTTGGAATCCAAACAATTTTTACATAATTCGTATATCATCCTACCCATATATTCTCTTTCTACAAAATAAATGTGCATGTTATTTCTGCTTTGCCATGTAAGCAATGTTCTAAAAAACGATGTCGGATTCAATTTCGATTTATAGTTCTCTGTAAAAATATCCTCTATGCTGTCATTCTCTATAAGAAGATAATTTTTCTCTATATTAATCATTCGATTAAATTCTTTAAAAATTCTGTCATCATCTTTAGTTGCATTTGCTATGTTACCAGCTAACTCACTTACGGAATTCTTTCGTTCAATACAAAGTTCGTCACTAAAATAGGTGTCGATTGAGAAGCCCAATTCAGGGCAACTCTCAACCATAAAACCATAATCACCTGTCTTCAATGCTCTTGATTTCCATTTGATGTTATTCCTATCAAACCAATCAGTAACATTTTTATTACTTTGTTCTCTTGAATCAACCAGCACAACCATGTGTGACAGTAATTCTTTATACTTTTTGTCTGTATAATATTGTTTCATTTACATCTCCTAACAAATTTGGTACTCGGAAACCCACCATTCTTGCTCATCTGTTTCTTGCCATTCACCATCAACCTTTTTCATTTTTTGTTTTTTATATTGGTTCGTGACTTTTACAATATCTCCACGTCTGATAGGATTCTGTTTGAATATTTTCTTGCTAATTTTTACTGGAATTGTGTTACCATTGGCAAGAGCATAAAGTTTTACCTTTGGAGAGTAATCAACATTTAAGTCTTCTACAAAACAATAACCAGCATATTTTTTATCGACTATATCCATATAACCCAAAACTTCGTATCTCGATAATAACTTCTCTTTTAAAGAAACTTTTCCGTCAAAATTCCCAGCTAATTCATCTATAATAGCCTTTGAATCAATTTTCATAAAAGTCTTCACTGTTTCTGAACCACAATGCTTTCTAAGAACATCAAAATCAATTCCAAATTCAAACGCTTTATCTTTTTTAAATTGTGATAGATATTTCTTATTCTTATAAAATTTCATGAAAACATCAAAATAGTTTAGAAGATATTTAATATCACCATAGTCTGAAAAATAATCAATATTAATAAGATCTTTTATTCTGCTATCGGCAATGCCATTTGTTTTAAGACATACAAATAAATCAGATAAGTTAGAATAACTGCCTTTACCTAGCTCATATAATGTATTTGCAATTGCTGTTGAGAAATTTTTAATAGACGATAGAGATGGATTTATACATCCATTATTCTTATCAATGGAAAATTTGCGGTTATCTAATCCAAATTTATATGATCCAACTCGTATTTTTGCATATTCAAACATTTCTTTTTTATATGCGGAAACTTTATCCTTATCACCTTTATCTGAATAATGTTGCATCATTACGGCATAAAATTCATATGGGTAATGAGCTTTACAATATGCTCCATATACAGAGTCGAAACCGTAGCTCAAAGCATGAGAGGCATTGAAAGAATATTTTGATGCGGCTTCTATGATCTCCCAAGTCTTTTCAAAACCATTTTCACTACCAACATTTTTAACCCATCCTTTAAGCAACTTAGCCTTTAATTCTGCTAATTCTTTTTCCTTAAATTTCTTTTTACTTATTTTCTTGATAATAGCATATGTCTCTGTTTGTTCAATTCCAAGCCATCCAAGATAAGTCATAATAGATTCCTGGTACATCATATAGTGAAAAGAATCTTTTAAAAGGTTATCTAGCTCTGTAACACCTGTTGTATATGGTAGTCTATTTAAAAAATTATTAAGCTGTGTTTTAAATCCTGGTCTTAAAGCAGCAACTAAAGATGTTAATTCCATCATATTTTGTGGTTTATATTTTTTACAACATTGCACACCAAATGAAGATTCACACTGATTAATTCCAAGAGTATAACCACTAGAATATACGTCCCATGTTTTTTTATCGTTCTCTATAAGTTTTGTCATTTCTGGAACTGTAGGAGTTTTAATCCCCGCTTCTTTAAAAATATTATTGATTGTAAGCCAAATATCTACTTTTAATAAATCATTCTTAACAAACTTATAGTTTTCTGCAACCATTCCATCAATAACAGTGGTTATTACTTCTTTTTTGGTCGCTTCGGATTTACACCTAATCAAACCAACTTCTCGCTTAATATCTCCATCATAAATCAAATATCCACATGGAGCTTGAGATTTTGAATTGATAATTCCTCTATATTTTTTGCTTTCATCTATATAACTTTTATATTTTTTATCTACAAAAGTATACAAATCAATAGAATCTTTCATATCATCTTCTGCATTCTTCAAAGCTTTTTCATATTCTTTAATCTGACTTGTAATTTCATTAGAAATTTCAAAATCTAATCCTTGAGATTTTGCATATAACTTGAATGCTGATGATACCTGTAACGGTTTATATGATATCATTGGATATGCATGACCTTCACCCATTACTTTGATTTGTGCATCCGCAAAAATCTCAGGAGTGCCTAAATTCAAGTCTAAATCCGGTAAACTTTTTGTCTTTAAAATTCTCGTCTTTGAAATAAATCTATCTGGATATAACTTTACAGGTGAAATAAATCTATCAATGTTACTGAAACCTAATAATGAATTAACATAATAAGATACTCCACTTCCTCTTCCTGTTTTTGTAATAATTCCCCCATTCTCAACGCCAATTTTAACAAGCTCATAATCTATAAGGAAATAATCAGCCATTTTTGTATCAATAATTGCATTTAATTCATACTCAATTCCATCTTTATATTCTTTATACTTCTCTGGAGATACAGTATTTTTAATTTCATTCCATTTTGAATACACCAAATTATGTAATGTTGTATCTCTCCATTCTTGTGATTTATCTCCTACCCATTCACCATTAAAAAGATAATTTTTAGGAAGCTTTATGTTTTTATTTAAAACAATATCATCAAAATCTAAAAGAATATCTGTATTTTTAATACACTCATCAATTTGTTCATCGGTTAAAATACCTTGTTCTTTTAATCTTCTACGAGATTCTTGCTCATCAGGGTAATCCATATACCATCCTTGTTCATCCTCATCGTATGTGATACCTCTTGCTTCTAAATAATTATCTCTTTCCTTATATTGATCTGGATATATATAATGACTATCACAACCAAGAATTAATTTGATTCCGAATTTATCATGCAAATCAATTATTCTTTTATTTATTTTCTTTTGAATATCAGTATTATGATACTGAATCTCCAAAAAGAAGTTATCTTTAAAATGCCTATATAATTTTTCTGTAATCTCCTCAATGTCATTGTAAACCCAATATTTCAAACAAGCAGTTGTTACCATGATATTTTCAGGCTTTACATTTAATAAAAGATTGATGTCAATTCTTGGTTGTCCATAAAACCCATCTATACTTGCAACAGAAAGAATTTCATTAATATCTCTACGTCCCTCTTCATTTTTAGCTAATAAAATTATATGACAATTAGTTCTGTCTTTGACAAATTCATTCGGAATTTCTTTGCCTGTTTTTTTATCTATTTTGGAATATTCAGCTAATCTATCTTTTACCCAATATGCTTCTGCACCAAACACAAATTTAAGTTTTTTCTTTTCAAACTGTTCTTGGGTTAATAATCCAGATTCTACATCTTTCAAAAGCTTATCATTATGCTTTTGAACCAATTCGTATGGAACGTAATAATTTCCTTGATAACCATGTTCTACGCTTGATATTACATTTTGTCCTAATTCTACTGCTCTTTGTATATATTCCTCATATGATGCAGCACAATCAGTAACTAAAACATTACTATAAGATGTGTGTTTATGATAATTTTGCATAATATCTCCTATTCATACGTGTCCGTTTCTGGGTTATATTGTCTATTATCTTCTTGTTGTTTTTTACCAGTAGGCTTTGGTTTATATTCACATGCATGATTTCTCTGACCGCAAAGATAATGACAATAGTAATAATCTGGATTAGGTCGCCATTCTTTCTCATTTTCAATCAGTTCAAGAGTATCTTTTGCCCACTGAATAGCTTCATCGTACTCTTCTTGAATCCAAGGCACTTCTATCCACTTTTGATCCTTAAACATATTCCATTTAAGTTTTGAAACAGAGCCATATTCTTTTATTACAGGGATTGAATATAAATAAAGCTGTCGTTTGAAATCTAAGAAATGCTGTTGGTCAGATTTGCTAATCTTACCATTTTTCAGAATTTTAATACTTGCGGATTTATGGTCAATAATAATAATCTCACCAGTTTCTTTATCCTTTACAAGTAAATCTATATATCCGATAAAATCCTTGTCATTAATTTTAAATTCTACTTTTTTCTCAACTCCAAGAACTTCATATTTTTCTAAATCAAGGTTAATGTTATCAAGGTAATCAATGCCTTTGTCATAATATGATTGCCTAATATTTACGAATTTATTTGGTGGAGCATCGTGAGGAACATCCTCATCGAAGTGTTCCTCATAATACTCATTCAATTCAAACAAGGAAAGTTCACCTTTTTCATATTTTTCAAGAATTTTATGAATCAACGAACCATATTCTCCGAAAAATCCATTCTCTGATTTATTACATTCGAGATAGTGGAGTTTCCATTCGTAACTGCAATTATAATATGAATTCAGTCTTGAAAACGACCATTGCATCGTTCCAAGTAAAAAATCTAATTCTTCATCCATCATAATAATTTATTCTCCTTATTTGTCTGGAAATGTGTTATCTATGCTTCTATCAACATATGGAAGCCTGTCAGTATATACATTGTCATCCCATGCAAATTTTGCATCATATTCATCATAATCTGTATAAAATCTACGTGATGTCAGGTCATACCATAATCCCATCTGGAAATCTGCCTTACCAAGCAACCTGTCTTTTATAACAGTTAAAACCACATCGTAATTATGCCATTTAGATTTCGGATCATTTTTCTCTTTTTTGGAAACTCTTCTAAGACCTATGGATCTCATAGCAAGATTGATAATATTAGAAGTACCAGATATGTCATACATTTCAATATCAGAATTTGTATCTTGTGTTTTTCTCGGATGTGCTATCAGAACAACGGCTACATTGAATTTAGCAGCAAACTTAATAAGTGCATTTATCAGATTTGTTTGTGCCGTATTTTTGTCGCTTTCAGAACAATTCAAGTCAATCATCATAAGATTATCAAGTACAATCAGCTTGCACCCAAACTTTCTAACGCATTCTTCAGCAGATTTTAAAACTGAATCTACATCATTTGGCTCATCATCTCTGTAAATGAAAAGCTTCTTATTATAATGTGATTGCATCTTCTTTTGTATTGCTTGTGGAACTATGTAATACTTACGGTTGTCTCGGCTTGTCCTTTCAACCATATTTCTCCTGCCAGCAATAATTGTATTAAACCAGTTAGCACTCATTCTTTCTGGCATTTCCTTACTAAACAAAAATACAGGACTACCATCATCAATAGTTCTTGCTATTGTCTGATCAATAATACTCGTCTTGCCACTACCAGGTCTTCCTGATAACACCGTCAATGTTCCATAGAAGATTTTTAACAATTCATCGTCTAATGGTTTAATACCAGTTTTCACACCGTCCATCTGAGAAATATCAAGTTCCTCAATCTCAGAATAATCAACAACACTTTTTACAGGAACATCCTTTGCTTCTGAAATAAGATTCATAACAAATTCTTTTCCTCCAACTTGTAAGCAATCATTGATATCTTTTAGTGGAACTCTTTTACCATTCTCTTTTTCAAAGAATTCAGGCGTTGATATATATTTTGTTCGCCATGTACCAAGACGATAAATACATTCTTTTCTCATTTTAATGCCTGCTTCATCATTATCAGACCAGATGATAATAGATTCAAAATTGTTTAACCAATCCCAATTTTCTTCAATCCAATGAAGATTGCCAGCTCCAAGAGGAACACTTACTGTATTGATATATCCTGCCTCAATAGCACTCGCACAATCTATCTCGCCTTCTGTTATAAGTAACGGCTTTGACGTATTAACTCTATTCATATTGAATAAAAGTGCTGATGTATCAGCATCTTTTTGACACCATGTTTTAGGTTGACCAGAATGTTTTTCAACAGTTCTTGCAGGTCTATACTTAACCATAGTCAAAACATCATTTGTATCATAAAAGTTAAATACACCGTTACCATGTGAATCCTCTCGAATATCCAAATAGTCAATTACATTTTTTGAAATGCCACGTTTTCCCAAATAGTCAACTACATGCTCTTTTTCATTTATTGGTTCTTCATGTGGATATCTATAATTGTGACGAGTTCTTACATCCTTTTCGCCAAAACTGTATTCGACACCAGCTTTCTCGAATAGATACTTAGCAGCTTCTAAGAATGTGTTTCCTTTTTCCATTAAGATATCAATAATATCTACCGTTTTATTACATCCAAAACAATGAAAAGTTTTATTTTTCTTGTTATATATAAAGCTTGCAGTGTCCTCATTATGATAAGGACAACAGGCTTTCAGATTTTTGTCATCAAAATTTTCTAATTCAAGCAGTTCTGCCATTAAAAAGGCATTATTATCGCCAAGTTTATCTTTAGCTTTTTCGATGTCAGTTTTTTCGATCAGCAATTACTCACCGCCTATACCATAAATTCTTTTTCGTAAAATAGCTTTCTAAGTCCATATAGAATCTGAACAGGTTTTGTTGAATAATATAATTTCGATGATTCGATATTTTTTCTGATAAACTCTATAGGCACCCTATTTTTAAAAACCATCGTATTTATTGCTCTATATGCAATAGGAAACTGTGTCTTATCTTCAACACATTCCATATACAAATCAACACAATCCCTAATTTCTTGTTTTATGCCCGCACAATCCCAATGGTAATGTTTATTGCCGATTACAACGGACTCTGAGGATTTAACCTTTTGTCCGTTGTGTAAGCAATATTTTCCATATGAGCAGACATATTCTTTTTCTTTTTTATCTGCCATATTTACCTCTTTTTAGTTAAATGGTAATCCTTCATCTTCCACTCCGTCAGGGATATTCATAAAGCCTGTGTCAGTTGAACTGTCGGAATTATATGTGTTGCCAGTTGCATTACCATCAGATGAAGCCTTACTCTCTGCAAATTCAACCTGCTCAACAACAACATCTGTTGTGTATACCTTCTGTCCGTCCTTATTTGTATAAGAACCAGTCAGAATACGTCCTTCTACAACAAACTTTGTGCCTTTATGACCATACTTCTCGATAAACTCACCAGTTTTACCAAAAGCTACACAATTGATAAAATCTGCTGCCTGTTCTCCATCTTTCTTAAATCTACGGTCAACGGCAAGAGAAAATCTTGCCACTGCTGTATCTCCGCTCATTCTTACCTCTGGATCTCTTGTGAGTCTTCCCATTAAAATTACTTTATTCATGTATTTTTGTCCTCCTTATAATTACGCCTGTACTGGCTGAATCTCTTTAATCTTTGCTAAACAATCCTTTGCTTTCTGCACATCCTTAATTGCATTTGGATTTCCGCTAGGCACAAACTCTTTTAATGTTATCATAAGAGCTTCGTTCTTTGTTCCTCCAAGCTGAGTGCAAAGAGAAATAATCTCTTTCTTGATTGCTGTAATGTCTTCTGTTGGTTCTGTTGCTGCTGTAGATGCTGTGAACTTAGGTCTTGTTGGCTCAATATCAGAAGTATTTGCCCATTTGATAATCTTCTGACCATGTGCTTCTGTAAGAAGTGTTGCATTATCATTCTCAAAAATATGAGTGTTATCTTTCTGTGGCTCTGCCATATGTGTTTTCTGGTCTACTGTAAATGTACAAGTAAACTCATACTCAAAACCATCTCTCTGCTTTGCACCAACGCCAAGCTTCTTAACGCTTGTCTTCCCTCTATCATCCTTCTCAATCTCATACTGATCTTTACCCCTCATAGTTGCGATTAAGTGAATAGGACTTGTTGCAAGCTTATTAATGAATGCGTCATGTCTAGGAGTTACCTTACCCCATGCCTGATATGTACCGCCAGCTTTCTGCTGTAATTCAAGACATCCACCTTTACCATCCCACTCAGGAGAAGTGCTATCCATAAGAAGAATGTCATATCCTTCATTTACTGCAAAATCAATTGCATCTGAAAACTGCTCTGGATTGAAAGGCTCTACGAGGTCAATAATGTCATAATCAAACTCGTTAGCATAGTATCTACCTCTTGCTCCCTCTGTATTAGCCATTAAGATTCTGCAAGGTTTTCCTATAATCTTTTCAAGTTCCTCTTTCATTCCTGTAGCAAGTCTTAATGCCGAATAAGTCTTACCACCGCCTGAAGGTGCCATGAGTGCTACCTTTGTGTAAATTTTTTCTCTTACCGCTTTTTGTACTTTAAATGCCATTCTAAAGTATCCTCCTTATAATAAAATTTAATTGATAACTTATATATATAAACGCCCAAATGGACGGAACACAGAAGTTAATTTATATAAGCATCTATGTATAATCAGTGATTTTTGAGTATAAAAACCCAAGGGTATGCTGTTCTTCCACCCATTCATATATTCACTATTCAGTTTTGATTTTTGGAATTTTTGAACTGAATTATTCAAGACTGATTAGATATTCTCTAAACTATCTAAAATTAGTATGCATATTATGAGTTACTTTTTAAATAAATACTCATGCTTTTCATATAATCATTTAAACTGAAATAATTCACAATACATTTTCCATAATAATGAATATAACCATATGGGATAACTTCATTTGGATCTATTAATTTCCCATCTAAATAATACTTGAACGTAATCCATTTACTTGCATGAGATGTAAACTCATTCTTCATCAATTTTGAAAATTGTTCTAATGTAATATTCATAATTATTTACCTCTTCGAATTTCCAAAGAAACAGTGAATTACTGTGACTGCTTCACCTATATATTCTCTACTTTACATACAAACTTTCGTAAACAATACTGTCATTTGATTTGCCAATTGTACGTTTAAAACTACTATTACCGCTTAGTAAATACTCATGTGTTGTATATATGTCTTTAGGAATATTCCAAGTATTATCTATATCACCACTCTTACCATCAAAAGATAAAGCATATCTGCATGGCGACTGTCTTAAATAATTCCAAAATTTTTCATAATCAATAGTTCCATAATACATACCTTTTGTATTTGCATAAGGTGGATCAAGATACATATAATCATTCTCTGTTGGTTTTATATCTTCATACGAACAACTGATAAATTTAACATCATTCTGTTTTAATAATTGACTCCATTCAAAAATTATCTTCTCAAATGTTTCAGGAATAATACCATTTCTAGTTACATGAAATGAATTGTTAAATTCGCCATTACGATTATATCTTGGCATACCATTGGTTGTTGTTCTCATAATAAACATAAAATCTAATGGATTATGCTCTTTGTTGTATCTGTCCCTAACATTGGCAAAATATTCTTTCTTTCGTTGCTTGTCGTTATCTGTATTTAATTCATTCCAAAGCTTCTTATAATAAGAAGAAACTTCTAACGGATTGTTAATGATTTCATTCCATAAGTCAATCAACCCATTATTCAAATCACTACATATATAATGCTTAACTCGTATATCACTGTCGAGAAGTCTTCTTAAAACTGAAGCTCCACCACAAAACGGTTCATAATAGGTATCAATCTCTTTTGGAAAAAATGTTAAAATCTTTTCAGCCTGACTTCTTTTACTTCCACTCCATTTAATTACTGGCTCGTACATTGTAATTTACTCAGAGCGATATATCTTTAAGGCTGCCACTCACTCCTTTCACTTACTTATTCTCTATTCGATTTTTATTTTTATTGGAAATTGTTTGGTTGATTAACCAATAAGATAAAGCATTCCGATTATATAATGTAATGTCTGGTCTTTAGTGTATGTAATCTTATTCCATCTTGCTTTCAACGAATCAATAATCAGATGTGAAATAAAGATTACTGCCAACTGCCATGTCCAACCGAATACTATTAAGAATGGAACACAATACAATGCACAATGTACAAATAAATGATACCAATTCTCTCCTTTTGTTTGTGCAATAAAATCACATTGTAATACATAATCACCAATTAAATGACATAACACAATCAATACAATTGTGTGTAAACTTAAATTTATCATACTCACATTTCTTACCTCTTACTTTTATTCTCTTATTTTTGGAAATTGTTAGCTGAATCGCTAAGACTAATTATTCAAGAAATTTCTAATATCAGCCATCATTTGCTCTGACTCATCAAAATAATATCTGTGTACATCTACGCCATCATAGTATTCAAAATACGGAATTGGTTGCTCATCTTTATCACACATCCATCCAAGTTCTGAGTACGCATCAAAATATACTGACACATGTTTTCCATTATAATCAATTATAAATCTGATAATTGCACCTGCAAATGGTGGAATAATCGTCACGTCCCATTCTTTATCAAAATGAAAAGCAGGAAGTTTATGACTCCAACCTCTAAAATCATGCATCTGTTCCACCTTTGATAACATTAATGACTTATTTACATCTTCTTGTAATTCCATTTATTCTTCCTCCTCGTCTTCAATCTGACCAAGAAATGTCAGTTTCCTTCGGTCTTGATTTTCATACTATATGTAGTGTTCTTAGTATTTTATAATCACTATATATAGTATATTATTTACTCTTCACCAACAAAAACTAATCTATCAATATATTCTCTACCCTCATTGCGGAAAATAGGAATATCTGTATCAATAATCCAATGAGAACGCTCAATATTAACCACGGTTTTCTTTCTATCTTCGCCAAACTCCATTTTCTCCAATGAATTATTTTCTGTGATGTTTTCTTCTGTCTTAATACAGCAACTTCCTCTCTTCTGATAAGTTGGTAAATCATTCCAGTTGATGCCTTTCTGAGTCATAAGCATATCCTGAATATCATTGCATGATTTATTCTGTAATTCTTTGTGTGAAAAACAAGACTGACCAACCATCTGAATTGAGTTACGAGAAGCGTCTAATTGTCTCCAATAAAAGTTGTTAGTAACCTCTTCCTTTGGAATATTGAAAGCTCTACAATCAAAATACGCCCCTTTCTTTACGGCTTTCTTATAAGTTTCACACAATTTGTATTCTTTGGAATTTACTTCAAAATTCTCACCGTTGTTATATATAAATTCTTTTACATTTTTTGCAAAAACCTTATTGAAAGCCATAGTACACATACTTGCAGCAATACTTTCAATTTTGTTCTGTCTATTATCAAACCAAGCTTGTGAAGTTATTTTTTTATAATCAACAAGAAGTATCGTGATTTCATCACTTTCTGTATATGCGATTGTAGCTCCCATAATATTTTCACAAAGAAATTTTGCAGTCTCTTGCATAGTCTTAATTAATACGTCATCAAATGGTCTTTTAAAATTTTTTGTAAATGTGTGGAAATGAGAGCCATCCAATCTCAGCAAGATTGGTGTCCTTCTTGTCAAATATCTTTGCCCTGCTTTTTCGTATTCCTTCATCCTTTTTGCTAAATCACTTGTATCCATATTTTACCTTCTTTCTACACTATTTTTATGTCTTGTGTATATTTTTTCTTTTCATATCGCTTATTCACATAAGATAAATATTTATTGTATTTTCTATCTAACCTTGTTAAATAAACAGAGCTTTTATACATCCAGTCTAAAATTTTCATTGCATTGTCACATGTATAACATATTTGAATCCCATTAATCTTCGGTTGCTTATCTTTTGTTTGTAATTGAATTCCAACTTGTTCTTTAAAAATTTTTATTAAACCATTTAACATTTTTTCTGAACTAGAAGAAAAACTTATTGTAGGATATCCCCTTAAATCATAAATACAACCATCCCCATCAAATATTCCTCTTATATAGTGACATAACATGTCGATTGGTATATTATTATTGATTTCAACAATATGAGCTTTTCTAGGAGTTAAACTATAATTTTTTAATAACGATTCTGAATACCATTTTCCACTAAATGTGATTGAGCACTCATTATTTGAATTACTAATATTACCTTCATATTTTGTTAATTCTTTAATTTTATATAGGTGAGAATTATCAGCATTACACAAATGTATTGATATTGCATCTCTATCATCTCTTATATATCCATCTGCACATATAAAACCTGCCCAATATACAGATTCTGGATTATATTGATCAAAAAAATTAATATCATAATGATTATAAGGAGATCCATTTCTTAGAATAATATTATTTCTTTTTAAAATTCTTTGAATTGTAGAGCGATGCAACTGATATTTATCCGATAAAAAATTTGTCCCATATCCATCTTTATAATCTTGAATTATTGTATTCTCAATATCTTTAGCTGTTTTATTTGGAATACTTATCACCACCCATCCTAACGCCTAAATCATCATGTACTGGCATATATATACCTCTCTTTCAATACGTTATTCTCTTTTTTAATCATTCTTTGAAACATCCTTTAAAACAGGTTTCTTATTGATAATCTCATGTAAAAAAACAAAAATAAGACCATCATGGAAGTCAACTTCATACTTATCATATACATTAGTATCAATAAGTAAATGAATATCAATTTCATTCTCAAATCCAATACCTTCAATTTTATGTTCGCCTTTGATATTCAGATAAGTTTCCTTAGTTCTATTGACAAATTCTGTCTCATATTTAATATTCTCCTTTGGAATACCAATCGCATTATAAATATAAATCTTATCTGTTCCTACCTGTGCAACTCTAAAAGCTGCTGTGTGATTATTAAACATACATGTATACTCCTTCTTAAAACTTTCTTCGCATAAATCGTCAATAAATATATTTGAATTTCCAAATCTCTTGCTTAACATATTTTTCTGACTAGGGGTTAAATTATTTATTAAATTTCTCTGCCATTCGGTTGAAATATAAATTGGATGATTTTGACTTTCAATAACATCACTATTATTAATATCTACCGTAGACACCCTACTTGTCACACTGCCAAACTCTTCAATTCTATGACCAGTAGAATCAATCATTACCATTAAAAACGGCATAATTAAAGTAATAACAACATCTCTATCAATTTCATTTTCAATTATTGCACCATTAAATTTATGTCCTCGTATGTAATCATTTACTTTAAGAACTGTAATAACACTTTCATTATCCCACCAGAATCTTGACTCATGATTACTACTTCTACGTTGAACACAACTTGGCAATAAATTTGTAATACATTTTGTAACAATATCTCGTTGATCTTCTGTTCTTACAAATACTCCACATTTATACATGGCGTTTTCTTCGCAAAATTTAATTTGTTTCGCTAATGCTTGTACTAAATTCGTATGTATCAATCCTCCTTATGTATATTCTCCAAAAGAAATCGAAATTTCTTGGTACTTTTATAACTATATATTGTGGTTTATTTCTTTTATAGCACTATATATAGTATGTAAATTTTACCAATCAACTACATATAGTCATTCTCCTTTTAAACCTGTTTGTACGATAGATTTTTTAACGGTTCAACTGCTTTATTAACGGCAGCTTTACCCATTTCCTTATTCCACACTTCTCCTTTTCTGACTTTTGCAAAGAACAAAGCATAGTCTGAAATATTATTCTCTACATCTTTATAAAATTTATCATCTTCCTCGTCATCTTCAAATTCAGATTTGCACGAATCAAGAATCATATCTGTTAAAGCAGCTTTTGCAACTTTAATTAAATCATCCGCTGTTTCAGCCTGTTCTTTTGCAGATTCGGTTTTTAGTGTAGATCTTTCTGGCACTGAAAAATAATATAATTGTTTAAAACCTTGCTCTTTTGTGTCTTCGATATGAATTCCCATATATTCTAATGTAAGTACAGTTTTAAGATTTTCTTCAATCTGTTTTGGACTAGTTATCTCCATTTGTGTCACCTCCACATGAAACCGATAATTCACGAGAATCATTTCTCTTTACATAAACTTTCGTGTATGTTGGTCATGAATCTGCGACCACTATCTGATTGATTACTCTTTCAGAATACTTCCTATTGTATTATTCTCTCTTTTACTTCAACAAAGCAGCAATCTCATCAATTTCCAGCTCTGTTTTCTTATCATCAGAAAGTAACTTGTCCAGTTTACCCTCCATCTTCTTCAAATCAGATTCTTCTTTCTTCAGACCAGATACCTCTAACTTACTCTTAATATCTTTAATCCATGCTGTCACACTGTATCCTGAAATTTCAAAATCAGTCATATTAAGATCTTTAGCAGACATTAAATATGAATTCAATCTAATCAAAAGTAACAATAATGCATCATCTGAGCACACATTAAGATTAATTGTCATTCCATCCATATTAAGAACACAATTTGTTTCAGGAATAAATCTAACCTTCCTTTCAGAAATAGATTTCTTCTTTATTTCAATCTGCTTCTTTAATTCTAAAATTCTGTCATCGTTTTTACTCATTTAATTTCGTACTCCTTTTTATATTCTCTACCATTTGCTAAATATTTTTGAATATACATTGGCTTCATCACTTCAAAAATCTTTTCTAGCGTAACTGGAATCATACGCTTTTCTTCTATGTCTTTATATGGATAACAGTTTGATTTAACCATTTTAGATGTAGTTGGGAAAATATCGGTTACTTCATTATAATCTCTGTAGTACCTGCTCGTATTATCTTTTATATGAACAATAAATAAGTTATTATTTTTGTCTTCTGGATAAATCTCAAACTCATATTTATTTCTACCATAATATTCGCTTATAAATCGTCTTTCGTCCCAACGACCAGAAAGTGATCTTTCCTCAAACTCTTTAAAAGTGAGATATTTATATTCATTTTTTAAACTGTCGTATGGAGAATACTCACAGTTTCTTTCTAAATTATTGTAGATATTTGCATATTTTTCACTGCATTTATTATCAATACATTTGATAAATTTATTCTTTGGTAAAGATTTGTAATGTTCAAAAATACCATTATGCCAAAACCAAAAATATTTACCTTTATTTGTTCCTTCCCAATAGTCAAAAGCTTCAAATTTGCCCATATAAATCCAGTTCTCATTATCTTTTGTGAGATATGTAGCACCGATAATTAAATCTTTTGCTTTAATGGTTTCATTATTATGGATAATTTTATTAAACTCACTAATCTGTTTATAATCAGGTGATTCAACTGGCATAAGAACTAAATCCTTACCATCCCATCCATATATAAATTCTCCTTCAAGTCCCTTACCCTTGATACAATTCGCATTTTCAAGAATATATAATAAGTTCTCAATGGTAATTTCAAACTCAAATCCTCTTGGATCGTATACTCTACAATAAGCATGTCTGTGATCCCATCCTGTAGAGTAATCGCCAGCTTTCTTATTAAGCACAAATCCTTCTGTTGGAACATTCTCAAATTCATCATTTGGAATTTTATCATCACGCCAACTGTTCCATGATGTTTCTTTTCGCAGCTTACCTTTTTCATCATAGTAAATGACGTAGGCAAGTTTTCCTGTGTAAGTTCCTGAACGATTTTGATATCCAACATTTATCGTTTTAGGAACAAAAATGCTACTGTTCATCCCGTTATTCTCTCCTTTCTTTGTGCAAAATTATTTCTAAAGGAAACGATATTTACCCGTTCTTCGATTCAAATTCTTCAAGTGCTTTATAAAATTCGCTTCCTTTAATTTCTGTAAAACCTGTACCATCATCTGGTGTAATAGTTTCATATTTTGTTGTAGAAATATTTAAATATAACTTATTCTCATACTCAAACCTTGAAACTGAATACCCACCTAAATGCAATTCTTTGAAATAGTCTCCTACTCGAATGGGATGATTGTTAATAACAATATTCTTTTCAATACATAAATCTTGAAACTCTTTTAAAGTCTTACTGTTAGCTCTAAATTTCCTCATTAACGTATCAGAATCACAGAATAACTTCGTTGGTTTCAGTAACTCTTTACCAAATTTCTGACTATTTTCATCACAATCGGTAATATATAATCTGATATCATGCTTATCATTTTCTCTAAATGGACGATTTACAAATCCATCTCCACCAATATAATATTCTTTTCCAGCAATACCTTTATTCTCGAAAAAATTATTTACTAATGTTCTTCTTTCTTCCTCATGTTTTCTATAATCATCAATTTCTTTGAGGAATTTTTCATTTGTTACAATATAAAATTTCTCCATTTTTACCTCCAAATTCCAAAAGAAACGAATCTTTCTTGGTCTCAGTTCACATCATTATGTGTTTCGCCATCTGAGTAATAAATATTCCAATCCTTAAATAATTCAATCAATTTATCATTGTCCCAATTATATTCATTACAATGTGTAATGGCGATTGATTTTTCGTCTCCAAAATTCCCTACATCATCAGAACATCTACTATATAATTCTTCTAAATCCAGTGTTCCATATCTCAATGTATCCTGGAATGGATTTGGTACATTTGTTTTGTCAAACATATACTCATTGATAAATTTCTTATTACATTCAGATGGGAATTTACCAACACCATGTCTTGTTAAATAAGTACGAGACACATAACAAGTCTCAATATTTATCTCATCATTCCATTCAACATTTTCAATTATTCTTTTGGGATTTCTAATACCTGTATTAGACGGTGTTAGATGTGGAAAATATTCTGTGTTGTTCTGATCAAGCAATAAACCTTGTGCAGCTTCAAATACAATATTGTCAAACTGATTTAAGAAATAATTATCTGATATAACCAATGAGTGATTATTCATAAAATCCCAATCATCTAAAAAGTGTTCAAATATACCATTATCAAGGAATATTCTTGACCATTCATCTGTTAATATAATATTCTCTCTTTCAAATTGTTCTAAGTAATATTCCCTGATATGATTATCTACATCAGTTATGCCAGCTTTATATCTTTTGATAGTTTCAAAAATTCCCAAGCCACAACTACCATGTTTATTTTTCCCACGATTTTCCTCTATAATCTGATTTGCCATCATATCAAAAGGTGTAGTCAACATACAGTTTTGATTGATATAAACATTCGGGACATATCCTAATTTCATCAATTCATCATATTCCTGCTTAAAAATAATTGGATTAACAATAAAATCCTCAGATAAATATGTACTTGCATAATTGAATGTTCCAGATCCAAAATGATGAAAGACATGTCTGATTCCGCCAGGAGTCGTTACGGTATGTCCTCTTTGAGCACCACCATTTGAACAAACAACAATACTATTAGGTTTCTGCGAGAAATAATCTGTCATAAGACCTTTTCCTTCGTCACCGAACGCATTTCCTATTACAATCTTAATGTCTTTCATCTTTTAAATCTCCTATTCTACCAAGTAATTCCTTCCGAATTAGAAGGTGTAGCAACTGTATCTGTTACATTATTCTCTGCTTCACTAACAATAATATCTACAATCTCATTTGTAATACTGTTCATATTTACTCTTCTAAAATGAGTATCATCAAAATACTTTTTATAAGACTTTTCAATCTCACCCTCATCCCATCTATGACGATGAGCAACATCTAAATGATAGATGTTAAACTTCTGAGAAGCTTCATTATATAAATCTTTTGTCTCCACATCTGCCTGAAGATTATCACCTGTTGCTTCAATCAGACCGCTTCTTTCCCCTCTTAATGGAAGATATGGGTTAAGCTGTTCATCTCCCATAGTAATAATGATTCCTTTTCTGCCACGCTTTAAGCAATCAAGCTTTGTGTGACGAGAACCGAAATACCATGCTGCTGTATAGGATTCATAACTGTTTCCACCACCGCCAAACTCAAAATAAATCTTATCAAGCTGTTCAGCAATACGAATATCCGACTCAAACTGTGAAGCCTGGATTGGACAGCTATCACAAGCTAAATCACCAATACCCATGATAAGGAACTCAACATCTGTAACCTTTTCATATAACTTAGTCATAATTACATTCAACTTCTTTGCCACTTCAACAGCAGACTCTCCCATGCTCCCAGTAACGTCTAAAGCGAGGATAACTGGAATTGTATTCGGATGCTCCTCTGTATCACAACACTCTCTAATAACATTCTTAGGATTAAGCGCAGAATCAATAGTCTTAGCTTTAAACATATCCTGATTAGAATATGAACCACGAATCAATCCATCCGTTGAAACACACATACCCTTTGTTGCCGAATAACTTACATAACTATCTCTTGTCCATGAACCACATCCCATATTATACTTCCTCCTCTTCGTCTACTTCTGTATCATCGTCATCATTGCTATTCATATCAAAATCAAACATTCCGTCAAACATATCGCCCATATTTCCACCCATCATCATAAGTGGCAACATAGAACTCATTCCACCATTTCCATTCATCATACTAGTAGAACCATTATCACCTTTCATCATCTGAGAAAGCATCATATACTTAAAGATATTATTTGTGCCTTTCTTACCCTTGATAATATCGCTACCAAACATTGACACAATCTTGCCGTAAAAATATGTATTACCCATAAATACATGTCTTTCAGGAAGTACAGTTTCGATTGTTGAGTCCTCATAATTGATTACTGTGATCTTTGTCTTATCAGCTTCAATAACACATCTTGGCTTGCCATTTACAAGAATTATGTCGCCCTTCTCTACCTTATTAGTTGGAATAATAAAGAAGAATTCCTCACCAATATCAAATACAAAGTTACTACAGTTTGTGAGCTTGCCAGTCTTGATGTTATATGTCTTGTAACCACCATTTGTCTTAACTGCAATACCACCATTCATAGAAAGTCTACACATTCCACTTCCTACCTTGCCAAACATACCATTTAAAAAATTGTTCATCATATTTATTTCCTCCTATAATATAAAAATTATTGTTTGCAATTACTTATTCTCTTAATTCATTCAACACTCTCATCAAAACTCTCATCAAAACATGTCTTGTAAGATTCTTAACATCACCACTGTATAACCCACATTCAATGTCACAAGCCTTTAAGACTTCATCAAGTGTTTTATTCTTCTCTTCTTTTAGCAACCTCTTACAGTTCTCATACTGAATATCATTTGTGTCATGAGCATTTCTGAGATTACTTTCTAAACAACGAATAATATCAATCAACTTATCCTTTGTCATAGATTTTAATGTGCTGTCTGAATATGTTTTTCTTCCATCGCCTATTGACATGTTCCACCCGCTTTCACAATACCAATAGCTCTTTCATATGCATCTTTTAACCCTTCTGCATAGTCAACACTAGGGCTTCTTACGATTCCATAACATCGTTTCAACTGTTTTACAATATCATCTACATCGTAAGCACATTTCTGACTGCTAAGAATCTGCATTACATCAGACTTTCTTACAAATCCCATTTCAGATGGCAGTTTAGATAATTCTTTTTGTAATACTGCTTTATTAATTAACTGTCCCATATAGTTATTCTCCTACTCTTTTGCAATTCCAATGCCATTCACTTTAAAGCTAGTCACTTTACCATCAACCATCTCACCGCTTTCTTCTGTGTCACCATGCCAGATAAGACCAACGCCTGTAATATACATGCCATTTTCGTCTTCAATTAACTCAACTTCCTGTGCTACTCCAATAGGAAGAAACTGACCATCACTACATGGTATCTCAATCGGAATATCCTTTACATTTTTATAAGCATTTCTAATTGATTCTTTGGAATATATGACACCGTTTAAATCAGGCTCATCAACTGGAATTGGAATTTTAAACGTTACTTTTATATTCTCTGTTCTCATACGATTATTCCTCCTATTCGTAATCTTCTGGATGCTCTTTATAGTTATCTACTACGCTTTTCATATAACTAAAATAATCTCTTACAGTGTCGCTACTCTCAGAAAATCCACTTGTCACTTCATATCCATTATCAAATACTGCAAAGGTCAAGAACTCTGAGCCACCTCGTTCTACTTCTATGTCGCAGCCTCTATATTTACCCTTCATAGTGTTATTCTCCATTTAATATCTCAACATCAATACAGAATAAATCGTGTAAATTTTTAATCTGCTCATCAGTTGGTTTCTTCCATGCCATTATTTCATCAACATTAATCGTTACAGCACCACCACATAACTTGATTCTTGCAATGACTTTTGGATTATAAATAGCTGCAACTTCTGGCATTGGAATACTACAACTCGTTTTTGGTAATTGTGTCATGTGCTTATTCTCCTAATCATCTTTGTCTATAATGAACCAATATAAAAAACTTAAAAATGTAAAAGTAATTCCAAGTATTTTATTTTCTACTTGATATGAATACATCGTTACACCACTACAGATCCATACCAAAAGAAATGCGATTACTTGTCTATAATACTTTTTCATTTCACACCTCCAATCTATCCAAAGGAAAGAAAAATTTCTTGCTATGATTCAAACTGATAATCTTTGTTACTTACAAATTTGTCAATTTTTCCATCTTTGATAAATACAAATTCTGCATAAAAATCATCTGTATTTTCTGGCATTGCACATGAAACATACTCATCAGATTCTTCATCATATTTTTCAAACCATCTCTCAACGCCATCATCAACTGTTGTATTTTTAAAAACAAAATATGGAAATTCATTTTCGTCAATTGACAAAATATCATTTGCTATTTCGGTAAATCTTTCAATAATATGTTCTCTTTTTAAAACGGGGATATTATCTTCTTCTGATACATCATAAGTATCATTTTGTTTTAAGAATTGCATAATAGAATTTGAAATAATCTGTTTATCAGATGTATGAAAAATCTGTTGATTTGACATCTCCCAACAAACTCTATCTGGCGTGTTATCACACTCATTAATGATTTTGTTAGTTCTTGTCCATACATCATTTCCGTCCATTCCGATAATTCCCTTTTTAAAACCAAACGGTGTTTGAATGTAGTCATGAATATATTTGTCTGGTAAGACACTCCAAATTATAGGAGAAAACCACCACGAATTTCTGTACTCTAATATTTCTTCTCCTGTATAATCTTTTCTTATTCCATAAATGCTACTACTACTCATTTGTTCTCCTTTCTGATATTTTATTCTCTTATTTTGGGATTCCCTTAGCCGAATGGCTTAGATATAATTAAAAATTTTCCAAAGAAAGATTGGTTTACTTAGAAGTTAATTCTTTTAACATGGCGATTTTATTTCTTATCTCGTCTCTATGCATAATTACTTCTTCTCTGTCATCGTTAGTAATGAATTCTGACCAACCAATCAAATCTTTCTCAATGTCTTCTATAAGTTCTTTTTCTAAATTATTTATTTTTATTTCAGAAAAATCGTGTAATACAGGCTTATCTTTTTCTTCTATAACGAATAATGAATATGGGGTAATAACTAAAGTAAACTCAGTACCCTCTTCATCAAACCATGCCATCCCTGTACCTGTTGTGTGATATTGAATAAAGGCATTTAATAAATCTACTGGTACATCTATCAAATAACTTGGTGAGCCGTGAAATGATTTCAAATCAAAATCACACCACCCATATTTAGGATTACTTATCATGTTTTCGCCTCCAATATATTATTCTCCAAACTCACAAGTGTCACATGTCGAAAAATACTTATCATGGTCTATGCAACATTGTGGTCTGTCATCATTTTTATCAGTCTCAACAGTCTCTTTTCCATCCATAATTGCACCACAATTAGGACAATATTTTGATTTCAACTTCTGATTCGCATAGTTCAGTTTATATACTTTTTTATTACAGACTGAGCAATATACACCTTCATTTGCGCATTCATCTAATTCGTACCAATAACCATGTTTTCTACTATTTTCTTTAGCATCGTCTTTTATATTGTCCATTGGAACTGACATTGTTCCTGCTATAATATTTGCATTAAGAAACTTTGATAAAACATCTCCAAGTATCAATTCTACGTTATCTACTAATATTTCATTATTTGGCATATATAATTTATGATATTCTAACCATTCATTTATCGTATAAACTTCTATATTGGCTGATATGCCCATTCTTTCTGCCATATCTAAAAGACTATTTTTAGTATTCATTGTGGACGTAATAATTGGTTTTCCTGTTACATATGCTGTTGAAATAAGCATTGCCGTTTTACCAGTCCCACGTCCACGATTTATAATTCTCATGTTTTCACCTCCGATGCCTTATTCTCTCAAGTCCAAGGATATGTTGCTTTCCTGTGAAGTTACCCCAACTAATTACAATATTTCTCAATACCTTGTGTCATAATATCTCTTAATTCATCTTCTTCATAAGTAGAGCCAAACTGCGACCAACTACAACTACATTCTGTATCATTGTGTACTAACGCAAGTTTAAATACACTGCCACCATAGTTTTTATATGCATCTAATTTGATAGCTTTAATATGAGGAATTTTTAAACACCAATTATGCTCTTTATATTCAAACTGAATATCAGTAGCTTGACCAAAATTATAGTCAAAGAATTTAACATCATTCATATGCTCAATATCAAGAAGCTTTTTAATATAATCAATATACCAATCATATGTTTCCTTTTCCTTATACTTCTTTCTTTTATCAAGTTTGTTGCCATCTGTATCCTGATTCTTTGATAACATATTTAACCATTCTCTACACGTTTTAAGCGTAGAAGGTTGATCAAGCAGCGTATACTGAATATTCTCTTTATAAATGTGAAGTGCCTGTTGTTGAATAAGGTCATATTCATTCTTCATATCATCTAACGCCTGCTTCTTTGCAGATAATCTTCTTTCTGCTTGTGCAAACTTATTTAATGAACCCATTTCATATTCGCCATTATAGTTATATGTGTTATTTTTATATGCCAAAGACATTAATTGTTCACCTCTTTTATCTTTCTTAGTTCATAAAAATCATTGATTTTATCCTTACTTCAACATTCTCTACTCGATGGTCAATTTCATGTTTCTCCCATGATTTCTCCAATTACTTTCTTGCTTTTCCTCTTTGATTAGTGGAAACTTCAAATCAACCTTTCTAACAATATCTGTCAACTTTTTATTACCTTTTAAAACTGAAATAGAATGACTTCTTCGATATGTATTAATTTCCAAAGCTCTTTCTAAAATTTTTTCATCTGATTCATAATCACTATTATATACATAAGCAAAGCAGTACCCTTCTTTTATATCAGTATTACCATAATCATAATCTTCAAAAATCACTTTTTTCTTACCAAGATATAAATACATTTCCCCTTGAGTTGATTTGTAAATTCCACCTACTTCTAATTTACTTAACGGAATTGTTTTTAAATTTGCTTTTCGCTCTCGCTCTTCTGCTTCTTTCTGAAGGAATATATTTATTTTATCTCTAATTTCTAACTCCTTTTTTGTTGGATTTTCAATCAGATATGTATTGCTTGTACAACTTTTATTGATATATTCTTCACTAGATCCTAAATAAACAACTGAACTACCTTGAAAAACTCCAATATGCATTCCTGGTGAATTTCTACCTATTGCCATTCCAATGCACATATCGCCATCTTTAATCTCTCTACCTAAAATGTCTTTCAAATTTTCACCTCCATATTACAACCAAGAAACCTGAATTTACTATTATTCTACTTAATGAACTTTAAACATAAATTAATCAAATTTATAATAACTGCCATGCAACAAAGAACAAACTCATAACACGAACACCATAATGGTTCTTTCTTAATATACTTTTTATAAATTGGAAATCCAATCAACCATAATAGCCACACCACAGTTACAATCACAAATAAAATAATCATAAATGTCTTCATAAACAATCTCCTTTACTTACAATTTCCAAGTCCAACCTTGTAATCGTCATTAACATTAATAGTAATTTCTCTCTGAAAATTTCCTTCTTTATCATATAGAGACAAGTAATATCTGTTACCACGTTGCTCTAAGTCAAGATTCTCATTCTCGAATAATAATACTCGTCTCTGTTTCTGTATTGGCTTATCTTCTATTTTTATTGAGCCAACTTGAATTGGTGAAGTAATTTCTTCAAGAATACAACTAATATCATTATCTAACCGACTATCATCATTCGTATGTTTATCAACTGCTCTAATAACATCTTTCTCAAATAATAATCTGTTTGCCATTTTAATATTCTCCATTTCTACATATATAAATGATATTTTCTTCCAATCTGATCAATAAGTTCACTGTCCATTGGTCTAAAACCAATTACGGTAAGTGTTCTACCATCTTCTTCTGGTTCTAATTCAGTGTGACAGTTATCCCTTATGAGCCAGAAATCTTTACCTTCAACCATTCCTAATTCTTCTGCCATAGTCTTAGCTTTTAGCAACTGATTCTTATTCTTGGCTTGAAGAACACATTTCGTAAATTCGCCCTCAATCCAATTGTGAAGAATATCTTCATCAATATAACCATCGACATGACCATCTAAATCGGCATTATTTCTAATAAACCAACTGAGAAATGCCATAGAACCGTGGCTGACTTGAGCTGCGAGCTTTCCTGGCGACATTGCGAGGTCTTTTCTTGCAATAATAATCTGTTTATACATATTTATTCTCCTTTCCACTCGTCCAACTCATAGAAGTCGTTTATCTGGTCGTCAAGCTTTCTAACCTGTTCTCTTAGTTCATACTCTTCTTTCTTACTATCTGTTCTCAGACACTTCTTCCACAATTCCTCACGCTGCTTAGATAGTTCATCATGCTTATCAGATACATCAATCTCATCTACAACTGAAATCTCAATCTTTTCACCACAATGAGGACAGAACTGAATTGGATAATTGTCTGTCTGTTCAAATTCATCACCCCACGAGTTGAATGTTTCGGTATATGAATTACAAAATTGAGGAATGATATTATCATCTGAATCTCTTACAACTAATCCAAATGTATCATTACATACTAGATCTTCACCTGTAAAAATAATAGCTTTATCATTCTGAATTCCATCACAGCAATGTGTAAATGGCTTATACTTATATGAACAAGTGTCATTGAATTTTAATTTGATTAACTCTATCTTCATATTTTTATTCTCCACTCTTAATGATTTCTTCTAATGTTCTTGGTGTATAGTTCATATAATTTTTCATACATCCGACATTCCACATATTACATGGCTTATCATATAAAGCTGTCATCTGATACTTTACTTGCTGCATCATATTATCCTCAAAACCTGTATGCACATGCCCGTAGAGATGGTAGCTTCCATAGTAGTGATTCTTAAAGCATGGAATTGGATAATGACACAGAACTACAATCTTACCATCACCAATATCGAGTTCCTTGTAATCAGTAATCTCACAGAATCTACTCTGTAATTCTCTATTCTTTAGCAACTTGCCATCATGATTACCTTTGATCAGATGTATATGTCCATTCAGATTATTGAAAATTTCAATGGTTTTCGTTGTGTTATACCACGAAATATCTCCAAGCAAATATACATCATCATCAATTCCTACTGTATTATTCCAATTTTTGATAATCGTCTCATCATTCTCTTCGATTGATTTAAAAGGTCTGTTATCAAAAGCCATGCAGTTTTTGTGTCCAAAATGTAAATCACTTATAAAATAATTCATCTTCTCACCTCGCTCTATCACATTTATTAAAATCTAAAAGCATCTTGTATTTATATTCTCCAAATCTTTCTTTCCAACGCTGCTTCGCCTTTTCAGTATCCCAATTAAAAGGCATCATATGGTAATTAATAAGAAAACAAACATCTAGAAACTCATCGTCAGATAAATCAATAAATATGTCATGAAGTTCTGACAAAACTAAATAAGCAGAATATTCAGCATGTCCGTAATAATGAGCTATTCCATTATCATCAAAAGTTTGTGTATATAGTTTCCCAACATCGTGATATATTGCTGATAATATATAATATTTAGGATAGTCATATTTTTCAAACAAGCTTGTAGTATATCCAGAATGTTCTCCAAGAGTTTTATCATGATATGGTGTTTTCTGGTCAAAATCTTTCATTTCAGTTAGCACTGTAATCATATATGATACTTGGTCAAAATGTTTAATCACTATCTCATCAAAACCTTCATTATAAAATGGAATCTGAAATTTCCTAATCTGCTTGTCTAACACAAATTCAGGTACAGGATGCTCTCTATGTAAATTATCTTCTTTGCACTGTTCAAATGGTTTTGGGATAATTACACATACTTTTCTAATATCCAAGCCATTCACTTTCATCATAATTGCTCTACGAGATTTCATTGTTATATTAGTTGCATCTGCGATTACATTCTTTTTATTCTCCAAATTCTTGCGTATTCTATTGTGAAAAATTTTAAACACTTCTTCATTGTGTTCTTGATCTTCGTAATTACTAGTCAATTCTTCACGAATTGCATCTGATGATACAATTACTGTATTTGGATTATCATTGGCAATCTGAGTGGCAATGGTTGATTTACCACTGCCAGACAAACCACACATAATATACAATGTAGGTTTATTCATTTAAAGTCTCCTCTAAAACTTCCTCTGCTTCTTCCATATCTGGTACATCAGACGTATCTTTAATGATTGATTCTATCACCTTAAACTCAAACACTTTATCCTTATAAGCTGTGAATGTCGCTCTGTTATCAATACGAACAACTACACCTTCGGCAACATGTGTCTTGCCGATTTCATCTGCTGGCATATCATCAAGATATTTATTTACTCTTTCTTTCAAATCTTCTGGTGTAGTAAAAATAAACTTCTCTAAATCAGGTACATGCTTAACACCTAACTTATCACACCATACTTCCACAGTCTCCCAAGGTACTTCAACAACTGTTCCATCTGCTGTTGTCATTGTCATTCGATATACATACATCTCATTTTCACCTGGTTCACAGCCATATGAAAATGTCGTAGTGTCGCCAAACTTCTTTGTGAATTCCTTTTCTTTAACACCTTTATTAGATACTGAACCCATAATTGGTGTTGTTTCATTTACATATCCGACAATTTCATAGAAAATCTCAGCACCTTCAGGAAGCTTGTCTTTTAATAAATCGTGGTACTTCTTTCTAAATCCATTATCAGAATAATATCCATCATTCTTTGTCATATCCTTTAATACAACTCTTCTGCTACCAGATACAACAGAAACTTCTCTTGTAACCTTTGGCTGCATATGTAAGAACTTTCTCAGCTTACTATTCTTCTTTGTAACCTTAACAGTCTTCATAGTACGAGCCGATGTTCCGTGAAGCTTACGAGTAATATAAATCGTATCACCTGGCTTAAATGCTGACATATTATATGCAAGCTGTGCAGTATCTTTATGCTCTTCAAAAAATGGATATGATATTGTTTCTTTCCGAAACTTATTTTTCTTATTTGAATTATTTCCCTTACCTCTTGAACGATTCTTTCCTCTTGGAATATATTTCTGACAAATCTCATGACCACCAAGAACTGTAATCTGATCACCATCTTTTAATTTTGAAATATCTGTATACTTAGCAAGTGTTTCGATTGGTAATACAAGTCCTTCTGACTTCTCGCCTCTAAGTCTAATAGCGGTTACATTTCTCTTCTCATCATCCATATAACCACCAATGTTGTTTCCGTTTTCGTCTTTCTTCCTTACAAGGTTGTTATCTGTTGCATACTCAAGTGATAGCTGACCATCAGACGGGAAGAAGACTACTTTCTGTCCTTCCTGATAACTCAAATCTACAATTACATTCTGTCCAAATACTTCTACACACTGCAATCTATCAGCGTTACTATGTTTTCTTAATCCTTTTAATGTTGTGATATAAGCACAATACATTTTTCAGTACCTCTCTTTCTATTTTTCTATATATTTATTCTCTCTTATCTCAGCTCAATCTCACCGAATTTTAATGTGTCATCTTCATACATTTTATTGCCATGATATTTACCAACAAGACAACTTTTACCTACATATATTCTTGTATTTCCAGTTGGAGAAGTAATAAAATTTAATTCCTGTTTAATTGGTTTAACCAACTCTTCAAGCGTCTCTTTATTTGCAAATATGTATGGTTCATGCCCTTCTCTATATACAAATTCTGCAATTTTCGTATTCAACTTATCCACATTTATCTTGTCTACTATTGAAAATGTCTCCATTTATTGTTCTCCTTTCCTAAAGAAATGCTTCTTTACTCAGACTCTTTATTTTCATTTTTATGTTGTAGATATTCAAGGAACTCCTCGATCATATCTCTATCATCATCAGACATAACCTTTTCTGGTTTCTTAGTTTCAGATAGTCTCTCCATTAATCTTTCAATTTTGGAATTAGTATCATCATTTGATAAATTAACAATTGTTCTAAAAATGGTACATAATTCATCTGTTCCATCTAAGTAATTACACCATACTTTATCTGCTGTCTCTTTATCTGTCGCAGTTTTTAAATTTTCATAGCTCCAAGCCATTCCCTGTGCTATACCTAATTCATAAGCTTTATGCATTGGTGTCTCTTTTGAAATATCTTCCCACTTTTTCGCAATATAATTACTTACCTTATATTTACTCATGCTCTTATTCTCCTATCTGATCTACAATACTCTGTAATTTGTCAATATACATCTGTGCATATTTTTTATGTTTAAGCTGCTTAATATCAGCAGGTACAAAAGCTAACTTCGATTCACCGAAAACATCATTATTCGAATAAACCTTCATAAACTGACACATAGTTTCAGCATCAATCAAATTTAAATCTGGCTGAAAACAAATCACATCACCCTTATGTGGATGCAGTTTTCTAACCTTAATAAGTGTCTGTTTAAATAACTTCTTTTTCTGTCTTTTATTCATTTTTTATTCTCCTATTCGCTCACTCTAAATACATTTGCATCACCAATTGCCAAATCTTTTCCTTTCACAAAAGAATTAAAATACTCATTATTCTTAAAATTATCTACTATTGTTTCGGTAATAATATCATCCAACCGATCAAAGAATTTTACAGAAGGATGAAATCTTGGATATTTCTTTGAACGGTATTTATTAACATTCCCTCTTAATACAGATAATCCATGTCTTTTACGCTTGTTATTATTCCAATGAATAGGATCAGCATAGAAAGCATTTTTCTTTCTTTCATACTCTTCTTTTTCTTCCTTCGCCAATTTGTTAAGTTCTTTTTCTCGTTCAGTTTTTGAATGAGATTTCATAATTTCTTTAACATTTTCTCGAATTTTATCATTTGCTTTTGCTTTTTCTGAATTACTCGTCTTATCAAAATTTTGAGCTACATCTAATAGTGTGTTTTTCATATTGTTATTCTCCTAATTACTCAGTCTGTATTTGTCATATTCATACATTGAACAATCTTCACAATAAAGATTTTGTTCTTTGCAATCTTCACAATCAAAACATCCACCATAAATGCCACCATTTTCATTCATCTTACAGGTATTACATTTACAAGTTTCACATGATGTATCCAATCAATCACCTCCTCGAAAGAAACGTGGTTTTACTTAGTTTTATTTTTTAAATCATCATCAATTTGTTCCATTAGAAACTTCTTTGTAGTTGCATGATAATCAGCGCATCCTGTCTGCATATCAACAGCTTCCCACCATACACAATGATCGGGTTCATAATAACCATAATTACTGATTCTGTACCCTTTATACTTGTAGATACCTTTTGATATTTTTGTCGCTCCCATACTTTTATTCTCCTAATGGTCTTTCATATGTAATCAATTTTTCAACAATTAGATCCTTTGGTAATAAATCTCTACAGAAATATGCCGTTGCAAATGGACTACCTTTAACAACTGAATCCATATGATCTTTATCGTGATAACAAATTCTTGCATCAAAACTAAGAATCTGAATACCATCTTTGAAATATTTATATCTTGTTTTACCTTGTAGGGAATTAAGCGGTAGAAGAACCGCAAATGGTTTATTGAATGAATAGAGTCTTTCTAAGACTTTATCTTTGATTGAGAAAGGTGGATTACTAACTATAATATCCCATTTTTCAGGTTCGTAATTGAAGAAATCCTGACCTTCAGCTAATGAACTTCTGACTACATTGTATCCTTCTTCTTTTAGTCTGTTGTAGAAAGCAGACCAATTTTCATCAAATGGACACCATATAATTTTATCCTTTGGAAGATATTTAATAATGTGATCTGTTGCGTAATAGGGCGTATATAACTCATTATCTTCCTTATCTGATGTTAAATATCCAATATTTAATGCCAATATTTGTTCACCGATAGTAGCTGCGCAGCTTTACTCACATGTGAACATTTTTCCTTTCCTTTGTTTTGTAATTACATTGTTATATTCTCTTGTTTGTCCTAAATATTGTATAGTTTTCGTGACAAGCCAAGAAACCAAAATTTCTTGTTAGTTTCTATCCAAATAAACTATATTATCTACATTATAATGAAGCCCACCTATCTCTCCATTAAACCTACCTTTGACATACCAGGCATAAGGGCTGATACCTTCATTCATTATTTTTGCAAGTTCATCGGCTTTTCTTTGATGCTCATCAGCTTCATTCTGCATAGATAATTTTTGAGAATCCCATATAAGATTTGGAATTGTATCTACACACTTTCTATACATCTCAGACTCTTTTATATATTCTCTTATCACTTTTGTCATTTTGGGAATATTGTCTTTTAATATTGGTTCATTGCTAAGTTCATATGGATATAGGATTAAAACACTTCTGTCCATATATTCCATAGATATTAATTCCTCTACAACACAAAACTGTGGTTCTATCAAATTGTCACCTCCCAGATATTTATTCTCTTATTTCAAATAACTTTTCTACTGCTTTAACTCGCTTTGTATTGTCAATCGTTCTTTTGACTTCCTGTTGCCAAATACATTCCCATTCTGAAGGAGCTTCATGCTCACTGACTAAGACAATATTCCTCTCACTCATCTTCTCAGCCCAATTCCAAAATCTGTCATAATCAAAGTTCTTACTTGATCCATATTGCTTCGTACCCTTATATGGAATATCGCAATAAAATAAGCAGTCAACTTTATCAGAATATAACTCTTCATAATCTCCACATTGGAATTGAATATCTTCTAACCTTGGAATCTGCTCTAACAAATTTCTCTTAGCTTCGTCATAATAATTTCTTTCAGTTTCAGCTTTTGTATGTACGATACCTGAGTAACCACCATCAAAGAATCTGCCGTTATAACTTGAGAGAAAACCAACTGCTCCAATATACCAATCAGGATATGTAGACAATCTTTTGTTAAAGCACTCTCTTACATCTGAATAGTGTTCTTTTGTAATAAATTCTGGGAGATTTTGAATCTGATTTAGATTCTTGAACATTTCAATAAGATATTTATGATTGTCAGAAGCGATTTTTGTGTCACACTGAACTTTGTCGATTACATTACAACCACCGCAAAATGGCTCTATGTATGTTTTGATATTATAATCTCGCAATCTTTCTTGAATAATCGGTAAAATATTATCAACTATACGAGATTTTGAACCCATATATTTCATTAATTACTTGGAGTAAGGAATTCCTTCTTGTGTACACGAACCTCGTCTCCTTTCATTATTCTTATTCTCTTAATAGATCTCTGTCCATTCACTAATTTCTACTTTATTATCAGGATAGCCAGATAAGCTCCATTCATTGTCGTTATATACCACTTTCCACATAGCATTTTCTCCATGTGGATTACCTTTAATTTTGCCATAATATAATCCTGAACATGGTGGTAATTCTTCTTCTGTCTTTCTCCAAATTGGCTTTTCATATACTTTGTTAATATCATCTACTGCTTTTGCCAAATCTGTCGTAATTGTATCGAAATATCCTTTTGCTAAATCAATCATTTCAAGTATGTAAGTATGATTAATCTTAAAAGAAATTCCAAGCCCAATAAGTGCTCCTATACAAATTCCTATTAATCCAATTAATACTGTTAAACAAATATCCATATTTTACCTCTCTTTCTTATCGTCCGAAGGAAACTTCGGTTTGCTGTGCCTTTTGTAATATCATTTATTTATTATGGTAAATCAATAATATTATATCTCACAGTGTCATCATCATATTTCTTGGTTTCTAATGTTGCGTTTGCATATTCTCCAATTTGATTAGAATATTTGTTATACGTATCACTGTCATAGAAATTATATTCTACACCGTCATATTCAACAGTAATTCTATAAACTGCTGGATGTGATTGTGGCATCATTGTCTTAGTTGCAGGATTATAATGCATTGTTGTATAAGCAGCTCTATGATATTCATCTGTTATTTTTACTTGAACTGTAGATGTTTCAACACTAATGCATTTCGCACAGCCAGTTAATATAAACATAAATACTAATAGTAACGTCAAACTATATAAAATTTTCTTCTTCATGCTACCTCTTTCCTTTTTTATCATAATCAAACCAGATATTTACACTCCATACTAACCACTGAATAGATAATTGTGGACTTTCTTTGTAGTTCTCATCAATGCAATCCATTATAGAATCGTAATACAATTCAATACTTGGTAAGAAATGTATATCATATGCAAAATGATTTCCTGTCTTATCTCTGTACCAAGATTTATGAGTATTAATATGTAAGTGCCAATTCTTCATATGATTTATTCTCCTTTGCTATATCCAGTCTCTTCAAGAAACTCATCAAATTCCTCTTTTGTCATATTGTTTGGATAATACATGTCCACCACCATATCAAACGGCTTCAAATAATTATTCAATACATCTTCAGCTTCTTCTTTTGCTTCCTGCATTTTCATATTGATATAATCTTCTCTTGTCATATTCCATGCCGTAGGGCAATCTGTGACACTCGAAAATCTACAATATAATCCGTTTGGTTGCTTTGATACAAATCCTGCCATATTATTCTCCTAACTCTTTCAATGCATTAACAAGTTCTGCAAGTCTTGGATTCTCAGGATGCTCCTTTGCCATCTTTTCATATAATGCAATATTATTCATCTTTTCAATCTCAGACTTTAATTCCTTCTCAATAGAAGCTTTCTGCTTTGCAATTTCTTTCTGACGATTTTCTTCATCAATTCTTGCATTATAGCCATTCATATTAACAACACCAACGACTTGAGCTGTTACATTCTTGCCATACTCTTCAACTGTTTTAATTTCTTTTAAAATTCCAAGAACTTTATTGTCTTTTCCTCTCGCATTTACAATTACATATAACGGATGTTTGGTATCATACTTAACGATTTCATTAATATCTCCATCATATAAAGCAAAGCCATAATCTTTCTTGTTGTAATCATCTACTAAATTTACAATCGCCACTTTACTAAAACCTGTCATTTTATTATCCTCGCTTTCAACTTTTTCTACTGATAAAACGTTATATCCTTGTTTTCTATTCTCTAATTGAACCATAACATATTTCTGTGTACCTACATTATATGTATCTATAACAAATCCAGTTTGTCCTCTACTATTACAGGAACTTTTTATTATCACTTTATCATTTATCTGAATATTCCTCATAGGCTGCACCTCCATTATTTTATTCTCCAAAGGAAATCTATGTTTCATTGGTTTTCTACATTTTTTAGCACATGCCATATTTTATTGACAGTATCGTTTTCATCATCATCGACCACCAAAAACCCTTTATTTTCAAGGGTTTCAACGACCTCTTTTGCTTCACATCCGTAATATGCCTTAATTTCAGCGATTTTCTTTAATTTTGCCATTTTTACCTCTTTTCTAACCCAATGAAATTCCGCTTTCCTGCGAACTTCATATTATGTTATTCTCCATTTCTATAAGATAGAGTCCAATGCAACCGCCTAGACCTTCACCATTTGTCGTAATAGGACAGGCAATTCCTTCACTACTGTAAACTCTGTATCCTTGTTTAAAGTTCCTAGATAACTGTTTGCCATTATCCAACCATAAGCTACTATCTATACCACCAACAAAAATCAATTCATTCGGTGTATTTTCTGAATTTTTCATCTAACACCAACTTTCTACTGTCATAGATGTTTCCCATACCATAACCATGAGTGCAAGCCATTAATGTGAAACAAATGCCCTCTATTCCAATAACTCTACCGCCAATAAGACTATTCTCACTTACAGTTCCAACTCTTTGAACATCATTTTCATAAGTTACATTTTGAATAGAGGGCAAATTAAAATTTTCAGATAACCAACTTGCAATTACTTCATCATTACAAAATAAAAATATCTCTTTGACACTATCATGCGTTTTCACAAATTCTATTACTTCATCAATTCTATATAATCTTTCTATACAGTTTTCATTTCCATCTTCTAATGAAAAATACATATTAGAAATAACTTTTGGAATATTACCTGAACCGCCACCTGCTTTTAATGCTCTTATAATTCCGTCTGGAAGATAGACATTTTGTTCAAAGTGCCATCCATAGGGAGACTTATTTTTTAATGGATTGAAAACTTTATTAGTTTCACCACAAGCAGAACTTAATCCGCTTGTGGCTGATGAAAATTTCTAACAACACCTGTAACTGTTCCATGATTTTCTTTTACGCAAGGAGCGATTCCTTGTTCATCAACAATACGGCTTGCATCGTGATTACTTGGCATATAGTTTCCTCTAACAATAATTGAATTAGTATCGGAATCCATAATTCCATTTACCATCTTCTCATCTGTACAAATATATGTATTGTCATACTGAGCTTTATATAAATGCTCAATCAATAAAGAGATACAAGTTGTCACTATACTGTTACCGCTTTGTTTATATCCCTGAGTATCAGACATCCCAACTGCTTTACAGTTCTCATAATCAACATCATCGAATCCCATAAGTCTATGACACTCTTTGGGTGTAAGCTTTCTAACAACTCTTAAATTGTCTCTTTCAACTTTTGGTTCTCTATTACCGCCACCGCAAGTATGCATAGCTGGTGCAATTCCATCTTCGCTGTATACTCTGCGAGACCGTTCATGCATTCTCTGAAACTTTTCGCTACATAAATCAGCAATATGTATTAGTTCGTTTGAATCTGCAAGAATCTGTTTTGGCTGTTTATAATCAGTTGCCACTAAAGTACCCATTACTGAATCCTGCTGATAGACTAAATCTCTGTTACCTAATCTGGTACAATTTTGTCCAATTGTTGTTCCTACTACGTTCTTTTCAAATTTTGGGTCTGTTATCTGAAGTCTTTTCTGTACTTCATCAGATAAGAAATATTTCTCCAGAACACTGCTATCTGTTTCTAATAAATCCTTTAATCTGATTCCTGTGTCAAAAGGCTGTGGAAATTCAAAAGACTTGGTATCAATATCCTTACGAATAGAGATACAGAAGATTCTATTCCGATTCTGTGGAATACCTGTATTCTTTGCATTGATTGTCTGATAATATGAGTTATATCCCAAGTTATCAAGTCGAATCAACCAATCCTTAAAACTATCAATATACTTATTTGATACAAGAGCATCTACATTCTCCATAAGCAAATACTTTGGTAATGTATTATTCTCTTTTGCTTTTACAAGAAGTCTCTCAACTTCATATAATAAACCTGAACGAGTTGATTTAATGTTGTGACTGCCACAATTAGGGCAGGTATAACGAGTATCTACATCTAATTCAGATGGATCATATTCACAACCACAATCATAACATGTCCACTTTAATCCTTCCTGTTTACCGGCAATGGAAATGTCTGTGCATGGACACGAGTATGTAAGTAAATCACTATATGGGAGTAATTTTATTTGTGTCATATCACCAAGATTATGCGAAATGTGATCTGCTAACCAATATTTCTCAATACCTTTTGTTTTGTTCTTCTTTCGTGAAAGTTTCTCCCAATTATACGGAATATCTTTCTTAAAATCATATCCAAGTCTCTTATCTGTAAGCTGTTTTACCATTTCTTCCTTACTTGGATAATCTTCATAATTTTCAATTATTTCATTAGTCAAGCCACAATGAATTGCAGCATAACTAACTACTACTTCTTTGTCTAAATCTGCTGTTGCAATCATATTTGCATTGAAGAGATGAGTATTATCAATTCCCTTCATCTGCGCACCAATACCACTGCAAAGCTCAATTACACTTAACTCACAATAATTTTTTTCATTATTCTCTGTCAAAATCCTTTAATCTACAGAGATTGCGCAATCATTTATCCTAGAATTTACTGTTAAATCCTTTCTTCTTAATTATTTTGTTGTAAAATACTATGGAATTAACACGTCTGTTAAAAACCATAGGAAAAAAATTTTCATTGTTCTTTTTGGAAAATTTGGCTGAATCGCCAAAATAGAAATTTCTATATTAGATTATTCTCCATCTCGAAATGATTTAATTCGATTTTCTAAATAATCAATCTCGTCATTCCAATGGTCTATTAACATCTCTTCGATTTGACGTTTTGCATCTTCTATATTGTCTGTAAACAATGTATCATATTCAACATTTAGTTCTTTTGATACATATATAAATCTGTTTTCGTCTGTCTCATCTTGTACAAAACCAGCTACTACATTTTCATCATCTTTTTCATAAAATTGACTAAAATGTAATTTATAGCATTCCTTACCAAAGTCATTTTTTTCACCTGTTTCCCAATATTTCTTCACTTTATCACCTCGCTAACTTTGAACCATAATATGTGATGTGTGCCTTCACTTTGAAATACTCACCACAACTATGACATTTTACTTTTACTTCTTTGCACCAACCTTGTGTTACCAAATTCATCAAATCATATTCCATAACTCCATCTTGATATTCTTTCTTGCAATATGGACATTTTGGATATGTAAATTTACTTTTATTCACTCTTTCACCTCACTTACCACTTTTACCTTACATTCAATTTCTACAACTTCTAGCTGCCTATCAGTGTTATAACGTCTTGACATAAAATTTCTAACCGCATTCTCAGCAGTTTTTCTTGTTTCCCAATATTTGTGTCGTGGGTTTGTAAGATTACTTACTAATTTACCTGTTAATTTATCCATTACACCATATAATGTAAATTCATTTACCATTCATCTCACCTCACTTTACAATATCCTAACAATCTGTTCATACAAACAAACATCTCTGTCGTTGATTGCCTTATTCAAATGCATATGACCAAACAAATGTTTTTTGTATTCAGTTGCAGCTTTCACTTCTTCCAAATAATTAGTCAACACATCTGGTTCATATAATCCTTTACCACCCATAAGATACAACTCTGATGTAGATGGACTATGCGTGATAATATAATCAACTATATTATTATTCTCTTTTAAAACCTCAAACCCATGTTGCATTTCATCATCTGTTGGTAATTCTTCTTTCCACCAAGATAAATCCTTGATACGATACATATATTTACCTTGCTTATCAAGTTCTTTAGCTTGTTCTCTCCAATCTTCGTCATTGTAATCAAGAATACCATCCTGAATATCATGACTTGATGCACCACCAAAAGCAAAGAATTTCTTATCTTCAATGGAAAACACTTCACCACGCATTAAATGTAATACATTTGATCTGACTTCATGAACTTTACCGCCACGCCATTCTTTTACAGGATAACTATAGATTCTTGGAAAACATTCGTGATTTCCATCAACAAATACAGTTGTGAATGGTTTCTGATTTAACCAATTCAACCAATATTTTTCCTGTTTGCTTTCACCATCTCTATTCCATACAAGACCAAAATCGCCAAGAATAATTACAATATTTTCATCTTTATTGCCAGAAAAATCTTTTTGTTCATAAAAATTATCCTTACTTAATCGTGTAGGATTTCCATGTATATCGCCTGTTACAAATACCGCCATTTATTTCACCTCACTTTATTGGAATCATCTTTACCACATTATCACTCATATGTTCAACCATATGATAGTCTGAAATTGGCTTTAAAAAAACACATTTATTAGGTTCGCACCCTCTTCCTTGGTATAAATTACATGCATAATTGCCATGCAACTGATTTGTACATTTAGAAAAGATACATTCTTTTGGCTCGTTAGGCATTTTATCTACAAGAATTTTCAATATTCTCACCTCACTGTCCAAAGATTTCCTCAATAACTTTCAACTTAATACTCTGACTAAATTCTGAACCAGCAGCTTTTGGATGTCCACCGCCACCAAATAAACTTGCTACATCTTTACCAAGATCAATATCTTCTTTAACGGTTCTATAAGATACCGTACAACCATCAATATCAATCATTGCCACAAAATCAATTTCAGGATGCATTTTACAAAGTCTATTACCTAATTCGCTAACGAACCTATCTGCAAATACAAAACCACAAACCTTACCACACATAGGACTGGTAAACATAGTTTCATTCTTCTCTTCGATATATCTATCAATTTCGTCCTGTTTAATTTTTAGAACAACCTCATCTTTAGCATATAATCTTGGGAATACCTCATCATAGATTTCTGAAATGCACCAATGGATAAAATCGTCTCGACCATACAGATATAGTAAATCGTTCACCTGCTTACAAATAACACCATCTTCACCAAGTTCTGACCATCTCCAAGTGTCATAATCTCTCACAAGTTCAGCAAATCTTCTTAATGTATCTGAATCTTTCAAATAACCATTCTCGATTAACCAATAATAAAACATTTCTGTTCCACTGGTTTTAACGACTCCAAGCTCCTTATATTCATACTCGATAGTCACAGAACACCAAAGATACTTATTAAGTCCTAGAGCTGTTGGATGGTGATCTAATAAATAGAAATTATCAAATCTGTCATCAATAATTTTCGCTGTATCTTCATTTACTCTAATATCTGTAATAATACACATATCAAATTTTGTTTCACTATCAATAAACTCCTTGACACTTGAATCAATGTTATCATAATCACAATATGAAATATCTACATCTTTACCAAATGCAAGTTTTGCCAAAACTGCACAACCTATACCATCAAGATCTGTGTGTGTAAATAATTTAACCATATAATTTCCTCTCTGCTATTTCTAATAATTTTTCTTTCTCATTTATATATTCTCCACTAATGACTGAATCCAACAGATTATTTAATACCTCACCAATTTCTTTTCCTGGCTTATATCCAATAGTAATTAAATCCTTACCATTAACTGTTAAATCCTTTAGAGAAAAACATTCATCATCCTGTAAGACTTCTTCTAAAATATATTCGATGTTATCAATCTTCTGTAATCTTGTTTTCTGATTAATGTCTGCTTGTGCTTTAATATCAGCTCTACGAACATTTAATAACCTTCTGAACTGTTCTTCTCCAATTTTATTAAGCCATCTCTTGATATATTTCTTTCCAACTTCAAAAGTAGCATCATGATAATAAACTAATTCAACAACTTTCTCTCTTGTGTCATTATCAAATCTTAATCGCTTCATTATTTTATCAGTCATATCAGCACTGACTCTTCCATGACCTTTAAAGTGTCTGATACCATCTTCTCCATCTTGATAACAGTGTGGCTTTCCTATATCATGAAAGAATACAGCCAATCTTGTTACTAAATCATCGGATTCACAATATTCTATTGCATGTACGGTATGATTCCATACATCATACATGTGATATAGATTATTCTGTTGAAAACCAAACATATCTTTAATTTCAGGAATAAACAATGAAAATACTTCGTGATATAAGACCATTTGTACACAGAAATCACTCGATGCAGCAATTTTACAGAACTCACTATTGATCCTTTCAATAGATATATTTTCCAAATTCTTATACATTTTAGAGATATTCCAATCTGTATCAGGTTCAAGGACAAATCCCAACTGTGAGGCAAATCGAATAGCACGTAAAATTCTTAATGCATCTTCTGAAAATCTGTCTTCTGCTCTACCAACACATCTAATCTTGTGGTATTTAATATCTTCCATACCATTAAACGGATCTATAAGACCAGCTTCATCGTTGTATGCCATTGCATTGATTGTAAAATCTCTACGCTTTAAATCTTCTTCAAGGCTTCGTGTGAATGTAACACTGTCAGGTCTACGACTATCTGAATAGTTGCCATCAATTCTATAAGTCGTAACTTCGTATCCTTCACCGTTAATTACAATAGTGATAGTTCCATGCTGCAATCCCGTCTCAATAATTCTCTTATCCTTGAATACTTTCATCATTTCATCTGGTGTGGCAGAAGTTGTAATATCATAGTCATGAATTGGTCTTCCAAGAATGCTATCTCTCACACATCCCCCGACTAAGAAAGCCTCATATCCATTATTCTGTAAAGTATGAATAATTTCATTTGCACCAGATGGAATTTTAATTTTCAATCTTTTCATCCAAATTCACCTCAATTTTCGGTTCATCAATAAACTTTGCCAACAGCCCTTCATGGTAGAACACCTTGTCACTTTCAGTAATTTCTTCTCCTAAGAAATATCTAAGTACAAACGGCATCATATAATTATCTAAACACTTAAACTCAATACTATATTCTCCATTTTCTTTGTAGATTTTTTTACAGTATCCGTCAGTACCATTAATTTTGTGGAGCGAAAATAATTCAACTCTGAATGGAATATTAGATTTTGTACTTAATCTTTCTTCAACACAATTTCTCACAAGATTTAACATGTGCAAATTACTTGCTGTTGTCATATCATAAACAATCTCATCATTTGAAAAGAATACAATTCTCTCTTCACCAATGATGTCATATAATAACGATAATGTCTGATCCATAAGGTATTTTTCATAGGTGATATGTCTTTTAGGATTACAATTACCAAGAATAACCTGGCGAATATATTTACTATTCATAATATGTTCGTTATCTGTGAATTGAGAAATAAAATCTTCCCATGTATCAGTTCCACGAAACATATCCCTATCGTATTCATGTAATGATGAAAAATTAGCTTTTTTCATATCAATACTGATAAAAACTCTTCCATCATTAGTTGGCTTAAATATATCTTTGTTAGGCAAATTTTTATGAGTCACAGTGAATTTGTTCATATCTTCCGCATTAAATCTCTGATATGCTTCTGACTCCTTGACACTTGTAATAGCTACGTCTTTTACGTGATTGTATTCCTCAAAGTAATCCTGTTCACAATTGTATTGTTGTAATTCACTTGCAAATCTAATCCATTTATCAACTGTTCCATAGAACTCATCAAAAAGCTTAATCCTATCTAAAAAATATGGCTCTTGAAATAATCTAATTGATATATTGCAATCCTTACAGAATCTTTCTTTTGCTCTATTTGATATTTCCATCAGATATCTCCTTTCACAATTCGCTCATTTACATACATCTTAAATTCATTGATTTTCTTATAATCTGGTTTATCAGGTAAAGATGTATTTGCTTTTGCGTATTCAAAACGTTTTTCATATTCATTCAATAAATCATAGAATTCAGAAATAGGCTGTCTATTCTCATCTAAATATTCTCCGTTTCTAATACTCATAAGCAATTCGTGTTCATCTGATCTGTAAGTGATAATTTCTTCCTTTTCCAAAATATCAATACACATCATATATAATCGAATCAAATGAGCCATATGTTTTCCTAATTTATCATGAGCTACAGCCTTTTCATTTCTTTTACCAAATTTGCTATAACTACTAACAATTGACTTCATTTCGTTCCACATGCCAGCCCAATCTCTTAACGGATAATGTTGCAAGTTTACATCCATAAAAATCTCACTATCATATCCTTCTTGAACAGCCTTATCAATATATAGTTTCACATCACTATTTTCATGAGGATAATATCTGTTTTTAAATTCATATCTTGCATTATTGATGCTTTTTAAAATGTAGGCTTCATTTTCTGCCTGACCAACCAATCTTGCAGCCTTGTTTTCCATACGTCTGAGCTGAGAACCCGCATATCCTCCAAAGGTAAAAACACAAATCTGAGAAAGAAACATTTTTCTATTATCTAATAATTCTTTACCAATGTCAGATAAATGTAAATAATGTTCTGGCAAACAGCCAAGTTGTTCAATTGTATTAGGATTACTTGATGCTAAAAGCTGTATCATTTTATTAAACGAATACATAGTTGTATCTGTATCAACATCTACGACCTGTTCAAAGTCTGTTCCAAGTAAAATATCTGATTTGCTGTTGAGTGCAATACCTCTCACATCTAAATCAGATCCTTCTTTATCCATTCCATATGCATGACTTCCACCAAGAGTTAAGATAATGATATTGTTACCCAAATTCTTATCTGTTCTCAGGAAGTCATACTCTTTTGATTTTAATTTGTCCTTAATCTGTTCAATTGTCATTGTCTTAACCTCCTAAAATAAATTTCCTTGACTATCTGCCATACCTTTGTAACCACACCATTTACATTTGCAGTGCATGGAAGCACCATCAAAACTCTCAGTAATATAATCCTTTTGGTGACAATGCCATCCTATTTTACAAAATAACTTTTGTAATGGTTTAATATAATCTGCTAACATGTATGGTACAAATAGCAAGAATAATAGACCAATTAAAATTAAAATAACAACATATTTCATATTTACCTCACTTATCTTCTTTCCAATCAACCATAATAAATGACAAAAATCCTAAACATATCTCTATTAATATAAATTTCCATAACTCAACTGGTTCTGGAAAAATAAAATTCATTAATAAGTTTAATGTCATAAGCCATATTAAAAATCTTATTGTAGATTTCATAATTATTCTCCTATTACCTATTTAAAACAATCAGAATGTTACTCAGATATAAAGCATAGAATACTAAATAGCCACCACCTGCCAAGAATAATAACTTGAATACAAAGTTGATAACATTCTTTTTCGTCCATGTTATCCCAACAATAAGGTTAAAAATTCCCATAATCAATAAAATAATGTTTAAAATATTCATATTTCACCTCCAAAATTCCACAAGAAATGTGCGTTTACTGTGAATATAAAATATATACCATATATAGTATATGTTGCTTATTTTTAATACTATATATGGTATATTTGTAACAATTACTCACTTAATTCTGCAAGTGCCTTATCCAGATCCTCATCAGACATGTTCTCAAGTGCTGCATCCTGTCTCTTAGCCTTGATTTCAAGCAATCTCTGTCTCATCTCAGCATTTTTCTTAGCGTCTTCTCTCTTCTTTTTCTCATCCAACTTCACGCTAACAATATACTTAACAATTTCAATCTTATTAGAAATCTCCTCGTCTTCCTTTGACTTAGTATTCAGAAGACTCTCTTCCTCAGACTTCTTTACTTCCGCATTGAGTGTCTTAAATACTGAGTCCAGATTTGTGAGAGATAAATCCCACAAATCAATTACGTTAATCATTCCTCTAAATGGGAACTGATAGTTTGCTCTTGTTGCATTAATAAATAATTCGTTGTTTGTCATAATAATAATCTCCTTTTCTTTTTCTAATTAAAACTTAATCTTCATTACACGCTCTGTTGCACCCTTAACCTTAACAACTAAATCTGCTCTCTTTGTCATAGAGAATCCAATTCCTGAAAGCTGATCATCAGTATCTTCTACATGGCACTTAGCACCTAAAGCCTCAAATACTCTCTTATGCTTTTCAAGGTCACTCTTTAAGAACTCATTGTAATAGCCATTAGGACTTTCGTTGTTCACACAATCCTTCAGGAAGAAGAATAAATGTCTATGACCAATTCCATCCTGCTCGTCAAAATAGTTTGGACTGTAACTAATTACTGATACAGGAACAAACTGATTTGTATTTACACCCCAAATCTCACGACTTGAAATAGATGAACTTCCAGATAACTTTTCCTTAATTGAGAAGTTGCCATTCTCATCAAGTGTAACTTCTGCCACCTGAACATTCTCGCCACTTCTCATAGGGTTGTTATAATCAAATGAATAAATCTCTCCATTGAACTCAATTTCTGCTCTGAATCCATGCCTTACTGCACCTGAATACTGATGTACAAAGAATCTATATGTTCCTGCTCTCATTCTTGATAAATCCTGCCATGTAATATTCTCTACTGCAACTTTTCCACATGGATTAATAACATCAACATCTAACTGACCGCCCATAGAAGTAATTCTTGGTGCTTTGTAACTACCATAATAGATTTTTGTTCCATTTGGCTCAACACAATGGGCATCAAGGTCACAATTGTCATGTCCATCTTCGTTCCACTGAATTGAAAATCTGAGTACACCGTCAACATTACCGCCAGCAGCTTTTACATTCTGCTTCATATCAGAGTCAGTAATGTTTCCTAAATAAGCCCAAGATAATCCATTGTTCCACTTGAACATTGTCTTAGCGTCTGGATTAACAGGTGCAATCATAGAAACAAAGTTCTTCTCATGTTTATTCTCTACAAAAGCTTCAATCTCTTTTGCGGTTGGAAGTACCTTATCAATGAAATCCTGTGCTGAAATCTCTTCAACCTTAGAAAATTTCTTAGGACTTACAGCAACATCCTTTTCCATCTGTCCAAAAATATCATCTGCACCAACCATTCTTCTTGCAGCACTCTTATTTGAAAACAGTACATTATTTACAGTAATATCATTCAGATTAGCAAATCTTCTCTGTAATGAATCCATATATCCAAGTTCTGTAATGGTCTTCTTTGCATCCTCAAGCATCTTCTTTGTAAAAATAGCCTTTGGACGCTTATAATTACTTGGAGCAACAATCTGTTCATACTTCTTAACTGCTGTGTCAAGATCCATATCCTCACTTACATTAATAAGAAGTGTCCCAATAGAATGATTTCTAATTCTACCAATAGCCATACCTGCTGTTACCGACTTCTCCCAAGCATATAAATCCTTTTCAATATCAGAAGTCAGCTTATCGTATTCCTTCTTATACTTCTTGAACTCTGTGAGTACGCCTTTCCACTCTTCACCCTTGTAAAGTGTATTTGAATTGATAAGTTCAAGAATTGTATCGAGTGCATCCATAGTAATTTCATCAAGAGAACGCTTAAATACGTTTCTTGTATCTCTGAACTGTCCTTTAACTTCCTCATTAGAACGACTACTTCTATTTACGAACTTACTTGGAAGCTCTAAGAAGAAATGATCCCACTGATGAGACTTTCCATTAATTTCTTCAAAGTTAAAATCTGTGCCAATCTTAGGGAACTTAGTTGTATAAATATCTGTAACTGTATGAGCTTTTACAAAAGCATCAAGTGCATCACATACTGGCTGATATGTTGTATCACCAAGATTCAGTTCCCAAATCGTATGAATATGGTTATCCTTAATAGTGACAGCAGAACCAATATTCTTAATAAACTGTCTACAACAACTACAATCATGTTCTCTACGCTCTCTGAAAATCTCATTTGTACCAGCAGGGAAGCTATCAAGATATGTATTCCATAATTCATCCTTATCTACATTTACTTCAAATAAATGTGTTGCCTCTTTCTGCATTTCATCGAAGTGCTTCTGTAAAGCCTTTTTAAACATCATAAATCCATCCATGTTTTGTACCTCTTCTTTCTTATATTTATTTTTGTTAATTGTTTCTATTGTTATATTCTCCGTTTATATCAAACCAGTTGCCTTATCTGGATTCTCATTAGCCCATTTTATCCATCTTTCAGCATAAGATTCAGTCTTATCATTTAATCCAAATACTTCTCTTGTGATGATATATCCTTTGCCAATCGACTCTTCCATATCTTTTGTATTATTATCTACATCATCTGCATCCAATGGTCGAAACACTGTCTTGGTAAAATATCTTCTACCATATTTCTTTGTTGTCGTGATTTTATTTATCTTATCCTTATATAACTTCCATACGCCAGATGAATCTTTATTGATCTGTCCTACATAATCTCCTATATTTAACATATTGTCTCCTTCCAAATTTCCAATGAATCGAAGTTTTACTGTGCTTTTGTTTTTTCGTCTATAAAATATGTATTTCCATATTCATTGACTTTCTCTGTCAAATTCATTCTTGCATAGTCAAGAACGTCTGATGCAAAATCTGCCATACACGGATAACATAGATAATGCTTAGTTTTTCCTACATTCATTTCTACTAATCCAACTTCTATTCTTCCGCAAATCTCGCATGACTTATTTCTAATCCATTGACTCATATAACTCTGCTCCTTATTACCTTTTATACTCTATCCATTTATCTGAACCCTTGAATTTCACTTTAACCTTTGTAGGGCATCCATCTGGAATAGATTTTAATGATTTGTAGTCGCCTACAATTGTTGCTGTTTCCAAAACTTTGTGATTCTTTTCACATTCCATTGCTTTATCTTTATCTGCATAATCAGTATTGCAGAACTGACAAGTATATAATGTCTTTGTAACCATATAAATCTCCTTTCCAATTTACCAAATTCCATTTATCGTCTTGTCAATAACTTCTCTCATCACTCCACCTGTCATTTTATTCATTGCATCTGCAACAAGACCTTTATATTCTGCTCTTATTCGCCTCTTATGATGAGTGCATGGCTTTGAACAATAATTGTTTCTTCTGCATTTTTCACAGTTACCATTTAATTTCCACTGTTCATTTTCCTGAATCTGTTCCATAATACCTTTCACCTCTCTTCCAAAAAAATCGAACTTTACTATCATTTATCTACAATAACTATTTCTTTGCCACAATAAGGACAATATTTTAGGTTAGCCATATTCTCAGGTATCCTCCAATATGGATCATCAGCATCACCATGATTCTTTGGACAAATCGTTCTATAGTCGTACTTTATCCATTTACAAGTTTGCACTTCTTCGTATCTTCGGAGTACAATATTTTCTCCGTCAATAAATATTTCCATTGGCTCACCAATTGCATCCGTTTTCCCAAACACCTGCTTTCTTATTTCCTTTGGAATGACAATTCTACCTAAATCATCCACTCTACGAATTATTCCTGTTATCTTCATCTTTTCACCTCACAATCCAAAAAAGAGAATTTTTATTCTTCATATTCGAAAATATTATAATTTTTTATTTTAACTTCTTCCATTTTTGTTCCACACATAGGACAATATTTATAATCTAATGGAAGATAAATCACTTCTTTACAATCACTACACATTCTGTAGGCATTTCCATAACAAATACAATCTTTTATTTCAGGTTTTATCCATTTAGCCATACTTTTTATTATTGTTTTACCTTTCAATTAATTTATATATAGAACAGAAACCATACTCACAAAGAATATAAGAATTGCCAGACTCAGCTATGTATTTGATTGAATGATCGGATGTTTTCTGATTTCTGTTGCTAACAAGTTTTTATACAGCCATTTTCTGTACGAAATTATCAAAACTGTTTTTCATATATGTAAAGTTTGTTTTCTGTGAAGGACTAAAATTTGTCTGATTCTTATATTTCTGAATCCACTTCTCAAATTCTTCATCTTGTTCTTTCATACATGCATAAGCCATAATAGCAATTACAGCTCTTTCACACTGCTGATATACAGGCTCGTCCACCTTTACGCAATCCTCAACCATATCCTTGTAAAACTCAATATCCTCTTCTGTAGCGTCAGGATTTGCATTTTCCTGAACAAAAGAAAGAGTTGTTTCTTCTGGATTTTCTATTAATGCTTCTGCGTCAATATGTAAATAATCCATCATTAAAGCAGTGTAAGTATTAATTTTAGCTTGGACAATCTTTTTATCAGATGTGCCAGGTTCCTTATCAAGCATATCATAGCTCCATTCGTCCACTACTTTATCATGTAATTCATTTACAAGAGCGCTTACAAACTCTGCAAATTTGTTATCTTCAAGACCAAGTTTTGTAAAATTATGAAATGTAGCGATCCAACAAAGAATATCTTTGAATACAAATACATTCTGGAATTTATCACAACATACGTTTGCAATACGATTTCCATATTCATTTACTTTTTCAAATTCATCAAGTGAAGAGTTTTCTTCAAGATATTCATTTCTATCATTCGGTGCCTTCTTCCAATCATTAAGATGAAATGTAGCCATTACAGAATTTGCAACTGTTTGTTCGTATGTTCCGTTCTTACGCATTGATTTAGAAGGTGCAACACAGTTTTTGTAAAACTCATTATTAGCAATATTCTTGATTTTTCTTGCATATGTAGGTATCCACGTAAGGGCTTTCTGATTAGACCCCATACTCTTGTTCCGATTATATCTACGGACTAATTTACTTATTTCCTGCATAGTACAATTTTGATGGACAACGATTCTAATCTGATAATCATCGAATTTCTTCTTAAGTTCATCTGGTAGCTGTTCAAAAGTTTTATTTTTAATATCAAATTCACGATTTTCCCAAAGAATATTGCCATCTTCATCTTTAATGAGATGTCCTTCTTCGTCTCGCATTTTTGCTTGATACTGAATAACACTATTTTCAAATGATTTTGTTGTTTTCCAGTTCATGTGTCTGAACTTATTTAAAGCGGTTGTTCTTTGGATTCCATCAACGATATATTGCTGTGTTAAATCTCCACCTAATTCTTCTTCTCCAAGAATAATAGGAGGAATGTAATCTTCTGTAAGTACGGTAACAATAAGTTCATTCATTGCAGGATTATCCCAACAAAACATCCTCTGTACGTCCTGATTTTCTGAAATATCCTCGCTATTTACACTTGTCAAATATGAAGATAATGATACTGTTTGCTCTCTAACTTTCTTTGCCATAATAAATTCCTCCTGAATATTATTTTACCTTTATTTATTAAATGGATCATCAAAGACTCAAACTCTGAACCAACCGGTTATGAGCCGGATGCGCTAACCATTGCGCTAATGATCCGTAATGTACCATACTGGGTTTGAACCCATGACACCCAGATTAAAAGTCTGGTGCTCTACCTACTGAGCTAATGGTACATAAACAGCGGATAAGAGAATCGAACTCTTACCTCAGAGGTCAAAGCTCTGCTTGCTAACCATTACACTAATCCGCTATATGATGTATCATTACGATACATCTCTATAAAACCATTCAAAACCATATGCAGAACGTTGTGGATGTCTTATGGCATTTGAAATTTTTGAAATAACACTTGGTAAACTCTTAGTCGTCGATATATTATTACTTATGATATATCTGCCTGCGTCCGATATTGAATCAAAATTAATTGGAATATTTTCTTTTACTCCGTATATAGATTTGCCAAACGAACAACATGAGTTATATTTTGTGTCAATATTGTATTTTTCTTTTAGTTTTTTACCAACAGTTGATGGATTACTATTAAACAAATTTGATATATCCTTTAATAGCCAATGGTTATCATAAAGAATCTTACAAGCTTCTAGTTGTTTATCAGTCCATAAAGGCTTTCCTTTACCACCAATTGCTTCATTATATCCATTATTTCTGGAATTATATCTTTCTATGTAATATCTTTCTTTTTCATCTAATTCATTTGCTTGACATTTTTCTATAGTTTCAAACAAAAAATTTTTAACACCATATTTTCTCATTGCTTTATATATCTTAAATTCATACATCTTTGATTTTGAATCATTGTATGTTTTTAAATGCTCTCTTTTTCTGATATTTAAAGTTCTTTTAGTTGCACCTATATAAACTTTTCCATTTATAATATTTGTAATTTTATAAATCTCTCCTATAATTAATTCTCCTTTCTGATACCGCTTGGCGATAGCCCTATAAGTGTGAAATTAATCACACTATATAATTCTCTTTTTTTTACATTAATTCTCTTACATTTTCATAAGCCTGTATTGCTGCCAAATTTTGTGAATATTCTTTTTCACTCATATGTAATAATTCTCTAATTTCTTTTGCTTTATATCCTTCACTAAGCAATGAAACTATTTTTCTTTGTATAATTGAAAGTTTACTCAAATATTTTTCAATTTTGTTTTCTTTCCATCCATTATGAGTACAAACCTCTTCAAAAATATCAAAATCTGATGGAATAATTTCACTCAACGGAATACCATCCTCTGACATATAACTGTCAAAACTTTGTATATTTTTTGCAGGAATTCTTTTATACCTATTTCTATCACGAATTTCCGTAATAAATTTTCGTTTAATATTTCCTATTAGAAAAGTTTTAAATTGACAATTTTTAGAATCGTTAAATCTTATTACACTATCTGTTAAAGCATCTAATGCAATAGAATAAAAATCGTCATAATCTTTTTCAGAAAGACCACCAATTTTAATTAAAATTGGATAGCAAAGCTGTTTGAGTTTTTTCATTTCATTATCACAATATTCTTCAAGATATGTCATATTATTTTTCTCCTTTTTATCTTGCATAATTTACCGAACGCCACCAGTGATAATTCACTATGTCGTTCTATTGTTTTTTATTTAGTTTTATTTTTTTGAAAACCAGCAGAATCGCTTCATTGATAATCTTGACAAGAGTTTAATTATATGTAAAAATAACAATCAAGCGACCAGTATAACTGTGTCGTGGTTATGTGTAACAGTCAAGTAGAAAGTGGTTGCCGCCACGCTTGAATCGCTTGACTGTTTTGTTTTCTATGTTATTATATTCCGAACGTATGTTCGTGTCAATACCTTATCGAACACTTGTTCGTATTTTTCATTTTATAAGGATTGTACTCAATTTGCCTATTGGCTCATAATTGAACACATTTTTTTGGCTCTCCGAAAAAACTCGAAGCTGATTTGCAAAATCATCACATACCTTTGCAATCGTAGCAGCTTCTTCAAGTATACTGTGACATTCTCCAAACTTTTTCTTTTTAAAACCTACGTTACAATCTGGATTTTCAAGATCTTGTTTTGATACAAGTACAACTGCATCTTTTTTTGCAACCTTCATCGCTTCTTCTAGCGACATTATTACATATTCCATTTTTAAGCCTCCTCCAATGCTCCAAAATTTGCATCATATACTCTTTTAATGTTTCTTTTATCTTCTATGGAAGATATGTACCCAAGCTTTTTAATTATTCTCTGTTCAGACACTTGCCTTAAACATTCTCCGAGTACCATGCTATCCACTTTCAACCCTTTTTCTTCATCTCTCTTAAAAAGAAGATGTGTTGGTTGATTTACATGTTTGATTTTTGATGTGAGTGGTACAACCAAAGTAGTGCCACTAAAATAATTTCCAATATCATTCTGCAAGATAACACATGGTCTTTTTCCACCCTGCTCACCTGCAAATTCAACTTGTCCAAAATCCACAAGAACTACATCAAACCTTTTATAATTTTCTTTCATTGTCACATCCTCCTTTCTTCTCTTCTGTTCCTTGATACTTCGCATTATATACTTATCTATATATATTGTCAAGTATTATTATAAATATTTTTTATATTTATTTTTTTGGTAATATATGGTAAATTATATATATAGTTAATAATATATGTTTATTGTGTTTTTAATATTAAATAACGAGGTATAAAAAATGATAATTTCTATAAAACCATTAATGGACTCTCAACACATTACAAGATACGAATTGGCACAAAGAATGGGGGTAACATATCCAACAATTAATAATATTTACAAAGGTAATGCAACTTCTATTCGCCTTGATACACTTGAAAGTCTTTGTCGTGAGTTGCATTGTACCCCAAACGACATAATAAAAGAAGGGTATTAATTACATTGCGTTTAACACATCTTTCATTCCAATAGAACCATTAGCATAATTATTAATTGTTGTGCTCATACTACTGTGTCCAAGTTGTTGCTGTGCAAAAGCAATATTTCCCCTACTTGCCATGATCGAAGCATAATAATGTCTCATCATATGAGGAGTGATTCCATTCCCATAATTTTTGAAAAATGCTTTTATATTATCCTCAGTTGTACGTTTTCCATTTTTATTGATAAATACAGCTTCTTTATTAATGATATTATTCATTGTATTTCTATACTCAAGCCATTTTTGCAGTGCGGTTATACCAGATTTTGTGATATACACTATTCTATTTTCAGCTTCCCTATATTTTCCTTTGCCAAGAATAGTAATATATGGCATATCTTCCTGTAAATGTAAGTCGCTTAAATTTAAACCAGCAAGTTCAGATTCTCTCAACCCTGTTCCTTTTAAAACACTAAATATTGCAATATTTCTATTACGAACAGAAACATCTTTTTTCCACATTATTTTCTTTTCCATATCAGTGAGCTGTTTTTCGGTTGGAAGTTTTTTAATTAAGTTGTTTCCTGATGAAATTCCCTTATAAGTTACATCTTCAAAAAATCTATCAGGTATATCTGTCCCTTTTACACGACTAATATAATTCCAAAAACTACGAATAATATTTTTTCTTGTTTCTAATGTAGTTGGTGATATTCCATTTTGCTCTTTTGTTTTTAGATATAATGTAATATCTTCTGCCATTATATTATTAAAATCTGAAGGTTCAATATCTGGGATATTTGTTCCGTCAATGAGTTTCTCTTTAATAAACCAATTTAACAAATCTACAATAATTCCAAGATAATTTAACGCACCTGCTTTACTCTCAATTTTTACAGTGAAATATTTTCTCATATATATAGGAAGATTAAGCTCATCCAGTTTTTTATTAAGCTTTTCTGCATTTCTATTTTGTACTTCTATCTTATAACACATATTCATCAGCCTCGCTTTCAAATTCATCTATATAATAATTCTCTCTTTTTATCTTTGCAGCCTCGAAAATTTCTTCATAAGAGTCACAAAATCTTACTTCGATACACTTCGTTACCTCTCCGCACTTCAAACAATACAAATCTTTAATATGTTTTTGTTCTCTTTGTTTTTGTCTCTGGATTCCTCTAGCCAACATATTTTCATTCATACATTTCATACATATGAATCTTGATTGACGTTTTGGATTTCCACTTTTACATCTACTCATTTTCATCACCTTCCTCTAAAATTGTTAGTATATTACACTGAGCTACAATCCCATATCCTTCCTGAATTACTTCCCGATTCTGCAAATCTTTTGGAACATTATATAACATACCTTTCCACAATTCCTTTTTTAATGGATCTGTTGTATTTCTTGTTTCTGCCGTTTCAATTATAATTAGTACATTTTCGTTATTTTCTATAAAATCTCTAATTGTTATCATAATATCACCTCGTTCTCTGTACTAAAAAAGAAGCAGGTATTTCTGCTTCTATTGCTTATTTCTATATTTAATTCGCTTTCAATAAGAAAGCAATTTTTCATCGTGTCATAAGAACTACCGTATTAACATATCCATCATGTTCATAATTGGATATTGAGTAGTCTTCTAATATTCCAACACTTTTTAAATCAGACTCGTTGGTATAAATTACAATCATTTGTATTGAACCATCTTTTGTCTTTTCGATTAAATCCTTTAGAATATAACCACAGAATTCTTGCACTGTAGCATCATTACTATTTATATGGAAACATTCCGTAAACGGTGGTAAATAATCTCCATACGAATAGATCATTGCTCCATTATATTTCTGAATTGCATTTGCGATTTCTGATTTGCCAGTTTTACCTACTATTTTAATCATGTGACCACTCCTTTCACAGTCCCAAGAAAGTTAAATTTCTTTGGCATTACATGCTATCAAATAAGTCATTAAACATGGAGTTTATTTCACGCTTATATTTCCTATCGGCTCTGCTTATAGATGCATGTTTAAGTTGATTTTTTTGAGTCTGTTTTTCTTTTGTATATATCATTTTTTCAATTACTTCAGCAGCTTCAAAAATTTCATCATTCTCACCATCTGGCATCATACTTGATAATTCGTCATAAGCTATTTTTAATGCTTCTAATTGAGTCATATAATATTTCTCCTTTCAATTCACAAGTAAACTTAGATTTCTTATTAACATTCAATATTCAATTGTATTGGCAATCTCATTGAATAATTTTGCTAATTGCAAACAGTCTTCTTTTGTCAATGTGTATCTAAAATAGTTATCGCAACATTCTTCAAGATAATATTCTCCATTCTCATTATCTTTACAAATACATAAGACTCTATTATCAATTGATAACTTTTTTATTAAATTCTTATATTTTTTCAATATTGTATCATTTATATTTTCTTGTAATTCACTTTCAAAAATAATAATCATCTCCAATCTCTCTATGAAAACTTGGTTTCCTGTGCCTATTCCAAACCAATCATTTTCTCAAAATACATTGCTGCTCTACCATTTCCACCCTCATGTTTGTATCCAATGCATCCAATTAATGCAGAATCAAGAGAAAAATATGAACGATTTATGTCGTTGTAGTTAATGTATCCGTGATAAAATGTTTTCTTATCTCTTTTATCAATATACTCTACAATCTGATATTCTCCAATGCAATGAATCTTAATCACATTACCCCATGTAAATTCTTTTTCTATCAGTTCCAATTTTTCATCGTGTGTTGCTTCTCTTACATCACTGTCAGTAATTGTATTTAACTCGCTAAAATAACACCTTCCATAATTACACGGATGGAACTTAAAATCATTTTCGCTTTTTACTACTGTTCCAATCTGATTTTTATATACAACAATGTCTCCATATTTCATATTCATCACTCGCTTTCTTTATTATTATACACTACTTCTTTTGACTTGAGAAGTATAGAACAAGTCGAATGCTTCATATCAGCACTCAGATTATTATTTATTCAGTCACAGAATAATAACCGTTCTTCCTAAGAAGTTTTCTTACATAATCCAATCCCTTCTTAGTTGCATATGTAACAGATCTGATATTTCCATCATGACAAGGTGTTTCTTTTACAGCAAATTTGCCTTCTTTTCTGAATCTCTCATAAGGTACATTCACCATATCTTTGTCATAGAAGAATACTTTCTTATTTCTAAGAAAAGCAAACAGCTTGTATTCTCCAATACCAAGCTCCTTTGCCATTGTATTAATACTCATAAGTCCTTCGGTGTTCATCAGGTCATCATAGAACGCTTTAAGTTCTCTATTCTGCTTAATCAAATCATTGACCATTATTGTCTGAGCTTCTTTTGAGAATGATGGAAAATATTTCTGAACCATTTCCTCTTCTCTACCTTCTTCAATGTAAGCACCAGTTGATTCGATTCTCGGTAAGATTTCATCAAATATCCACGATTCAAACTGATCTGCTGATTCAAGTTTTGACTTTACAATCAATCTGTAAATATCTGACTTTGAAATCACCAACATCTCCTGTGAATTTCTCGCTTTATGTGCCTTCCCATTTTGGGAACTCACATCAATTTCTGTTTTAAAAGCCCTCTTACAATGTGTTGATACCGCTTTAGCTGCATTCGAATATCCCAATGCTTTTGCAATATCAATTCCGACAAAATAAACCTGTCCATTTACATTTACTGTACGAACAGTTCCAAACTGCTCACTAAAAAATTCCTGAATCTTATTCATGTCGTATCTTCCTTTCTTATATAAATTTGTTGATAGTCTTCTATAGTTTTATTCTCTATTTGCCCGCAGACTATCGAGAGTATCCCAACTCCATCACGACAGCTTTTACAGATAGCCAATCTGCTATTTAATTTTCAATGTACGCAATTCTTGTTTGGAAAATGTGACTTGAATAAGTCCAGAAAATACGATATAATATGTAATGACTAGGACTTAGGTTCAAGTTGTGTTAAGAGTAGGTTTTCGCTTTGGACGGTGGAGAACCTGCTCTTTTTATTTTCCATTATGAAAATACTTCATCTCCAGTTTAAAGTCTTCGTCAATATAGCCTTGCATAAATCTTTCCAATACAACATTGATTGGGATTTTTTGCTCTTTACATTTTTCTCTAAACTGTTCAAGTATTTCTTCATCAATGGAAGTATTAAATGCCTTCTTCATATTTGATACCTCCTTTGATATTGTTATCTTAACATATAATGTTGTTAAAGTCAATATATGAATTGTGTTTTTCAACAAAAAACAACCGCCAGTATTTTACTACTAGCGGTTTGCGTTTGTCTGCATACTATATATTGTGTTTTATACATTATCCAATCACAATATATTGATTGAATTTTCCAATGAAACTATTATTTACTTGCTTCCATTTTACACAATATCATTTAATAATTCAATCACTTCATCCAGTTTCTCACTTGCTTCTTCCATACTATCAATTGCATCTTCAGAACACATCCCTCTATAACTGCTCTGTAATCCTTCTGGCATATTATCAAATGTATCCTGTTCTTCATCTAATATAGAAGATAATTCATTTGAGACTTCATTTAAATTTGTTTTGATTAAATCAATTTGATTTTTTAATTTTGATATTCTTTCTCTTCTTTGTTTATTCATCAATCATACCCCCCATAATTTTTTAGTCACGTTATAATCACTTGGTACTAATTTACATTTCAAATCTCCAAAATTTAACTTATTAAATTCTTCCTTTGTAATTTCAATACCCATATCGCCTTTAACTGTAGCATTATAATCAAATTTTCCCTGACATTCTGGACGAAAATACCATACTCTATAGAATTCTTTACCTGTCTTCTGATTTTTACCATCAAACAAACAAGTTATTGTTCTACCTGAGCTAATTTCAGTTGTAACAAATGTTCCAAAGTAAGGATTATATTGCGTATATGAATTTTTTCCATATTTTAAATTCTGTTGTTTATCTTGTTCGCTATACTCAAGTAATTGTTGCGTACCTCTTCCATAAGAAGTATCATACACTTTACTACTATTTACACCAACTGTAGAATACAACTTAACTCCATTTTTATCAGTCGTTTCGACTCTTTTTACTCTCTCTCCATTAATATAGTCATTGCAAAGACGATCCATGTAATGCACATTTCCTTTTTCATCAACTTTACGTGTATAATTTTTCATATCATGATTATCTTTAGCTGCAAAGGCAGCACTTCCGACACAAATTCCTAAAAGAGCTAACAATCCACCCAACATATTTTAACCACCTTTCTATTTTCTCCATTTTTTCATTTCATCAACTGACTTCTTATTTAAGTTATTATACATATCTCTTCTCTTTCGAGCATCTTTTTTCTCATTAATCCTCCAAGGGAGATATATACATAAATACATTGCTACTAAAAACCCAATTAACTGTGCCATAATAATTACCTCCTAAAGTTAATCCCTGCGGATATGCACCGCTAAATTAATTCTATCATAAACTTTTTCTCCTTTTAAATTAATCTATTATTCTTTTAAGTTTCCAAGATGTTCCATTTCCGAATACTTTTTCATATTCATTAACTGCATCTAACATCTGATGCCAGTTTTTAGAGGTTTTAATATTTTCTAATATATTCTTTAATTCTGATAATTTATTTTCACTAATATCATCAAAATCATCTATATCTATATCAAAATAATGCTGTGCCTCAAAAATATCTTCAAATTCTTCATCTCTCCACGAATTTACTAATTTAAGATTATCATCTTCGTCCATCCAGCTAAAATCACATTCAGCGAGATAGTCTCTAACTGTCAAATCAACTGCATCCTCAATCAGAGATTCTAATTCAGTTCCTTTATATTTTGAATATAACAAGTCATTAACTGTTGATTCAACAATCAATCTTACCTCAAATGGTGTTAATTTTCTTCCTTTGCGATTTTCCTCATTTACCTCTGCATCAATCGCAAATTCCCACGCTTCAAGTGACATTTTTTCAATTAATTCATTATTATTCATAATAGCTCCTTCTTTCTTATATATTATATCATGTTTTGTGTCCTATTAAAAGGACTTGAAATTTCCGATTCATTGGACTTAGATACTATTCCATATCCAAGTCAAACATTCTTCAAATGTACCCATATATAATTCTTTTGCTTCTTCTGTATCATCGCCACAATTATACACTTCATATCCGTTTAGCCCTTGTGTGATAAAATACTCATCATTAACAATCCAATTTTCCATTTCTAATACAATATTCATGTAGTCACCTTACTTTCCAATAAATATTTTTCTATTTATTTCACTCATCCAGAACACCTATTATAGATGGTATCTGACACACTTTTAGTTCACCATCAAATAATTCTCTATGCTCTCTTGATTCAAAATATCTTTTTGCTTTATTATAAGCATCTCTTTTTGAATCTGCCTTTACTTCAATCATTCTATCATAGAATATTGCTATATAATTTCCATCTTTAATTCTTACCATAATACATCTCTCCTTATAACAAATCCTGAGTATTGTAAATCATCGTTTCAATGTGTTTAGTATTATTTCTGAAAAATATTTTCTCTGTTCTTCTAAAGAGCCATACTCTTTCCAATCAAAGTAATCCGCATTTTTATCTGTTAAAGTTTCTTGATTTGCAACTACTTTTAATCTGTGTTCTATTTCTTTAATAGTCGGAAATGATTCTGTATCATCATTGGTATAAAACAAATACATGTAACCTCTTGATTTTTTTACACCACTTGTATTACCAATAATAATTGCTCTAAATCCAGCATCGTTTTCAACTGTAATCTCTGACTCTCCAAGCTCATCATTCCATATAACATTAAAGAGTTTATATATTTCATCTCGTTTTAATTCTTTATATGCACTCTTTATCTTTCTTGCTAATTCTAAATAGGTCATATATCTTTTCCTCCATTTTCCCAAAGAAACTCTTGTTTCATACTTTGCATTCTCTATATTCTTTTTCAGTTAATAGTCCTTCATAGCACATATCTTCAAGCGTTCTATATACAGCATTAGCTCTCCAACTTGCATATGAAAAACCATCGAATTCTCCAATAAGTGCATCTCTGTTTTCTTCACTTTGTTTTTCTAATTTTTCTGCTAATATGGAATTACGAAAGAAATATGCTTTATACATAGCTGCTTTAATTCTAAGATTCTCAACTTCATATTCCTGAGAAACTAATTTCTCTTGAGCTTCTAATAACTGTAACCCCATATTTCCTAATGGGTTTCTTTCAATTCTGTTTCCAAAATAAGTATAATTCATATTTGTCACTCCATTTCTATATTAATTCATCGACTTCAACTACATCAGGATTATCACTAAACCATGAATCATTCTCTGCAATTTCCTTTAACTCAATAAAATCTCTTTCAGAATCAAAGCAATCGTTGTGTTTCAAATAAGCTGCTTTCACCTTTTCTCTTGCGTCTTCATATGATTCTGCCTTTACAATTCCAACAGCCAATTCTTCAATTCTGTATGCATATAAGTTTGTAATATTTAGCATAATCATCACCCCTTTATAATTTTATCTTTCCATAATCAGGAATCATCTGAATAAACTCGTCTGCATTTGTAAACTGTTCATTGATTTCAACCCAATACTGTTCGTTATTTGTATCTGTACAACAAGCTTCTAATTTAAAATCATGCTGTGCATAAATCGTTAAGCATAGTTCTACTTTCTGAACAGATACACCTTTTGGAACTTCTTCAACTGTTGCGTACTCTTCCAAAAAGCTATTAATTTCGTTTTCTTTTAAATCATAATTATAAAATGCCTGTAATGGCTTGTCTGTGTTATCTAACTCATTAAATGTAATTTTTGTATAATCTAACATCTTAACCACTCCTTTCTATAATAAATCTCTTAATTTCTCTGCAAACTCTTCCAATGCATTTTCTTTGTATTCCTCGTTATGTACTAGATCAACCACACCAGGAACACCTTGAAAACCATTTCTCTTTGCTTCTAACATAAGATTTGTTTCTTCTTCAACATCAAAGTCGTCATAAAGTTCCCACATTTTTTCGTGTAAAGTCTCTATTAATTCTTTCTTTGTCTTTGGATTTTTGATTGTAATATCAGTACACCAATCCTCATTACAAGGGTTATCTCCCTGCATATATAACTCAACTTCACCATTCTTTATTTCTGATATTCTAAAATCAAAATCTGTTCCATCTGATAATTCATCAAGATATTTTTCTAATTTATCTGTTTTCATAAAATCAACCATCCTTTCCATTTGAAATTGCTATTTCTTTACCTTGTCACACATTGCTAAACAACCTCTTCATTATTATCTAATGCCATCATCATTGCGGTTATAATCATATCCTTATCAACAATAAGTTGACCAATTATTTCTCCATTTTCTTTTTGATTTAACAAATCATCTTCTATAATCTGTTTAATAAATGGATATATTTTTTTAATTGTGTTTTCACTCCATGTTCTGTAGTTTCTACCTGCTGTCATATTTCTTAAAATATTTTCAATATCATTATAAATATCCATATTATCTTCCTCACTTTCTTTTTCATTATCCCAATCGCTAGGCAATTCGGGATGACATTCATATTGAAAATCTTCAGCATTCAATTCATTATGTTTTAATAAATAGTCAACTTCTCTTTGTGTTAATTCTTCACACAATCCTTTTTTATCTACAAACTTTTCATCCATTTCTGAATCATCTACATCAAATTCCCATATTGCTCGTACTATCATTTTTATTCGACCTCGCTTTCCATAACAGTTGTATAATATTCAGGATGATTTTCTAAATACTTTTCATTATCCATATCAGAATAATCACTGCAATATCTCTTAATAGTCCCACATTCATTCACAATTACACTTCGTAATTCCATCATTTCACCTCCACTAAGTTATTCTCTTTAATCAATCGTAGCTGCACCATCTTATTCAAATCCTTGTTTACCGTAATCTGATTCTTTCCATTTCCATAAATAAAATGACTACCACGACTTCTAATTTCGTGATAGCCATTTGCCTTAAGGATCGGTTCAAACTCTCTTAATTTTTTCGGTTTATGTTTGCACATTTTAATCACACCTCCTCAATCTCTATACAGAAATCATCAGGATCATATTCGCTGCCTTCAATATCCCAATCTCTCATGTATTCTTTTTTTGCATCATTGGCAGCTTCTTCAGCTTCGCCATAGGAATCAAATAATCCCCATTCAAAATCTCCACTGTCTCTTAACTGACCGCCATCATAGCTGATTATATATTTAAACATCTTAATATTCCTCCAATCTTTTCCATTCACCATTTTTCTGTTCCCATGCAGTCGGGTTTAAACCATACAAATCCTTTTTAAACAATTCATCATATCTTTTGTCCATCTGCTCTTTAGTATCGAACAATTCTTCGTGGTCTAAGTTTCCTTTATCTACACCAGACAACTTATATATCCGCAATTTGTACATAATCGCACCTCCTAGCACCATAAGCCTAACTCATTCATTACTTGGTAAATTCCCTTTTGCAATGAAGTACACGCATATTTATCTACTTCATCTTCAGTAAAGTTATCATTTTCCTCAAAAATGTCATTAATTTTTTGGCACAGATTACTTAACTCTGCTTTCTGTTCTTCTGTTAATTTGTTTAGTAACTCTTTCATCTAATCACTCTCCTTTCAGATTAGGACATAAACCAAGACCACCATCAATCTCAGGTACTCTTCTATATGTTCCTCTGTGTGGACATTCTTCTTTTTTACATTCAGTACAATCGCATTTCTGATATTCCTCATAACTCATTTTCCAGTTTGTCTCTGCAAACCTTTCTCTCGTCATCATAATTCCTATACCTCCAATACTTTCTGTACTTTCTCATTAAATTCACCATACATTGATTTCCATTCCTTAGTAATCTCTTCTGTCGGTTCACCAATAAGATTATATCTTTCCTGTCTGTAAATTTCAGGATTCTCACAGCATTCTATTACAAATACTGCATTTCCCATTTTGCTTGCATCACATCCAAAACCACCTGTTGCAAGTACAATCTGATATTTGGCATCTCTAAACTCTGGTTTGAAAAAATCTGGTTTAATTACCACCAACTTACCTTCAATATTGTCACTTAAAGGTTTACATTCGCTTTTATCAATTATTGTTTTCATATTAAAAATCCTCACTTTCTATATTTCTACACATTTAATAGACCATTCAGGATGTCCATTTAAGATACACTCGATCTGTTCGTCTCCTTGTAATTCATTGCACCAAAACATTACATGTCCAAGCTCGTTTACTATTGCACTTCTATACATTTGAATTACCTCCTAAATACTCATCAATTTTTTCATATAATTCATCACAAAGATTTAATATCCCTGCTGTTCCATTTTCATTATCATCATCATAAATTTCCTCTGATGCCTGATAAGCTAAATCTGCTATTTTCTTTAATAGTTCTTTCATTTCGTTTGTTACCATAATTTGCCTCTCTTTCAATGTAAACAGTTCTTTCATTTGGTTTTATGCAACCTCTTTTATTTCCTTTACTGTTTCTTTCCAACAACTATCAATCAGTCCATAGACTTCATCAATATCATATCCATGCATTTTACAACCCTCTACACAAAAGATTGCATATTTAATAGGAAGTTTAACATCCTTATCCAGTTCTACTTCTAATACAGAACCACTGCCAGACCAAGAATCATATAAACCACACATTGTTTCTTTCCCAAGAACTATATAAGATTTTGATTTTTCATTTTTTCGTGGATCATATTTTCCCTTTTCGTCATATTCTTTATTCTGTAATTCGATTAAATCAAATAAATCAAATAACGGCATTTTTACAAGAAATGTTACAGTTGCCATATGTGATGGAAGATTTTCAAATTCCTGTATGCAGCTTTCAATAAATTTGTCTTTATTCTTATCTCTATCTACATAATATCCGTCATTCCTATGTACTTGTTTACAAGCTTTTCTCAATGCAGTTGCTTTACCTTGTGTTTTCGCTAACCACAGCATAGATGACTCTTTATCAATATTTCCATCTCCTGAATTTCCATACCAATTCAGAACATTATCGCAAACACAATCGTAATTCCAATTACCACAATCCACCATAATATTTACTTTGACTTCATTATTAAAATCTTCTGAATTATAATAGAAATATGTATTTTCTCTCACATATTCCCATATTTCATCAAAATTATCTGTAAAGTATTTTTCTTCTTCATCTGTCAGTTCTTTACGAATATTATTTTCAAACTCATCTTCTCCGTACTCCATCGCATAATCCATAGCCCAATCAGCTAATTTATCATTAAAAGCTTCCCTTGGATTATCATGCTCAAGTATCTCTTTTAAAAAACTATCAGAAAGTTCCCTTTCTCTATAGTCAGTATAAATTTCGATGCCACCATCTTCATTTATACCCCATATTTTCTTTAATATTTCATCTATTCTGGTTTTTAATATTTCCATTGTCATATCAATCAACCTCGCTTTCTTCCCATAAATCAATTAAACCAGGTAATACATAACCTAAATCTATCCAGCTAAATTCATCAAACTCTTCAAGTTCTTTTAGTTCATCTTCTGTTGGAATTTCAGCACCCATAATTCTCTTTACATCATTTTCTGTTCCACCAGCTTCAAGTATTCTATGTAATGTCATTTCTAATGCACCAGAAATATCATCACTTCCTTTTATTGTGATTGCATTCCGTGACCAATATTCATTACAAAGATGAAATGTCACAATTGTTTCATTTTCTTCTAGCAAATCTTTTAACTCAATCATTTCGCTTACCTCTCAATCTTTACATCTAAAATCTGTTTTGCGTATTTTATTGCTTCACCTTGCGTTCCAAATGCATTATTAAATTCCCATACAGAATTATCTCCATACTTTACTTTGCAGAATATTTTATACTTTTCACCAAGGTCAAATTGTGTATATGTTACAGCTACATTTTCTTTTTTAGATAACCACAACACTTCATCACCTCTGATTTTCATTTCGCATTCTCCTTCCATTACAAAGATTTCATTTTTACAATTCCCTTATAGATATATAATCTATACAGCACATAATTTTTCATCGTAAAATCATAATCATATACATGCCATACTTCATTTTCGTTGTTTAATCTGAATTTTGTCTCATTCATAACCTTACAGATTTTTTCTGCACTTGAATCTGATGCGAAAGCTGCATCTTTACGTGAATGAAAGAATTCTTTTCCTTTAATTGCTTTTGCTATTAGTTTCATTTTCGCTTACCTCCTTACATATCCTGATCTGCTATACTATCTAGTTCTTCAACAATATCATTCATATCTGTGTTAGTAAGTTCTCCAACTGCATATAAGATTTCTGTCAATTTTTCATATGCTTTAGCACCACCTTTAGTAAACGGCTGCCTTCCACCATCTTCGTTGATTATTATCTTGTCTAAAAATGGTTTTTTACTTCCCAATGTTATCAAAATATCTTCTAATGTATTCATTTTTATTCTCCTTCCTAATAAATAAGACAGACACATATGTTTGCGTCTGCCTTATTATTCTCTGTATTACTACCATTCCTCGTCTTCATCATCATATTTCCCAACCTTGATTCGGATCATCTAACGATGGTTTCACATCTTCATATTCCATTTCTCTTGTAGTAATTTTAATTGGGTACTCAAGAGCTGCGTTATCTTCATCGTAACAAGCCATTACAATTCCAAGCCAACGAAGTTCGCAATCAATTTCTTTCCCATCATAATATGCCTGTAAGTTTGTAATATCATTTTCACTTGTACTACAATGCCAATTTCCATTCTTGATTCTACGGATGATTTCAGGAATCATATTTTTATTCCATTCTGGAATTAAATCATATACATCATACCTTCCAAACCTGCCATATCCATCATAGCAATCTTCATAAATTACCTTTCCATATTTCTCCTGAAATGGTTTCGGTACAAGCAAGTATGTATCTGCTCTTTTGTTATCAATTACTTGTTTGTTTGTATCGCTGTAAATCCAACTGAACTGTCCCATACTAATCAACCTCCTTGACTTCTAAAATTTTATATTCGACATCAGCTTCATCTAATCCATAAATTCGCTTACATTCTTCAACAGATGATACTGTACAGCTTTGTGTTCTCCATTTCCAATTACTCATTGCATCTTTATATCTAAATTTTATATTAAGCATTTGCATTTTCCTCCTTTGGTGTAATTAAACTCCTTAGATTATCTCTAATATAGTCACAGAAAGCATCAATACTTCCATTTCCAATAGTCCAACAACTATCACAATCATAATTCCAATGGATAATTACCTCATGTCCTACTGTGATATTAGGTAAATCAACATCTTCCTTTCTCGCATATGAACTGTTGGAAAGAGCTTTAAGATATACATATCTTCTGATATTCTCAATATCTCTTTCTGTTTCTGCATTGAAAATCTCTACCAAACATTCCTCAGAACATTCATCATAAATATCATATTCAGAAGCTCCATTTTTCTTATTATCAAGTCTCTTCAATTCTTTGCTGATTGCAAACAGTGCTGATTCCTCATACTTTTTGCACTCCTCTTCACTTCTAAATATAGTTCCATCCTCTGCAATGTACTCTGTTCTTACAAGTTTCTCGATTGTTTCTGTTCTTCTTATTTCGTTTACTTTCATAGTTTATTTTAATCTCCTTTTTTATTATATTTTTTTATTCTCTGTTTTATTGCACTAAAAAAGCAGATACCGTTTTGATATCTGCTTTAGTTCTTAGATTAACTTTACATATTATGTTTATTTTTTTCCAATAGTCTCCTCAAACTTTCCGTCTGCTAATTTATAAAACGTATCTTCTTTAATACGTTCACCATCAACTCGTTCAGTTTTTACACATTTCAATTTCCAGTTTTCCTTTTCGCCAGGTTTATTGATTTTAACCCATTCGGCAAGAGTTATCCAACTGCCGTTTGAAGCCCTTTAATCACGCTCCTATCTGTTAATTTTCATACCACTGAAATGCACAATCATACATCATTTTACCTGTTATCTGATCTTTAAATGTAGGACAATGCCATTCTTTATTATATCCATTTGCATTACACCAATCTTCAATAATTCTTGTTGTAAGTGGTGTTACATATACATATAAATCCGACTCGTGATGAAAAATTTCTTTGTCTTCTCTAAATCCTGCTTCAATCAGCATTTCTTTAAGTGCCTTCATAATTCTCAACCTCTTTATAATCCAAGTACAAAACAATCTCTCTGATGATTCCAAAGATGTGCTTTTAAATCTGCAAGAGTTTTTGTACCATCCTTTAATGCTTCATAATCTGCTTTTATCATGTCTTTTGTATAGTCACCACAACTATAAATAGATGACCGAAATTCTTTACCTTTCTGTGCATACCATCCTTTACCTTCAGGAAAAGTATTTTTAGCGACTGTACAAAAGGTAATTATTATTCCGTTGTAGTCTGGCAATTTGTGTTTGCCACTTAAATCATGCAACTCGATTTCTATTCCATCTGGTGTAATTGCTTTATCAAGAATTTGCATATCAATCACCTCAATTCTTATATCAAGCAATTATCATAATCATAAATATCTGGATAAGCCTGTCTAATTGTGTACTTATTACCTCTATTGCTTGCAAATACAATTCCTTCTGTTTCCTTGTTGATAAATTTGCAAAGATGATCAACATCTTTTCTGTGATAATTTCTGTTAATAAGTACATCTGCCATATCAGAATATGATTTTTCATAACAGCAATCACAATTATAAAATTCATTTCCTTTTTTCTTCTTTACATAAAGCAACTTATCCCATTTCTCTTTCATAGGAAACTTTTTAATAAGTGCTGCAACTACCTTTTCTCTTGCTGTTCTTTGATCATACATTGTTCCATAAGTCTTATCATCAAACCAATTTCCAAGATACATATAAGACTGAATCCATGCTCTATCATTTACCCAAGGTGTATCCTGCATTACATAAGGTGAATCAGTACATACAAATTCGTACCACTCAACACCACAATATTCATGTTTATGTTTTACCTTTGTGAACTGATATTTATGACCTAAATACTCAAACTCTGTATTTGGAATAGGTTCATATCCAATTTCTTTTTCTGCCCAACAATTTGTCCAATTTTCATCATAATCGTTTGCCTTTTCAGGATATAAGTCTGGATCTTTATAAGATAACAACCACTGATTTATTTTCATTGTAGTGTCTCCGTTCCAACACTCAGCCCAAAAATTCTTAGTTAAATCTTCTGTGTTATGCTGAAGCTTTTCCTTTACCTTGTTCCATTCTCTTTCAATTACTGTTTCAAATTTCGGAAGTTTATTTCCATCCGCATTTGAATATCTGATTATCTCATTTCCATTTTCATCACAGCAGATAAACATTACATCATCTGCCATTGGTGTATTTAATTCACAGTAACCAAGTGGATCACATACTGAATACCATGTTCCTTCATTTCCGTATGTGTATCTTCCATAATATCTATGTTTCCCTTCGATTTTTTCAACCGTTTTCCAAAGCTCAACATAATTATCATCTTCGCCTCTATATAACTGAACTTTAATTTCTCTCATACTAATCACACACCTTTCCAATAATTACATACATTCTGTCAAATTTACCTGTATCTTCATGCTCAAATATTGCAACTGCATCATTATCTTTGCTTACTGCAAGTCCTTCAAATTTCCATTCTTCTAACCATTTATAATGTGCTTCTGCCTGACAATTCCAGATAGCTGCGTATTCACTTGAAGATGTATAAGGAAATCCAAACGTATTTTCTAAAGTGTTTTCTCTTCCTTTTGTAATCTTCAAGTTTGATATACGCCACATATTAAAAATCCGTAATAACTCTTTTGTTGTTTTTTCAACATCGTTCCATTCTGTTTTAAGTTTCATAATTCATTTCCTCGCTTTCTTGTAATAAAATAGGCAGCTAGTAGATTATTCTCCTAACTGCCTTGTGTTTATTATTCGCATTTTTCATTTTCAAGAATATCATTTAACAATTTAATTCTTTCTTCTACATCTCTTATTTCTTCTTTATCTTCATCTTCTAAAGAATCTTCATCTTCTAAAGAATATAACCTGTCTAATTCTTTCTCCCATGAATAAATTTCAGACATAATTTCACTTCTATCGTACATCTACCTTCGCTCCTTCCTTGTAGTTTACACTCATTGGATGCCAACTCATATCAAACCCGAAATGATATTCCAGACATTCAACAATCTCATCCTCGTTAAATGCAAGTGCTTTCATTTCTATTATGATAATATTTTCAAAATCATCTTCATCCTCAACTAATCCCATAAGATAATTGATAAGATATTTGAGCTTCTTACCATGCTTTCTGTAATCTGCCAACTGTTTCCGTGTATTTTTAGTTATCATTTCTCTTCACTCCTTATCTAATTTCTTCAAAAGGTTTTATATTTTTGATTCGTTCATCATAAATCAACGTATAGCCATTATATTTTCATTGCTTTTAAATCGCAAACATATAACTTAATTCCAACAGGCTTTTTATTTTTATATACAATTTCCTGATTCGTATATTTTAAGCCTGTTTCTTCTTTTGCCTTTTCTAGCGCTTTCTTATCTAATTTATTTGCAATATCATTTTCATCAAAACAACCAACATAATATCCTTTACCTTTTACATAGTCCATATATTTTCCTCCAATCTTATCAAGAAATCTTAGTTTCATCAGTTATCTTCTCTTGCACATAATGTATAAATCTCTGCATCAAGTACAACTTCTCCACAATCCTCACATTCTAAGCATACATCTTCTGGATTATCCCAATCTCCATATGATACAATACTCACCTTATGTCCTCTGTGTTTCTTTAGTTCGTTCCATAAAATCATATTCATATCATCTGATTTCTCTTTATCACATGCATATTTTTCTTCCAAAAATACTTTATAATATTCAACTTCATCAAATTCATTCTTTTCCATATCCTGCAATGTTGAATAAATCATTTCTGTAAGTTGTTCTTTGGTATATGACTCATACACTTCATCAGGTGTTAAATCTTCATCTTCGCTTCCAATAAAGTAAAACCAAAATTCTCCAATCTGACAAGCAATACAATCATCATTTGGATTACTGATAATCTTTACTGTTCCATCACATAAGCCTTTAAAAACCATCTCTTTAAATGTCATAATCTTTCCTCCAATCTTCTAAAGAAATTCGCATTTCTTTACTCTATATCGCATAATGTATATCCCATTCCTGCTAATACATCTGGTGCATTATCATAATTGATTTCCTCAAAATCTTCTTCCATCCATGATAAAGTTCCCTTACAGTCACATTCAGGGCAAGCGTCTTCTCCGTGATTTATCAGCATTGCTCTTCCGCAGTTATTACACGCCACAAAATCGCAACATTCACTTTTATTTTCATTTGTGACTCTGTCTAATATAATATTTTCATCCATTTTTAATCACCATTTACCTTCCTTAAAATCCATAAGAAACATGTATTTACAAATTCTCAATATCATTTTTAACATTAGCAATATCTTCGATGAGATTGTTCATGTCTTCATCTTCTCCGTATTCCATGTTCTCGTGCATATACTTTGTAAGCTCATAAAACATTCTAATTTTCTGTTTATCGCTCATTTTATCAAAACACTTCTGCATTTCTTTATTCATTTCTGTCATGGCTATTTTTCTTCCTTTCTTTAAATGAAACACTCATTTGCTACACTTCTGTAATGTAATACTGACCTGCGTTATCCTTGAGATAATAAATTGTATCAATGTCCCATTCATTATCTTCAAAGCAAAAATCAATCATAAAATCACATTCTTCTAATCTGTCTGATTCGGACTCCATAATTGACTCAATATTTCGCTTTGTCAGTAATTCAATATCATTTTTAAGCAACTCTAAATTTGCATATCTACGACCAACTAATTTTCTCAACATACTATTGCTCCTTTTCTATAAGAGATATCCATTTACTCTACCCACTTTAATCCAAAAACAGAAACATAATATTCTCTGCAACTCATTATGTCATTTGGATCTTCTATTACAGAAATTTTGCCTTCACCGTGGGTAGGCTCTTTCCAATAATGAGCAATTGCCTTATCACCACGAAAATCTGTAAGAATATCTCCCTCCTGTACTTCTTTTTCTGTGTCTTTATATACTAATTTCATAATCTGTTCCTCCTTTTGAAATATCTATTTACTCTTCTATACTATTTGTGCCATCTGCAAATCCATCATCATATCCCTTGTTATACATAGGGTTCTCAAATTTAGTATTTGCAATAGGTGAATCTTCTTCAATGTCAAAGAAAGATTTCTCTTCTTCTGTCATTTCACAACACTCATCAAAGTATTCAAGGGCTGAATCTCTGTCGTCTTCAATAAGTCCATCTTTAAACTGCGTTGCAAGTTCTTCAAGCCTGCAACGTGGAATATAGTCACTTTCTGTTCTGCTCCTGAAACAATCTAATGCTGTTTGCAACATTATTATTTTGTAGCTTGTGGCATCCCAATATTCAAAATATGTGCCACTTGACCACTGCTGGTCTTCAGGTTGCGTTGGATCATAACCACTCACAACTACATACTGTGTATCACTTTCGCTTTGTAAAAGAGCATATTTATCTTTTCGTAAAATTTCTTTCCATTTCATAATATCAATCCTTTCCTTATTATAATGCACTCGTATAGCCGTTATCACAGCTTTCGTTTTACTGATATTTCATATTATTCACTCTCACTTTCTAATTAGTTATTCTCCTAAATTGCCTTTGTCTTTGAAGATTTCTTAGTTGTTTTCTTCTTTTCTGTAAACGGACTTTCCATTTCGTAACGAACAACTTCGGATAAATAATCGAAAATCTGTGCCTGTGTCTTATCTATGATATTTGTCACAAAGAACTCTGTTCCTTTACAATGCTTAATAAGTGCTTCTTCCATTTCATCTGTCCGACCATCCGTATAAGCATATAATGCCTTTAATGCACGAATAATCTTTGCTGTATATGCCTTTCCGTTATAAGAATCTGCGTAACCATTCCATCCGAGATTTCCAAGCAATTTCAGCATAGAATCAAGAAGATTTGTATTTGTCTGTACAAGATGAATACCGTCTGAAATTGACGTAAGAGTTCCAACAGTATTTGTTATATCTTCATCTCCCTTTACTGCTACATTATTCTTATGGCAAATTTCCTGTAATTTCATATAATCTTCCTTGTGTCCTGCAATAGCAGCTTTATAAATATCCATTGGCTGCATTTTGCGTCTATCCTGTGACTGATTAATGAATAATTCAATCGCTTCTTCTATCGAACATTCCATAATCTCAACAACAACCGAATCCATTTTTGCTTTAAATGCTCCATAAATTCTATGTTGTCCGTCAATTACCCATAATTTACCTTTATGGAATAATACCTTTGGCACGTCCCATTTATATTTATTATAGGAATTACCTATTACATAAGCTCTTGCGAGACTTAATCTTCTTTGCCATTCAGGAATATGAATGTACATTGGATCAACTACAAGCTGAAGTTTATCTCCAACCATGCTATTTCTTTTTGCATCCTTAATCATTCTGGAAATATAATCAGTTTCCATTTTCCCTGTAAAACCATCTACGTTCCGTGATTCCTGCATTTCCTTTTCTGCCTCTTTTGCTGTTAAATAAACTCTCTTACACATATCTGTGCCTCCTTATATTCTTTAATTTTTTGCATAAAAATAACGGCTTGTTTTCACTTGCCGTTTAGTCACTAAACTTTTCAAATACTCCTGACTTGAGCATATCTGATTTCCAACACTCAAAGTCTGGATATTCTGCTTTGTCTGCCAAGTCTCTATAGACTTCGTGCATCTGCTTTTCAGTGAATATTTTGCCTTTTAGCGGTTCTTCATAGGTTACATATTTCATTAGATTTCACCTCTTTCCTTTAAATAATTTCTGTATGCAGTTTCGCTTTCAAACTGCCAATATTTGCCTAATGAAGGTATAAATCCCATATAAGCAAATCCATTGTAATATCCTTTCATAACTGTATCACCTTTTTTCTTGTAAAAAATAAATAAAGTCCCAACGGTAAAAATAAAATACTAATTGTAGCATCACCATCAAGCATAATTGGAGCGATTATTCCTAATACAATTGCAATAAATCCAAGAATTTTCTGCTTTATGTAGTATTTTAGTTTTCTTTTATTTTTTCTTTTTTCTTCAAGTAATATTTCCCTTGCTTCATCGAGGGTATACATTGTAATTGTTTCATTATTCATCTTAATGCCTCCCTTGCTGTTTTCATAATTCGAGTGATTTCAATTTCACTCTTTGCATTCTTAATTCTTTTAATAACAGTAGAGTCGTATCCTAACTGTTTTGCGATGCGAATTGCATCATATTTTGCCTTTGCCATTGTAATATTCTCCTTTTTTTTATTTTTTGGGCATAAAAATAGCACCCTGCATTGTGCAAGATGCTTTTATAGTTAAGTTATTTTATAAATTAAAATTGTTTATGACAAAATTTGGAAGTCCGTCATATAAATATTTATTATATTGGCGGTACTCTTCTGTTCCGTCATAATATTCATCGAATTCGTCCCATTCGATGCCCAGTTCTGTTTCTAGCCATTCAGTAAAAGACATTTTGCCTTCTACTGAATATTCTGGAATGTTTGATATTTCAAACATTTTTGGTTCTGTTATATCATACCAGAACATCTGCCATTTTCCGTCTATTAATTCGTAAATGGCTATATTTCCATTACATTCCCATCCTGATGTTGCAATGGGATTTTGAGTCTCGGTATTTGTTCCATACCAAAAGCCTTCTTTAAGTGTAAAGCCGTGATATGTACCTGGATAATCGGCACACTTTAACTTTAACATAATTTTCCTTTCGTTCGTGGATAACTCCACCTTACATATTTAATATACGCTTGTAAGTAGCGTTTTTTACATTTTTTTAAGTTTCGCTTGAAGCTCTGCAATTTGAGCTTCTATGGCTTGTTTTGCCTGTTGTTTTGCCTTTATATCTTCTGGATAATTTTCTTCGGGTATGAACTCCATTATCTCATCAGGCATACAACGGAAGTAGTCACAAATACGACAAATGGTGTTAGTAGTTATAGAATCGTTATTAATCAATTTTTGCATAGTACCACCACTAATATTTGCCCTTGCTTTAAATTCTTTTTGAGTTAAATTATTTGCTTTTAACTTTATAAATAATTTGCTATAATTTATTTTCATATTATATGCCTCCAATGTTATTCACCTCCTATATTAGCATATAATTTCGCTTTTGTAAAAATCTTTATCTAGTGACTAGATATATTAAAGAAATATAATTTTTAAATCTAGTCACTAGACTTCCCTTTAATCTTCCATCCCAAAAAACAAATATGCGTAGATATTACCTCTATACTCACTAGGAATTTCCATTTGCCTTTTTACTACATCATTAATGGTCTTGAATCCATTTTGACGCAGATATTCTAATGTTTCCTTGCGAACTTTTAAAGTTTCTATGCTTTGCCTTTTGACTTCATCAGGAACTTTTTGTACAATTTTAGACATATTTAATGCCCTCCTTTAATTTTTAGGCACACTGTACCTATCTACAATGCTACCATAAAAACAACCTCCTTTCAATTTCCGTTTCGCTTCTGCTCATCGGTTACGGACTTACACCGTAAGACGGAAGGCAGATTTTAGTCTGCCATTATATGATCATCCAAAACATAATATTATTTTGCGTTCTGTATAAGTACGCAATTCATTGTCCCAGACCGTACCTTCTGTATGTGAATATATACATGGTAAACCTTCACATTTTAAATCTGCAAGACATATATCCTCTAGTGATTTATTAGGTAATTCAATGTCTAAATTTGCCTTTATAAGTTGAGATATTATATCTTTTGCTTTATAGTTGCCTTCTGAATCTGAATGAATTGTTGTTTGTATATTAAGCATGGCTGTACTTCCTATTTCTTGCATTCTGAATTTGCGTATTTACAGACAAAATACCTTTTGTGAGCCACTCTATCCATAATACTTTTATTTCTTCACAGTCAATTTCAGTTGTGTTATATAGTCTGAAAATAAAATTCAGAATATTTTCATCAATTTCGGAGTAGGTATTTTTGCCTTTTAAGTCACGGTATATTTCGTGACAAATTCCGTACATATCTAATGTGTTAAGCATAGTTATAGCCTCCTTAATCTTCCATTACTAATTTATTAACAATATCAAATTCTTCTTTTGTAATAATTCCACGCTTATAGCACATAAAGAAATGTTTAAGTGTTTTTGCTTTACCGTTTTTCTCTAAATATATTTCCACTGATAATTCAAACATATTGTTGCCTCCTTTTTAATCTTCTACAATTCCATTTTCATTGAGCCAATCGCACAGATATACGAATGGCTCAATTCCTCCGTGTGAGAAGTCCATAGAGTTGTAGTGTTCTTCTACCTTTTTATATTTATCTGGGAAAACACGCTTAATTCCAGATAAAAGCATAGCTCCCCAATTACCACCGCAAGCGGTGCAATTCTGCATAAATTCTGACATTTTCATTTTTTATCTTGTCTCCTTAAATATAATATCTTTGAAAATCATGTAACGGATTTTTTGAACACTCATAATCAGTTATTGTTTTATCAGCACAATAATTTTCTTTATCAAGCCTAATACCCGAACCGCCCGACTTATGTTTTCTTGAATGTTTCATCATGTTTTTTAAGCCATTTATATGACGCTCATGTCTAGTCACTAGACTTTTTTGTGCATCTTCTTCTTTAAACCAATGGCATTTTGTCCACCATAAACGCATAGTTGTAGCCCACTGGCAGATATTGTGTGTAGTTTTTGAATTTTCACGCACTTTAATCCAACGTGAACCATTAAAACGTCTCAACTCTAATTCGTTGTCATTTTCAGGTTCAGGCTTGCCGTGAACCGTACAAAACCACCAACCGACAGAGTCGCAACCGTACCATGCATTAAGTGGTATGTGCTGTCCCCAGATGTATTCGTGGGGATTTTTGCAAATTTCAATATTCATAACGCAAAACCTCCTATTCTGAAATAACTGCATCTTTTGCGGTTACTCCGTACTTTATTTCTACAATGTGCATAGCATCCACTTCGGATAATGCAAGCACATTTTGAACTATTTCAAACCATCCATTTTTATTTATTATTGCAACATCATAATATTTCATATTTTTTTGCACCTCCTAAAATTAAATTGATTATTGATTTTATAATCTAGTCACTAGATAATTTTATAAGTTGGTGCATTATTTTTTTATCTAGTCACTAGATTTTAAAAGCATTAAAAAATCCGGGTATTAATACCCGGATGACATTATAAAAAGGGCGGTATAAATCCGCCCTTTTATTGTGTAGTTAGTGTAGAAATTAATCTGCAATCATATTTTCCGCAAGCCATTTTTCAAATATAACTTTATTAACCTTGTATTCCTTGCCATTGTATGTAAGGGTTGCAATTTCAGAACCTCCTTCAGAGTCTTCTTTGACTGGTGCTTCAGTTTCATTTTTAGCTTCAGCCTTTTCAGTCTTAACTTCAGCTTTTTTCCCCTCTTCTGAAGTTTTTCCTTCAGATTTTTTGTTGTATTCTTCCGCTACTGTTTCAAGGGATTTTGCCGACATTTTCATAAGGTCAGATAAAATTGTACCCTCGAACGCCTTTTCATTCCTGAAGATAGCGATTATTTTATCATAAGAAAATGGATATAAACCAGTAGCAAAATCATTAAAACGATTTTTTTCAATAATTAAATCCATGGCTATTTTCCAACGTGAGATGGTTCTACTAGAACGATTTACAAGTGTAATAAAATCCTTCTGTTTCATAGGCTTTTCACAACATGCTTCAGCATGTTCTATACCTTTATTATCTGTATATGCTGGAATTTTTACACCGCATCCGTATGATGTTAAAAGTGCGATATTAAATACGCTTTTTTCTACTGTTTCAAGTCTTGCATTGACCTCATTCAATGCTTCAGTAGCTGTCATGCCATTCACAACAACGTCAATAATACTATTGTTTTTCATGTTTTTTTCCTCCTTGCTTGCTGGTGTTTTTGTTTCCTGCTTTTTTGTGTTGTTCATAATAACAACCTCCTTGTTTTTAATTTTTTCTAGTGACTAGATTTTTTTGTGATAAAATCTAGTGGACTAGATTTTTTTTGTTTAATTTCCTACTGAAAAGAAAACCTCTTTTCATATTGCCATTGTATACCCTTTTTAGGATTATGTCAATACTTTTTTTAGAATTTTTTTATTAATATTTTTTAGACTATATATAATAGCTATTAAAGTTATCAAGTCGATAAATTAATATCAGGAATAGTTTTTATATAAAAAAAATATATCAATAGTCATTTAAAATAAATATATGCTAATAGTCTACTATTAGAGTATGTTTTATATGTCTAACTGGGGGTAGTTAAAACTAACCGATCGCCTTAAAAATGCAGGCAGCCATATAGCTGATTCATCCACACACTAACTCAAAAATCCCCAACAAATTAAGCAAAATCCCAAATCTCATCACTAACCCCCTTATCGCACCTCATATCGTCAAACCCCATTAAAATCAAGCATTTCAACCACCTTACAACCTAAAAATCAAACACTCATCTCACCAAAAAATCACCCAACCAATCACACTTTCTTCCTTATTTATAAGCGTTTTTACCGATAACAATTTTTAATCAATTACACTCAACTCACTATGGTTACAATAGCCATTCTCGTCTCATAGTTAGGTGGAGAGATATTATTATCTGCAGCATTCCCAATACCCAACCCTTAAACAAAAACATACGAAATCGACTCAAATTTCAATCAAAATCACTTCAATGATAAATTGCATACCTGACAATCTAAAATCGAAAATTACCCTCATTTTCTTCAATTTGATCTCATACCTATGGGGTGCATTAAAACCACACAATAAATCCTTCATATATCTCGCTACTACCTATAAAAAATACGCAAAATAAATTTCCTAACAGAGAATATATAAACAGTAACAACAAAAATATATTCAAAGAAAGGAATTAATGTATGAATACATATTTAATACCAACAACAGCAGCATACTGTTATGAACCATATGACTATATTTATCTTATATACGCAAATACATCACAAGAAGCATATGAAAAAGCACATAAAAAACTAGAGGGCGAATATATTCCACAAGAATTACAAGAATATGAATATTATCCATATGAATTGTATAAACCAGATGATACAGACATTTTTCCATTCCATGAATCAAGAAAATATGATATACTTACAGAAGCATTTAAAAAAACAAAAGGAGCTGAACATATGGCATATTTTCAAGTAAATTGGAACAAATATACTGACCAATTATCTAAAATAGTAGATAAAGAAAAATGGTCAAATGACACATATTCAAATAATGGAATTCTTGCAAATTATATAGTTAAAACATATGATAAACTTACATCAGAGAAAAAAATAGTAATAGGACAAAATTATGCATTATTTAATACGGGATTATTTAATAAATTTTTTGATCAAATATATGCCTATCAATCAGGAACAGATATATCATTTCTAACAGGATATGAATTGAGTAATATTGGTATTTCAGACAGACCTGAAAGAGCAAATTATTTTGAACATCCGGAATTATTACTATTTGATTGGCACTATCCTATTGATGTTCATTATAAACATATCCTTGATGATGAAAAAAATAGAGAACGACTTCCAAAAGAATTTTTAGAAAGTAAAAACAAAATAAATATTATTAATGGTGCATTGAATACAATGAAAAAGAAAGTATCTGCAAATTATAAACTTGCAATTCCTCAATATTATGATGGAAAAATACAACTATTATTACCATTATGTCTAATGTCTGATGATATTCCAGATGTAGCTTTAACGGTTACAAAGAAAAATAATTGTTATCAAGGACATACTTGCCTTACACTTGATATGGCTTATAATAATGCACGACTTATAGCAAAACCAGAATCTAGTTGGCTTAAAACTGAATAAAATAAGTTATTTGTTTAAAGGTAGATGAGAAATCATCTGCCTTTTTTATTTTGCTCAAAATAAGTTTAAGAAGAGAATATATAGATATTAATATAGAAAGGAATAAAACAAATGAACAGATACGAAACAGAAATACCTAAATATCTTAAACAAAAAGAAAGTAATGTATCTAAATCCAAGAAGAAATCCAAGCACAAACATCAATATGAAGAATGTCTGATTCAATACAATCTTATGTTTGCAGGAAAAAGTTATATTAAAACAGGACTATATAGCTATTGTACCATTTGTGGAAAGATAGGTGATAGATTCAAAGATACTAATTCTATTGTGAAAGATTATACAAGAATGATAGATACATCAATAGGCAAATATTACTCTCTTATCACTGACGAAGAGTTATATGAAAGGTATCATAATAAGCTGCCAGTATTTTTTGTAGAAGATATTTACAAAGAGAAGTATGTTGATTTGGAACAGAATGGTAATCCAGATTAAATAGACAATCTTATATTGCCTACGGCGTTGTTGGTCAATCGCTGCTAACGCAGCTCATGCCCTTGCATCCGTTCTTGCGAACGTCTGCAAATATATTTATATATTTTCTATACCACTTTTTAATCTTATTTCTTAATGGTAATACCTCAAAACCCTTGAAAATAAAGGCTTTTTTCTCAATTTTAACACTTTTTATGTTTTGTACTATTTTTAATCAAATACAACAAATAAATCAATTTTAATAAGGAAATCAAAGGAAAATACGCTAACACTTTTTTTTGAAAACTGGTGTTAAAATCCATACAGACATGCCAAACGGCAGTTGAAGGGATTTTTGTCATAAAAAAGAGAATAAAAGATATATACAAAATAACGAAAAACAGAAAGGAGATTTTTATGGTTTTTGACTGCAAAGTAAATATAGTTGATGCAATTATGGGAGCTGGTAAAACACAAAGCATAATGAATTATATTAACCAAACTAATGAAGATGAAAAATTTTTAGTAATAACACCATTTCTTGATGAGATTGACAGATATAAAAGATATTGTAAAGAGAAAAACTTTGTGTCACCAAATTTTCTTAAAAATGAAAATGACAAAAAAGGAAGTAAACTAAATGATATAAAGCGGTTAATTAGTAAAGGTGACAACATCGTATCAACTCATGCTTTATTTCAGAAATTCGACAATGAATTAATTGATTTATGTAGAGCACAAAATTATACGCTTATAATGGATGAAGTTGCAAATGTGATTGAAGAATATAATCTTTCAAAACAAGATTTTGAAATATTAAAAAACACTTATGTAACCATAAATTCTGAAACAAAACAACTTATTTGGAAAGAAGAATATTCGGATTATAACGGCAAGTTTAATGATGAAAAAAGATTATGTGAACTTGGTAGTTTAGTATGTTATGGAAATGACTTAATGGTATGGCTATTCCCAATAGAAACATTTAATTCATTTAGGAATATCTATATTCTTACTTATTATTTTGATATGCAGATGCAGAAATATTATTACGACTATTATGGAGTACAATATATATACTGGTCTGTACAAGGCAACAAAATGGATAATTATCATTTAATACCTTTTGATAAAAATATAAAATATACTCAATATAATTATGAAGAATTAATCCATATTTGCGAAATTGATAAACTAAACATGATTGGTGACAGAGATAGTGATTTGTCATATTCGTGGTATTCGAGAAATAAAAACAATGCTTCTATGAAAGTATTGAAAAATAATGTTTATAACTTTTTTCATAATGTTAGGGAGAATAAATCTAATGATAATATTTGGACAACTTTTAAAGAATATCAGTCTATATTAAAAGGTAAAGGTTATACTAAAGGATTTCTGTCTTGTAACTGTCGTGCCACCAATGATTATAAAGACAGAACTTCTGTAGCTTATCTAATTAATCGTTATTTAAATCCATTTATTAAAAACTTTTTTTCACTTAATAATATAAAAGTAGATGAAAATGGTTATGCCCTTTCAGAAATGCTTCAGTTTATATGGAGATCTGCCATTCGTGATGGTAAAGAAATTTGGGTTTACATACCAAGCATAAGAATGCGTAATCTTCTCAAACAATGGATCAAGGAAAATTCACCACAAATTACAGCTAAATAAGAGAATATACATATGTAACCAATTAACGCAGCACTCAAAGGAGCAATGTAATGAAAAATAAAATAACAATTAAAGGAGCTACAAATAAGAAATATGAAAGAAACAACAATTATAACAACAAAACATAATACATATGCGGGTGAGATTGATATTGAAGACTTTTCTACTTCTTCACCAAATAAAAAGAGAATAAATAAATATAAGGATTCAAATGTTTTTTTTGATTCCCTAATAAAAAAAGAAAACTTTAAGGAGAAATATAAAAATATGACACTCGATGAATTAAGAGAACTAAAAGTAATATCAAATGAAAATGGTAGACCTAGCCAGAATTTAACTGATAAAAAATGGCAAGAAGAATTTGAATTAAGGAAATTATTCATTACTCCTTTTAAAAAAGGAGTAAAAAAAATGGGTGGACTCTATTCTAAAGATACTGGTATGTGGAATACGGAAACAAAAGGGGAATATTATGGAACAACTAATTATCAGGAATATTGTTCTTTTATAAATGATATTTTATCAAATATCAGGAGTGGACAAATTGATTATGTGTATTACATATATCAGATAACCGATCTTTTAAAATTTCATTATGACACTTTAAAAACAAGATACTGTGATGGATATTGGGAGGTATGGTTAGATGTATAATGAATCGTTTTTAATTGTTAATTTGAAAAATGATTATTCGATTATTGCTTATAAGAAAAAGGAAGATGTTGGTAGATATAATGTAGAATTAAAACTTTTAAAAAATTCTAATGCGAAAACCAATATCATTTTAGATATAGAAAATTTAATATTTTTTTCAACCAAACGTTATATAGATAAAGATATTACAGATTATATTAATGGACTTATGGTTAATTATATTGGTTATATTTATATTCAGAAATATGAACATGTAAAAAAATGTTTACAACTTGGTTCGCTATTAAAAGAATAGTCTATGTGTGAAATATGTAATAAATATCCATGTGATTATAAATGTCCTAATTATATTCCACCTAAGACAAAAATAAAATGTTTCATTTGTGAAGAAGGCATATATAATGGCGAACGTTACCTTGATAATGAAAACGGTGAATATTTACATGAGGACTGCGTTGATTGCTTAGATGCCGACCAACTTATTAATTGGCTTGGATTTACGTATAAAGAAATGGACGATTATGATTTAAGAGAAGACTCTTAAGAGAGAATTTATAAATAAGAGGTGATGTTAAAATAAATGAGTGAATATGGAATTAAGATAAAAAACATTAGTGCTGGTATGTTGTATGATGTTAATCTTGGTACGAGAGATTATTTTACATATACAGATGCAATGTTTAACAATAGTTTATTTAGTTTTTTCTTACAAAAGAATGGATTAAATATTTATAAAGGAAAATCTGGTAAAAAAAATGAAAGTACACGAGATATAATTTGTCTTGATTATGAATTCGGAAGTCGCTCTTATGATAATGAGCATACTCGATTAGAAAAGTTATTTAATGAAACTGATGGCGATTCTAAAGAACGTATTAAACAGGCATTACAAAAAGTTGAAGATAGAAAAGATTTGTATAATGAAAAATCACGAGATGAGATTCGAGAATATTTTTATGAGAATGGTGTTGATGTTACATATAAACGAAAACGCAGAGACGGAACAATTAAAGAAAAAACAATTCATTATGAAATGCTTTTTCGTACAAGTGCCAAAGCTAAACTTGGACAAGTTATTTTCATAAATAGTAAATTATATAACATTGCATATGATTGGCTAACAATTGGACTTGGAAAAAAAATGAGTCATGACAATGCGAAAATCGTTGAAATGTCAGCTTATGCTCCACTTACTACATCTACCATTATTGGTACACTTCATATACCTGTTGAGGATGTTCTAATTCTCAAAGATCAGGATTCCTTTTTTGAAACAATGACAAAAGTTGTTAAAGCAGAAGAATACAAAGTAGAAGTCAAAAAGAAAAATAAAGAAACTAATAAAAATGAAAAGGTAATTGAAAAACGTAAAAAATGTGTTGTATCCGAAGAAAAACGTCAAGTAAAAAATACAATTTGGGATGGTATGGCACTAATCGAAGCTGATTCTAATTATCTTCGTCTCCCATCTTATATTAACGGTATGGCATTACTCAGGAATCACCTTTTTAAAGCATGTGCTTTTAAGAGTTATCTTCAAAAATTCTTTAAAGATTGGTGTGAGAAGAATGGATATGATTACAATACATACCAGATTCAAGATATGTTTGGTAAATGGCATTATTTAAAAGATGTTAAGATGATAACCACTGATAATGCGATTAAATGGAAGAAATTTCAAGACTTAATGGGTAATAATGTTACTGAAGCATATGACTATTGGTGCAAAAGAATTCATTCTGATGGTGATAAGTGGGGCATTGTAAAAACTGACCATCCAAGTAAATTAGGACAATATCAACAGTTGAGTTACCAGATGATTAATACTCTTCCATGTATGAAGGACGATGTAAAAGATATTGCTCAGATTAGCATTGATTATGTTGAACTACTTAAACGTGACAATGATGAATTTGAAAAGTTTCTTAGAAAGAATGCAAATGAAGTAAATCATTATGAAATGCTTGCTGATTTATATGCTCAAAATCATGAGTTTGGAAATAGTAAATTTTTTAGATATGAAAAAAAAGAGATAATTAAACAATATGTTTTTAGAATGAGAAAAGGAAAAATTATGGTCAATGGTGATAATTTGACCGTATGTGGTAATCCTTATGCACTTCTGCTTTATTCTGTTGGTGAGGATTTTGAAAAAGATCCAACGCTTTCTCAAGAATCTAATTGTATTCAGTGTTATACTAAACGTTTTGATGATAATGAATATCTTGCAGCGTTTAGAAATCCACATAATTCCCCAAACAATATATGTTATTTACATAATGTTTATTCTAAAGAAATGGATAAGTATTTTGCATTTAGCAAAAATATAATAGCAGTTAATTGTATTCATACAGATATTCAAGACAGAGCAAATGGGATGGATGAGGACTCGGATTTTATGCTTGTCACAAATCAATCAACAATGGTCAAATGTGCAGAAAGATGCTATAAAGATTTTTATACTATTGTAAATGCATTACAAGAGTCTTGTATTACCTACAATAATACAAAAAAAGATTATGCTACTATGGATAACAAGTTTTCAAAGTCACGTATGGGAATTGGATATTCAAGTAATTTGGCTCAGTTGGCAATGACTTATTATTGGACAGAATTGCAAAAAGATAATCCCGATGAGAAAAAACTTAAAGAACTTTATGACAATTTTATTATCTTATCTGTTCTTGCTCAGGTTATTATTGATGGATGTAAAAGGGAATATGAAATTGATGGTAATAAAGAAATTGATAGAATTAGCAAACTTCCTTGTATGAGTATTAAAAGAATTGTTGGGTATACGGATTCAGATAAGCCAAAGTATAAAAAGTACGATTTTCCTGAGTTTATGAAATATACCAGAGAAATTAAATATACAAAAGATGGTAAAGAACTTCCACAAGATGAAATTGACGAATCAAAGAATAAACTTAAAAGTCGTATCAATAGAGAATTGTTGTGTCCTATGAACTGGCTTGAAGATTGGATAAATAAAATTCAGAACGCTTCTACTGTTGAAACAATCCCAACAGAACAATTTTTTATTAAGATGAAGGGAAAGCCCAATAATAGACAAATGACAAAAATACGTTCTATTATTGAAGAGTATGATAATTATGTAAAACAATGTTATATGTCAAATTTAGATTCAGAAATGTTAAATGAATGTATTATGGAAAGAACGAAAGTTTTAATTCATGATATGAGTAGTATAAAGATAGGTAATATAATAACAATAAACAGATTAATTGAGATGGCATTGGGATTAGAGACATCCATAGGAATGAGCAAAAATACTAAGGGAAAGGGAACAAAATATACAAGAAAAATCCTAAATATTTTGTACAAAACTAATAAAGATAAATTTCTCTTAAACTTTTCATAGGTATTTTTGCACAAATTTTACCGAATTAAGTTGTATATTTTTCATAAAAAGCAAGCAAAATCAATGGTTTCAGAGATTTTAACAATGGGTGTAATATGGAGGGAAGAAAGCACAGAGTTGTGTTAGTAAACTCCCACGCCATTGCCAATGCGTGTAATAAGTAAGGGCTTGCAAGTTTAAAAAGTATACTAGGGGCAGACGTATCATTATCTGCCCCGAATATAAAACAATGAAATCAGCTTTTCTTGGCTGATAAAATAGAGAATATATAATTGTCGAGAGACATTATAATATTTCGTCTAACATATGACTATAAATTAGTTGCTGTGAAGCCATATGAAAAACTTGTGTATGGTGTGCAAAACCAGTTAAGTTCAGCAAGCGAGACTGTACCATACATTTCTGTGGAAGATATAGAGACTCTAACCTTTATGGTCGCCCTGAGTCGAGGCGTTTTCAAACAGAACAATTCTAAAAATCATTTCTAAGATTGGTACATATTCATATTGTACTCCTCTTCTCTTCTTATATGAGTCGGTGACTGTGCTACAGTTCTTGTAGTATGGTTGCCGATTATTCTTTTGCTCTTTTCGTATAGTTTGGTTTAGTACGACTGACTTGTAATCAGTAAACGACAGTCCGAAACTGTCAGAGAGCTTTTCTTCTGCTATTCGGCAGGAAATAAATCAAAGGATGTGAAAATTATTAAACAGATTTCTAAAAGTGAAATTGAAAAATTATTATCTGAAGGTGTAATCAGAAACACAAGACGAGGATATGTAGATCGTAGAGGCGAACACATAGGTTATTACAAGACTTGTGGTGGAAAGCGTTACATTGAAGATAAATATGTCAAGTAGGTTCTGCCTATGAAAAATCGAATCGAGTATAAAGGATTTTATATTGACAAGACCGAAAACGGTTATCGTATATGCAGAAAAAATGACACGGAAAAACACACTCATATGAAAAATCTTAATCCATCATATAGGCTTATAGACAATGTGTTATCAAATAAAATTCCTACTTGTTGTGGGTATTATTATTTAGAGTCACATATTCGTTTGAGTTATGATGAAAATTATATTAGGAAGATTCGTGAGTATATCAAAGTAAAACAGAATAAAACGAAACAAATGTATTTTAATCCTGGCAGAAAACGTTCTGGTGGGAATTTTTAATTTTATGGAGGAAAAGGAAATGGCAGCTAGTAAATTAAAATTTACAAGAACAACTACAGATAAGTTGACAGTAAAGGCAGGTACACTCTCAGAGGATTGTACTACTATTACATACACAGATGAGAATGATATGGAGCAGGAGGTAAAAGTAGCTGATCTGCTTACTTCATTTAAGAATCAGGTAATTGATTTTACTGTTGCATTAAAGACAGATGAGGAGCTGGATGTTCCGTCTGATGAAGAATAAGGAGTGTGATTATCATAACTTCTTATAAAAGATTTGAAAATGAGACAGACGAAGAACTTATCTACAGAGTTTGTTCAGACAAAGATCTTATTGGCTCGTGGCAAGATGTGGCTGATATATTAAATGAGTTGCTTGGTAGTGAGTATACAGAATCAAAATTCCGCAAGCAGTTTCAGGCTTTCAATAAAATGTTGAATGCTAATAGAAGTAAATTTGCTGACTCTGATGAACAGATTAAGGAGATTGAAGTTCAAAAGCGTGAATTAGAGAAAGAACGCAAAAAGCTCCAAAGCGAAAAGATTGAATATAACAAATGGTTGCGTGAAGAAGCTAGGGATGAATTAATTGCAGAGAAAATTTGTGAAGCAATTACTTCTCTTGATAAATATTCTTCTCCTATGCGCATATCTCTATCATCTAACAAAAAATCATGGATATTGGCAATTTCAGATTGTCATTATGGTTGTGAATATGAAATTAAAGATTTTTATGGTGGTATTATAAACGCTTACTCTCCCGAAATCTTTGAGGAAAGAATGACTATTTTATTTAATAAAGTTGTAGATAAAATTGAGGATCTTGGTATAAAAGAGCTTTCTATCATTGAACTTGGAGATGGTATTGATGGTGTTCTTAGAATGTCTCAGTTAATGCGCCTTAGATATGGAGTTATTGAATCAAGTATTCGTTATGCTGATTATTTGGCGAATTGGTTGAATGAATTGAGTAAATATGTCTCGATTAAGTTTCAAATGGTTTATGACTCAAATCATAATCAACTTAGACTTTTAGATGGAAAGAAAAATACCTTTCCAGATGAAAATGTAAGTAAAATTATGATGGCTCTTATTAAAGAGCGATTAAAAGATAATGAAAATATTGTTATCTTAGAAAATCCTACAGGTATGACATATTCAATAATGTCTACATACTGTGTTGTTGGATTTCATGGTGAAAAGAAAAATCTTAAAAATAATCTTTTAGAAATGTCTCGTACTTATGGAGTTCATATAGATTACACAATTTCTGGACATATTCATCATGATAATATGGCTGAAATCGGATTGGATTCTGCTGTATTATCTGTCGGTTCAGTAATTGGTATAGATCCATATAGTATGACATTAAATGCAGCTTCCAATGCCTCATGTTCTATGTTTGAGTTTACACAAGGAGAAGGAAGAACTGCTGAATATGTTTTTAAATTGAATTAAGTGTAGAAATACTAATTTCATAGCCCGTGTATGGCTTAGAATAATACACAATTGTAAGTATGAGGGAGTGGACTCGATTGAGTCGCTACTCTCTTTTATATTAAAAATTAACAAATAATTGAGAAAAAAGGAGAAAAACTATGACAAAATCAGAGTTGATTAAAGGAATTCAGAACGAGGTATCTATTAATATTCCACAGAAGGATGTAGCTGAAATTTTAGACGCACAGGCAAAGGTCGTTGCAGATGCAGTTAAAGCAGGTGACGAGGTTACTATTCCTGGTGTTTGTAAAGTAAAATCAAAGGATATTCCTGAGAGAACTGGTAAGGTAATGATGGGTGCAAATAAGGGAGACACATGGACTAAGCCAGCTCACAAAGAGGCATGTGTAAAAATTGTTAAAGCTCTCAAAGAGATTTTTGCATAATCTGAAAGGTCGTGAATTGTTTGAAGAAAAATAAATATGAAGACATTCAGATGATTGATCTTGAGGATAAAGTTGATGACATTATCTCTATTTATATCAATAGATTATATCATACTGATAAAACAGTTGGTGTAATTGTAAATAAAGAAATTGCTGAATATATTTTGGATATTCTTATTAGACTTGACGAGACAAGCATTAAAGAAGTTGACCTTGTTGATTATATGAATATAGACGAATATTTAGTATCGGTTGATGATAATTGTGTGATCACTGTTGTCCCTATCGAGGACTTTGGAGTTCTTGATAAAACAGATATTTTCTATATTGATATGGATGGTGATATTTCACAGGATATTATTAATTACTGTGTAAACGAGGATAAGGAAGTTATTCTGTTTGGTCAGGAAGATGATGAACGTAATGGTGATTGTGAAAATTGTAATTGTCATGATGTGGTTACTACTACTTCTTCTTCTACCTCTTACGAAGTTAATGGCAAAAAAGTAACAAAAGAAGAATATAATAAGGCTGTTGAGGATATTTCAGGTTTTCTTAGTTTTGTAAATAAAATTTGGGATATTATTTAAGTTATTTAGAGTGTGTGGTGTATGCTGCACACTCTTTTTGTATGGGTAATTAAACAACTACGGAGATTGGCGAGACTGTAAATCTCGTGGCTTTTGCATCGAGTGGGTTCGACTCCCTCATTACCCACTTTTGATGTTTCTGTGAATGGAAACAGAGAATAAATATATGTGTTCATGATTGGTGTCATAGCTGATTGTGGGATTTATGGAACAGTAGGTACTTGGAGTAGCTACCAAGTATATGAGGCAACCTACACACCTCTTCTACTGTTCTATTTTTATTGTATGTGTAGGGGAAAGTGTAGGAAAAATTTATGAGAAGAAACAAAGTCGATGAAAAAATATGGTATGACGAAGTAGAAAAATATAAATCTGCTTGCAAACAATTAGAAAAAACAATTACTTGTACAATGTTAAAGTATGGATTTATGGGATTAAAATGTTGGAGTTGGTATCCTGGAAATGCACCAGATGATTTGAATATAAGTACATTTTCAGATTTTCTAAAATATCTTGGAGAAGAAGCATATTATAGAGAACGTCCTACTAAAGAACAAGTATGTGAATATGCAATTAAATTAAGAGAACAATTGGGAAGAAACATTAAACTTTCTGATTTTGAAAATAATAAACAGGTTAAAAAAAGTGACATACTATATTATTTTGGCAGTTTTAATAAAATGAACAAGGAATTAGGATTTGAAGAAACTGGTACATATAGAGGTCATTCATATTCTAAGGAAGAGTTAATTGAAGCAGTCAAAAATTTTGTAAGTGAAAATGGGTTTATCCCAAGTGCTAAATTTATTGATACTCATGGCAAAGAATACGGTATGCCAAATAGAAAGACATATAATAACAAATTTGGTAGTTGGAAAAATGTTTTACATGAGTGTGGATTTGATGAAAAAGAATATGCAAAAAATTATGTTTTAAATGAAAATGATGATTATGTATTAAAGCATGATAATGCGGAATTCCTTCAGAATATAATATTTGAATACATTGAAAAATATAATAAAATTCCTGAAATACGTGATATAAATAAATATTATGGAACTGAACTTAAAAATTATTTCAAAAAATATTTTGGTGGATATAATAATTGTTTAGAATCACTTGGTCTTAAAATAAATCAGAAAGCTGAATATAAAGAATCTGAGTTAGATAAAGCATTTATGGATTTTGTTAACGAATATGATAGAGTCCCAACAATACAGGATTTTAATAAAACTGGAAGACCTTCATTTTGGGTTTATCAACAAAGATTTGGAAGTTGGGCTGAAACTTGTATTCATTATGGATTTAAACCGAATTGTAGAAGACCAGAATTTTATATGGATGACGGTGAAAGATGTGACAGTAGTTGCGAATATGATATATCCACATGGTTAAAATCTAAAGGTATAAAATATGATAGAGATATACCTTATGTAGATTTCACTACTAATTATAAAGGGAAAATGAATTGTGATTATAGATTTACTCTTGCAGATGGAACTGTTTGGTATGTTGAAATGGCTGGTTTTATAAATACATATGATTTTTCTAAACTTAGAAGTCGTGAAGAACAGATATATTTTTTCAAGATAAGATATAAAGAAAAATTGTTTAAGGAAAATCATTTAAATTATAAGATTATTAAAAGATATGATTTAAGAACAAAAACTATGGAAGAAATATTTGATTTTTTAAATATAGAAAATGTCGCTTAGAAGCAGTTAGTTAATAATACTACTGCTTCTTTTGTTATGAAAGGAAGTGATTTAGTGGCACATGTAACAAGGGTAAAGTATTTTACTAAGGATAAAGAAAAATTTATAAATCCTGATAACTTGAAGAAATATAAGAAATATCTCCAATCAAATATTATTAAAAATCAGGATGTTAAAGATACTACATATAAAAGATATGAAGGACTGTTTCGTCATTTCCTTATGTGGTTAGGCGAAAATTATGGCGATTTAGATTTATATTCAGATGAGTTTATGGAGAATGCCGTTGATATTATGGAGAATTACATTATGTTCTGTCAGGAAACACTTCTGAATCATAAAAAGATTATTAACATGAAAATCTCTGCTGTTAGTTCATTCTATATTTGGTCTATGAAACGTGGTTTTGTTAAATACCATCCTTTTGATGGGAAACTTGATAGAATGAAGAAAGCTAATGAGGAACATATTTTAAATTCGTATTTCCTCACAGAAGAACAAGTTCAAACAATCCGTAGAGAGTTATCTGAAAATGATAAGTATTCAATTCAGGATCAAATTTTATTTGAAGTAAGTTTTGACTCAGCAAATAGAATTGGGGCATTGTTAAAACTACAATTATCTAAGCTTGACTTGGAACATAATATGTTTGTTGACATAAGGGAAAAAGAGGGTTATCATACGCAGGTTGTTTTTGGGAGTGTTGCAAAAGAACTTATTCAAGAGTGGCTTGAGATGAGAAAGAATGATTATGACCATTTAGAATGTGATTCGTTGTTAATTACAAAATATAAAGGAAAATATAAACCTATGGGTGACAGTGCTATTAGAGACAGAATGAGAAAATATGGGGAAATCATTCAAATTTCTGATTATCGTCCGCATTGCCAACGTAAATCGAGATTAAATTTGGTTTATGAAGAAACAGGTGATTTAGCGTTAGCAGCCGAGCTTGCCAATCACAAATCGACAGAAACTACTCGTTCCTTTTATTGTAAACCCAAAACTAAGGCAGAAGTTATGGAAAAAATCAATGCTTTAAAAGAGAAAAATGAGGCAGAGAGCAAGTAATCTTCCGAAACAACTCAGATGTATGTAATCCGTGAAGACACTGATAATGCTGATGAAGCTTTCATTTAACACTTCATCTAATTCCCTCTTGCACCACACAATTTTATGTGTTACAATATAGTCAAAGAAACAAGCAATTATCCGTTAGACGGTTTAGAGCCTATATGTGGTGTGTAGGCTAATAAATAATTTCATTAACACAAACTTAACCGCTATTTAGACTCATAGCGGTTATTTTTGTGCATCTTTTTATCTATAAATCGTATTATGTATGTAGCAATAATACTACCTACTATTCCGATTATAAGTGCTTCCATAATATTAATAGTATCGCTCTCCATATCATATCACGACAATTCATGTCAAAATATTCCAAAAATAAGAGAATAAATGCACATAAACATAGAACTTCACCAGATCTTTCATAGAAATAGCAGAAAGATTAGTGAGTGTGGAATAATTATAATAGATATTCTTTGATGTGTAAACAGAGAATGATATATTAGGAGAACCATACCTACCGTTCTATATGGGAGATAACACAAAACAGGACATCAACCTTGAGTGTGAAATAAGTTGGAGAGGATATGTATTCAGACAAGAGTTTTAGTTACATATCTGAAGCTTTGAGATACCATAAGTTTATAAGAAGGTATCAGAACTCCGCTAATAATTAGCTTTTTGGTGAAGTAGATTATATAGTGAATTATTGATCTCTAAAGGCAATCACGTTAGAGAGAGTGATTTGTGGAGAATAAACCAATATAAAACAAACAAAGTGGTGTCGGTTATTGCTCTATCCGACTAATAAAATGAGAGTTTATTATGCGGGTTTGGTAGAAGCCTTATCAAAAACTACCATCGCTCTGCCACATAGCGGTTTGAAAAAGTTTACAACGGAGAATAAATAAAAGAACTCTTAAGTGGACAATTAATTGTATATTGCCGAATGCTCTGAAACCATAAGAACTCAACAATGCTCTGTGAAAGTCAGACGGACAGGTAGACCGATAGTACTACTGAGTTACGAAGCTCGTTAAAATCGTATTAAGTGAGCTGTCACTGACCGATATGTGACATAAATATAAAGGTCGGTTTGCGAAATTATTGACCTTTAGAATGGTCTAAAACTTCTCACTGCTACTGCTCATTGGCGGTGCAAACTCGGAAGCGAATCAGAGTATAAAAGAAAGCTATGCGTTCACTGCTAAAATATAAGTGTGATAATAAATATCTTGGCATTTGTTATTCATGTAGCATTGTAAGTCCTATTACTGCATTTTGGTAGAGCTGACTTTATAACTCTAGTGTGCACGAAACCTTAATGCGGTATATCTTTTTTTTATCAAACTCTGTCATGAATTTTATGTAATTTTCATGGTGAAATCCCAATCGAGAGTTTCGAACTGCCAACAGACTTTTGGTCAGTTGGATGTTTTAGGAGAATGGGGCTTTCAGCTTGTCCAAGCTACTGAATGGTCTGATAATTCTATAGCGAATTCGTGTTTCTCAGCGTTAGCAGGTATGGTGGAATAGGCAGACACAGAGGACTTAAAATCCTCTGGTAGCAATACCGTGTGAGTTCAAGTCTCACTACCTGTACTAAAATAATAAAATCTAATATGTAGAAAGGAAATAGCATATGACATATAAAATTTTAGTCAAAAATACACAGGTAAAGTTAAAGAATCTTTGGGAGATATACGGAACTACTTCTACTACAGGTTCTACAGTTACATTTACTGAATATTCTACCGAAGATGTAAATGAATTACAGAATACAATTGCTGAACTTGATAAGACAATTGGGTTTGAGAATATTCGTGTGATTGCCGATGTGACATATAATGTTGGAATAACCGTGGATGAGATTAAGGTGGATACTACAGAACCCAATCCATCTGAACCATAATATAATTTTCGTGCGGTAAACCTGATGTGAAAGCCTATTTTTTGGATGCATACGGAACTTAGGTGTGTAAGCTCAACACTTACTACCGATTTATACAGTTATAATTAGTTTGGCGACTGATTGGTAAATATTGAAAGAAAGAGTCGTTTCCTTTGGAGGTGGCTCTTTTGTTATGGTCAGATGTCCGAGTCTGGTTTATGGTGTCTGTCTTGAAAACAGATGTGTGGAAACGCACCGTGGGTTCAAATCCTACTCTGACCGCTTATTTGAATAAAAAAAGACTGCCTATTTTTGCAAATAAGCGGTCTTTTGTAAATTTAATATTTTAACATCTTATTTATATAATCTATTTCTGATTGTGTTGCATTTCTTGTGTATAAAGCTCCAGGTATTCTTTTCCAATCATGAAGTTCAATCCATCCATTTCTTGAATCCCTTTCTAGTTTTTCTAAATCATTCATTGTAAGTTTAGATAGGTCTACTTCATGTACATGATATGTGCCACAATCTCCATGAGTATGACCGGAATCGTAGAATATCAATTTCCCTGCGCCATTAAACAAAGTAATAGATGCCATAATTGAGTACCTCCTTTATATTAATCTTACATTTTAAGTTTACAGTATAATAGGAAGAAGGTCAACATTTTATTTTGGATTATATAAAATATTTATGACAAAATTGCCCTTTCATTGGAAATTTAATATCGGAATTTTGAGAAGTCATTTCATATGAAGTGGCTTCTTTTTATATTGGAATAAAAGGAGGTGGTCGTTAGTTTGGCTACGACAAAAGAGACACAGCCCATAAAATTAACGGCTGCACAATTAAAGAAGAAAGTTGAAACACAGGAAGAGAAAATCAAATCACTTAAAGAAGGTGCTTGGTGTTACATGTGTGATACTCATAAAGCTAAAGATAAATTTTATGTAAGTACAGATCCCATGAGTAAAAGTGGTCTTACTCCAATTTGTAAAGACTGTGCAAAAAAGATAGCGTTAAGAACTACAAATGGTGTTGATCAAGAGCCTACGAGGGAATCAGTGCAACTTGCCCTTAGATATTTGGGAAAACCTTTCCTCGAAAAGGTATGGGACTCAAGCATTCAAGAAGTTGAGAATCTTGCTTCTGGAAAAGTTAAATCTAATGTATGGACAGCATATGCACGTCAAATTGCTATGCCAAACTATATAGGACTAACATACTTTGATTCAGATCATTTTGTTAAGGATAAAACAGAAAATGAATCAGTAAAAGAACTTACGACTGAGGAAGAATTAATTGAATCTCATGCAGGATTAGATACATATGATAGTTTTTTGAAAAATAAAAATGATGTCATTCGATTACTCAGTTATGACCCTTTTGAAAAAGAAGATATAGCAGACCAACCTTTCTTATATTCTCAATTATTAGGGCTATTAGATTCTAGTGAAGACGCAAACGAAGATATGATGCGTACTTCTTCTGCTATTTCTATTGTTCGTGGATTCTTACAACAATCTAAAATTGATGACACAATATCAAAGTTAATGTGTGACATTTCAAATATTGAACACAATTCTGCAACAATAAAATCCCTACAGGAAAGCAAGGGTAAAATAACTTCGGTTATCACAAGCCTTGCTCAAGACAGTTGTATATCATTAAAGCATAATAAAAATGCAAAAAAAGGTGAAAATACATGGACTGGAAAAATCAAGAAAATTAAGAGTCTTAACCTGCGAAGTGGTGAGGTTAATGGTTTTGATATTGATACATGTAGAGGTATGCAACAGGTTCAGGAAATTAGCGATGCTTCTATTATGAAACAATTAGCACTTGATGAATCTGAGTGGTCAGATATGGTTTCTGAAATGCGTGTCGTTAATACTGGTCTTCGGAAAGAAAAGGATGCCTACCAAGAAATTAACAGAATACTATTAAGAGAAAATCTTGATTTAAGAGATACATTAAAAGAAAACAATCTATTAAAAGAAGAACAGTTAAAAGATTTAAAAGATGTATATTCTGTTTTTGCAGAGTTTGATGAAGTTGAAGAATCTCCTGATGATGAAACAAAGGAGGTCACTGAAAATGAATCAGAATAAGCAAATGATTATGAATTATTATCAGAATGAAATTCTTGATTATGATAAAGATTTTTATAACCAATATGGAATATATGTAAAACCACATGGTTATTCTATCTCATCTCGTAAAATTGAGTCTTATATTCAAATTGCTGAAATTCAAAAATATCTGCAATGCAACCCAGTAAAAGCTATAGATTTATTTTTCAATATAGAGCTTTTAGATGGGCAAGCACTTCTTGTACAAAGAAGTTGGGTTTGTCCAAATGTACTTGCTGTATGTACTCGTGGATATGGTAAGAGTACGGTCATTGACCTTGAAATAATGTCTAAAGATATGTGCTTTTGTAATGTATGGACATATATTGCGAGTGGCACAGGTGGTCAGGCTGAACAAACTTTTACTACTTTGGAACGACTTGCCAATGATAATATTGACACTTTTTACGGCTCAACCGGTTCTTTATTCAAAAATGAGATTGAAATTAAAAACGCAGCAGGTGATGGATTTTCGCACTCGTCTAATGGATTTTCCTATTCATGTTATAACGGATCAATGACTAGGACATTAAACGGAAATATAGATGCCAAAAGAGGTATGCGAGGCACCGTAATTTTTGACGAAAGTGGTTTCTTGTCTGATGAAATGATGAATGTATATGGTGCATTCGCTGTTGTAAATAAAAGTTTAAAAACAGGTAAAGATGTAGATGGTAATTCAATTGATCCTATTCGTCAAAGGTGCTTACCACGAGATTTGTCATATCAGAAATATTATATAAGTTCAGCTTCTTCAACTGATACTCAATTTTGGAGACTGTATCGTGACTTTTCTAAACAGCAAATTATGGGAAATCCAGATTATTGTGTTTTACATATAGATTGCGAACAAGCATTCAAACCAACTCTTAGGGGCGAATTAGTTACTCCACTTCTATCTCGAAATACTGTTGAGTCAGAAATGAGAACAAATCCAGAAAAAGCAAGACGTGAGTATTATTGTATTTTTACTACAGATGCTGGTACTGACGCAATTATTCGTAGAGGTGTTATTACACGTAATGAAGAAACTAGAAAACCACTTCTATATAACGATACAGGTGATAAAAAATTTGTTATTACATATGATCCTGCTAGAAGTCGTGATAATTCAGTTATTCTTGTTGGAGAAATTTATGAATACGAACAGGTAGACGGAAGTATTGATACAAGAATGAGATTGGTAAACTGTATTAATCTTATTGATGTTGGTAAAAAAATCAAATCTCCCATGCAGACACCAGATCAGATTGAATATTTAAAAAAAGTAATTCTTGATTATAACGGTGGGGCTGACGCATACGGGAATATTGTTGGTGTATACATTGATGCAGGTAGTGGCGGATCTGGTGTTAATATAGCTGATTATTTAATGCCTGATTGGACTGACTCTGCTGGTATTGTTCATAGAGGATTAATAGATAAAGAATATTCCGCTGATTATGTTAAGAAATTTCCTAATGCGGTAGACAAAGTACATCTTATGTCTCCTGCTGGTTATAAATCTGAAATGTATGAAGCAATGATAGAATTGATGAATCAAGATAAAATCAGTTTTACAGCACAATATGACCATAAAGGCTATCTTACTGTTTTTGATGTTGATGAGAAAAAATTGGCTAAAGAAAAAGAACGAATTTCTGCTGAACTCAGAAAACAAAAAGTTAATGAAAAGGAATTTGAAAATAAGCTTAATGAAGAATTAGAGAAAATTGAATCCGTTAATACAAAAACTATAAAACTTGATTGGCAGGATGAAATTGCTCTTGCTAATATTGATGCTTTAAAAGAAGAACTTGTCAATATGATTCGTAAAAAGCGTGATTCTGGAAAGGATTCGTTTGAACTTACACCAGAAAAGGCAAACAAGCTCCATGATGATAGAGCTTACACGGCATGTATGGCTTCTTACGCTCTCATGTGTGAACGTAGAAAAGCTATCACTCAAAAGAAACGTCCTGAAACAGATTCAAAAACTCTTTTATCTAAACTCCCAATCCGTCAACCATCACATTTATCATCGTTCTCAAAGCGATTCTAATAAATCAAATAAACTCACATGAAAATAAAAAATCTCAAAGAAAAGGAGGTGTTCACATCAAAAATGGCACGACCAAAGAAAGAGATGTCAGAAACATCTCCTAAAACAACAACTACATCTAAAAAACAACCCACTGCCGCAGAGCGTAAACAGTTTATGGAAAAGTATGAACAGCAAAAGAAGAATTTTGCTGAAGCAAAACAAGCATTTAAACAGATTCGAGATGTAACGAAAACTGTTCGTCAGACTACTATCAGTTCTTATAGTAAAGATGATGTCATCAGATATTTACAGAACATAGACAAATATGAATCTGAATTACGTGGATTATCACGTTATCTTTTCTATCGTTCTCAAGTCTATTTCAGATTGATTATGTATAACGCTACAATGTTCGATCTGAGTTCAAGATATGTTGTTCCTACATATAGTCCAATTGAAGATAATGACAAGGAAACAATTCTAAAAGATTATTACGAAACATTACAGGTTTTAGACAGAATGGATTTACAGAATAGTCTACTTCCTATGTTAATCAATAATTTCATCGAAGATGTTTATTATGGTTGTTGTTGGATAGATGAGACAGGCATATTCATATTAAAAATACCGCCTGAATATTGTAGGATTTCAGGAAAATACTTTACTGGTGATTTTTCATTCAGTGTGGATATGAGCAATTATAAAAAATTTGAAGATATCCTTGATTTTCTTGGAGAACCATTGAGTTCTATGTATAAAGCTTATGGTGGTGATAGTAAAAATAAATGGCAACCTATGCCAGATGAATATGCTTTATGTACAAAGTCAAGAATGGAGTCTTGGGAAACAATTGTACCAATTTACAGTGGACTATTCATTGATTTAATTGGGTTGCTTAATTTGGCTGATGTACAAGCTGTGGCAGATGAACAACAAATTTATAAATTGATTACTGCTACTATTCCAACATTATCAGGTGCAACAGATCCCGATGCATGGTCGGTTAATATTGACTTGGCTGTGGATTATTATAACAAGATGGTTGAAAGTTTACCTGATTATGTAGGTGCTGCAATTACCCCTATCCCACTTGACACTATTTCATTCTCTGACGATCAATCTACTGATACAACAAAAGTTCAAAAGGCTACAAAGGAAGTTTTAAATACTTCTGGTGGAGCACAGATTTTGAACTCTTCTACTATTAGTGGAGCTGAGGCATTCCGTTCAGCAACTCGTGCTGATACAGAATTTGCAATTTCAGCGTTACTTGGTCAGATTCAAGGTTGGACAAATCGTATGCTTGGTTATCAAGTTTCTAATCCTGCTAAAGTGAAATTCTTTGAAGTATCAGCATATACCAAAGACGCTTTTAAGGAATCATTACAGAAAGATTTACAGTATGATGCAACAAAAATTCTTGCGATCAACGCACTCAATGGTATTAGCGAATTAGATACATTATCACTTGCATTCTTAGGTAATGACATTCTTGATTTACCAAACAGATTTAAGGTTCTTACTTCTGCTAATACAGTTTCAAATAGCTCTGATGGAACAAAACCAGAGGTTTCTGATACACAGATTTCAGATGAAGGAAGTGAAACTCGTGACCAGAATAAGAATGATAATTAGGAGATAAAAGGATGAAACAGAATTTTATAAAAACTACAGATACTTCAACTGCTGAGAAATTATCTTCTCTTGGTTTTCAGAAGATTGATGTTACTAATGGTATTTATACCTTTTTGAATTCTGGGAAAATTCAGTTTTCAAATGATGATATAGATAAAAGAAAAATTCAGTATAGCAATATGCTGAGTATTTAGCACTCTCCTATCTGAGTGCTTATTAATAATTCAGAAAGGAGGAAATAATGCAAAAGAAATATTTTACAATCGAAGATTTAATTAGTTTTTGCAAGCATAAGAAAATGTACAATTTTTCTTCAAAGGAATCTGGCAACCCACTTTATGTACAAGCAATTCAAGATTTCTCTTCTGCTGATATAGAAAAAGCTGAAGATAATAAATTATATGCTAAAGTGCGTGTTTGTCATACATTACTTAATCGTAATGGTAGTTACATATCTGAAGATTCTATGAAGGCTGCAATGCCAAGTCTAAAATATTCTCCGCTACTTGCAAACATTCATCAATTGGATGATGGTTCTTGGGATTTTCACTCTCACGATTACCATATAGAAACAGATGAAGATGGTAATGAAATAACTGTATATGATGAAAAACAGGTTGGTACTTTTACATCAGATGAACCTTATCTCGAATATGACAAAGATATGGATAAAACATATGTCGTTGCTCGTGTAGCAATTCCAGAATCATATACTCGTTGTGCAGACATCATTCGTGAAAAAAATGGAACAAAGGTGAGCTGTGAGCTGATTGTATACGAGTGTTCATACAATGCAAAAGAAAAATATCTACAATTAGATGATTTTGAATTTGCAGGATGCACTTGCTTGGGAGCTGAGAAAGATGGAACACCTATTGGTGAGGGGATGCTTGGAAGCAAAATTACACTCGAAGATTTCAGTGAAGAAAATAACAGTCTAATTAAATTTAACGAAAAAATGGTTGAATTACAAGCACGACTTGAAAAATTAGAGACTGCTTGTTTTGACAATAAAAATAATTCTAAGGAAGGAGGAAACAACGTCAATATGAATAAATTTGAAGAGTTATGTCAGAAGTATGGAAAGACAGTTGATGATATTACGTTCGATTATGAAAATATGTCAGACGAAGAATTAGTTGAAGCATTTGCAAAAGCATTTGATGATACTGATACTACTGATGGCACTACAGATAATACTTCAACGGAAGATACTCCTTCTACAGACGAGGGTGTAGAACCAACTAATGATGAATCAACTGAATCTACTAAAGATGATAGCAAGGAGGATTCAACTACAGATGAATCAACTACAGATGAATCAACTACTACTCCATCAGATGATGATGAAGTCAAGAAGAAAGTAGATAATTCTGTATCTAATAATACTATCGAATATTCATTTGTGAAAGATGGAGAAATTAAAAAGTTTGCTGTATCTTTACAGGATAAAATCTATGCTATTCAGGATTTAGTAAACGCTACATATGCAGAGGCAGATAATACATATTATGGTGTCACTGTTTATGATGATTATGTAATCATGTGTGATTGGTGGTCAGGAAGATATTATAAGCAGACTTATGATTCTAAAGAAGACAACTATTCTCTTACTGGTGACAGAGTTGAAGTATATGTTGAGTTTGTTACTGCTGATGAGCAGAAAGAACTTGATGATATGCGTTCAAATTATGCTGAATTAAAAGCATTTAAGGAAACTGTAGAGAAGAATGAGCTTCATGAAAAGCGTGAAAAAATTCTTGCAGACGAGAGATACAAATCTATTTCTACAAAAGATAAAGAAGGAAATTTTGTGAATAAAGATTTTGCTGAACTTTATAAGAATATGGATAACTATTCTCTTGCTGAACTTGAAACACAGGTTAAGGTAATCCATTCTGATTTTATTGCAGAACATTCAACTTTCTCTTCATCAACAGAGGAAAAGAAATCAACTTCTAAGAAACAGTTTGCTAACCCATCTAAGGTTGTTAAATCAAGTAGATACGGCAAATTATTTCAGAACAAATAAACAGAAATTAAATAATCACTTTTTGTTGGGTCGCTTTTATAAGGCGGTCTTTTTTATTTTTATCAAATTTTAAGGAGGAAAAAATAATGGCTTTACGTTATTCAATTGAACAGCATCATGTTTGTTTCCCTACTAAAGTCCTTTCTGAGCGTGTAGGTAGAACATTAAACATGGTAATTAAGACAGATACAGACAATGGTACTGTATGCGGAAAAGGTAAATATGTATCTTTTGATCAGTATGAGGTCGCTGATGCACCTACTACTTTTGAGGGGGAAATTCTTGAGCAGGCTGCTGATGGAAACTGGTATGTAGAAGTTAAGAAGATTGATCCTAATGCACCAGCAATTTTAATTTATGAAGTTCCTACTATTGCAGAAAATTATAATTCTAAGTTTACAGCTACTTCTAATTTCTTCAACGAAGCAAGTGCAAGTAGAACAAAGACTGTTAGAGGTTTTGTTCTCGGTGTAACTGATGTATACGAACTTAGTGCAGATGCATTTGATGGTACACCAGTAGCAGGTAAAAAGGTAACAATCGAAGCTGGTAGCCAGAAACACAAGGTCGCTATCGCTTAAGAAGGGAGGATAAAATATAATGAGTAGAATGAATTTTAGCACACATGTAATGAATGTGTTTAATGATATGAATACATCTTATGATGAAATTAAGAATCTTATGTTTGATTTATATAAGGGAGAACTCGATGAGGGTATTTCTAAAAAGGATGCTGAGGACAAACTTCGTGAAATGTCTCTCAAAATCTTTGGTTTAACAAAGGATGCCAAGAAGAGAGAACGTATTCGTGCGTATGAAGAATTCGGTAGACAGTTCTTCAATGTTATCGAGGAGGTAACAGATTGGACAGTATCTACAGGTCTTAAAGAGAATGAGTGGTTTAATGAGCTTGTAAACTATAAAAATCTTAATGATGGTGATGAGAACTTATTCAAGAATGAGCATGAGGAAGTAATTCTTTCTGTAGCAAGAATGGGTAAGAGACACCATGATACAATGCTCCAGAGATTACCAGAAGGTGAGACATATTCTGTTGAAACTGATCTTTATGGTGCTGCTGTTGGTGCTGATATTGATAAGTACTTAATTGGACAGGAAGATTGGACAAAGCTTATTGATGCTATTACAAAAGCATTTGTTGTTATGGTTCAGGATCTTATCTTCGCAGAAGTTCTTAATGCTCCTAAAAAACTTCCTGTACAGACAGGTTTCGTTGAAACTGGCGCTTTAAATACACAGAACAGAGGTAAGTTCAATAAAGTACTTCAGAATGTATCTGTTGCAAATGACAACGCAGAAGTTGTAATTATGGGTACTATGGTAGGTCTTCAGGAACTTGAAAACCTTGTAAATGTAAACTGGATTGCTGCTTCTCAGAAAGAAGCTGTTGCCTCTATGGGTAGACTTGGTAACTATGGTCGCTATCGTCTTGTTGAGATTCCTCAGAGATTCGCAAGAAATGATGTAACAAAGACTATGTATGATGATAATACACTTTGGATTTTCGCTTCTGGTGATAACAAGATGGTTGATATGGTCGATGTTGGTGAGACAATCATTGATGAAATCACCGACAGAGGTGAAGCTAATAGCAACATCGCAGACCTTATGAAGTACGAAGTACAGAGAGAACTTGGTGTTGCTACTCGTCTTGGTCGTTATTTTGGTCAGTGGAAGATTTCTCAGGACTAATTTAATACAACACTTATGTAGGAGGGTATGAAAAATACTCTCCTATTTTATATGGAAAGAAAGGAAATAAATATGGCTTATACAAAGAAAACTGTTACTAAGACAGAAGAAACAGTTGAAACAAAAGCAACTGAAAAGCCAAAAAAAACTTTTACTGATTCTGACTTTATTTTATGTCGTTCAGTATGTTTTGGCGGTTTAAATGTTACATGTCCATCTGGTAATACATATGAATTTAAGGATTATGGAAAGACTTGTGAAATTAACTATAGAGATTTAGTTACTTTGATTCGTAAGGGTTCTGACCATATTTTCTTGCCTAGATTCATTATTGAAGATGATGATTTATTAGCTGATTTTCCTTCAGTTACAAAAGTATATGACAATATGTATACAGCAGAGGATTTGTTAGAAATTTTAGATTTACCTAATAGCAGAATGAGAACGGAAATTGAAAAACTTCCTATCGGTGCAAAGGATGTACTTTGTCAGATGGTTGCAGGTGAAATCGCAAATGGACATCTTGATAGTATTTCCAAGGTGAGAACCTTAAGTGAGATTTTTGATTCTGATTTTGATTTGATTAGTAAGTTATTCGTTAAGTAAAGGAGGCTCACAATGACGCTTCCATATGAAACAATTTTTTCACGAGCAAGAGGACGAATTTCAGATCCGAAAGAACTCTCTCTTGACGAAAACGATTTGCTTGAAATTTATACAGAGCGATTAAGCAATGTAATCTCTGATCCAAGGGTGCGTAGACTATTCTCTTCTCTCACACTCGATGATGAAATTCAACAATTGGATTTCACACTGAATAATTCAGTAGATGAAACGGCTGATATGAATTTTGTCGTAGGAATTCTTGTGCTTGGAATGACGATTGAGTGGTTACAACCACAAGTTGATTCTGTTATGCATACATCAGTAATGATAGGCGGCAAGGAAGAAAAGAAGCTACTCGACAATCATAAAAACATGATTGACCGTCTTGATTCCATGAAAACCGAACTAAATAAACGTATTCGTGATTACGGATATATGTACAATTCCTATATTAATACGGAGTCGTAATATGCAATACATATATGGTGACTTTACAGACAAGCAAATCAATGAAGCAGTTCGTGCAATGCATGGTGATATTCACAAATTACTGCTCTACAAGGACAAGACAATTGAAGAGAAAATATTTGAAGATGATGAAGCATTTCTCGTCTTCTTTGAGAATGTTATGTTTAAATTAGGTGGCACAAAAACCTTATTTAATGATAACGGACTTATGGTGACTCTTATGGCAACTTTACAAGGTGCTATGGATAATTTTAAGAGCGACCATTTTAGTTACAAAAAATTCCGTAGGGCAATCTTAGATTCTCACGGATATATAAAAGCAATGTTTGAGGGAGGTGTAAGCGATGCCGAGTCTACAAACAGCTAGGCGTGTCGCAAACGCCAAGAACAACGGAGCTAAAACGATTGGTCAGATATATAAGGAACAGTCTGATGACATAATGAATTGGACATGGGACAACGATATCCAAAGTAAAATCTGTTATATCTATGACTTCTACCATGATGATCAGCCACGATTAGCTGAAGGTATGACATATGAGAATACAACCAAAACACGCATAGATGCAAAGTTTATCGTTAAGTCATATCAGTCTATGGATAAAGACCAAGTAGATTACTATATCCAGTTTAAACCAACACAAAAAACACATTTTTCTGAAGGTGACGAACTCTACTATTTTGAAACTGATTATCGTAAAAAATATCATAATGATAATTTTATCGGCTTATTCATTGATATTCCAAATGATGAAAACATCTATGAGAAATGGATGATTCTTCGTACTGAACCGGCAAATCAATTCCCAAAGTATTTAATTCTTAAATGTAATTATGAATTGATGTGGATTGAGAATAACGGAACAGAAAAAATCAAGCGTAGAATGTGGTCTGTTTTAAAAATGCAGTCTAGTTATAATTCTGGACTTTGGACTGATTTACGATTTACTTCGCAAGAAAACCAAGATAAAGTATGGCTACCATTAAATCCAATTACTGAGAAAATTTGGTATACATACGAGTCGTCAAAGAATATGCGTGTACTTGTTAGTTCTTTTACTGACAATGTAATAGCATGGCAGATCAGTAAGGTTGAAAATGCTCAACCACTTGGGGTTCAGAAATTAACTTTATATCAAGATTTCTTTGACCAACATAGGGATTACATTGAAAAAGATTCTGATGGTAATATTATTGGTATGTGGGCTTCGTATTTCGATTCAGAAATCGCTCCAACAGATCCATCTATTCCAATTATTCCTCCATCTTCTATTACAGCAAGAATTTCAGCATCCACTTCAACTATTAAAGTAGGTGGCTCTTATAGAAATCTTACAGTAAATCTATTCAATGATTCCAATGAAGATATTACAACTGAATATGCTGATGCAACTTTTACATGGACTTGTTCTATTGATAATGAAGACTGGACTGGTAATGTTACATGGCGAGCTGGTACAGAATACAACCAAAAGAAAGTAAAGTTTCCTAATAACGACTCTGTTTTAGGAAAAACATTATCTATTAAATGTACCATTACGCAAGGTACAGAAAAAATTGAATCAGAATCACTATTTTTAGAATTTATAGATTAGGAGGCGACATTATATGGAAAAATTAAAGACAAAAGCGGATTTGCTTAATAAGCTTCGCACATATAAAGAGACTCCTGACGATGATATAATTCGTATTAAAAAACAAATAGAGGATGTTTTTATGGAATCTCCTGAGATTTTATATGCTTTAAATGAACCTAGTTTATACAACGAATTATTTGATCCAAGTGACAAAGAACATTGGAAGTGGGACGAAGAACGAAAAATGAATGTCCCTACAGATGAATGTAGATTAAATTGGGAATGGAATGAAGATTTGGGTAAACATGAACATTTAGGCGAATGGGATAGATATTTTGGAAGTGATGCCAACATTCGACCATTCGTATTTATTCCAGATACTCAAACAGATGTAAGCCATTATATTTGTTATCAGGTAAGTACGGAAGAAAATGTTAGATATAATCCAAATGAGAAGCTGTTGGATATCATTTTTACTATTTTTATTCATGGAGATGATAGAATAGATAAAATAAGTGGAATACCACGACACGATTTAATTGCTTCTATCATTAGAGAAAAATTTGCATGGATTGGTTTAGAAATACCTACAACCACTCCAGTATATAACAAAGAATCTACAACAGATAATAATTACGTTGTTCGTACTTTAAAATATCAATGTACACTTCCAAACGATCTCGTTATTTCTTCAAATGGCACTACTTCTTATAAGAATAAGAGGTGGTAACAATGGATGAAATGTTTTCTAATAATTCTTTTATTCAACAAACCATAGAACAACAACTTTCAGATGAACAAATACAAGAAGTTGAAGAATTAGGATTTAATCCTTTAAAGATGTATTTTGGTGAGGATTATGTAATAAATGAGAAAATTACAATTCATCAACCATCTATTCAGGATTTTATTGATTCAAATAATGAGTCTGATATTTATGGAGTAATTACACCATTTGTGTCGAATACAACAGCATATAGACTACAACTTTGGGATATGGGTATTGATTGGAATAAAATTAGTAATCTTGAATTGTTCTCAATTCTCATAAAATCAATAGATTTTAATTATTCAAAATTAATATTTGGAGATATTGATTTTTCCACATTTAATTTATATCAAAAACAGGTTAATAGAGATACTGTATTAACTCTATATAGTCAAGAATTAGATTTGGAAATAGACGAAGATACAAGAAATAAGATGTGTAAATATGTACAGTTTATGTTTAACTCTTTTCCACCAGAAGAAGAATTCACATCTAATAAGACACTTAAACAGGATTTGATAAATAAAGATAGACAAAAATTAATTCAAAAGAAAAAAGAAGCCTCTGAAAATAAAAATCAGCAAAGTCTTCTATCAATGATTGCTTTTTATCTTAATCATCCTGGTTGTCATTACAAAAAAAATGAACTACGTGAAGTCGGATATTTTGAATTTATGTACAATATCCAACGACTTCAAATATATGAATCAACTCGTGCCCTATTTGGTGGATTATATAGTGGTATGTGTGATTTAAGTAAGGTTAATCCAAACGAATTTAATTTCATGCGTGATGTAAAAATCACTGCATGATTTTTTATTTTTATTAAACAATTTTTAAGGAGGAATAAAATTATGGCTTTTAGATTAGGCGATAAATTTTACAAAGAAATTCTTTATGGTTATGCAGAAGATTTAACTACAACAAATCCTTTATATGTACTTACTCAGTTATCAGATGGTAGTGTCGAAGTAACTGCTGAATCTACAGAAGTAAAGGATAAGAATGGTAATTTAGCTAAGAAAATTTGGAAATCAAAAGCTGGTACATTTTCTGCTAAAAATGCATTCGTTAATACAAACATTATAGCTGCTTCAGCAGGTACAACACCTATTTTTGCTTCTAGTGGCAATAAGGTAACAATGCCAAAAATGTTCCATGTTAAGAAAGGTGCTGATGTTACAATCAAAGATTATGTAGCAGGTAGTGTAAAAGTTGCGCAGTATTTTGGTGATGGTTCTATCGGAAAAACATATACATTGGGTGAAGCGGCAGATACAGAAAAGTTTGCAATAGAGTCTACTTCTGGAAAACTCTCTCTTCCTACAGATACAGAAGCCGATATGTTCTTTATTAAGTATCTTAGGGAATCTGAAACAGGTGCTATGATTCAGAATAAGGTTGATGAATTCCCAAGTTCTGTGAAATTCATTATTAAGGCTACATACTACAATCCATGTAAAAAGAATGAGTTAAAAGCAGATTATATCGAGTTTCCATCATTCCAGGTGTCTCCTGAAACAACAGTTCCAATTAATGCAGATTCTACTGAAATGGATTTTAAAGGGGATCTTGAGATTGATTACTGTGGAACAGATAAAGTACTTTATAACATTTATGATGCTGATGAAGTTGATGCAGAATAATTTTTAGAGGGTGGTCATTACCACTCTCTTTATTTATGTAAAGGAGTGAGAACTAAAATGGCAAATAATAGAATTTGTCTTACTTGTGGTAAACCTTATGAGTATTGCGGTTCTTGTCCAAGCAGTTTGAATCTCCCTGTATGGAAAAATATTTTTGATACAGAAAATTGTAAAACTGTGTTTGAGACAGTTAGTGACTATGCTCAAAATGCGATTACTAAAGAATCAGCAAAAATAAGATTGTCAAAATGTGACGTTTCAGGTGTTTTTAAAGATAATATCAAAAATCTTATTGATGATATTAACGAGAAAGATATTAAAAACATAGAAACAAAAGAAAATGAAATAAAAGTAAAATACGGAAATAAGAAGAAATCTGTTTCTGTAATGAATGATTGATATATGAGAGTGTGAATTTTTTAGGGAATACATTTTCATATGTTATGAATTTTGTATTCCCTATTTTTTACGCTTTATAAGGAGTTAAAGGAATAAATGAAATTTGATAAAGAATATTCTACTTCTTTTGTAGAAGAAATGAAATTTCTCCGAGATAAAGGAATTAGATATACATGGGTGTATATAAATGAGGAGAAAATTTCAGTATGGAAGTATAAAAAAGAAAAACGATTATGGGATGCTTTATCTGAAATGTATTCTAAATATAATTTGGATTAGGTGGTGATAATGTGTACTTAGATAATGCGTCAACAACTCAATTAAAACCAGAAGTCAAGGATTACATTATATCTCTTTTAGATATATATCAGAATCCATCTTCAATGTATCAATCAGGCGTTGAAGCAAGGAAAATTATTACAACTGCAAGAAATAATGTAGCAAAATTCATTAAAGCAGATCCTAAAGACATTATCTTTACGTCTGGCGGTTCAGCCAATAACACACTATTTATAAAAGGTTATACTCAGAAAAACGAATGCAAAGTATTATACTCCCCTACTTCACACAAGTCAGTATTGAAATGTGTGGAATCATTGAAATATAAGCGTCCACTTAAAGTTGACTACACAGGTAAAATAAATATTCAAGATCTTAAAGAATGTCTATCTATGGATACAATGAAGAAACTTGTAGTCATAGAATATGCTAATTCTGAGATAGGAACTATTCAAGACGTGAAACAAATTATTGAAATATGTCACTTTTATAATGCAGTGGTCTATGTAGATTGCACAGGCTCAATTAGTCAAATTCCTATTGATGTGAAAATTTTAGATGTTGATGGTCTGGGTTTCTCCGCACATAAACTTGGAGCGTTAAAAGGTACTGGTATTTTATATAAAAAATCATCTATAGAACTTGAACCACTTATATATGGATCACAGGAACAGGAATTGTTTGGGGGGACTGAAAATGTAATAGGTATTGCTACACTTGGTAAAGCAGTTGAGAATTATAATTATTCTTCTATCACGTCTAAAAATCGTGACTATATTTATAATTACATAAGTAATAATATTCCAAATTCATATTTAGTTGGTGCTGATTTAGAACATAGATTACCACATAATTTATATATTTGTTTTAAGGGAATAAGGGGTGAACCATTAATGACATTACTTGATATGAACGATCATCAAGTATCGACAGGGAGTGCTTGCACAAGTGGAGATTTAGTACCCTCCCCTACTTTATTGGCTATCGGAACAAATAAGGAAGATATAAATAGTTGTATAAGAATTACCTTAAATGGTGAAGAAGAAATTACCGAATTAAATAAGTTTTGTGAAACACTAAAAGGATGTGTAGAAACTTTAAGACGGTTAAATAACAATTAAATATTATTAAAAGAAAGAGCGGTTTCTTCGGAAGCTGCTCTTTTGTTATGTAAAGGAGTGAAAGGAAATAGCAAAAGCTAAATCGAAATATCATGTAGATATTTCAGAACAAGGTAAGAAAAATCGAACATATAAAGGTGTAACTTATGACAGTCTTACTGAGCTTAGATTTTTACAAGAATATATAGAACCTAAGATGAAAAGTGGAGAAATATTATCGTATGAACGCCAAATAGAATATGTTCTTCAAGATAAATTTAAATATAAAGGTAAAACAATTCTACCTATTAAATATAGAAGTGATTTTAATATTGTCTGGTCTGATGGAACTTTACAGGTTTTTGACGTGAAAGGTAATCCAGATAGTATGTCACTTTTAAAAAGAAAAATGATGTGGGCTAAGTACCCAGAAACCAACCTTACGTTTATTTGCAGAAATCTCAAATATGGTGGTTGGGTAGAATATGACGCTTTAAAGAAACTTCGCAGAGAAGCGAAGAAAAGTAAAAAATAAAGGAGATAAAAGGAATATGAAGATTTTAGAGTTTGTAGAAAAGTATAACAACATGGCAAATAACACATTAAAGGAACAGTTATTAAGTAAAATCAAAATCACTCCATATGTATCAATTATCAAGAAAGATGCTTACGCACAGTTGATTGTAGATAAGACAACATTTGAGCAGGAGTCTTATGATGATAACGGAGTAACAAAGTATCGTAAAACAGATAAGATTAGAGTAAATTCTGTTGCTCAGTATGTACAGTTTTGTCGTACCGTAATTGAATTATATACTGACCTTGAGATTGACGAGGATGATAAAGGTTTTATCAAGGGATATGACGCACTTAAATCATCTGGTCTACTTGATATTTTAATGGTTGGCTCTGATAAAGCTGATCCACTTATTCCTATGAGCGAATTAAGTGAATTTAAAACCATTTTAACAATGAAGCAATCAGACACTCAGTTTAATGAGACAACTACTCAGGCGTTTATTAGCAAACAGATTGGAAGGATTTCTGATTTGGCAAATGCTACTCTCACACCACTTGTCGAAGTTGTAAGTAAAAAGCTTGATGAGATACCGAATGAAGATTTAGAAGATAAAATTCTTAAGTTTGCTAAGAAAGGTAATTTCAAAGAAGTCTAAGTAAATTCAAATTTCTTGAGATTTTTGGACTTATAAAATCGAAAAAGCCGTGACTGGCTGCCACGGACTTTTTCACTTTCCTTGTTCGAGTAATGGTCGTCACCAAAACTCAGCTCCTATCCGATTTTATTAGTCCTCATCTCTGAATAGAATTCCAATCAGTACGCAAAGTACATTAAAGAATCCTGAAATGAAAGCTACCTGCACAGCTTCGCTCATACTTTTCTCCTTTCGTTGCGACACGAGATTCAATTGGTAGAGTTAAGCTGTATGAATTTATACGAAGTATAGGTATCACCTTCGCCTTTCTGTACCAAAGGTACTCGAATAGGGTTTACAGTTACATAAATGTAAGTACCTACGGATATGATTATACAACAGATTGGTGAAGGAATCAATAAATGCCTTTAATTCCTTGCACTTTCTATTTGTGCAGGAAATTATAAATAGGCTCTATATGTGTCACAGCGTATGGAGCCTTTCTTATGGAGAGTGGTGATACTGCTCTCTTATTTTAGTGTAAAATAGTGAAATTATAGTGAAAATTTTGGAGGTGATAAAAATATATGTCGAATAATCAAAGTTCATTTTATCAATCATATATAAAAAAATTACAAGAAAAAGCAAAAGAAGCGGTGAAGGAAGCTCAAGAGAAGTCTTTTTCGGAATATTTTAATGTAGCAGAAAAAAAGATAAAAACTATATATAAAGATACTATTACGGATTTTTATAATAGCTACCCTGATCCCTTTTATGATAGGCGAGGAAGTTTATATGATTTAATTCAAACTAAAAAAGCTATTGATTATTTAAGTATATGGTTTGAACCGTCTTTAATTTCTTATAGGAATGGGTATGCAGGAGAAAATGGTCTTTATGATCAAGTATTTAGACAAGGCTGGCATGGTGGAGCAAATGTTAAACATAGAGGGAGAATGTTAGTTCCTTGGTCATATCCAACTTTAGAATATAATGGGGAAACGTCACCTTGGGAGCCTGAAATATGGAACAATGAAAGTATTTTATCTGGTTGGAAGTTAGCAGCAAAAGCTCCAATATCACCACTCCAAGATTTTAAAAGAAGAATAGACCAATATCAAAAAACAGAATATCAAAAAGATTATGAAAATATATGGAATAAATATAAATCAAATATAAAAATAGACATATAGGAGGTATAGAATGGCTGACGAAATAAAATTAAAAGCACCCACTGTCGAACAGCAAGTTGTTGTTAATATCAATGGTGAAGATAAATTAAAATCATTTGCAGACACTCTTGATAAAATTTCCAATAATAAAAATCTTCAAAAATATTGGAAAACCCAACAAGATTTAATAAACGCTACTACTGATGCTTATAATAATTTTCAAAAGAAGGCTTCTAAGGACAATGCTTCTGAGTTAATTAAGGTAACAAATGCTCTGAAGGCTATGTCTGGAACTGACTTATCACATATTTTACCTGATTTTGATAAAATCTCGAAGGGTATGGCTGAAGCCCAAAAGGTTGCTGGTAATATTGATAGTGCTTTTTCCGTAAAAGGATTTAAGGAAGCGTTTGATTCTTTTGAAACACTAGAAGCGTATGGAACAGATATTCAAAAATTATTTAGTCATTTCGGTGTAAGTTCTGATATTGGTGAATTGCAGCAAAATGTTCGCTTGTTAGAAAGTGAAGTAGAAAAACTCACTAGCAAATTAAGCAATGCAAGAAATGCTAATGAAGAATTACGAAATGAATTTGAAAATTTTAAAGTTGGTTCTGGTTTTGCCGATAAACTTGATGAACTAGACAGGTTAAAAGCAGAAATGCAAAATATTCGTGATGAAGCTACTCAGACATTTAATCAATTTTTAGATGTAAATAAAATTGATAGATATGATTGGTTTAATAATGATAGATTTGCTGAATATTTTGAAAAATTAGAGAACGGAACTCTTACTGCTTCGGAAGCTATTAGACAATTTAAAACAGAATATGGTTATCTTTTGGAAGAAAGTTTTAAATCAAATGGTAATTCATTCGGCTTAGATCAATTACAAGCATTTTCCGCAAAACTTGATTCTATTTTTCAACAGGTAGAGGAAACATCAAATAAAATTAATGATATTCTTTCTAATGGTGTTATAGCAAAATCAGTACAAAATCTTAGTGAAGACACTACCCTCTCCGATTCTCAGCGTTCTATATTTGGAAATATCTTTCAAGATGAAGAAGCTCTCAAATCAGTCACCGCTTTATTTCAGAAATTAATAGATGAAACTAATCAGGCTAAGAATACAGAAATCTTCAATACTGAACAATTCACAAAACTTGAATCTTTATTTACAAGTATTGAGTCAAGCTTATCCTCTATTAAAGGTGTTTTAGTTGATGTCGGTGATGGTGAAGAATTGTCTCCGTTATTAAAAACTATTGCTAATATTGAATCTGCCATTGATAATTTAAGTTCTAGTGTTAAAGGTATTGGGCTTAATATGAATATTGATTTTGGTTCTGATACTGAAATGGAAGCGAAGGCTCAAGCCAAGATATCTAATGCATTACAAGCATATCAAAGATTGTTCGAACATATCAAAATGTCAAGTGCTGGTGGCTCAATAATTAATACAAAGTTTTTCGACTTTGATATAAATCAATTTGACACTCCAATGAGTAAACTTCAAGCATATAGAAAATTTATTGAAAATATGCGTAATGAAGCAAAGGCTATGTATGGTGGACAAGATGTTCTTTTTACCGACACAGATAAGAAATATTGGACACAAGCATCTTCGGCTATGGGACAAGTCACTAAAACTTTTAATGAAATGAAAGCTGCAAGTGATACTAATCCATTAGAAAATATTTTTGGAAAAACAGATTTATCTGGTGTTATTGAGCAGTTAAACACTATTGTTTCTAAACTTGATGAGATTTCTGTCTCTGCCAAAGGATTTACTGAGGCTTTTAAAGATGGATTGAATGTCAATGCTTCTGTTGAAGAAATTGAGAAACTTACCAATAGAGTTAAAGAACTTGAAGATGAATTAGCAAAGGTTAAAACTCCTACTACTGTTGCAACTTCACAAGAATCGAATATTTCATTGGGTGACTCTTCTACTGTTTCTGATAATACGGAGATTAAAGCTAACTCAGAAGTTATTGCGTCTATAGAAAAAAAGAAACAAGAACTTGCATCTTATGAGCTACAACTTGAAGAAACAAGATATGAAATTGAGAAACTATCCAAAACAGAAAACGAAGCATATGGATTCAAAAAAGCTTATTCTAATATGAATGATAAGTATATCAATTCACGAAAGGAATCACTATACAATTCAATTTTTGGCACTGATAAATCTAAAGGACAAGGTTCTATGAAGTACCAAACAATGAATTTGGGCGGCAATGTTGAAAAGGGATATGCTGCGTGGCGTGAAGAACTTGAACGATTAGGATATACTTTAAGCGAATTAAGAAAAACAAATATTGGTGTTGAAGCAGATATTATTCCTATAGACGGTAAAGCGATTACAAATGCCGAAGAGTTTAGAAAAGCCTTATTCGGAATAACTTCTATTCCATCTGATAATATCAAAGTATTAAATCAACAAATTTCTGAATTAGAATCTAAGATATCTTCTCTCAAATCTGAAATTTCATCTTTGGAGTCTGTTTCTAATAATCCAAAGAAAGACGCATTTCCTGACTCTTCTACCGATACCAAACCTGAAACAGAAGGTATGGAGCAGGTAGAGAAGGCAACCGAGGAAGCTGTTCAAGCGAAAAAAGAGTTTGCTACAGCTAACGAAGGTGTCCAATCTTCTATTGATGGTTCAGAAAATCCTTTGAAACTTGAAGCAGAATTAATGGAACAGATTGCTAAATCTGCTCGTGAAGCTGCGGATGCGAAGAAAGAATTTGTTGAAGCTAATAAACAGGTTAAGGATTCTGCTGATAAAAGTAATAATGATTTAGTAGGTGGTCATTCTGAAATTGCTGAACCTTCTGGTGTCAAGAAGTATAAAAAGAAAGGTTATAAAGCCCATGATACTGGAAATCATGATAATGAAAAGAAAGTATCAAATAAAACTGAACTTGAGCAAGCATTAAGAGAATTACAATCTGAAATAATTGATTCTATTGATGAATCAACTTCTTTTGTAAAAGAAATTACAGATTTTTATGATTCACAAAATGACCTCGTTAAAACACAAACAAAAGTTGGTGATAAGAATGGTGGTGTGCGTACATATACTCATTCATATAGTACAGATAAGGAAGGTAACACTACTGCTTGGACGAGTCATATTGATAGTAAAAAATATCAAGATCAAAATAAGATTATTCAAGAACAGATAAAAAATCTTCAAAAACTTTCTGCTGAAAAAGAGAAGGTTACTGAGTCTGAAAGAAAATCTACTGTTAATCAAGCTTCAAAAGATCAATTGGAAGCATGGAAACAGATTCAGAGAATTAGAAAAGAAATTGCTAATACAAACAATGCTAAACTTATAGAACAACTTAAACAAGAGAAAAAGACTTATCAAGAACAATATCTTACTGCTACTAATATTCTGAAAAATAATTCTGATTTATATAATTCTGAACAGCGTCTTAATGAATTAAAAAAAATCTCATTAAAAACAACTCAACAAATTGAAACTTCACAACAGAGACAACTCAATGGATATGATAATAAATTAAGTGGATACCAAGGTAAAGTTAGCGGATATGCGGCAACTATTAATAAATTTGGTGATGATGGTTGGACGAGTCCTGAATATTTAGGTAAAGTACAAGAAGCACGAGAAGCATTAAGGTTATATCAAGAAGCTATTAATGAATTAAAAGCGAATCCTGATTTAATAAATAAAAAATCTCTTGCTAACGTAGAAAGATTAGGAAAAGATTTCGAAAAGACTACTCTTGCCATAAAGAATATGACCGCTGCTCAAAAAGGTTATACTCAGCTTGGAGCTGAAAAAACAATGGATAAAATTTCTCAGATGCTAAAAGAGAATAGCAAAATGTCAAGAAAAGCTAAAGCTGATATTAAAGCTTGGTATGATCAAATAAAATCTGGAAATCCAAGTGCCAGCCTTGATGTAATTCTTGGTAAAGTTGAAGCTATCGTAAGAGCCGAAAAAGATGCTGGTCGTGGTGGTAAGAGCATGTGGGATGCCATTAAGGAAAAAGCTTTTTATAGTGCTGCTAGTGCATTTGGTACATATTTTGGAGTTAATGATGTTTTCAGATATGTTGGAGAAGGTATTCAAGTAATCAGAAAGTTTGATACGGCTCTTACAGAAATGAGGAAAGTATCTGATGAAACTGTACAAAGTTTAAAAAATTATCAAGCAACAACCTTTGATACGGCAGATGCAGTAGGTACAACAGCCAAGCAGATACAAGAGAGCACTGCTGATTACATGCGATTGGGTAGACTATAGCAAAAACTATAGACAGCCCCTTTATATAGAAATATGTAAATGAAAAGACAACTTTTATCGGGAAAACCCTAGAGATAGGCAATTCCGAGGACAAGCTAAAATATTTTGAATTTTAAGACATGTTAGAACATGTCTTTTTTATTTGTAAATAAAAAAAAAGAGAATAAATGGAAAGGAGGATAAAATGCACGAAAGTTTAAGTGGTTTAAAATTAGGTAAATGGTTAGTTGGTGAAGAATTCAAGAAAAACAATAGGTTGTTTTACAAATGTACCTGTGACTGTGGAAATAAAAAAGATGTTTCTCGAAACTCACTTTTGAATGGAAATTCTAAATCTTGTGGTTGTTATGTAAGTCAACTAATATCAAGCAGATTTTCAAAAGATTATACGAATCAAAGATTCAATAATTTGATTGCTATAGAAAGACTTCCGAATTATAAAAATTCAAAAACATATTATAAATGTAAGTGTGTTTGTGGAAATGAACGAATTGTTTATAGCAACGATTTAACTTCTGGGAAGGTTAAAATGTGTCATGAATGCGCCGAAAAAGAACGTGTTAAAAATAGGAGAAATGATTATACTGGGCAAAAATTTGGTAAATTATATATTAAAAAAATGATATATAAAAATAAAGAGAGAACAAAGGCATTGTGTTTGTGTGAATGTGGAAACGAAAAAATAATTGATATCCAGAATATTCTCAATGGTCATACTCAATCATGTGGTTGTTACGAGGAAGAGTCAAGATTTAACAGAGAACATTTAATTGACATAAAAGAGAATAAATATGGACAATTAATTACTATTCGTCCTACCGATAGACGAACTTCAAATGGCAGTGTTATTTGGGAATGTAAATGTGATTGTGGCAATATTGCCTATATTAGTGCCTCTAACTTAATGCGTAACAAAACTCTTTCTTGTGGTTGCCGAAAAAATAGTAAATGGGAAGAATTTATAGATTCTTATTTACATTCATTGGGACTACAATTTGAAAGAGAAAAACGATTTAAAGATTGCATGAATATTCAGAAGTCTGATATGTTACCGTTCGATTTTTATATTCCAAAATATAACTTGATTATTGAGTATGATGGATTGCATCATTTTGAACCAATCTCATATTGGGGTGGCGAAGAAAAATTTGAGATAACTCAAAGAAATGATTCCATTAAAAATAATTATTGTTTATCCCACAATATAACCATTTTAAGACTCCCCTATACATTAAATGAAAAAGAAATTATAGAAAAAATTCAAAATATTTTAAATCCGTAACGAGTAAGTTTTACATACAGTAATGTATGTTTGCACGTTGTCCGCCCTAACGTAAAGACGAGGGTGATGATATACTCTGTTCTGCAAATATAATCGAATAATGAAATTGCAGAGATAGGCAGAAATGACCTATCCCTTTTTATTTTTTTATAAAAAGAGTAACAAAAAGGAATCGCTTGATGAAGCTTCTGAAAGTGCGAAAACAGCAAATATACTCTTGAATGTATCTGAATTTGATAATATTGAAGATGCAACTAAGTCACTTGTTTCTATGGGGCAAGCGTATAAAGACTTAGATAAAATGACTATTGTTGATAAACTTAATGAAGTGGGTAAAATTGTTGCCCAAACATACAGTAATGTATGGTGCTATAAAAATATAGCATGGTAGATAACTATATCGGTCAAATGATGGGGATATCACAGACCGAGGAAAGACTTGATATTTACTATCACCAATGGAGGTGATAGATATTTCGAAAATTATAGATTTAACCAACCAAAAATTCGGTAAATTAACCGTCATTAAAAAAACAGAAAATCCTAATTCAAAGAAAAAACGTATATATTGGTTGTGTATATGTGATTGCGGACAAACTTCTATCGTAGATACTTCTTCTTTAAAATCAGGAAAAATTAATCAATGTTGGAAATGTGCTCACAATGCTACAGGAAAGGCAAGACGAGTAGATTTAACAGGTAAAAAATATGGTCATCTTACAGTTACAAAAATGATTTATAATTATAATGGAACGAAAAGAACTAAGTGTCTTTGTGATTGTGATTGCGGAACAAAAAATCATCTAACATCACCAGACAGTTTAAGTCGTGCAACTTCTAATACTTCTTGCGGTTGCCAAAAACGTAATTATATTATTAAATCATGTGGTAGAGATATAAACGGTCAAAAATTTGGACGATTAACTGTGCTTAAAACAATTTGGAATGAAGAATTTCCAAAAGTGAAATGCCGATGTGATTGTGGAAATATCATTATACTGAACAAAAATTATGTACAAAGTGGGCATACTCAGTCCTGTGGGTGCTTACAAAAAGAAATGGCATCTTTGACAAATACAAAGGATTGGACAGGTATCGTTTCTGATTATGGAGTAGAATTCATATCACAATCAAGGAAGAACAAATTAGGGCAATGGTTATGGAATTGTAAATGTCCTCTTTGTAATAAAATATTTGAAATATTACCTGCGAATATTATGGATGGTTCTACTACATCATGTGGATGTAAAATTCAATCTAAGGGTGAAAGATATATTCAATATATACTTGAAAATAACAATATTAAATATATACCACAATATAGTTTTGATGACTGTAAATATAAATATAAATTAAAATTTGACTTCGCTTTATTGGATGATAAAGGCGAAGTTTTTTTATTTAATTGAATATGACGGAAAACAACATTTTGAGCCTATAGAATTTTATGGTGGAGAAAAACATTTTGAAGAAACAAAAATTAGAGACTCTATAAAAAATCAATATTGTTTTGAAAATAAAATAAAATTGTTAAGACTGAAATATGATTTGAGTAACGAAGAAATAAAAGAAAAGATAGTAAATATCATTTATCCGTAACGACTACAGTGAGGTGTATGGTAACATATACCTCGAAGTTATCCTTCCTATATTTAATGTAGGATGTAATATATAGTCTGTTCTCACACAATAATCCAATTTAAAGAAATGTGAGAATACGCCAGAAATGACGTATCGCCATAAATAATATGGTCAGTAACCAGTAATGGTGAAAGTAACAGTTTTTAAGAATAACTATGCAATATCAACAGATGAATTAGCCACTGCTCTTCAAAAATCAGCAGCTACTCTCTCACTTATGGGAAACACGATTGATGAAGCTGCAAGTTTAGTAACTACAGCAAATGCAACGATTCAGGACGCAGATAGTGTTTCGGCAGGTTTACGTACAATTTCTCTTAGACTGGTTGGTACAGAAGAAGCCGAAAAAGAACTTTCTGCAATGAATGAGGAAGTAGATGCTTTTGTAAAAGCAACAAATTCAAAGAAACAACAGATAATCAAAGATTATACTGCCGTAGCTTCTAATAATTATCAGGGTTTTGATATTCTTGATAGTAATGGAAATTATAAAAATACTTACGAAATTCTTCTTGGAATTGCCAAGGTTTACAAAGAAATTCAGGAACAAGATAAAAAGCTGGGAACAAATCATGCCACAGCTTTAATTGAAGAATTAGCGGGTAAAAACCGCTCAAATATTGCTTCAGCGATACTGCAAGATCCGACACAGCTTGAAGCTGTTAAGAAGTCTTCAGAAGAAGCAATGGGATCAGCGGAAAAAGAATTAAACTCTTATCTTGATAGTATTGATGGCAAAATGGCACAGCTAGAGAACCGTGCTCAGGAGTTCTGGTTTAAAATAATCGACTCCGAAACTATCAAGAATGGAATTGATTTATTATCTACCTTACTTAAAAGCACTACTAATTTTGTAGATAAAGTTGGATTGTTGCCAACTATTCTTACAGGAATTTCCGCAGCATTATCATTTAAAAATGTCGGCATTAATACGTTAGTGGCGTATTAATCAAATCATTGTTATTGTTTTGAACGTACCGACATCATAGGGTTTCTAACGGATACGTTAGTTTGGACTATGATAAGTATGCTATACATACGATAAACGAAGACGCAATATGCGAGGAAGGCTGTAAAACTCATGATACTACCCTATTATAAGGAAACTAAATAGGTACAGTAAAAATTCATGAATTCAGTTGGTTCGCAGGGATAGACCTTTAAAATGGTAAGCCCTCAGAGAGTGACAACCGTTGGTAGTAGTTATATGAAACGATGCTACTATAATATGCATTCCGTACTCATGGCACGACATGTTAAATGATGTGAACTTATCTCATATCTCGTGTAAATCAGTTTGACCTCTCAGTTCCTAGAGGTAGATAAGTTGGAACAAAACAGAGAATAAATAAAATAGCGGACAGTCGCTTGACTACTCTTTTATTATGCTTGATTGTATATTTCTTTGGAGATTTACAAACATATGTTCTGATAGTATTCTGTCAATTATTGGTATATAATGGTAACATTAAATACTAATGATTGGTGGGATAGAGTTGAAAAAATTACCAATATTGCTAAATTGGTTGACTAAAGCATTGATAATTACAATTGTACCATTTTTTATTGGACTAATAGATAATGCAACAACATGGAAAAATAGTAATGGACAAATAAAAAATATATTTATAAGTGGGAAATTTTGGGTAATTTCATTAACTATTCTATATATCATATATATTATATATGTAGCATACAATGAAAGGAAACAAGAGAAGAACAATCAAACACTTGAAGATTTGAAAAAACAAAAACAACTTTGTGATTGTTCTTTAGAAATTTATAAAACAACTTTTGACTCCATCAATAATTTGATGAATATCTCGCAAAAGGAAATCAATGATTTATCAAAACAAATTATATCTACGAATAATTTAGAATTATTAAATTGGAATTTTGAAAGCATATCTAGTTACATTTGCAAAGATATTGTTAGCATTCTTAGAAAATTGTCTAAATCAGGAACAGATATTTCGGTAAACATATATGTAAGACACAAGAGAAACACTGGAAAGCGTACACAGGATTGCATAAAAATGATAGCACATTATGGAGACGCAAATTCAACACCAACTATTTTATATTCCGACATAATATTATCTAAGAAAAAAGATTGGCAATATGCAAAGTTATTTTTAGAAAACAACCCTAAAATAGTTGTGTATCCGACAGAAGAAGAAATAAAGAAAAATTTTGGTTATAATGGAACTCCGAGCAAGTATGATGGAGAATATTCACAATATATAGGTATTCCAATATCGTGTTCCGCAGGATATATTTTATCCTCCTTAGAGATTATTGCTCATCATGGGACAATAATAGCGGATACAAAAACGGAAATTTTAGAAATTGTCAATAAATATATCATTGTATATAGAAATTATGCATTGCTTACACATAAGATTGAAAAGGGACTTAAGGCGAAGCGTGTTGAAAACATTTTTAAGGAGGCAAAATAATGAAGAAAAATATTCATTTAAAAGCTATTGATACAACAGAATTAGAATTTAAGAATAAAACAGAATTTTTGGAATGGCGAAAAAAAATATTGGAAAATTATGAGCAAAGTAAAATTGATTATAAAGAAGAAATGAATAAACTATTTGGATATGAAAAAGAGCAGGACTAATCTCCTGCTCTTTTATTGTTTAATCGTCATCTCTTTCATAACCACTACATTCTTCTTTGTGCTCACAAAACTCGCATTCACAATCATCTGTATAATTTCCTGTTTGCCAGCAATGGTCTGTTGGATATTTTGATTCGATAATTATATTCGACATAACGATCCTCCTTTTCACAATTGAATTTTATATATTCCAAAATTCCCCCTGATTTCGCTATTATTGTAATTTTTTGTTATAAGTCATACAAGTATTTACCTATCGACAAATATCGCCTAAATATCCCTTTAAAATGGTCTGGATACATCAGAGTCTGCTTGGTAAATATAATTCACATGAAAGGAAAATAAAATGATTAGTAATATTGTTAAAACGCAACTTGAAAATGAAAAATTTGAAAAAGAGGTAATCTCTCCATTATCAGATAAGATAATTACAGAAATCACCTCAAATAAACTTACATACAGTCAAGCTTTTGATTTGCTTCGAGTAATTGAAGGAAAAATCAAGAATTTTACTGTCTATTCTGAGTAAGTTTTTCTAAAAGATTTTCGATTGAATCAAGTTTATTGTTAATTTCAAAAGAATACGAATGATCGCTTCCTGTGTTATCGTTTATACTTTCTAACTGATTGTCAATATTTTTGTTTGCAACAGAAATACCATTTGCAAAAGATATAATTGATTCAATCGAACTTCTTAACATACAATTTTGTATATCGCCATCTTCAAAACAATTGTTATTCATTACACAACTATAGTTACAATCACCATTGGTTAATGGGCAAAATAATTTATTCATATGTATACCTTCGACACATCATTTAATGATTATATTTTACCATTAATTACCAAACAAGTACAGTCTGAACATAAGTTTTGTAATAACTTGAACGATCCTTTAGAAATTGTGTATCGTTCAACAACTATGGTGTCTTTTATTATGCAATAATTTTTCACTACTCTTCTACTTTTTAATCTGCTGATTCTGATTTGATTTTGATTTATTATTTATTGGCATTGGTGTTCTCTCCTATTTTTGTGATTTAGTATATTCTTTTGCAAATAAACCATCATCAACTACATAAAGCAAGATAGTCCAATTACCATCAGAATCGGCTTGATAAATATAGTTACCTTTATGTTTATATTCTGTAAATGTACTGCTATCATCGGTACAGTTATCGTAATTGGTGCAATAATGGTATTGACCATCTTTATTAAACGCAAGACCTTCATTTACATCTGAATCTTCGTTTTTTAGGAATAAATCAAATGTTTTACCACTCGGAACATCTGTCTTATAAAATCTTCCGAGCATATTTTTATATTTATAAAAATCAGTTGTTTCACATACTTTTCCAGAAAAATATATCTTTTTTTCATCAGTTGTGATTTTTTCTATGTCGTTATTAACATTTTCGGTTGTAATAATTTTGGCTTCTTTTTCAGAATCATCTAAAATTTCACCATTGCTTTTTTCAAAATATTTACCATGATAGGTATTATCCTCGTTGAATGTATGAGAAACTTTTAGTTGGTAATCTATATTTGGGGCTTCAATATTGTTTGAATATGTTCCATATAAGCCTGTATCAAATGAATTGTCTTTTTCAGTTTTACTACATCCTGATAAACATAATACTGCAAAAAAGAATAAAATAAATAATTTCTGTTTTTTCATAAATCGTTCTCCAATCCATCAAAATATATACTCCTCAAATAAGTATACCATATAATAGTACGATATTCAAACAAGACACAGTGAAATCTTGGTTTGCAGGAACGGCATCTTCTGTAAATTCAGAAATTATTACACCATTTAAGGATGCAAAAGATATAATTGATATTTACAACGATTGCATACAGACTAATACTTTAACATCTGAAAATTGGAATAGTATTCTAAGTATGTGTGATGATTCATTATCTTCTTACTTAAATCAAATAAAGGGTTTAGAGGCTTCAATGACTGGATATTCTGTATCGTTACAAGGTAATATAACAGGATATGCAAAGATAACACAAGCCATGAAACGGTACAACGCTTTAGGTGCGGTTAGTCAAAAAGAACAACAGAATTTTGCAACTGCTGTATCGTTGACAAATACAAAATTTGGTTCTTACTTAACAGGACTTAATGGGGCGAAAGCAAGTTTGAGTGGTTATGGCGTATCTCTTATTGCTTCAACAGCAAAAACTGTTGGACTCACTATTGCTACTACTGCCTTAAACGCAGCATTGACGTTTGGTATTTCTACTATCATTACAGGAGTCGTAAGTGCTTTTGGTACATGGATCAACAGTTCCAAAAAGATAACAGAAGCTGCAGAAAAAGCTAAAGACAAAATTTCATCAATTAATGATGATTTGAAAACAAACACAGAAACTGTAAAAAATGCAAAACAGCGATATGCTGAACTCGCACAAGAAGTTGAAAATCTTGGAAAGGTAAGTCAAAGTCAAGGCTCACTTAGTACAGACGAATACAAAGAATTTCTTGATTTAAGTAATCAACTTGCAGGTGTATTTCCACAACTTACAAAAGGATACGATGACAATGGTAATGCTATTTTAAATTTATCTGGCGATGTAGACACTATTGTTGGCTCATTAGACGATTTAATTCAGAAAGAAAAAGACCTTGCAAACCAAAAGATTATGGATGAATTTCCTGATGTTTATAAAGGTTATGTAAAAGACTTGGGTAAAGCAACATATGAAGTAAAATCTGCAAAGAAGAAATTTGATGATATAAATAGTGCTTATAGTAACTTAGATAACGGACGTTCAATTCAAATGGACTTTTTATTGAATGGATATAATAAAGAAGGCACTATGAGTGTAGGTCAATATGAAAATTGGTTAGAAACTCTCGGTCTTACATACGAAGAAACGGTTGTACAAGGCGGTAAAGTCGTAAGTGCAGTTGGTGATATAAATGATGCATTTACATCTCAACTTGAAAATGCAAGAAAAAATCTTGAGTATGCGGAGCAACAATTAGAAGGAGAAAAATCTTCTATTGATTCATATTTGAATACATGGTTACAGTCAGAATTTACTTATAATCAAATTGACGATAGTGGTTTGCAAACTGCTGTTCAAGATATGATTATGAATTTTGATTTTTCTAGTTTACCAAAAGATAAACAGAATGATTGGAATTATGTTAGTGAATATTTAAGACGTAATATTTTGTTTGAAATTAATAAGGTTCAAGACGACCCTATTATTTCAAAAGCACTTTCAGAAGTATTTACAAACACAGAATTAACACCTGATGAAAAAGCTAATTATTTACAGCAAATTCGAGATTTCTTTGGTGAAGATAGTTCTATAGTTGTTTCTTTAAAACCACAAATTGATGAGACTGACAATTTACAAAAACAATATGATAAAGCTATTGAAGATACAAAGGATAAATTCGATGGTTACGACCCTACTGATTTCTTCAAGAAGAATTCTATCAATACTCAGGAAGAAATTGATAAGTGGTTGGAAATTGTTCAAGCTGCGGATAGTGCTGCTGAGGCTGAGAAGAAATATGTTGAAGATTCAACATTGAATAAAACTACTTTTTCTGATGTTTGGGACTCTTCTACTTTCGCTGATACAAAAAAGAAACTTCTTGAATTAGCAAAGTCAGGTGAATTAACTCCGGAAACATTAGAATCTACCGAAGACTATAAAAAGCTTATTGATGATACAGGTTTAAGCGCAGAATATTGTGCAAAAAGAATAAATAATCTTGTAACGGCACAAGAAAAACTTTCTAATGTAACAAAGGGAATTTCCTCTATTTCTGATTTGTATACACAAGCAAGAGATGAAGGATTCGTAGATATTAATGATATTATGTCTCTTGATAACACATGGAAAGACTTAAAATCATTCGAAGAATTTACTAATATAGTAGGTTCCGGTACTTATAGTATGTCGGAAATGCAACAAGCATTTGATAAACTTGTAAGTGAATATCTTAATTATAGCGATGCACTTATAAAACTGGATGAAACAAATAAAGATTTGTATATAAAACAGCTTAAATCTGTTGGTGTATCAAATGCACAAGCTCTTGTAGAAGAAAGATTAACAGCCAACTATATAGAAGAAAATAACGCATTAGAAGGTCTTACAGAAGCAAATAAAGAAGAATATATTGCTAAATTAAAAGCAAATAATATTACTAATGCTGATGTAATAGTAACTAATAAGCTTAATGCAAAAAAGGAAGCTGAAAACACAGTTACAAAAGAACTTAATATGACTATGGATGAATTTCTTTCAAAGTCATTTGATATGCAAAATTCTTTGTTGGGAGAAGCAAATGCTTCTGATATTTGTCGAGGAGAGATAGCTCAACTTCAACTTGCAGAAATCAATTATAATAAAAGTGGTCTTGACGTAAGTGGAAAAATTAAACAGTTAAAAGATTTAGTCACTGCATATGGTTTAGCTGATACAGAAGCTCAAAAGATGGCTAAACGTGAGCAGGAAATGAGGGACTATGAAGCTAAAACTGGCGCATATACTGGATTCAGATATACAGAAGCAGATTATAAACATGCCGAAGAAGATACGAAAAAACGTATTGAAGCATTATTCGGAGGTTTAGGACAATATACATATACTGCTCCTGATTATAATGGCGGCGAAGATCGTCAGAAAGAACTTTCAGAGAAAAATACTGACTGGATTGAAACTAAAGTATCAAGAATTCAAAGATTAATTACCAACATAGGTAAAACAATAAGTGCTACATACAAGACATGGAAAGAAAGAATTGGTGCTGTTAAGAGTGAAACTGCAAAACTCACCGAAGAACTGAGTATTCAGCAACAAGCTGCAAACTACTATCTTAATAAAGCCAACACCGTAGGATTAAGTGCAGATTATGTAAACAAAATCCAGAATGGTGCAATTCTCATTGAAGACGGAATAGATGAAAAGACTCAAGAAAAGATAGACAAGTATACAGAGCTGTACGAAAAATATCTTGAAGCTTTAGATTCTATGGAAGATATTCGTGGAGAAATAGCTGATAATTTCAAAGAAAAATTTGATATGGTTGCTTCTTCTTACGACAATGCAATCAGTCTTATTGAGAGTAAATCAGGAATACTTGATTCGTTAGTCAGTAAACAAGAAACTGACGGTCATTTAGTAAGTAAAGCATACTATCAGTCTTTAAAAAATTTGCAGAATCAGAACATAGCCGAATTACAAAGTAAAAGAACAGACCTTGTAAAAGCTTTTAATGAAGCTATGGCGAATGGGAATATTAAGCAATATTCCGAGGATTGGTATGATATGAAGAACTCCATCATGGAAGTTGAACAGGCTCTTATTGATGCAAATACTCAGCTTATCGAACTTGACAACAATATGCGTGATTTAGATTGGAAAGTATTCGATTTGAAACAGCAGTATATTGGCAGAATTCAAGAGGAAGCTGACTATTTAATCGACTTAATGAGTAATAAAGACTTGTATGATGATTACGGAAAAATGAATGATTCTGGTATTTCTACGGCAGGATTACATGTAACTAACTACGATGTTTACTTAAAGCAAGCACAAAAATATGCAGATGAAATCAAAGAGATTGATAAGCTGTTAGCGAAAGATTCTAGCGATACAGAGTTAATTGAACGCAGAAACGAGTTAATTGATTCTCATAGAGATATGGTAAAATCTGCCAAAGATGAACAGCAAGCTATCATAGATATGGTCGAGGAAGGCTATAACAGGTTATTGGACACTTTGAATGAAATCATAGATAAACGTAAGGAACAGTTAGATGCTGAGAAAGATTTATACGACTATGAAAGAAGTATTGCCGAAAAGACAAAGAACATATCTTCTCTCCAGAAACAGTTATCTGCATATGAAGGTGATAATTCTGAAGAAACTCAGGCTAAAATTCAACAGATAAAAGTAGACCTTGAGGAAGCAAAACAAGATTTACAGGACGCTGAATATGATAAGTGGATGAGTGACCAAGAACAGATGCTTGATAGGTTGTCTTCTGATACGCAAGAATGGATTGAAGCTCGTATGAATAATATTGAAGCAATTATGCAAGATATTATAAATCAGACGAATGAAAATGCGACACTTATCAAAGATACTCTCGTAGAGCAGACTGATAATCTTGGAAGCTTTATATCCGGAGAAATGAGTAAAATCTTTTCTGATGGCAGCCCTGTAAGTAGTTTTATAGAATCATTTACAAATGAAGATTCAGGTGTACTTAAGGTGATTAATGGTATAGCTTTAAATGTACAGACCATGGTAGATAAACTTGCAGGACAGGCTAAGAGTGAAATCGCTTCCAATGGTGCTACTACTACAAATAGTACAAAGTCAAGTACGACCCAGAAATCTACATCAAAAACTACTTCTTCTACTCCTAGTACAACTAAAAGTACGACTAAAAACACATCATCTTCTAACGGTAACAAGGATTATAAATTCATATATGCGAAAAGCTATTATCCAAAAAATAAACTTAACCGCAAAACCAGTATAGATGATGCTTTGGCGTTTTATGATTATGATTGGTCGTTTAATGCTAAAAAGAAGTATTACAAAGACTTAATCGGTAATGATGCTTATACAGGAAGTTACAATCAGAACGTAGCTTTACTTAAAAAGTTCAGGGAAATCAAAGGCTATAACCAAGGTGGTGTAATCGGAGAACTTAAAAATATTATTGGTAGGAATAATGATAATTCTTTGGCAATCAATACTTTTGAAAAAGGTGAAGGTATTATCCCACTGCCACTTATGGGCGATTGGAAAACCCTTATCAATAACTTAGAGCCTCTTAATGCATCTATGGACTTCTTGAATAAAGCCCTTATTCCAAACATTAAAGCAAATAGGTCAACAAATGGAACGGTTAATAACGATGTTCAGTTGAGTATTACTCTGCCTAATGTGACAAATTATGATGAATTTAAGAATGCACTGGTTAAAGATAAAAGCTTTGAAAAGGTTGTGCAGAGCATGACGTTTGGAAATGCTTTGGGTAAAAACAGTCTGAATAAAAATAAATACTAATTAAACAAGCCAAGTGTGGGCTATGCGTCTACACTTGGCTCTTGTTATGTAATGAGGAATCGAAATGAATATAGAGAAAAAGGTAAAACTACAGCAAAAAATTATAGATGATTTGCAACAGGAAAAAGATACCCTAAGGGAAGAAAACGATAAGCTGTCTGTTGATTTGGAACTGGAAAAGATTCTTCCAAAAGAAGCATATGAACGTGTAACGCAGCTAATCAACGAATTAGAAGACAGAAAATCTGAGTATGAAGCACTCATTGAAAACGTAAAGGAAATTCAGAGTGAATACAAAGACAAACTTAAAGAGATAAAAACTTTAAGGACAAAATATAAAAAAGATATGGATTCTGTATTAAAGAGCATTAATAGAAGTGCCAAGAAAGTTCAAGCCAAAGAAAAGGACAATAGATTTTTGGACAAGATACAGAATACGGTATACGGGAATAAAAACGATAACAAGTAATAAAAAACAATAAGAAAGTGGGTGAATAAGTGAATTTAATAGATTTTGAATATGACAATCAGAGACTATCTGATTATGGATGTATAGTGTGTAATATCTTAGAGGATGGTGGTGTTTCGGCAATTAATATAGGCAGTCAGGTTACATTTAATACTGTTCCCATGACAGGATTAAATAAATTTAAGTTAATGTCTGCTCAATATGACGAAGTATATACAACAACATTTGAGATTTGTAAATATAGATGTTCAAATCCTGATGTCAACTCATTCACACAGGAAGAAGTTATCCAGCTTATGAGATGGCTTAACAGGAAACAGTTTAAAAAATTCAGGGCAGTTTATAAAGATGGAGAACTTGCAGAAGTATATTATAATGCTTCTTTCAATGTAAATCCTATTACATATGGTGGTGATATTATTGGTCTTCAATTAACACTCCAGACAGATGCCCCATTTGGTTTTTATGATGATATTGAATATACAATGAAATTTAGTACAAATGGATTAGAACATTCATTTTATGATATTTCGGATGAAATTGGTTTCGTATACCCCTCTACTATGACCATAGAAATAACAAATGGAGGGAATTTTGAATTAGTTAATTCTCAAGAAAAAGATAGAGTGACATCTATTAAGAATTGCACGGCAGGAGAAATTTTTACCTTAGTGGAAAACAAAGTTATTACCTCTTCGGCAGATCATCCTAAATTGTGTAATGATTTTAATTATGTTTTCCCAAGACTATGTAATTACATTAAGGACATATATGGGTATGGAACATCGGACGAAGTTAGGGAAAATATATTCACAGTTAATATGCCATGCAAAATCACATTTACCTACTCTCCTATTTGCAAAATGGGAATTATATAAAGGCAGGTGTAAGTAATGGGATTTAGTGCAAACGTATTAAAATTTGATGTAAATAATAATGTAGAAGATTTTACTTTTGTCTTATCTACAAAGAACTATACTCACATTTGCAAATTGAATAATGTTAAAAGAGATACAGTTAATTGTAAAGAAAATCTTAATGGGGCAGATGAATTATCTTTTGAAATATATAAGGAATTAGATGAAGAAATTCAAGAAAACTGGGATAAGATTACAGACCTTAAATTGGTATGGGTTAAAGAACTCAATGAATATTTTGAAATAACCGTATCTTACGATGATAAGTTAGACGCAGTGAAAACCATTGTAGGTACTTCCCTCTGTGAAGCCGAATTAAGCCAGAGAAATTTGTATGGAACTGAAATCAATACCGATGCGGATATTGCAAGGGACGATTATGTTATTACCAAATTTTATAATAAAGATAATCCTAAAGCCAGCCTATTACATAGAGTATTAAAAGACAAAGCACAAGATTATACAATTAAATATGTGGATAAAAGTCTGTGGGATTTACAACGAAGTTTTAGTATAGATGGAACTTCCATATATGACTTTCTTACAGGGGAATGTGCAGAACAGTTTAATTGTTTATTCGTATTCAATAGTGTAGACAGAAGCATATCTGTTTACGATTTATATACTACTTGTAAAAAATGTGGTTACAGAGGTGACTATAATAATGTTTGTCCTAAATGTGGGAGTGATTTACTGAATTGCTTCGGGGAAGACACTACTATTATTGTAAATAAAGAAAACCTGACAGATAGTGTAAAATTTGAAACCGATGTGGATTCAATTAAGAATTGTTTTAAACTAACAGCGGGCGATGATGAAATGACCGCTATAGTTACTCAATTAAATCAGAATGGAACTTCCTATTTGTATTACATATCCGATGAACAAAAAGAAGATATGTCGGACGAACTGGTTTCAAAGATTGAATCATATGATAAGTTATATGTAAGCTATACAGAAGAATATGAACACTTAGTACAAGATTTTTATGATGTATCAGATAATATTTCATATTATGAGTCTGGTATGATGCCAGGGGACAGCTCTGATGAAAATGGAAGTGATAATGCCGGTAATGATAAGAATAATACTGAGTCTATCGCAAAACAAGAAGCTACTAAATTAACAGTGGCAAACTTATCTCCCATTGGTGTGTCAACTCTTTCAAAATCTACAACTACAAGTCTTGTAGATAATGCGGTAAAGAATTATGCAAGGGTGTTTGTAAAAACTCAGTATGTTAAATTGGAAATATCAGAAAGCACTTTTACTTATAAAGGAACTGATTCAAATGGTTATAATTATGGACAATGGATTGGCAAGTTTAAAGTAACCAATTACAGCGATTCGGAAGATATAGCTTATTCAGATAAATTGACCATAACAGTTCATGATAATTATGAAGATTTCCTCAAACAGAAAGTCGCAAAGGATATAGACTTAAATTCTGATGATGAAGATGGTTCAATATTTGATGTGTTAGCCATTGATAATTTGGATAACTTCAAAGACGCATTAAAATTATATTGTTTAAACAGATTAAATTCATTCAAGGATGCAATACAAACAGCTTTAGATACACTTCAACATTGTAACCAAGCTGCTAAAGGTGCTGATTTTTATGATGATATATATGTTTCTTACTATAATAAACTTGTTGCTTGTGATAACGAGATAATTATAAGAGAAACTATTATTAACGAATTAGAAACACAGCGAGAACAAATAGACAGTAAAATAAGAACGATACAAGAAGCATTGAATCTTGAGAATTATCTCGGAGAAGAACTATATACTGAATTTTGTTCTTATAGGCGAGAACAGGAATACAGCAACAGCAATTATATTTCAGATGGTTTGGATAATGCAGGGAAAATTGCAAAAGCAAAAGAATTTATAGAAACTGCTAAAAAGGAATTAATTAAGTCTGCTACAAGACAACATAGTATCTCCACTACTCTGTATAATCTTCTGCTTATGCCAGAATTTAAAGTAATTGTTAATAAGTTTGCTCTAGGTAATTTTATTAGAGTTCAGGTAGATAAAGATATATACAGATTAAGATTAATCCATTATGAACTCAACTTCTCGGAAATTCAAATATTGAACGTAGAGTTTAGCGACATGGTAAAGGTAAATGATGATGTAAGTGACGTACAAAGTATTCTAAGTTCTGCTAAGTCTATGGCTGGTAATTTTTCGTATGTAAGTAAACAGGCTGAAAAAGGAAATGATGCTAATAATACCATTATAGACTTTGTTAAAGAGGGATTGAACAGTGCAAATATTGCAATAACCAATAATGTTAATGAAGAAATAAGTTTAACAAAACAAGGTCTTATAGCTAAAACGTGGGATGATATTGAGGGTGATTATAGTCCTAAACAAGCGAAATTCACTCATAATTTATTGTGCTTTACACGAGATAATTGGAAAAATGTTTCTTTGGCACTCGGAGAACATGATTACTATAAATATGTAGACAATGTATTAGTTAAACTTACAGATTACGGTCTTACATCTGATTTTGTGACGGCAGGAGTGATTAATGGCTCACAAATGATAGGTGGAGATATTTATTCTCAAAACTACTCTTCCACTACTGGAACACATATTAACCTTAACGATGGTACATTCTCTTTTGCAGGTAAAAATCTTACCTATGATGGGAAAGTTTTGGTTTTAACAGGTAAAATTAATGCAAAAGCAGGTGGGACAATCGGTGGTTGGAATATTGGGGATAAGTCGCTATATAACAATACCACTTCTATGACATCTAAGACAGTAGGTACTTATATTGGAACAGATGGCATCAGACAATATGCTTCTGATACTGCATATATCAATATACAAAATGGTATTATCACAGCAAAAGGAGCTAATATATCAGGCACAATTACAACAAAAAATATCACAGCCACAGGTGGGACAATCGGTGGTTGGAATGTTTCTTCCACTGCTATTTATTCTGGAACATCTGTAACGAATAATGCTTCGGGTGCAGTAGGCATATCTAGTTCTGATTTTACAAGAACAATTAACGGTGCTTCGAGAACTGGTTTAAGGTTTGCAATTGGCAGTAATTTTGGTGTTACTAAAACTGGTGGGTTATATGCTTCAAATGTTGATATATCTGGTAAAATAACCGCAACAAGTGGTAGTTTTACAGGTTCAATTACTTCTACTTCTGGAACAATCGGTGGTTGGACAATAAAATCTTCTGCTCTTTACAACGGAACAGATTCTATGTCTTCTGCTACAGTGGGTACATACATCGGAACAGATGGTATCAGACAATATGCTTCTAAGTCTGCGTATGTAAATATACAAAATGGTATTATTACTGCAAAAGGTGCTCATATTACAGGTACAATTTATTCAACTGATGGTTCAATCGGTAATTTAAATATAGACGGGAATGGTATTCACGCCTCCGCAAGTGGTTCAGGATGTGGAATGTTAAACTCATCTACTATTGCAGACGGAAATGGTAAAATTGCTTTCTTTGCCGGTGCAGACACAAGTAATATTGGTTCTGCTCCGTATAGAGTTTATCATAATGGAAAAGTTGTTTGTAGCAAGCTTTATGTTACGGGTGGTAGTTTTTCTATTGGAAGTGCTTTTTCCGTTAATTCATCGGGAACTACTACAATTTCGGCAGGCAGTATTGGTAACTGGGAAATAGGAGGAACAGACGGTTCACTAAAAGGTAGATCAGCAGAAGGAAGAAGAAGGCTTGGCTTATATCCTAATGGTTATCCTGTTGGCGGACATACATTTTATTTAATAGTATGGGATTACGGTGGCAGTGTACCCATTTGCGGTTTAGCAAGTGACGGATGGCATACTAGCATATCATAAAAATAAATTTAAAGGAGTTAAAGGAAATTATGGAAAATACAAATACAATTAATAAACCAGTGTCTATGGTTTTAAACGAAGCGAAAGATGTAATTATCAAAGCAATTAATAACGTACAGTTACATCCCACATTGTTAGAAATGGTTATAAAAGATATATATAATGAAGTAAAATATAATGCCGTTGCATTTTCTGAACGTGAAAAGGCTGAGTATGAACAGGCATTACAAAAATCTGAGGAGTCTGCTGTAGAACAGTAGACTCTTCTTAATATAAATACGAAAGGATTGGAATGATGGCTTTAGAAAACATTGTAAAACATATAATTCTTGATGTATCTAAAAGCAGATATGTGTCTGTAATAGTAAAGCAGAATGACATAAATATTAGAACAATTATTGTTAAAGTAGCAGATAATGGACGACCATATTTCGTAGACAATACAATAAAGCCGAGAATTAAATGTAAAAAAGAAGACGGAACGTATGTAATCAACGATTGTACTGTTCTTGAAGATGGAACGGTACAGATAGATGTTACTGACCAGATGACGGCTTGTGATGGAATACATGAATGTGAATTAGCTTTACTTGATGGCTATTCTGAACAAGTATTACATACAATGAATTTCGTTATAAGTGTTAGAAAAGCTCCTTTCAGTGATGATGAAATTTCTTCTACAAATGAGTTTATTGCACTGGAAAATGCTTTAATGAAAGCAGATTCGTGGAGCTACGAGATTTTGTCTGACACCCCACCAACTGAACAAAGAGACGGCGATTACTGGACAAGACTATTGTAAGAAAGGAGGAATAAAATGGCGAATAATTTTCATAAAGCCGAAAGATATGTTAAGCAAGACGGTGAGTATAAGCTTTTGTCATATGCCACTTCGAGTGAATCTGTTGAGATGACAGATGGTACAGACTTACAGACCAAAGCAGATTCTATAGATAAAGCTATTTCTGATGAAACAACAAGAGCAAAAAATGCCGAAAGTGATTTAAATTTAAAGAAAATAGATAAGACTACTGTTGCTACTTCTTCTGCTCTTGGACTTGTTAAATCGGGTACAGATATTACGGTAGATACATCAGGTAATGTTAGTGTAAATGATAATTCTCACAATCATACTGTAAGCAATATTTCTGACTTAACGGCTACTGCAAGTGAATTAAACGTATTGGATGGTATTACAGCAACTACTATTGAATTAAACTATACTGATGGTGTTACAAGTAATATCCAGACGCAGTTAGATGGCAAATCAACTAATGGACATACGCACGATGACAGATATTATACTGAGACTGAAATAGATACAAAATTAAATGCTAAACTTAATACTTCTCTTAAAGGGAGTGTAAACGGTCTCGCAGAACTTGACGAAAACGGTAAAGTACCATCCAGCCAGTTACCTTCATATGTGGATGATGTAATTGAGGGGTATTATTATAGTAGCAATTTTTACCGTGATTCATCTCATACTACAGAAATCACAGGAGAAACTGGTAAGATATACATAGATTTAATTACAAATAAAACATATAGATGGTCTGGTAGTGCGTTTGTAGTAATTAGTGAAACATTAGCATTGGGAGAGACATCTTCTACTGCTTATCGTGGAGACAGAGGCAAGATTGCTTATGACCATTCGCAAACTGCTCACGCTCCAAGTAATGCACAAGCTAATCAGAATGCGTTTAGTAATGTACTTGTAGGTTCTACTACTATTGCTGCAAACACCACAACAGATACACTTACTCTTGTCGCTGGTTCAAATATAACAATTACACCTGATGCAACTAACAATAAGATTAGTATTTCAAGTACAGGTTCGGATACAGATACGAAAGTTACCCAAACAATAACAACAAGTGATGCTTCTTATCCGTTATTACTTGCTCCGACTGGTCAAACCGCCACTACTACAACAACGTCATATTTTGCAACAAAGTTTCAAGCAAATCCTTCGACTGGAGAATTCACTGCTCCAAATTTGATAGGTACAACGGGAGTATATGCAACGAAATATTATGGAACGACAGATGCAGAACAAGCATTCATTTTTAATGGATATTGTGGAGGAAAGAGAAATACAGCCGACATACTCAAGGTTAGCGGAAGTAGTGCAGATGGTACAACAAATACGCTAAATATAAATACAGATCTTGATGACATTTCTTTTACCAAACCAATGTATGTTAATAATACATTTACAGCCACCACTGTTAAATCATTTGGTGACGTTATAGCTAATTATGGAACGGACAAACAAGTGAGCTTGCAAGGATTAAAAGATGATCTAATGGGTGGAGGTTCTGTATATGCTAATGGGTGGGAAGAAGGTGCTTCTACATTAAAAGCAAATACAAATACAATAATATATGCTGAAACTATTTTAAAAACCGGTGTGTATTTGTTTGTTCCAAGTTTTAGAACAACACTCCCAAGTGGGCATATTTTTTCGGTAGGTATTTTTGATTATACAACACTTCAATATCCAGTTACTCAATATATGGACATGTGTACAATGATAGGAACAGGAAGAAAATATAATATGAATGGTATTCAAATCTTCAATGCAATTGCAGGTAAGAGATATTATGTTATGGGATATTCAACTGCGGATATAACATTGGATTCAATAAATTGGTTTCATATCTTTTGCTTAAAAACAACATAAAAAGAGAAAGGAAAACAAAATGAAAGCAATAATTAATGAAAAATTGTATGATACAACAACATCAGAAGTCATTTACATAGGCGATATGGAAGCCTTGTACAAGACCAAAAATGGGGCGTATTTCAGAACTTCGAGTGAGGGAATACAACCTATGGGAATTGAAGAAGTCAAAGAATATCTCGGAATTAAAGATGTAGACGCTTACATTAAAGAATTTGGTTCTGTAGATATCGCATGAAGAATAAGAAAGGAGACTTAATTATGTCAAGATCAAGAATTTTAAAGACAGGAGAAAATCAGATTACGCAGTCTTATCGACAGCACTATGATAAGGTTCATTCGGGAAATGGATGGGCTATCGGTGTTGACGTTGTAAAGAAAACCAATCAGTGTGATAGCATTATCGCACATACTGACGGAACAGTTATCAAGGTAATGGATAGGATGACAGGAACGAACTGTGTCCATGATCCAGAAGGAATGGGCTATGGAAATTATGTTATGATCCAGCATAAGGATAACTATGTAACGTTATATGCCCATTTAGCAAGTGTTGCTATTAAACAGGGTCAGAAAGTATCTAAAGGAACTGTTATAGGATATATGGGAAATACAGGTTATAGCTATGGAGCACACGTTCATTTTGAAGTCAGAAAATATAAGATTAATAATCCAATGATAGCTTTACATGATAATACAAAGTTTGAGTGGTTGAATCCTGAACCATTTATCAACTCAGATTTACCAGGTAATAATTGTGCTACCTCTATTGTTGGTTATCTTGACGTTGCAAAAATGGATGGTAATGATAAGATCTTTATTTCTGGCTGGGCTTATGGAGGAAGTCAGAATGTTAAAATTAGAATTTTTAATAGTAATTGGAATTTTTACCTTTATAATTTAAAGGCTAACCAGCCGAGAATAGATGTGTTGGAGGCAGGTTATCCAACAGACAAGGTGGGATTTAGCGATATATATCCTATTTCATTATTAAATGGTACATATAATGTAGAGGCTTATGTCGATAATGTCAAGTTGACGAATACTAAACAGATAGTTGTTAAAAGAGAACTTGCCCCTTATAGTTATTCCGCATATGCAAATTCAAGTAATGATTATTACAGAGTCAGGACTTCATTTACCAATGAGAAATCAAGCAAAGGTTCATTCCATTCTTTTACTTTAGCTTACAATGAATGGTCAAGAAACAAAACAAAAGGATACCATATTTATGATAAAAATGGTAAGCAGCTTGATTAATTAAGGTTGGATTGAATATCCAACCTTTTTAAAAAGGGGAAAAACATGAATGCAATACAAGAATTATTTAAAAATTCTGCAAGTTGGACAACTGTAATATTTGTTGTACTTGTTCTATTGTTTGCAATAAAAGAAATAATTTCTGTAATTTCATATCTTTTTGAAAAATTTGGAGTAAAAACAAAAAGAATTATAGAAAGAGAAAATTTTGAAAAACGAGTAAATAAATTAGAACAACATGATGAAAAACAATATGAAAAATTAAATGAGTTATGCAACAGTATTAACGACATAAAAGTAACCATTATAAAAAATGAAGAGGAACGAAAAAGTGATGTTGTTGCTTCGTATCGTTCTACTTTATATAGATTACATGAAACTTTTATGAAAAATGGATATGTGACTTTAAGTGGATTAAAAACGTTTGTTGAATGTGGAAAAAGATATGAAAAATGTGGCGGTGATGATATATATCATCAAAAATTATATCCTGAAGTAATGAGTTTACCTGTTGAGAATCAGGAGGAATAAATATGAAAAAGAAAAAAGAATTTTCTAAAAAAATACTTATTGCAGATTATTTAATCGCTTTGTTGATTGTTATATTTCTTATTATATGTAGTGTTAAAAATTACATTTATGTATCAAATATACAAAAAACTATTATCGAAACGGGTTATCAAACTTCTATAATATATCCTTATGATTTAACTAATCTCACAATAATATTAACAGCGTGGATTGGACAACTAGGCATATCTTCAACTGCATATTATATAATGTGTAAATCCGATCATAAAATTCAATTACCTATGGCAATGTTAAATACCATGCCAGATAACATTAAGGATAAATTAGATATGACAACTATTGTTACTACTGTATTAAATGCAACTGATAATTAACAAGAAAGGAAAAAATATAATGAAAGATATTTTAGTGAAATTATTATACATACTTGTAACAGGATGTGGCACAGCAGTTGCTACATTTCTTTGTGTTTTATTAAAAAGTAAAATTAGTGAACTTTCATCAAAGATAAAGAACACTAAACTTACAAAATATATTAATGCTGCTACTGAGGTAGTTACAAAAGCAGTATTGGATGTATCACAGACATATGTTGATGCTTTGAAAAATACTGGTGAATTTACAAAAGAAGCTCAGGTTATAGCTAAAGAGAAAGCTATTGATATTGCTACAAAACTTATAACAGAAGACGGCAAAAAAGCCGTTGAAGAAATATACGGCGATTTTTCAATTTGGTTGTCAACAACTATTGAATCGAATGTTAAGAAGAATAAATAAAAAATGGGAGACACCAATAATAAGTGTCTCCCATTTTTTTACGTTTTTTCTTGGTAAATGTGTATGAAATGTTTTTTATTATTTTACAAAGCTACTAACGAGACTTGAACTCGTGACCTCATCCTTACCAAGGATGCGCACTACCTCCTGTGCTATAGTAGCATAAATAATATATCATTACTTTGCAAGTATACAAAATAATATTATATTTGTCAAATTGTTTTCTGGTTGTGGTAGAAACTGTGGTAGATTTTTTATTGTACCACTGATTTTATTAGGATTTATGAGCGTTTCAATGTGGTCTAATGTTTTCCTTACCAAGGCGACGCTCTACCTCCTGAGCCATAGTAGCAAGTTCATGAACAAATGTACCATATTTGCAGAATATATTCAACAATTTTTTAAAATTTTATTTCTTATTCTCTGTATGGCATTATCTATTGACTTAACAGGTTTTTGCAATCTTTCCCCGATTTCAGCATAACTAAGGCCTTCTATGTAAAGTTCAACTACATTTTTTTCAAATTTACTGAGGTCATTATCCATACAGGTCTGAATCTTAATTACCTGTTCTTTCGCTATAATCATCTCTTCAGGATTTTTCATACTGCCATCTACTAACGTATCTACAAGCTTAATATCCTCATCGGATCCATTATCATTAATTGTCTCTTCAAAAGAAACATAACAATTGAGTGGTCCATTTTTCTTTCTGTTATATCTTGTAATTGTGGACCTTATATGCCTTGATACGCATAACGAAGCAAATGTCATGAACAATGCGTCTCTATCCGGATTATAGTCCCTTATTGCCTTAAAAAGGCCAAGCATGCCCTCCTGGAGCAAATCTTCATTATCGGCACCTGCAAGATAATATGAACGCACATTTTTTCTTACAAGATTTTTATATTTTTCAATAAGATAATCTGCAGCTTTTTCATCACCTGAATGATATTTTGCCACAAGTTCTTCATCAGAAAGTAATTTGTAAGTATCAGTAATTGCCATATATTACATCCTCTGTCTGACTATTTCATAAGCAAGAACGCCTGCTGCAACCGATGCATTAAGCGAATCAATGTTACCCTTCATAGGGATTGACGCAACATAATCGCATTTTTCTTTTACAAGTCTGCTGACGCCTTCTCCTTCGTTCCCGATTACAAGTCCTATCGGTCCCGTAAGATTTAAGTTATACATAGTCTCGCCGCCCATATCGGCACATACAAACCATAATCCTTCTTTTTTGAGTTCCTCTATTGTAGCGGAAAGATTGGTAACCTTGGCAACAGGAGTATAATTAAGTGCTCCCGCACTGGTCTTTGCAACAGTTGCCGTAAGACCTACCGCACGTCTTTTGGGAATAATTACACCATGTGCTCCTGCAAGGTTCGCTGTTCTTATTATTGCTCCAAGGTTATGAGGGTCTTCTATTCCATCAAGTATAAAAACAAACGGTGGTTCACCTTTTTCTCTTGCGGCATTCAGAATATCTTCCACTTCCGCATAATCATATGCTGCCGCATTGGCTACAACTCCCTGATGATGACCCGTCTTTGATAATCTGTCAAGAATTTCCCTGTCAACATATCTGATTATTGTGTCTGTCTTTTTAGCTTCACGGATAATTGTCATTACCGGTCCATCTTTACATCCATCAAGCACGTAAAGTTTATCAATGGTTTTGCCTGATCTGAATGCTTCAATTACTGCATTTCTTCCTTCAATGGTAAATTCTGTATATCTCATGAGATATGTTCCTCCTGAAATCCTTTTTTTACAAGTTCCATAATCCTGTCAAACTTTTTCTGAAGATAGAGGTAGCCGATTAATGCTTCAAATCCGGTAGCTTTTCTGTAATCGGAGGTTGATGCATTCTTGGCTTTGGTGCAGGAATGGGCATTACGTCCTCTTTTGTATGCCGCTTCTTCATCTTCACTCAGCATATCCATTATTGACTCAATAATCCGTGCCTGGGTTGATGCTTTGGCAAGATTACTTGCCTTTTTATTAAGTTTGTTAACAGGTGCATTGCCTCTGGTTACAAGATTGGTTCTTATAATCAGTTCATATACGCAGTCGCCAATATAGGCAAGTGTCAGAGGAGAATATAAAGCAACGTTTACCTCTCCTATCTGAAATGCCTTTTCCATTGCCTCAAACATTAATCTATCCTCACACTATTTCCCATACAGTTCCTTCTCTGGTATCCTTTATCTGTATGCCTTTTGCCGCAAGTTCATCACGGATTGCATCTGCCTTTGCAAAGTCTTTTTCTTTCTTTGCAGCTTTTCTTTCTTCAATCTTTGCAAGAATGTATTCTTTAAGTTCCGAATCCACAGAACTTTCCTTATCATTACCATGGTCCTTTAAGAGATCAAGTGAAAGCACTTCGTCAAAACTCTTTATAAGTTCCAGCTTGGTCACATCATTAATATCGCTTCTTAATACATCATATATAACGGTTATTGCCGAAGATGTATTAAGGTCTGAGCATATTGCGTCTTCAAATTTATTTCTAAAACCGGCAAATGCTTCTTCATCCACACTGCCATCTGCCTTCAGTTCCCCAATTTTCTTGATAAGTTTATTATATGCCGTTGTCATATTATCAAGAACTTCATAAGAAAATTCAAGGGGTTTACGATAGTGTGACTGTAAGCAGAACAATCTGTATACAAGTGGATTATAACCTTTTTCCTCAAGAAGTGATACTGTAAGGAATTCACCTTTTGATTTACTCATCTTTCCCGATTTATCGTTAAGATGATGAACATGGAACCAATAGTTGCACCACTTATGTCCGAGATATGCCTCACTCTGGGCGATTTCGTTGGTATGATGTGGAAAAATATTATCTACGCCGCCGCAGTGGATGTCCATATATTCGCCGAGGTGCTTCATACTGATGCATGAGCACTCAATGTGCCATCCCGGATATCCTACACCCCATGGGCTGTCCCACTTAAGTTCCTGATTGTCAAATTTGGATTTTGTAAACCAGAGTACAAAGTCCGCTTTGTTCTTTTTATTAATGTCTTCGCTTACGTCATCCCTGACTCCGACCATAAGTTCTTTTTCCGACTGGCTTGAAAAAACATAATAATCATCAAGCTTAGATGTGTCAAAATATACGTTGCCTCCTGCAATGTAAGCATAATCTTTTTCAAGAAGGACTTTAACCATATTAATAAATTCAGGAATGCAGTTAGTCGCAGGTTCTACAACATCAGGTCTTTTAATATTAAGCTTACGGCAGTCATCAAAGAAAGCATCCGTATAATATTTAGCAATCTCCATTACAGTCTTATGTTCTCTTTTGGCACCTTTAAGCATCTTGTCCTCACCTGTATCGGCATCACTTGTAAGGTGTCCCACATCCGTAATATTCATTACACGTTTTACATCATAGCCTACATAACGTAAAGTTTTTTCAAGAATATCTTCCATAATATAAGACCTTAAATTTCCTATGTGTGCAAAATGATATACTGTAGGTCCGCAGGTATACATTGCTACCTTTCCGTCAACATTAGGTATAAACTGCTCAACTTTTCTTGTAAGTGTATTAAAAAAATATACTTTATTTTCCATCGTATTGCTCCTGTTTCTCTTTTAATTTACTTAACTGCTTCTGAATGTCATCAAGCTCTGCTCTTACAGGATCCGGTAAATGAATCTGATCAAGGTCTTTGTTAGGAAGCCTTATATCATCACATTTAACCACTCTGCCCGGTATTCCCACAACTGTTGAATTAGGAGGAACTTCCTCAAGAACTACGGAACCTGCACCTATCTTGGAACCTGCACCTATTGTAAATGAACCGAGTATCTTGGCCCCTGTACTTATCATAACATTATCACCGATAGTAGGGTGCCGCTTGCCATGTTCCTTGCCTGTGCCTCCGAGAGTTACTCCCTGATAAATCGTAACATTGTCGCCGATTATAGTTGTCTCCCCGATTACAACACCATGTCCGTGATCGATAAAAAGACCTTTTCCAATCTGTGCGCCCGGGTGTATTTCAATTCCGGTCTTTCTTGCAGCCTTCTGCGAGATTTTTCTTGCTTTATAAAATTTACCTTTGAGGTAATATTTGTGTGCCTTTCTGTATTCCCATATAGCCCAGAAACAAGGATAAAGAAATACTTCCCTGTTGGATTTCATTGCAGGGTCCCTGTCTTTTATGACCTCTATGGATTCTTTAACATATTCTATGAATTTCATGATATCTCCTTAATATTAAGAATTTCTGCTGCAACATCCCTTACAGGATTCACAGTCAGCAATTCTGTCATTCATAATATCATTATATACAATATTTTCAACCTTGCTAATCATTGCCACCGCCTGGGCTGATATTCCAAGTCCCTCTCCGGTAAATCCAAGTCCCTCTTCAGTCGTCGCCTTTACGCTTACCCTGTCTATGTCAATCTTAAGTGCATCCGCAATATTCTGTCTCATAGCCGGTATATACGATGCCATTTTAGGCTTCTGTGCTATTATAGTGCTGTCTACATTGTCTATAACATAATGATTATCTTCTAACATCTCTCCGACTTTTTCCAGAAGATAAAGGCTTGATACCCCCTTATATCTTTCATCACTGTCAGGAAAATGCTTTCCGATATCTCCTAATGCCGCTGCTCCCAAAATTGCATCTGATATGGCATGCAGGAGAACATCAGCATCCGAATGTCCCAAAAGTCCTAATTCGTATGGTATCTCAACTCCGCCTATTATCATTTTTCTGTCAGGTACTAATCTGTGAACATCATATCCCGTTCCAATTCTCATATCAAATCCTCTTTCTATATATACAAACCATCTTATTTCATTTTACAACGAAAAGAACCCTTGATTAATAATCAAGGGTTCTTCTTAGTAGCGGAGAAGGGAGTCGAACCCCTGACACCATGGGTATGAACCATGTGCTCTAGCCATCTGAGCTACTCCGCCATATAGAATTATCTGAATAAATGGGACCTACAGGGCTCGAACCTGTGACCCTCTGCTTGTAAGGCAGATGCTCTCCCAGCTGAGCTAAGATCCCAAAATTCATATCTATATCGCAGTGCTTTTCGCAACCTGCTTGACTATTATATTACCAAAGTCTTAACTTTGTCAACACTTTTTTTATAAATTATCTAATTTTTTATTTCACCTATATTTTCTATGTCCCAAAGCAGAATCATACGCTCGTTTTTGTCATTAACTGCTTTAATACATAACGTCTGGTCAACTACAAGATAATCTGCATCCAGCACCTTATAAACCGTAGGAATAACAATCTCGTTACTGAGTACGCCTCTTCCCACGTTGTAAAAACGCAGCTTCGTACCCGCTATATATTCGTCCGATGTAAGAAGATATGGACTTCCACTGTAAAATTTCATATTATTCTTTTCATGTGCATCATCAAGTGTAAAAATATCTTTAAGTCTCGGTCTGCTGAAATTGTATACATACACATCAGCATCTTCTTCTCCCGATGTCGTGAGATAAGCATCTCCCGCACAATACAGTCCATTTTCTGCCTTACAGATTATCGTTCTTTTCTGATTTCCGATATCAAGTCTTTCGTAAAACGAACCTTTATCTCCACTGCAAAGAACAGCTATGTAATTTCCGTTATTCTCTATATATTCTACCTGTACATCCTTGTAAACGTCATCATATTCATATACAGAAACGATTTTACCCGTATTAATAATGTATTTGTATATATTATTATCGCCTTCCACTGTACAGTATAAACAGTCTCCTCCGTCGGAAACCGCAAAACTTTCCATTTCTAAATCAAAAACAAGATTTTCAAAACTGCCGTTCAAAACATCATAAGAGGTGAAATATCCGTTGACATAATCATACGAATACACAAATCCCGTGCCTGTAACATTTAATGTTGTATCCATCGAAACAGCTTTATCAGTCTTTAAAGAGCTCACTTCACTACCTGTAGAAATCTTATATGCAGATAAAACCGACTCTTCATCACCTGTATATAGTACAAGCAATCCGTCGTCTCCGTAAGCTTCTATGTCCACAAGGCTGTATCCTTCCTTTGAATAAATATCGGTGGCATCATATAATGAGTTCACAGCTTCAAGAGGTTCTCCGGCAATTTTTTTATCAAAACGTGTTATGTTGGATTCAGATGTTTCGGTAGGGTCGGTGAATGTAATCGACGTTTTATTCCCACATGCCGTAAGCGAAATAGTCATTGCAACAAAAACCATTGTAAAAAGAATTTTTTTACGCATACCATAATACCTCCTGATTTACTTATTTAATACAAAGGTCCTGTCCGATATCCTATAGACAAGATTTAATGACATTATAACCATAACCGAAGCCAGGATCCCGGACGCAACAACAAATATAATACTGTCTGCCCTTACAAAAATACATCCATAGCAGAGTGCATACATCAAAAGTGATGGCATATAATATCTGAAACTTCTTACTGTTCCGTCTGCATTATAAGGCTGGAACATATAATATGTAAATAATCCAAATATTGAAAAAAACAGTCCCATAAAAACAATGCATATAATAATCTGTGCGGTAATCACATACACCTGACATATACATCCCAGAATAAAATAAGAAGCAGCCAGTGCTATTATAGGAACCGCATTTATTTTTAAAATATTATAAAGACAGAATATAAAATTACCGGCAAGTCCCTCTCCCGTGTTGTCCTTTCTCAATATATGTATATCGCAATTTGTAAACAAATCCCTGCAATACCCGGAACAATTGCAAAGGCAATACATAACTAAAGCAAGCAAAGGCAATGAATACGATATAACTGTCCCGACAGCATCCTTGTTGCCCATTTCAACAGCAAGAACGCCAAGTACAAAGAAAATTGCTATAATTATAACTTTAATCATATTATTATATATTGCTTTTCCCGATGTTCTTTTAAAATAAAGATGAAAAAGTCTCTTATCTCCGGTATAGGATTTCATTCCTTCATTGGAATTATAAGATATCCAGTCTTTTTCTCCATCTTCTGTTTCATCAAACTGTTCTTCCGTATATACTCTTGATATAATCTTTTCGTAATTTCTGTAGGTCCATACATAATATGTAAAAACACTTCCGGTTCCAAGTATTGCAGCCACCCATATAGAATCAAAGATTCTTATATATGCAGCGGGAACGCAGCCTCTTACATAAGGGACAAAATATGCCACAAACAATCCGGCTAACATAAGCAGGAGAAATGCGCCTTTATGGTCTGCAAACCTCTTACCGGTCATCTTAAAGATAAGTATGTTAATGCATTCCCCGACACTCCTTGACAGGCATATAATAATCACAAGGTAAAAAGCTTTAACATAATTCATGCCAAGAATCGTAAATGCGCTCCAGAATCCAAGCAGTTCCGTAACAAGCCTGTATATAAATTTCACCCTGAAATATATCACAGGTCTGACTCTTAATATTTTTAATGTACAATAAGAATCTTTATTAACATCAAAAATGCCCGAATGTATAATCGAACCTATCACGCAGGTAAGAACCAGTGTAAAAAACACAAAGCAGTCTTCCGTTGAAAAACCGGAAGTTCCCACTGTCGTAATTTTTGAAAAAACCAGCTTTGGTACATACATAAATACCATTACATAAGCATAAATTTTTATAATTTTCCATAAGAAAAACAAGAGTTCACCGGTGACAAACAAGCTTGCCTTTTCCCTGCTCTCGTTTTCTTTTTCTTTATAAAAAGGCAGATCTGCTATAATATTTCCAAGCATATTCGCATGTCTTACAGCTTCTATCCTGATACATTGGAGATATTCTTTAATCATTACCGGTTTCCTCACTTCCACTTAGAACGGTTCTGACATCCTCTGCCGGTAATGACAGAATGTGTCCGTCCTCAAAGCATAAAAATTCATCACAGAATGCCTCAGCTATATCAGGATTTTCCGTCGCAACAATAACAATACGATCTTTTTTAAGGTCATCTATAATTGCTTTCATTCTGTTAATGCGTCTCTTATTGCTGTTCTTAACCGGCTCATCAAATATTATAACGGACGGTTTTAACAAAATAACAGCCAATACCTGTATCTTACGTTTTTCATTATAAGAATATTCTTTTATAAGGTTGTTTCTCTTCGCAACATTAAGCCCGACCATATCAAAATAATCATCAGCCGTTTTGCCTTCTGTTACACAAAGAGGGTGTATTTCTATAAGATAATCAAAAAATTCATAACCTGTCATATATTCCGGAACAACCGCAGAATCCGCAACGATTCCGAAATCGCTGTACTTTGTTCTATGCTCTTTCCAATCAGCTTCAATACGGATATATCCTGAATCTATGCCCGTTTCCCCGCATATACACTTGAGGAATGTAGTCTTGCCGTCATCTTTATTTCCTACTATTCCGTATGAAATACCATGGGAAAACGAAAATGATGCACCATCAAGTATAGTCTTATCGCCATATTTCTTCTTTAAATCACGAACTACAAGTCTCAAAATAATATCCTCCGTAAAGCTATATTTATTATATTTTACCCCTTTAATTATTTTTTGTAAACTGAATTTAGTTATTGGATTTTTCCAAATTAATATGTTATAATAGCTAAGTTTATTTTACATATGAAAGGACAGACGTAATGAAAGCATTTTTCAAAAAATGGTGGCATGGATTACTGGCTCTTTATACTTTTATATATATGCCATGTTTTCTTTATCTGGAAAGACATGTTACCGAAGAAACCGGATTTCATGCAATCCATTGTGCCTTAGATGATCATATTCCGTTTGTGGAATATTTCATTATTCCATACTATTCATGGTTCATCTTTATGGCATTTTTTATCATTTACTTTTTCATACGTTCCCAGGGTGAGTGTGTAAGAATGGGGGCTGCCCTTATAATCGGCATGTCAATTGCCGTAATTATATACTTTGTATTTCCTAACGGGCTTGCCGATTTCAGACCGGAGACTTTTCCCCGCGACAATTTCTGTACAGACCTTGTAAAATTACTGCATAAAGCCGACACTCCGACCAATGTCCTGCCAAGTCTGCATGTATATAATACTTTGGTTATAGAATTCGCTGTATTCAATTCAAAGACCTTCGGCAGACATAAGAAAAAAGTATGCATCATAACAGCAATCTGGGGCTTATTAATATGCGTATCAACGGTTTTCTTAAAACAGCATTCAGTATATGACGTATTGGCTGCAATAGTTCTTGCCGCAATCATTTATCCGATAACATACAAAACAAAATTTTTCAAAAAAATCCAGTAAAAAATAATGCACATCCGATACCGGCACCGGCAAAGGATGTGCATTTTTAAGTATATATTTAGTTAAAATTAAAAATCTTCTTAACAATTCTATATATTCCCGTTGTAAGTAACCTTCCTGTTCTTCCCGGAATATTTATAAAAAATCCCATAGGATTTCTCTTAAGTTTTCTGTAGGTCTCAGGATGAGAGCTCTTAAGATATTTCCATAAATCTTTTTTCTTCTCATAATTCTCTTCCTTTTTGGAAAGATAACACATTACTGAAGAAATTGCCGTTATTATTTCAAGATAATGCTGCATATACTTCCTGCATTTACTGCTTTCAATAATATCCGGATTATAATAATCAATAAGAAGTCTGTTGACCCTTAACTGTTGGTCTATTCTTTTAATCATGACATTTTCATGTACGGACTGGTCATCCCTTCCGATAAAGTACCAGTAAAAATTAACATCCGCATAATACATGCTTTTGACATAAGGGAATGGCTGAAAAACAAAAATATTATCCACATAGAAAGTATGTTTTGGAAGTACAAGTCCACACTCTCTCAGTAACTCCGTCCTATAAATTACAGAATGCATTATTATGTACTGGTCCTGTCTGAAATGTCCCATATCTTCCCATGTAAAATATGTATCCGTAGGAAGAATGCTTGTATATCTCATAACTTTCTTACGCTTAACACCTGCTTTATCGTATACATAATTGGATATAAGCATATCAAGAGGATGTTCTTCAAGAATAGCCTTGCGCATAATATCAAGCAGTTTAAGATATGCTTCCCTGCCGACCCTGTCGTCACTGTCAACTACCTTGAAAAAATATCCTGCTGCGTTCTTAAGACCTGTATTGACAGCTTCTCCGTGCCCGCCGTTTTCCTGATGTATTACTTTACATATTCTTGGATATTTCTTTTCGTAATTATCAGCAATTTCTGCAGTTCTGTCTGTAGAACCGTCATCTACTATGATAATTTCTACATCCTCACCGCCCACAAGCAGGGATTCTATGCATCTTTTCATATATGCTTCTGAATTATAACAAGGAACTGCTATTGAAAGTATTTTTTTCATAATAACCTCTCTCCAACAAAAGATTTGATTTTTTTATATTTTAGTACGTTTAACCTTATTGTCAATGACGAATAAGATAACAAACAATATGGCAAGTGTCACAACAGATACGAGTGCCAACAATCCCACCGTAAGATTAAATTCTACTCCGGGAAGGAAATTGGTAAGCATAACAGATATGAAATTTGCCGAAACATGGAAAATTACCGGTGCCCATATCGTCTTGAAAATCTCATAAATAAAAGCAAGTATCACTCCGATTGGGAATGCATACACAAACTGCACAAGATTGCCGTGAATAATTCCAAATACCAGACCAGATATAACCATCGCCCATACTGCAGGTGTTACATTCCTCAGACGTTTAAAAATAAGTCCCCGGAATAAGAGCTCTTCTACTATCGGTGCCGCTATTGCAGATGCCATTATCTGTACAAAAAGATTACCTGAATAAGTAATTTTCTCTACAGCCTGATATGCTTTGGAAAATTTCTCAATTCCGGATAGCGAAACAAGTCCGTTAAAACCTATAGCCGCACATATTCCTGCAGGTACAAGCAGAATAAGCCATGTCTTACGGTAATCCGTATATTTAAAATCTCTCTCATAGTATACGTCAAGTCTCGTATCCACTTTCATTATCCAAAGATAAAGCGGAATAAGAACAACACCTCTTATAAGGGTAAAATACAATGCTTTCCCTGTAAGAAATGCTGTAGCTGCGTCAACTATTCCCTGTTCACTCAGATTCTCAAATGCACCGCTTTGCATCTTAACCGCAAAATATACTATGGTTGCACCCAGTTCTATAATCAATTCCACTCCTAAAAAAATAAGAAGCGGATAAATAAGTCTCCATATAAGACTTCCTGTTCGTTCTTTTTTCATATATCTTCCTTATAATAAATTTGAAAGGTCCATATCAATATCCTGTGTGACCGGAATTCCTTTATCTTCACACTGTGCCACTTCAGGGATAATGGGAATCCTTGCAATAACCGTGGTATTAAGCTCCTTAGCGAGCTTTGCAGCTGTGCTTTTTCCGAATATTTCATATATTCTGTCACAGTCTTCACACTTAAAATAACTATAGTTTTCAATAATTCCCAGTAAAGGAACTGACATCTTCGATGCCATATTAACAGCTTTCATAACTATCATTTTAACAAGATTCTGCGGAGATGTAACCATAACCACTCCGTCTATAGGAATTGACTGGTATACCGTAAGCGGAACATCTCCTGTTCCCGGCGGCATATCTATAAGCAGATAATCAAGACTGCCCCATATTACATCACTGTAAAACTGTTTGATAATTGAGGCCACAACCGGTCCTCTGTATATGACCGGGGTCTCTTCACTGTCAAGCAAAAGATTCATTGAAATAATCTTTATGCCCTCCTGTGATACCATAGGATATATACCATTTTCATCAGATAATACCTTGCCGTGGATACCAAACATTGCCGGAACCGAAGGTCCCGTTACATCAGCATCCATTATTCCGACGCTGTATCCCATTGAAGCCAGCCTTCTGGCAATGAGCGCTGTTACCGTAGATTTGCCAACGCCGCCTTTACCGCTTATTATGCCGATAATCTTATGAATTGAACTCTCTTTATTAAGAGGAGCCTTACGAATTCCGCAACTTTCTCTACTCTTACATTCTTCACAGCCAGAATTACATTCGCTCATTCAATAATACCTCCTGCCGGAATATTTACATAGCCTTATGTAATATTATACCTCTTAATATAAATAAAATCAAATTTATCTTCTTTTTTTTCTTGATTTGAAGGACGGATTGGCAAGAATGCTTAAAAGATTAATAAATTCATTTTTAAAAGTCATTGAACCACCTGCTCCGTTTACTGTAGCTTTCGCCGCGTTTTCTCCCACATAATTAACTGTTCTGACTGCTGCTGCAACGCTTTCAACATTTCTTTCAATTGCAAGAAATCCTGCAATTATTACAGTTGACATGCAGCCGCCTCCTGTTATTCCCTTAAAAAACGGTGTTCCACCGTGAACCTCATAAATGCTTTCCCCATCGCTTACAAGGTCTGTTTCTCCCGAAACTACAATAATTGTATTATATTTTTTTGCCAGTTTTTTTAACATATCATCGGATATGCTTTCCCCATTTTTTGCATCCACGCCTTTAGATATTGTTTCATCCAGTGCAAGTGCCTTAATTTCCGAAACATTGCCCCTTATACATGTGGGATGACATTCTTCTATAAGTTTCAGGCACAGGCTGCGTCTGTAGGAAGAAGATGCAACACCCACCGGGTCTATCACCACGGGATGTCCCAGCGAATTCGCTTTTCTTCCTGCAATCAGCATTGCTTCAAAATTCTCAATCGCACCCATATTGCACACCAGTGCATCACTTCCGGAAGTTATTTCTTTAACCTCCATCTCATGATGCGCCATTACAGGTGACGCTCCTATCGCCAACAGGACATTGGCGCAGTCATTGACTGTCACAATATTGGTTATGCAATGTATTATCGGTTTCTTTTCAGCAATTTTTGAAAAAATATCAGCCCATGCCATAATAAATCCTCCTAAGAGTTCAGTTCACTCTTTATTTTATCCAGTACACCTGTCTGTTTAAGCGGTACGGTTATTAATACTGCTAACAAAGTTCCTCCCGCCGTACTTATAAGAAAAGGTACAACAAATGTGAACAAAGCCGCACCCTTACTACCCATTATAAAAGCTGCCACTGGATATGACAACATCCCGCCTATAACTGCGGTTCCGAATACCTCTCCTATATAAGCCGCAGGTAATTTCTTTATATAATGATACAAAAGTCCTGCTAAAAGTGCTCCGCACATACTTCCCGGGAATGCAAGCAAGGTTCCTAACCCCAGAAGATTTCTTATAAGGCTTGATACGAATGCAGCAGCAACGCCATATCCCGGTCCGAGAATAACGGCACAAAGCACATTTATAAGGTGCTGTACAGGTGCACATTTTGACCCAAAAACAGGGAATGAAAATAATGAGCCCACAACTGCCACGGCAGCAAAAACTGCGGTTAATACAAGTTTCTTTAATTTAATTTTTTCCATTTTTCCTTCTTCCCATTACCTTTAAGAATCCGGAATATTTTATTTTATCATAAACCCATGGTTCATCGGTCCGCTCCCTTTGCCAAGGTCAAGCATGGCATTAAGTGCTCCCGATATATACTCTTTTGCTTTCTTTACAGAATCTACAAGAGAAAAACCTTTTGCAAGATTGGCTGCAATCGCAGAGGAAAGGGTGCATCCCGTTCCGTGTGTGTTGGGATTATCAATTCTTTTTCCCTGAAACCATGTGATGTTTTTGCCGTCTGCTAAAAGGTCATTGGCATCATTGAGATTATGGCCTCCTTTGAGCAGGACCGCACAGTGATTTTCTTCCAATATTCTTACTGCCGCCGCCTCCATATCCTCTTTTGAGGAAATTTTCATTCCGGAAAGGACTTCCGCCTCCGGAATATTAGGTGTCACAACCGCAGCTATAGGTAATAATTCTTTTTTTAATGTATCGATTGCGTCGTCGCTAATCAGTTTTGCCCCGCTTGTGGCTACCATTACAGGATCAAGAACAATATTCTTTGCTTTGTATTTTATAAGAGCGTCCTTTACTGTTTTAATAAGTTCCTTTGAGGCAATCATACCGATTTTGACTGAATCAGGGTAGATATCCGTGAAAATACATTCCAGCTGTTCTTTTAAAAAGCTGCTGCTCACCTCCATAATATCTTTTACGCCGGTTGTATTCTGGGCTGTAAGAGCTGTAACGGCACTCATGGCATATACACCGTTTACCGTCATAGTCTTAATATCTGCCTGTATTCCGGCGCCTCCGCAGGAATCACTGCCTGCGATTGTTAATGCTGTTTTCATATCAGTATTTACCTCCATGCATTAATTTTGTATAGCGACATAAAGTGGTGCCCCCGGCATGCCGCTGTGTTTTATATATTTTTTAATATTCTGCAAAATTCTTCTGATGTACCGCAAATATCCGTTTCTGTAAGGATTCCGGAAATTACCGCCACACCTTTTATTCCTGTTTTGGCAAGTTTTGAAACATTTGAAAGGTTAATTCCTCCGATTGCCACAACGGGAATTGCAACACTCCTGCATATATTTTTCAACATATCAAAAGACATTGTTACTGCATCTTTTTTGGTACTGCTGCCAAATACCGCCCCGCTTCCAAGATAATCGGCTCCCTGTTCCATGGCAGCCTTCGCCTGCTCAACTGTCTTTGCAGTTGCGCCTATTATTTTATTTTTCCCGAGAATCCGTCTTGCCTCTTCAATTCCCATATCAGACTGTCCGAGGTGGACTCCGTCCGCATCGGTTTCAAGCGCCAGTCTTACATTATCGTTAATGATAAAAGGGACCTTGTATTCATGACACAGTTTTTTTATCTCAAAAGCTTCTTTTTTCAGTTCTTCGTATTCCATATTTTTCTCACGAAGCTGTACCATTGTCACTCCGCCGTCTAACGCTGCTTTTACACATTCGCAAAGATTTCTGCCTCCGGCAGCTTCTCTGTCCGTTATAAGATAGAGTAAAAGATTATTCCGATTCATTTTATTTCCCTACAATATATCAATATATTCACCGTTAAGTGCTTTATTCATGCTTCTTACCGCACAGAACTTTCCGCACATGCTGCAGGTGTCGCTGTGGTCATCCTCCGGTTTACGGCTGTCTCTGATTGCTTTTGCCGTTTCCCCGTCTATCGCACATTCAAACTGAGCATCCCAGTCAAGAACACGCCTTGCGTCTGCCATTTTATCATCAATATCCCTTGCGCCCTTAATTCCCTTGGCTATATCTGCCGCATGTGCTGCTATCTTAGAGGCAATAATGCCCTGTTTTACATCCTCCACGTTAGGAAGTGCAAGATGCTCCGCAGGTGTTACATAGCATAAAAATGCGGCTCCATTCATAGCTGCGACAGCTCCTCCGATTGCCGCGGTTATATGGTCATAACCCGGTGCAATATCCGTTACAAGAGGTCCAAGTACATAAAAAGGAGCTCCCATACATATCGTCTTCTGAACCTGCATATTGGCTGCAATCTGGTCAAGAGGAACGTGTCCCGGTCCTTCAACCATAACCTGCACATTATGCTCCCATGCTCTCTTTGTAAGTTCACCAAGTCTTACAAGTTCTTCAATCTGGCATACATCCGTTGCATCTGCAAGACAACCCGGTCTGCACGCATCTCCCAATGAAATTGTCACATCATATTTTTCACAAATATCAAGAATCTCATCATAATATTCGTAAAACGGATTTTCATTACCTGTCATGCTCATCCATGCAAATACAAGGCTTCCGCCCCTGCTTACGATATTCATTTTACGTTTATGATTCTTAATCTGGTCGATTGTTTTTCTTGTTATTCCGCAATGGAGTGTCACAAAATCCACACCGTTTTGGGCATGAAGTCTTACAACATCTATAAAATCTTCCGCTGTTAGTGTGGACAAATCCCTCTGGTAATGGATTACGCTGTCATAAACGGGCACCGTTCCTATCATTGCAGGACATTCCGATGTAAGTTTTTTACGGAAAGGCTCTGTATTGCCATGGCTTGACAAATCCATTATTGCCTCTGCTCCCATGTTGACGGCACTCATTACTTTCTGAAGCTCTATGTCATAATCCTTGCAATCCCTTGACACGCCGAGGTTGACGTTTATCTTGGTTCTTAACATACTTCCTACGCCTTCGGGATTGATACACTGATGGTTAATATTGGCAGGTATTACAACTTTACCTTCTGCCATATATCCCATAAGCTCTTCAAGCTGCATTTTTTCTTTTTCTGCCACAATTTTCATCTGTGGCGTTGCAATCCCTTTTCTAGCAGCATCCATCTGTGTTGTATATTCTCTCATATCTTTGCTTACCTTTCCGTAAAATAAAAGACAGAACTACATAAGGATAGTGTCTGTCTGTCAAAACAAAATATCTCCCTACGTTGGCATTATCCAAATCAGGTTATGGGTATAATCTCAGCCTCCAAGGGCACCCCGTTTTCTATAACATTATATCAAAGTAAAATTAAGTTGCAATAAAAAAATAAAATATTTATACTGATTACAGTATTTTTTTATTAAAAAGGACAGGTTATGCTTTATTATTTTACGGATTTAAAAAATATAACAAAAGGACAGCTTGACAGTTTAATGTCTCTTCTTCCACCTGAGCGGTTAAAGCGTGCTCTAAAGTATAAGTTTCCTGAGGACAGGCTTGCCTGCGTAATTGCATACCTTCTTTTCCTGTACGGCTACCGCAATGAATACAGCCTGACAGACACTCCTGATTTTGATATTTCATCGGATGGCAAACCCTACCTGAAAAGCCATCCTGAAATTTATTTCAACATCAGTCATTGCAGCAAAGCCGTCATGTGTATTTTTGATTCATCCCCTGTGGGTATCGATGTGGAAACCGTCCGCAGAGTCCCTGCTTCAATGCTTGCCAAAATCTGTTCTCCCGGTGAATTGAATACAATCCGGTCTTCGGATGCTCCGGAGGCTGACTTTTGCCGTATCTGGACTTACAAGGAAGCTGTTTCAAAACTTTCCGGTGACGGCGTATTCAAGAGTCTCCGTAAATCTCCTGCCAAATCCTTATTCACCCATCAGGATGCCTTACTACCCGATGTGTATTTCACAGTTGCATCGGACAGCAAAATTAACTTAACTGCAAGGAAACTTACTTTGAGCGATTTTGAGCTATTTGGGTAGAGCGGTGTGGGCCGGGAGTGTGGGCCGGCGGTGCGGGGATTCATTTTGATTATAACTTTCTTCGGAATGCCTTCCGTAAAGTACTGCTTGAGCAACTTGTTTCCTGTATTGGCCCATCTTTTCGTAAAGTTAAAAATGAAATGTACACGAAGCACGCGGATGGGTTTTATGTTCGTGCAAAGCCAAATCTCTGCACCCCTGATATTACCATTAAATACATCAGCCGATATCTCGGCAGACCTGTTATTGCTACATCCCGTATTGATCATTATGACGGTGAAAATGTAACTTTTCATTATACCAGACACGAAGATGACAAAACTGTTACCGAAACCATCCCTGCTTTGGACTTCATCAAAAAACTGATTGTCCATATCCCCGAAAAACATTTCAAAATGCTCCGCTACTATGGGATATATGCAAAACATCATAAGCAGGAAAAGAAGCTCCGTAAATGTGTTTCTGCTGAAAAGCAACGTTTCATACGTTCTATTCAGGACTGGCGGCAGTCCATTCTGCTCTCTTTCGGATACGACCCTCTCTGTTGTTCCAAATGTGGTACCTCTATGTTGGTTTTAGAAGTTTACCACAAAAAAACTGCACTATTTGAACAATATC
>OIYO01000015.1_pt1 | contig 189537 bp, 184 predicted proteins | sample 1588191 | NCBI WGS metagenome assembly OIYO01 (sample SAMN03283275) | human gut metagenome | biome: human-associated habitat; material: feces | host: Homo sapiens | place: Peru | collected 2012 | reverse complement strand
TGGCTGAAGACGGAAAGTATGTGGCAGATTTTAATAAAAATGTAACCATATCCACTAACATATTTATCCGATGGTATGCCAACAAGGCACTTTTTGTGTGCAGTATAGTGTGCGTGGCGTTACTGACAGCCGGAATAGTGGTTCTGGTTACAAGGAACAGGAAGAAAAAAGGAACACAGGAGAAATAGAATGGGTAATATTGATTATGACTATTTAGGAGATGGTTCGGTTGCTGCAAGTGCAGTGACCGAATCAAAAAATGCGATATTCAGCCAGTCAGTTCTGTCAGTGTTGGTAATAATAATCGGAGTGCTGGTGCTTATTGCATTGTCAATAAGCATTGTCAATCTGATTATGAGTATCAGGATGAACAGAAGGATAGGAAATATCAGCTCAAAACTTGGAACAATACAGTCAGATAAAAATGATACAATCGGGATTGTGTTTTGTAAAAAGTGTGGAAGCAAGTATTCGGTGGCAGACAGACAATGTCCGTTCTGCGGTGAAAAGAGACAATAATTTTTGAAAAAACTCTTGACGTAATAAAGTTTCTCTGATATACTACAAAAGCTGTTGAAACAGATATGGCGAGTTAGCCAAGTGGTAAGGCGTGGGTCTGCAACACCCTGATCGTCGGTTCAAATCCGTCACTCGCCTCTATATCAGAGATAATAATGACATCGATTACATTTGTGGTCGGTGTTATATTTTTATCCGGAAGCGTTTTGCCGGTTTTGAGTATAAGGCAGGTGTTAATATGGATTTTGAAGTGAACGATATTATTAAAATGAAAAAGCCCCATCCCTGCGGATGTTATGAATGGGAAGTCATGCGTGTTGGAGCCGATTTCAGGTTGAAATGTGTGGGATGCGGACATGAGATAATGATTGCAAGAAGAATAGTTGAAAAAAATACAAAATCTATTAAAAAAGTACAATAATTGGACTTGCCACGTTTTTTTTATTATGGTATCATATATCTTCGTGATATATTGATTTATATTCCTTGCTTTCTACTAAGATAGAAAGCCAATAGACCAGAAGGAGGTGCAGTACAGCATGAATAAGTATGAATTAACAGTTGTTGTTAACGCAATGACAGAGGACGATGTAAGAACAGCAGTCATCGAGAAAGTTAAGGATCTTGTTGCAAAGTGTGGTGGAACAATCACAGCTGTTGATGAAGCCGGCAAGAAGAAATTAGCTTATGAGATTCAGAAGATGAATGAAGCATTCTACTACTTCTTTAGTATTGACGCAGTAGCAGAGTTCCCTAACGCAATTGCTTCAGAACTTCGTATCATGGACAACGTTCTCAGATTCTTATGCGTTAACGTAGAAGAATAGAAGCTTAACGGCATAGGCCGTAGAGGAGGTAGATTATGAACAAAGTAATCTTAATGGGACGTTTAACAAGAGATCCTAATATCAGTTATTCATCTGGTGAGAGACAGACTACAGTTGCCAGATATACATTAGCAGTAGACAGAAGACGCCGTAGTGACGGTGGAGAACAGACAGCAGATTTTATTTCCTGTGTGGCATTTGACAGAGCAGCAGAGTTTGCGGAGAAATACCTTCATCAGGGAACCAAGATAGCTGTAACAGGTCGTATACAGACCGGAAGCTACACTAATAGGGATGGACAGAAAGTTTATACAACAGATGTTGTAATTGAAGAACAGGAATTTGCAGAGAGCAAGAATAGTGCCGGTGAAGGGGGATATTCACAGGCAGCAGGCAGACCTGAACCAAGTGCTGCAGGAGATGGTTTTATGAACATTCCTGACGGCGTTGAGGATGAAGGATTGCCATTTTAGAGAATTAAGGAGGTCTAGAAATGCCTAATCCAAGAGAAAACCGCGGAACAGATGCTCCAATGAAGAAGAGAATCAACCGTAGAAGAAAAAAAGTTTGTGTATTTTGTGCCGATTCAACTAACGTAATCGATTACAAAGATGCTAATAAATTAAAAAGATTTGTATCTGAAAGAGGTAAGATTCTTCCTAGAAGAATTACAGGTACATGTGCAAAACATCAGAGAGCACTTACAGTTGCAGTTAAGAGAGCAAGACAGATTGCAATCTTACCTTACACACTTGATTAATTATATCTGATTAACATAACCCCATGGTTCATATCCGAGCCATGGGGCTATTTTTATGTATGGAAAAAAAATTACCGGTGTGATATAATGAATTATCTATAGCTTTAGGAGATATGACATGGCAGGGAAAGAAAAGAGATTACGTAATCTGTTAAATTTATATCTTAGATATCCGATTATAGCAGGTATTGTATTTGCTGTTATGAATATAATGGTATATTTTATAAGTGTCAGGGCAGGAATCGTTGTTTCAATAGCGGTGCTGGCATATTTTGTATGGCTTCTTTTTATGATATTTAATAAGCATGTTGCTGTATCTAAGGCACTTATGGATTTTGCCTCAGGATACGCACAGATGCAAAAGAAGTTGTTGGATGAATTTAAGGTTCCATACGGACTTCTGGATAATCAGGGCAAAATACTCTGGCTTAATAATTCTCTTGGCGCAATTGTTGGCAAGGACAACTACCGGAAGAACATAAGTACGGTAATTCCCGAACTTTCCAAGATACAGATTGAACCGGGTAAGAATTTACAGGAATGTAATGTTGCAATTGGCAACAGAATATATAAGGTTTTTACCGAGAAAATTGACATGTCGGATTCCCCGGTTGACGTTAATATCCTTATAGCGGGAGCATCATCTGATTTGTATGCCATATATTTTATTGACGAGACTGAGATAACAGCCTGCAGAAAAGAACTGCATGATGAACGTTTTGTTGCGGCGCTTATATATATAGACAATTATGATGAGGCACTTGAAAGTATCGACGAAGTCCGCCGTTCGCTTTTAATAGCCCTTGTAGACCGTAAGATTAATAAGTATATTACTGCAGGTGAAGGCATTGTAAGAAAACTTGAAAAAGATAAATATTTCGTGGTAATGCGTTATAAATTCCTTGAAAAACTTAAAGAAGAACGTTTTGCCATTCTTGAGGAGGTTAAGTCTGTCAATATCGGAAATGATATGGCAGTTACGCTTAGTATAGGAATCGGAGCCATGAACGGATCATTCCTTAAGAACTATGAAATGGCAAGAGCAGCAATTGATCTGGCACTTGGACGAGGTGGTGACCAGACCGTTGTCAGAGATGGCAATAAGGTAACTTATTACGGCGGAAAGAGCAACTCTCTTGAGAAGAATACGAGGGTAAGAGCCCGTGTCAAGGCTCACGCACTCCGTGAACTTTTAGAGGGCACCGATAATGTAATCATTATGGGACATAAAATCAGTGACGTAGATGCCGTGGGAGCTGCGATTGGTATATACACAGCGGCAAGAATTTTTTCAAAGAAGGCACATATTGTTCTTAATGACATAACAACATCATTACAGCCTATAATCGATTTGTATAAGAACAATCAGGAATACAGTCCCGATCTTTTTGTAAAGAGCGAGGAAGCACTGGCAAAGGTAGGAAACAATACATTACTTGTTGTTGTTGATGTAAACAGGGCTAATTATACGGAATGTCCGGAATTGATTGGTAAATGCAGACAGACGGTGGTTATTGACCATCATCGTCAGGCTGATGACCAGATTGAAAATGCAACACTTTCCTATGTAGAACCATACGCATCATCCGCATGTGAAATGGTTGCGGAGATACTTCAGTATATTTGCGATAATATCAGAATTAAATCAATAGAAGCAGATACTCTGTATGCCGGAATAGTTATTGATACCAATAACTTTACCAATAAAGCAGGGGCAAGAACTTTTGAAGCGGCAGCATTTTTACGACGTAACGGTGCAGATATTGTAAGAGTAAGAAAACTTCTGCGTGGCGACATGAACGAATACAAGGCAAAAGCAGAGACGGTAAGACACGCTGAGGTGTATAAGCACTATGCACTTTCCGTATGCCCAAGTTCGGGATTACAAAGCCCTACTATTGTAGGAGCACAGGCTGCCAATGAACTTCTTAACATTACGGGAATAAAAGCATCAATTGTTTTTACATATTACAACGATACAATATACCTTAGCGCAAGGTCTATAGACGAAGTTAATGTACAGCTTATCATGGAAAGGCTTGGCGGCGGCGGACATATGACAATCGCAGGCGCACAGCTTAAGGATATGTCATTGGAAGATGCCATAACACTTGTTAAAAAGACAATAGATACAATGGAAATGGAAGGAGCAATTTAATGAAAGTTATATTATTACAGGATGTTAAAGCACTTGGAAAAAAAGGACAGACAGTGGATGTCAGTGACGGATATGCAAGAAATTGTATTCTCCCTAAGAAACTCGGAGTTGAAGCAACATCCAAAAACCTTAATGACCTTAAATTACAGAAGGCACATGAAGAAAAGGTTGCTAAAGAGCAGCTTGAAGAAGCCAAGGCTTTTGCAGCAAAAATGGCGGACATGGAAGTAATTGTTTCTATTAAATCAGGAAAAGACGGAAGAACCTTCGGCTCAGTATCATCTAAGGAAATTGCAAATGCTTTTAAGGAACAGCATGGAATGGAAATAGATAAGAAAAAAATTGTTCTTGATGAGCCAATCAGAAGTGTGGGAACTACAATTGTAAGCGTAAAGCTTCATAAAGATGTTGTTGGAAAGCTGAATGTAAGAGTCAGAGAGGCATAGAAGTATGGATGAACCACTTTTAAAGCGTATTATGCCCCATAGTACAGTTGCCGAACAGTCCGTGATTTCATCAATGCTTATGGATAAAGATGCCATAGGAATAGCATCGGATATGCTTACTAAGGACGATTTTTATACCGGCCAGTATGGAATCATGTTTCAGGCAATAACGGAACTGGATAAGGAAAATAAGCCGGCAGACATTGTTCAGGTGCAGGACAAATTAAAACAGATGGGCGCACCGGAGGAACTGGCAGGAATTGATTTTTTAAGGGAAATTCTTAATGTAGTGGCAACATCCGCCAACATTAAGGGTTATGCCAAGATTGTAAAGGAAAAATCTGTTCTGCGCAATATGATTAAGGTCGCACAGAAAATAGAAAATGAATGTTATGATTGCAAGGATGAAGTGGATAACATACTTGCCGATGCGGAAAAGGATATTACCGCAGTAAAGAACAGCGGGACAAGTGAGGAGATAACACCTATAAGCGATGTTGTTATTGAAGCACTTGACAGGATGGATGCGGCATCCAAGGCAGGCGGTAAAATTACGGGAATTGCCACAGGTTTTAAACATCTTGACTACAAAACAGCAGGACTCCAGAACTCGGATTTTATTCTTGTTGCGGCAAGACCATCCATGGGTAAAACGGCATTTGTCCTTAATATTGCACAGTATGTTTCTGTTAAAAATAAGACAACAACTGCCATATTCAGTCTGGAAATGTCAAAAGTCCAGCTTGTCAACCGTCTTATCTCTATGGAATCCAAGGTTGATTCCAAAAATATAAGAACGGGAAGCATGAGTCCGGCAGAATGGAGCAGCGTATCAGAGGGTGCTTCAAGGGTAGGTATGTCCCACCTTATAATTGATGATACACCGGGAATTTCCATTGGAGCATTGCGTAACAAATGCCGTAAGTTCAAGAGAGATAATAATCTCGGTCTTATAATAATCGACTACATACAGCTTATGACAGCAGGTGGCAGAAGTGAATCAAGACAGCAGGAAGTATCGGAGATTTCAAGAGCTTTGAAAGGGATTGCAAGGGAGCTTAATGTTCCTGTAATCGCCTTATCCCAGTTAAGCCGTGCTGTTGAAGCAAGAGATAATAAAAGACCGATGCTTTCGGATTTGCGAGAGTCAGGTGCCATCGAGCAGGATGCGGACGTTGTTATGTTCATATACAGGGATGAGTATTATCACAAAGACAATGCTGATAACAAAGGCAAAGCCGAGATAATCATAGCCAAACAAAGAAACGGTCCTACAGGAACTATTGACCTTGCATGGATTGGAGATTTAACAAAATTTGCGGATTTGGAAGTTCAATATAATCACGAAGAAGAGTAAGTGTCATACTTGCTCTTTTTTTGTAAAAGTAAGTCGAAGAAAAAATATTTTTTTTCCCATATGGGATGGTATAATTAGTGAAAAAATTAAGGGGACATATTATGAAAAGATATTTAATTTCAGAAGCTTCTGCAATCACAGGTCTGGAGGCGCATGTACTCCGGTATTGGGAAGAAGAGCTTGGCATGAAAATCCCAAGGAATGAATTGGGACATCGTTATTATACAGATACAGAAATTGAAATTTTCCAGAAAGCTAAGGAAATGAAAAATAAGGGTTATCAGCTTAAGGCAATCAAAACTGAGATTTTTGGAAAAGCGGATATAATACCTATACATATGGAGCATGAACAGGGAGAGCTTGAAAGTGAGGAGCAGAATACAAGGGATGTCCGTATGGAACAGTTCAAAGCGATTATCGGCAGCATTCTCACAGAAGCTCTTAAGGAAAATAATGTGGAACTTCATGAAAAAGTGGTAAAGGAAATGGACTATCTTTTTCGTGTGAATGATGAGGCGGCAGAGGAACGCTATAAGAAGCTTGATGAAACAATACGTAGCTGCCAGCGGTCTGGCAAAGAGGCGGCAGCAGGTAAGGATACACGTTTCAAGCATAGGAAGAAAATGAAAAAACTGACTTGAAAAGTGGACATTCGTTAAGATATATGATAGCATAAAAATATCAGTAGTTTATCGTGTAAAAAGGAGAGGTAATATTGGGTAAACAATTAATAGTAATTGTTTTGAACGTGGTGATGGCGGTTATACCACGTTGTGTTTCAGTAAGGGCAGATGACTCCGGATACGTGAGTGGCATAAGGTGGATCAGTAAAAGGTACACTCAGGTCTATGCCGGTAATAATCTTAATGAGTATTAATGAATTTACATATTTGATTACTAAATGTTTTTACTCAACGGTTGAAAAGGCAGCACATCGATTAACATAGCATATGTGACAATATAGATATACAGGGAGGACAAAGATATGAAAAAAACATGGATAATTATTCTGTCGACTATTCTTGCAATAGTCGTGGTGCTTCAGATAGCGGTAATGGTATTTCTCAATTCTACAGGGATACATATAATTTCTAAATACGCAAGGTTTAATACAGGAGGAAAGGGATATGTATACAATACAGTTACCAAGGAATGGGAAAGAGAAAATATCAGCTGGTATATTGACCTGTTAGTTCGCAATAAGAAAGCAGACGGAGTATTAAGTGTAGAGGATTACGGAAAATTAACTGGAAACAGGCCTGTTATATCGGTTGATACGTCAAAAGATTTCTGTAAAATCTTTTTTTTATGCTACTGTAACGAAATACAATGAAAACGGTGGAATAGAAGATTTAAGTACTATTGTTCTATACCGATTCATATACAACAGGGAAACAGGGCAGATTATTATCGAAATCTGGGATGAAGATGCAGGCACTAAATATCTGGTTGATGCAGATACTAAAGAAGATGCAGAGATAATTTTCAATTCATATATGAAAAAATTGTCAGACCAGACAAACGGTGAATAAATACAGAATGGACTTCAATTAAATTTGAAGTCCATTTTTAGTTTGCGCGCCATGGGCACGTTCTAACGGGTGAAAGTCTCGAACACGCCCGGATAGTGGGAAGTGTATAGCTGAACAGCAAGGGTGTCTATTGCGAGGTGGAATCTGAAGGAAGCTGTAAGCAAATCTCTGGTCTGACGGACAGAAATCACATATAAGGCTAGGCTACGAGAGATAAGTTGGCTAAAAGCAACAAAGTCTAATAACTATCACATTTGTAGCAGGTAAAGTTAAGAATAACAATATATGATTCGGCTACTAAGAAGTGGGAAGAGGAACATGTTGTAATTGGGATATCGGTTTATTGGTGCGTGGAAGCAAGAAAGCGGACGGCGGAACTTGGAATCTCTACCTATTTTGCCGATTTGCGCTGTTTGGGTAGAGATTCTCAATAAGCTGGGCCTAGGAATCTCTACCATTTTCCGAGTTTCCCGCAATTTGGGTAGAGAATTCCAATAAGCAGCCCCGGGAATCTCTACCTATTTTGCCGATTTGTGTTGTTTGGGTAGAGATTCTCAAGAAGCAGCCCCGGAAATCTCTACCCTTTTCCGAGTTTCTCGCCATTTGGGTAGAGAATTCCAATAAGCTGGCCCGGGATTCTCTACCTTGTTTACGCATAAGTATATGCAATAATAAATAGCATAAGGATATTGAAAGAGGAGACACATATGAAAAAATATTATTTGCAGTTCTGGCAATGGTGCCGGTATTGTGCGGTTGTTCGATGAAAAAAGCATACAAAAAGGCAGTCCCCCCGGATATGGATATCACAGAAGATGACACAACAGGTAATCCTGTAAAATGTTAATCTGGTCGTTGAGGCAGGTGGCACGAAGAAGTGGCATAACGGACTGGATGAAAATAAGTTAACAAGAATGGTATGTAAAGGTAGTATCTTATGGAAATAGAAGGCGAAGATATATACAATTCGTTGTTTGAATGATAAAATAATAATGGCTCGTGCATTGCACGAGCCATTACGCATTATTCTTATTAGTTAGCTGAAATAGCGCCTACAGGACAAGCAGATTCGCAAGCTCCGCATGAGAGACATGTATCTGCATCTATTTCATAATGTGAATCACCAAGAGAGATAGCTCCTGCTGGACATCCTCCGGCACATGAACCACAACTTACACAAGAATCTGAAATAACGTATGCCATAATAGTTACCTCCTATGTATATTACAGTGTCATTATAATACGTCAATATAAAAATATCAAGAAACATTTATTTCAAAAAATTTGAAAAAATATACAGGTAACGCTTTACAATGGGTGTTGCCACTTTTTTTATGTTAGTATATAATTATATTTGTTATCTGAATGGTAATAATATATTATAAATATAGAATGTAAAGGAGAAATAACATGGCACAGATTAATAAAGATATGATTATTCATGATATCATCCAGATTGATACTGATATAATACCAATCCTTCTTGACGCCGGAATGCATTGCGTGGGATGCCCATCGGCACAGGGAGAATCTCTTGAGGAAGCATGTATGGTACATGGTATCGATGCAGATGCGTTGACAGTATTTATCAATAACTATCTTGCTGAAAAGGCAGCAAAAGCTGAATAATTATATGCTTACAAGACTATTTATAGGAAAAGATATTAATCAGGCAAAGAATACATTTGTGTGGACAGCTTTATCCGGAATAGTATACTCATTACAGTCGCTGATATTCCTTATTATTTTAACTAATCTTATGGGAAAATCAGCGGCTGGATTATATTCACTGGGAATAATGATAGCCAACCAGATGCTTACGGTGGGTAAGTATTCAGTAAGAAATTATCAGGTGTCTGATATTAATGAAAAATATACATTTGACCAGTATTATACGTTCAGAATATGTACCTGTGCCGCGGCAATGCTTATTACCATAGGCTGGGTTATTTTTGGCGGATACAGAGGCGATGAAGCGGTAGTGATCATAAGTCTTACGGTATATAAGATGGCTGAATGTATGTCTGACTTGTTTGAAGGACTTTATCAACAGAGGTTCAGATTTGATATAAGCGGAAGAAGTCAGTTTACAAAAGACCTTATTATGATAATATGCTACGGAGGAATGTTAATTATTACAAAAGATGTTGTTTTGTCCTCTGTCGTGCTTGCAGTTGTATCATTTGTACTTATATTTGTAATCGATTTTCCGATTGCCGGGAAATTTGCAGCAATAAAATGGAATTTCAGATGGAAAGTGACAAAAGAACTGTTTTTTGCCTGTACGGCGTTGTTTGTAAGCTCTTTTTTATTTATATATATTCATAATGCACCTAAGTATGCACTTACCCGTATTTCAGGAAATGATACTTCAATTCTTGCAGAGTTTAATGCATTGTTTATGCCCGTATTTGTGGTAGATTTATTTGCCGGATTTACAATGAGAATGTGGCTTACCAGGATGGCGGTATATCACAATGACGGAGATTACGGAAGCTTTAAGAAAACAATTAACAAGCAGTTTGGCGTGATTACGGGACTTACGGTATTGTCAATGGCGGGAATGTTTTTTCTTGGAGGCCCCGTTCTTACTGCTATATACGGAATTGACCTGTATGGTCATGAATGGACCAATCTTTTACTTATGTTATCGGGCGGACTTGTTGCCGTGTATACTTTGTACGAAAATGTAATAATTATATACAGAAAACAGAATATCAGCATTGTTATTAATGTTGTTACAGCGGTTGTTGCTGCGGTTATTGTTACGCCGCTTGCATCATGGAAGGGAATATATGGTGCGACTGTCGGATATGTAATTGCCAATGCGGTAAGAGCCGGAGGATATTACATTGTGGCTAAGATATTTATGATAAAAGGAAGAAAAAAGGTTTAGAAAACGTGTTGGATATGTTTTCTAAACCTTTTAATTATGTCATTATTATACCAGCTTTATCTGTAATACGATAAAACATACAAAATATGCGGCATAAGAAAGTAACATGAGGATACCGCCTGCACGGTTTAGTTTCTTGTCTTTTGTCAGGATTACGCATAAGAAGAGCATCACCATACAGATTACTGCCATTATGTTGTCTACGATAAAATCTTTTGAATACTGAACAGGTGTTAAGAGCGCCGTAATTCCAAGAACAAACAGTATATTAAAAATATTGCTTCCTACGATATTACCTATTGCAATGTCCGCATTGTGTTTGCAGGCTGCCGTAACGGATGTGATAAGTTCCGGAAGTGAAGTTCCCAAAGCAACAATGGTAAGACCTATTAAACGGTCGGACATGCCAAAATATTTTGCAATGGCGGTAGCAGAATTAACTGTAAGCTGGCTTCCGCCTACAATTGCGGCACCACCGAAAATTATGTAAAGAATCATAAGCCATGTAGGTAATTTCTTGACTTCTTCCTCTTCTTCATCCTTTTTCTTAAGAGAGATATATACAAGATATCCCATAAATATTAAAAATAATATTGTCAGAATTATTCCATCAAATCTTGAAAGGGAATAACCATTCATGCCGAGTACAAGTAGTACAATGGTGATTACGGCAACAAAAGGAATTTCTATAAAAAGAGTATTCTTTTTAACTGCCAGCGGTGTGATAACTGAAGCGATGCCAAGGATAAGGAGAACATTAAGGATGTTGCTTCCGACTACGTTGCTTACCGCAAGTTCGGCACTTCCCTTGATTCCTGCAGTGATGCTTATGGCAGCTTCGGGAGCACTTGTTCCGAAAGCAACAATTGTAAGACCGATTACAATCTGTGGAATGCCAAGCTTGCCTGCGAGACTTGAAGAACCATCAACAAATACGTCCGCGCCTTTCATAAGAAGTACAAAACCGACAACTAATAATAAAATATTGACTGGTAATGGCATTTTTAAAACCTCCGTAAATTAGAAAAAATATTGTTCAACAATTATTTTGATACCTAATAAAATAAGAATAATCCCACCGATAAATTCAGATTTGTTTTTGTAGATATTTCCAAATATATTACCGATTTTAACACCTGCAATGGAAATTATAAATGTTGTTATTCCTATAATAATAACAGCTAGAACTGTATTAAGCAATGCTGTGGCCTGAATTATATTAACAGGGATACAGGCAAATGTGATTCCGATAGCCAGTGCATCTATGCTTGTTGCTATAGCCATTAATAACATTGTCTTAAAGCCGATGGCGTCAGATTCTCCGCCTTCTTTTTCTTCTTTTGAAAATGATTCACGAATCATATTAATTCCTATCAGTAACAAAAGAATAAATGCAATCCATGGGGCAAATGCGTTAACAAATTTTGCAAACTGTATGCCAAGAAAATATCCTATCATAGGCATTATTGCCTGAAAACAGCCAAACCACGCACCAACAATAAGCATATGGCGGAATGTGATTTTCTTAATTGCGAGACCTTTGCATATAGATACTGCGAAAGCATCCATGGAAAGACCTATTGCCAGTAGGATAAGTGTGAATAAATCCATCTGAGAATTCTCCTTTGTATATTTCTCCGTTGCTTTCTTTCACAAATAAAAAAAACAGGCAAGGCCTGCTGAATTCTTATTTTAATTTATTGAAAAAAAATTGTCAAGACATTTAGGCAAAATATAAGGCAGCCGAAGCTGCCTTTATATAAAAAGAAAGAGGAGTATGAAAAAACAAAAAAAATTATTTCATCCTCTATAGTATATTTTTTGTTTGTGGATAAAAAATGTCTTAATTATGAACAAATTGAAACTTTATAATAAAAATATTGTAAAAATCATTTAAAATCCGTTTATAATCGCGTCCAGAATAGTGTCTGCCACTTTCTCTTTTGACATTATATCATATTCTTTAATATTATCTTTGGTAATCAAAGTTACTATATTGGTGTCTGTACCGAATCCGGCACCGCCTGTAACAAGACTGTTGGCAACAATCATATCTGCGTTTTTCTTTTCAAGTTTTTTCCTTGAATTATCAAGCATATTTTCTGTTTCCATGGAAAAGCCGCATATAAACTGTCCCGGTTTCTTGTTTTCACCAAGAAATTTCAGTATATCAGTAGTACGCTTTAATGGAATGGACATATCGCTGTCGGATTTTTTGATTTTGTTGTCTGCAACCGATACGGGAGTGTAGTCGGCAACAGCCGCAGCTTTGATTATTATGTTCTGGTTTTCGTAATTATCTTTTACTGCATTAAACATATCTTCGGCAGAGATAACATCAATTACTTTGGTAAATAGTGGCTTTGGAAGGGAAACAGGACCTGATATCAGTGTTACATCAGCGCCACGGAATGCGGCGGCTCTTGCAAGAGCATAACCCATTTTACCGCTGGAGTGGTTGGTAATATACCTTACCGGGTCAAGGGCTTCCCTCGTAGGACCTGCCGTTATAAGGATGCGCTTTCCTATAAGGTCTTTTTTACCATTGAGAGCCCTTAAAATATATTCAATAAGTGTGTTTTTATCCGGAAGCTTGCCTTTACCGCTGTCCCCGCAGGCAAGGTGACCGCTTGCGGCAGGAATAATTTCAAAACCATACATCATGAGTTTGGCGATGTTGTCCCTTACAACAGGGTTTTCGTACATATTGGTGTTCATTGCAGGAGCAACTATTTTTGTGCATTTGCAGGCAAGAACAGTTGTGGTAAGCATATCGTCTGCGATTCCGTTAGCCATTTTTCCGATTACATTGGCAGTAGCGGGAGCAATTAAAACCACATCGGCTTCTTTTGCAAGTGAAATATGCTTTACGTCAAATTCAAAGTCACGGTCAAAAGTATCCACAAGGCATTTGCTTGAAGTAAGCGTCTCGAATACCATAGGACTTATGAATTTTGTGGCATTTTCAGTCATTATCACGCGGACATTGAAGCCTGATTTCACAAGAGCGCTTGCTACATCAGCCATCTTGTATGCAGCAATTCCTCCGGTTATTCCTAAAAGGACGGTTTTCTTATCTTTCATAACATAACCTCTTAACATTCATCTGCTATTTTGTAAATAAGGTTTTCGGTGTCATCCCATCCGAGGCATGGATCCGTAATTGATTTACCATAAATCATGTCCTTGCAGATTTTCTGATTGCCTTCTTCAAGGTAGCTTTCAATCATTACGCCTTTTACCAGTTTTTTGAATTCAGGATTATATCTTCTGCTGTGAAGAACTTCGCTTGTTATACGAATCTGCTGTTTAAACTGCTTGTTAGAGTTAGAATGGTTAGCATCGATTATTGCAGCAGGGTTCTTAAGGTCTTTGGAAGCGTATATTTCATGAAGTCTTTCAAGGTCTTCATAATGGTAATTAGGAATACATATTCCATATTTGTTGACACCGCCACGAAGTATAACATGTGCAAGGTCATTGCCTGATGTGCTTACACTGTATCCTCTGTAAATAAATTCGTGGGAACTTTGTGCAGCAATTACTGAATTAATCATAACGCCAAAATCTCCGCTTGTAGGATTCTTCATTCCCACAGGGATATCCATACCGCTGGCGGTAAGACGGTGCTGCTGGTTTTCAACGGAACGGGCACCGATTGCTTCATACGATAAAACATCGTCAAGGTAGCTCCTGTTCTCAGGATAAAGCATCTCATCTGCTGATGTAAGACCGCTTTCTTTGATAACATCTATATGAAGTTTTCGGATAGATGCAATTCCTGCATAAAGGTCAGACTCTTTGTTAGGGTCAGGCTGATGAAGCATACCCTTATAACCTTCACCTGTGGTTCTTGGTTTGTTAGTGTATACACGGGGAATAATAATCAGCTTGTCCTTAGTCTTTTCGTTGACCCTTGCAAGACGCTCAACATATTCAAGAACGGCATCTTCACGGTCAGCGGAACATGGACCTATGATTACAAGAAATTTATCACTTTCACCTGTAAAAACCTTACGGATTTCACGGTCTCTTTCTGATTTGATTGCTGTAAGATCCGGTGTCATAGGAAATTCTTCTTTAAGAACTTCAGGTTCCGGAAGCTTTTTAAAATAATTCATTGACATTGTTAAAATCCTCATCTCTTCTAATTTCAGTATATATAAATTAACACTTTAACGCTTTAAAGTCAAGAAGAACATATTGACATTGTGTTTTTATTATAAAAAATGTAAAATGAATATGCTATATTTAATTTATAAAAAATTAATCTTTTTTACCAAAATAAAATAATTAATACATAACACATTCATAAATCAGGTGTATATCTGATTGGAACAGAATAAAAGAATTGGAGATTTATTGTTATGGGCAAGATTATTGGAATTGATTTAGGAACTACTAACAGTTGTGTTGCGGTAATGGAGGGCGGACAGCCTACGGTTATCGTTAATTCCGAGGGAACAAGGACAACACCAAGCGTGGTTGCTTTTACCAAAAAAGGAGAGAGACTGGTGGGAGAACCTGCGAAACGTCAGGCAGTCACAAATCCTGAAAGAACTGTTTCTTCCATTAAGAGAGAGATGGGCTCCGGCTATAAAGTTAAGATTGACAAAAAGAATTATTCGCCTCAGGAGATATCGGCTTTTATCCTTATGAAATTAAAAAAGGATGCCGAGGATTATCTGGGACAGCGTGTAACGGAAGCAGTAATTACCGTACCGGCATATTTCAGCGATGCACAACGTCAGGCGACCAAGGATGCAGGAAGAATAGCAGGACTTAAAGTGGAACGAATTATTAATGAGCCTACGGCAGCAGCTCTTGCGTACGGCCTTGATAACGGTGAAGCACAGAAAATCCTGGTATATGACCTTGGCGGCGGTACTTTCGATGTTTCGGTAATTGAAATCGGGGATAAGGTTATTGAGGTGCTTGCAACCTCGGGGGATAACCATCTCGGCGGGGATGATTTTGATAAACGTCTTTCGGACTATATTGTTTCGGAGTTTAAGAGAACAGAAGGAATAGACCTTGGTAAAGATAAAGTCGCACTTCAGAGAATAACTGAAGAAGCCGAGAAAGCCAAGAAAGAGCTTTCATCGGCACAGACAGTTAATATTAACCTGCCTTTTATTACAACCACCAAAGCGGGTCCTGTTCATCTTGATATGAATATTACAAGGGCAAAATTTAACGAGCTGACATCGGACCTTGTGGAGAGAACAACAGGCCCTGTAATTACGGCACTTAACGATGCAGGAATTACAAAGGGCGAACTTAATAAGGTACTTCTTGTAGGCGGTTCTACAAGAATACCTGCGGTTCAGGATAAAGTAAGACAGCTTACGGGACTTGAGCCAAGCAAAAATATGAATCCTGACGAGTGTGTTGCACTCGGAGCTTCAATACAGGGTGGCAAGCTTGCGGGAGATTCAGGTAATGCGTCCGAACTTCTTTTGCTTGACGTAACTCCTCTTACGCTCTCAATAGAGACAGTGGGAGGAATTGCCACACACCTTATAGAGAAAAACTCTACGATTCCATGCAGAAAAAGCCAGGTATTTTCTACTGCAATGAGCGGACAGACCAATGTTGAAATCAAGGTTTTACAGGGCGAACGACAGTTTGCGAGGGATAACAAGCTTCTTGGAACCTTCCGTCTTAACGGAATAAGAAGAGCACCGGCCGGAGTTCCGCAGATAGAGGTAACTTTCGATATTGATGCAAACGGTATTGTGCATGTATCGGCTAAGGACCTTGATACGGGACGGGAACAGAGCATTACGATTACCGCAGGCTCTAATCTTTCGGAAACTGAAATTGAACGTGCCATGCGGGACGCTGCGGAATATGCGGAAGCCGACAGTACGAGAATGGATGCTTTTGAAGCCATTAATGAGTCAAAACAGCTTATTAATGATGCACAGGCTAAGTTAAAGACTGAGAAAAAGACAATTGATAAAATGAGAAAGAATCAGATTAATCAGGATATATATAATCTTGGTCGTCTTATCAGAAAAGCCAAGCCTGAGAAAATGACAATTACGGAAACTGTAGAAATTAAAAATGCAATGGACAGGCTTAAGCAGTCTGCCGGATTATAAAGATACATAGGAGAAAAAGAAAATGGATATTAAAGAATTATTGGCGAGGTGCGACCATACACTGCTTGCCGTAACAGCTGAGGAGTCTGAAATCGAGACATTATGCGATGAGGCGGTTAAGTACGGATGTGCGTCCGTGTGTATACCTCCGTCTTATGTAAAAAAAGCCTCGGCTTACCTTAAAGGCAAAGGTTCTTCCCTGGCAGTATGTACGGTTATAGGATTTCCTAACGGCTACAATACAACCAAAGTCAAGGTATATGAGACAGAACAGGCAGTACTTGACGGAGCTTCAGAAATAGATATGGTAATCAATCTCGGCTGGGTAAAAGACGGTAAGTATTATGATGTATTGAATGAAATTAAGGCTGTGAAAGAAGCATGTCACGGAAGAATTTTGAAGGTAATTATAGAAACATGTCTTTTAGATGACGCGGAAAAGATTACACTTTGTAAAATAGTTACCGAGGCAGGTGCAAAGTTCATTAAGACTTCAACGGGATTCCAGGCAGGGGGCGCAACGCCTTCGGATGTGGCACTTCTTAAAGCCAACGTAGGACGAGGCGTGGAGGTTAAAGCGGCAGGCGGAATTTCCACCCTTGACGATGCAGACCTTTTCCTTAAGCTTGGAGCGTCAAGACTTGGCACAAGCAAGGTTGTTAAATTATTTGAAAAAATGGAGAACAAGTAATGAACTACAAGACAATCGACGAACTTAATAATTTCGATTTTTCGGAAAGTGTAATATCGGAAGTTGAGACATTGAACGGTACTTTTCATTTGTGGCTTGATAATGTAACGATTCTGCCCGAATGTTCATGCAACAGGGATATCAGGGTAATGAGAGCCAACGGATTTCTTTTATCCGTATCCAATCCCGGAATACAGGAATTTATAGAGGAAGGCTATAAACGTTACAATGCTGATAATGTCCTTCAGGAATCCGTAGATGACAGAATTCTTGCAAAAGACGAATATGCGGCCATGTTTAAGACATTCCCTTATGGAACAATATATTCCATCAAAAAAAAGGAGAACACTTATGTATTCTCCATAGATGCCAACGACAGATGTTACGAAATAACAGTGAGCGGCAGCGGTGATGTCGAGGAATGGGACAGATTTCTTGTAAAGGAATAGTCCTATTTATTACTGAGTTTTACCCAGTCCTTACCATAGAAAAGTGCCAGATGTGCATTTTTCCAGTGAAGAGGGTCTGCTGTAATGTCCGTATGGAAAATAGGTGCAGGAGTAACTGAAAGCGGAGCTAAGGTTACTCCTTTTTCTTCTGTGTCGGAAAGGTACTCCGCACGCTCCCTGCATTCCTTATCATATTGTTTTGCATCCCCATTAATAAGGGAATATGTGGCACTTACGGAAAGTGGCATATTGGAAAAATCGGCACCGCCGTTTTCTCCCTCCGACACTTTGCATAGGCCTACGCAGGAAATTGCAAAAATAATAGTGCAGGACATAATAAATACAAAACGTTCGTGCTTCATCTCAAAAAATCTCGCAAATTTGCAAAGAACCAGGGAATCCCCGTATTTTTTCCCTATATATCCAAGTATGTATACCAGATTGAAAATCATAAAGATATAATAGCTGAAATTAATAATGTTCATCATTCTGTAAGGCATCCTTAATCCCTGTGCATAGAATACAGGAGTACCCTGTGAACAGAAAAGACAGAATGTAAACAAAAGCACAAGTACGGGATGTTTAAAAGAAAGAGAACTTCTTTTGGCGATTCTGTAAAGCAAAGGTATTAACATTATAAAAAGTATAATCACAGGTGCCAAAGTCGAGCTTGCAATACTGTATCCACCGTAGGCGAAAGAACAGATAATGGACTTAATTACGCCATGACTGCCACCCACAGCCTCCTGACGGATTGCATTACCCGGGGCAAGGATGCTCAGGGCAAAGGACACCCCTATTGAACATGTAATCAGTACAAGAGGGATGACACTTTTATTTTTCTTAACAATCATAAGTATAACAAGGGTTATTAATATAAGAACCGTAACAAGGGATGTTGCGTAGTTACCACCGCCGATTATGAAGGCTAAAGGAACTGCGAAAATACCCGCAATAATTCTGGCAGGCATAGCTTTGCTTTTAATCATAACCGTTACGAGCGTCAGTAAAAATAAAGCCAATGAAAAGAAAAATGTATAATAAACAGAACCGTTATACCAATAGAAAGAATCCGAAGGCATAATGGTAAACTGCATTGCACAGAAAGTAACGGCAAGAGCCGTGATTATGGAAGCCTGTCTGCCGGCATCAAACCATTTTCTTAAAAAATTATATATGAATGCAAGCATGGCGGCAACAAATGCGCTTATAAGTATAACAGATGATAATACATAGGCGGATTCACCGAATACGGCAGGCTGCAGGCGCATAAGGAAAATAGCGGCAAAATTGCCCTGCCAGTCATTGTAGGTATTTTTCATTTCGTCAAAAGATGTAGATATAACCTGGGAAACAGAACCTGTATCACGGTAAACTTTGGCAGTTTCCACGCCGTAATAATAGTCATCCACACTCGGATGGTTATATTTACCTATGATATAAAGGGGAATAAGTGATAATATAAAAATTATTGTAATAACATAAACATATTGCTTTGATTTCATTAATGTTACCTCCGATATCAAACCCTCATCAAAGTACATATTATCATAGGTGACAGCGTAATTGCAAATGATAACACAATGTGATAATCTCTAAATATGATACGGATATTTCCGGAAGGATGATATATATGGCGAAAATACTTTACCTTGTAATACCATGTTACAATGAAGAAGAAGTCTTAGCTGACACGGCGGGCAAGCTTGATAAAAAAATGAAAGAACTTATGGCAGAAGGGCTTATTGACGTAAAAAGCAGGATAATTTTTGTTAATGACGGTTCTATGGATCTGACATGGAAAATAATTGAAGATTTACACAATAAAGATACCTTGTTTGGCGGAATTAACCTTACGAGAAACAGGGGACACCAGAATGCACTTTTAGCCGGACTTATGACTGTTAAGGATGACGCGGATATAGTTATATCCCTTGATGCGGACTTACAGGACGATATAAATGTTTTTGATGAAATGCTCAGGAAAAATAACGAGGGTTATGATGTCGTATATGGTGTGAGAAATGACAGAAAAAAAGATTCTTTTTTCAAAAGACATACGGCGCAGATGTTTTATAAATTAACCAACAAATTAGGCGGAGACCTGATATACAATCATGCGGATTTCAGGCTTATGAGCAGGAGAGCCCTTGAGGGACTGGCACAGTTTGAAGAGGTCAATCTTTTCTTAAGAGGAATAGTACCATTAATCGGATATCCATCGACGATTGTTGAATATGAGAGAAAAGAAAGACTTGCGGGAAAAAGCAAATATCCGCTCAGGAAAATGATGAGCTTTGCCATTGAGGGAATAACCTCACTAAGCATTAAACCCATGAGATTTGTAACGGGAATGGGTATATTTGTTTTTCTTGTGAGCATTGCCATGATGATTTACGCATTCGTAAGTTATTTTACCGGCAGAGTTGTTGCCGGATGGACTTCCATACTTATTTCAGTGTGGGCAATCGGCGGAATGGTGCTTCTGGGACTTGGCATTGTAGGTTCATATATTGGCAAAATATATCTTGAGACCAAGAAAAGACCACGTTATATAGTAGAAAAATACATCAATGAAAGAGAGTAGATATGTTTCCTGAAAGAATAGAAAAACAGTTTGAATTTCTTAAAGAGATAGATAAGGAAAAGAATATTTTCAGACAGACTTATCTTGCAGACGGCATGAGAAAAGAAAATGATGCGGAGCACGCATGGCACATGGCATTGTTTGTAATGGTGCTGTCGGAATATGCCAATGAAGATATAGACATGTTGAAGACAATGAAAATAGTTCTTATTCACGATTTAATAGAAATATACGCAGGCGATACCTATGCCTATGATTCAAAGGGCAATGAAAGCAAACGCGGGCGTGAACTTGCGGCTGCGGACAGACTTTTTAATATTCTGCCAAAAGACCAGGCAGAGGAATTCAGGGCATTGTGGGATGAATTCGAGGAAAATATTACGCCGGAAGCCAGGTTTGCCAACACAATGGACAAGATTCAGCCTTTAATGCTTAATAATGCGTCAGAGGGCAGATCGTGGGAAGAACATGGTGTTCATGCTTCACAGGTATACGGACGTAATGAGAAAACACATCTGGGTTCGGAAGAATTATGGAAATATGCAGATGAGACTTTTATCAGACCCAATGTTGGAAGACAACTTAAAAGGGATTAAATATTGATTTTAGAGCCTATTTATGGTAGCGTTAGAAGTTAGGACAGAAGATTTTTAGGAGGATTTAGTAAAATGGAGAAAAAACCTTACTATATTACTACAGCGATTGCGTATACATCAGGTAAGCCACATATCGGTAATACCTATGAAATAGTTCTTGCAGACAGTATTGCAAGATATAAGAGAATGCAGGGATATGATGTCCGTTTCCAGACCGGTACGGATGAACATGGACAGAAAATTGAATTAAAGGCAGCAGAGGCAGGTGTTACACCAAAACAGTTTGTAGATAACGTTGCCGGTGAAATCAAGAGAATATGGGATTTGATGAACACCTCTTATGACAAATTTATCAGAACCACCGATGAATACCATGAGAAACAGGTTCAGAAAATCTTTAAGAAATTATATGATAAAGGGGATATTTACAAAGGACATTACGAAGGCATGTATTGTACTCCTTGCGAATCCTTCTGGACGGAGTCACAGCTTGTAGACGGAAAATGTCCTGACTGCGGAAGAGAAGTCAAGCCTGCAAAGGAAGAGGCTTACTTCTTTAAGATGAGCAAATATGCGGACAGACTTATTGATTATATTAACGAACATCCTGAATTCATACAGCCTGTTTCCCGTAAGAATGAAATGATGAATAACTTCCTTTTACCGGGACTTCAGGACCTTTGTGTATCAAGAACATCTTTTAAATGGGGAATACCTGTGGATTTTGATGACAGACACGTTGTATATGTATGGCTTGACGCACTTACCAACTATATCACGGGACTTGGATATGACTGTGACGGCGATAATGATGAATTGTTCAAAAAATACTGGCCTGCGGATCTTCATCTTATCGGAAAAGATATTATCCGTTTCCATACAATTTACTGGCCTATTTTCCTTATGGCACTTGACTTACCGCTTCCAAAACAGGTTTTCGGACACCCTTGGTTATTACAGGGTGGCGATAAGATGAGCAAATCCAAAGGAAATGTAATTTATGCCGATGATATGGCGGATATGTTTGGCGTGGATGCCGTAAGATATTTTGTACTTCACGAAATGCCTTTTGAAAATGATGGTGTCATCACATGGGAACTGGTTGTGGAAAGACTTAATTCAGAACTTGCCAATACTCTTGGAAACCTTGTAAACAGAACAATTTCAATGAGTAATAAATATTTTGGCGGAGTAGTTACCGACAAAGGTGTAACGGCAGAAGTTGATGATGACATTAAAAATACAATTCTTGAAGCAGTTAAAAAGGTTGACGCTAAGATGAATGACCTCCGTGTTGCAGATGCGATTACAGAGACCTTTAATATATTTAAGCGCTGCAATAAATACATTGATGAGACAATGCCTTGGGCACTTGCGAAGGATGAGACACAGGCGGACAGATTATCAACTGTTCTTTATAACCTTGTTGAGGGAATAAGTATCGGTGCTGCACTTCTTGAGCCATTTATGCCGGAAACAACAGCTAAGATTCGTAAACAGCTTAATGCACCTGAACTTACACTCGAAGACCTTACAAAGTTTGGTAATTATGTTTCGGGAACAAAAGTAACCGATGCACCTGAAATCCTTTTTGCAAGACTTGATATTAATGAAATTATGCCAAAGGTAGAAGAAATCCGTGCTAAACAGCGTGCGCAAGCAGGTGTAACCGAGGAACTACAGGCAGAAGCAGGTATTGATGTTGAAAAGAAACCGGAAATCTCCATTGATGATTTTATGAAGGTCCAGTTAAGAGTGGGAGAAATTCTTAAATGTGAAGAAGTACCTAAGTCTAAGAAGCTTCTTTGCTCACAGGTAAAGATAGGCAGCGAAGTTAAGCAGATTGTATCGGGAATCAAGCAGCATTATTCCGCAGAAGAAATGGTTGGAAAGAAGGTTGTGGTTGTTGCTAACCTTAAACCGGCCAAGCTTGCAGGCGTACTTTCAGAAGGTATGCTTCTTTGTGCGGAGGATGCGGAAGGCAACTTATCATTATTAACACCTGAGAAGGATATGCCTAACGGTGCGGAGATTCGTTAATGACAGGAATATTTGAAAGCCATGCCCATTATGAGGATGAGGCATTTGACGAGGACAGGGACGTACTATTAAAGTCCCTGCCCGAAAATGGTATAAAATATGTCGTGGATGTGGGGTCTTCTATCGATACCTGCCACAAAATTATTGAACTTATTCCAAAGTGGGACTATATGTACGGTGCATTAGGCATTCATCCTGAGGAAATCAGGACGGTTACTGATGAAGACATGGAGTGGCTTCGTAAAGAAGCGGCTGCCAATGGCAAAATTGTTGCCATCGGTGAAATTGGTCTTGATTATTATTGGGATAAGGATAATAAAGAGCAGCAGAAGGAATTTTTTGAACGTCAGTTAGTGCTTGCAAAAGAACTTAAAAAGCCTGTTATTGTTCATTCAAGAGAGGCGGCTCTTGATACCTATGAAGTAATAAAGGCATCGGCTGACAGGGACAACAGCGGTGTTATTCATTGCTTTTCATACTCAAAAGAAGAAGCAAAAAAATATCTGGATATGGGATTTTATATTGGTATCGGAGGTGTGCTTACCTTCAAAAAAGCCGCCAAAATCCGTGAAGTGGCAGAATATGTACCTATTGACAGGATACTTCTTGAGACAGACTGCCCTTATCTTGCACCTGAGCCATTCAGGGGAAAACGTAATTCCTCGTTATATATTCCTGAGGTGGTTAAGAAAATTGCAGAGATTAAGCAGCTTGATTATGATGAAGTGATAGATATAACTTTTAAAAATGGCAGGAGAATGTATGGGATATGAGAGAAAAAAGAATAATTAAGGAGATCATGGCAATCTTTTTGATGGTGGCCCTGGTACTTATAGGGCTTGGTACATATTTTCTGGTAAAAGATATAAAAAATAATGCTAACTGTTATAAAGTAAAGGTGCGTATTACCCAGAAAGAACAGGTAGGCAGTGACAGCTATGTGTATTATGTGGATTATACCGTAAACGGAGAGACATACAGCCATATTGCATATAAACCTGTAAACAGTGATAATGCCCATTTAGGCGGAACCGAAAAAGCGTATGCGGATAAGGATAATCCATATAATCTCAGACGAAGAATGGGACCGGCAGTAATAATTATTTTATATGTAATGGGCGGTGCATTCTTATTTGTGGGTGTTGTTTCCGGAATCAAAGAAGTCAGAACAAAGAAAATCAAGAAAAACTACTATGTGTATGCAGAAATATATGATGTTGTTGTTGATTATTCAACTGCAGTAAACGGGGTCTGCCCTTTTGTCATTAAATGCAGGTATGTAGAGCCTGAAACAGGAGAAGTTATTGTATTTAAGAGTGAGCATTGCTATGATGACCCGGGAATAGTATACTCTCCGGGCGAACAGGTTAAAGTATATCTTGAGGATAAGACATATAAAAATTATGTTGTTGATCTTGAAAAATTTAAGAGCCTTGGGCTTGGCTGATGGTACATACACTAAATGAAAGAGAAAAAGACGATTAAACAGCTTATAGTTGTGATTTCCTTAATCGGTCTGTCACTTGTGGGACTTGGTACTTTTTTTATGGTAAAAGATTTAAAACATAAAAAAGAGAGCTATAAAGTCACGGTGCATATTACCGATGTGGAGCAGGTAGGAGAGGACAACTATCTGTATTATGTAGATTATACCGCCGGTGGGAAAGAATACAGTCACGTTGTATATAAGCCTTCAAATGACAAAAATGCACATCCCGGCGGTAGTGAGAAGGCGTATGCCGATAAAGATAATCCGTATAATTTGAGACGGATATATGGTCCTGTTATTGTGATATTTTTATATATAATGGGAATTGCGGTAACGGCTGCAGGACTGTCGGTGTGCATTAAAGAAATAAAAAAGAAAAAGATGGATAAATCACATTACGTCTATGCGGAAATATTTGATGTATGTGTTGATTATTCTGTCGCAGTAAATGAAATCTGCCCTTTTGTCATAAAGTGCAGGTATAATGATCCCGAAACAGGAAAAGAAATAATATTTACCAGCGGACATTGCTATGATGACCCGGGGCAGGTATACTCTCCCGGTGAGCAGATTAAGGTATATGTTGAGGACAGCACATATGAAAACTATCTTGTTGACCTTGAAAAATTTAAGAGCTTAGGATTGGGATAAAGGAAAAAATATGTATTTAAGTAATCCAACAAACACTCTTGCCGTGATAAACAAGCATGAGTTTGCATTCCAGAAGAAATTCGGACAGAATTTTCTTATTGACGAAGGAATTGTTAATAAAATAGTGCGTGAAGCCGGTGTGACAAAAGATGATTTTGTACTTGAGATAGGACCGGGAATCGGAACCATGACCCAGCTTTTATGTGAACAGGCGGGTGGTGTGGCAGCAGTTGAAATTGACACTAATCTTATACCGATTCTTAAGGAAACATTGGCAGAATACGATAACGTAACCATAATTAACGAAGATATTCTCAAAGTTGATATTAAAAAATTGGCAGAAGAAAAAAACGGCGGTAAACCCATAAAAGTCGTTGCAAATCTGCCGTATTATATAACTACGCCTATTATTATGGGATTGTTTGAAAGCAATGTTCCTATAGATTCCATAACCGTTATGGTGCAAAAAGAGGTGGCGGACCGTATGCAGGTAGGCCCGGGCACAAAGGATTATGGTGCGCTTTCCCTTGCTGTGCAGTATTATTCCAAACCACAGGTCGTAATTAATGTACCGCCTGAATGTTTTATTCCAAGGCCTAATGTGGGTTCTGCGGTTATAAGGCTTACAAGGTACAAAGAACCTCCTGTCAAAGTCAGGGATGAAAAGTTAATGTTTAAGTTAATAAGGGCATCCTTTAACCAAAGACGTAAGACCCTTGCCAACGGACTTAATAATTCTCCGGAAATTAATTTCTCAAAGGAAGAAATTACGGCGGCAATAGAGTCTCTTCATAAAGGTCCGTCTATACGAGGTGAAGCATTAACACTTTCGGAGTTTGCTGCATTATCTGATTATTTTAGTAATATTAAATAGTATTTTTACAAAGCTTCTTTCATATACTTTTTAGCAGGAAGGCTATTTAAGTACAAGGAGGGAGCTTATTTTTATGGATTTTCAGAAAAAAGTAACATATCTGTATGATTATGAGGAAAACGGCAAGAGCATAGGCTTTGCAAAGTGGGATGTGAGAAACGGAATGTTGCGTCTGCTTGTTAATATCAGATATCAGAACAGGGAAAAAGATGGGACACACAGTGTATTTTTTTATGGAGAGGAGGGACAAAGGATACTGATAGGCGAAATGAAAATACTTTGCGGCATAGGCGAACTAAGGTATATGGGACGTGCTGACAGCATACAGAACTCAGGCTGCACTTATGAACAAATCACCGGAGTACAGGTAGAAAACGGGGATAATATTCTTTTTTACGGAGATTTTGTGGATAAAAAGCCGGAAAAGAACGGATATGAGACCTTATATGATGAGAAAAAGGCGGTGACCCTTTTTTCGGATGAGGATATTTATGACTGTGTGGAAATAGAACCGGAGGATATTAAGAGATTTGCCAACACGAACTGGGGACTTTTGAATAACAGTTTTTTAAATCACGGATACTATGCGTACAGGCATCTTATTTTTGGCAAGCAGGCTAAATCTGACGGATATGAATACATAATCGGTGTTCCCGGTGTTTTTACAAGAAGGGATAAAAATATGGCGGGGATGTTTGGGTTTATGCACTTTAAATTCAGCACCCGCTCCGATATAAGACTCAGTCAGTTCGGCTATTGGTACAAGGTGTTAGAAGCTTAAGAATCATAGTCGATAAGCACATACCGTCTGTGGTCTGTAAAGCCGTCTTTTAATCGGATGGCGGATTTGGCTACGGATTCAAATTCAAAACCCGTGCGGAGCAGTAAATTAATGGAGGGGGTGTTATCAGGGAGGCAGAAGGCTTCTATGCGGTGTACTTTATGCTCCTTAAAAAGACATCCGGTAAGAAAGGATACTGCCTCTGTGGCATATCCTTTTTTGCAGCAGCCCGGCAGCAATTTATAACCGATAATGCAGGAATAATAAGGCATGGGCATAAAATAGCTGAAAGATACGGTGCCTATAATCGTGTCAGGTTCTGTTATGTCAAAAAGATAATACCGCATATATGTACCGTCAAGAAAAGCTTTAAATTCCATGCTTGCCAAGGTTGCCTGATAGGAAAGCGTATAAAAAGAGGATGGCTTTTCTGACTCTACTCTTGAAAAAACATCCCTTCCGGCATTGTAAAATTCCAGTATTTTATCTGCACTTCTTTCGTCAAGCGTGCGTAAATATAATCTGTCGGTTGTGTATATGAATTTCATAAGATTTCCTCCGTTAAATCATTCTTAGTATAGCATAAAATAAAAAACTGTGGTAGGATTTAAAAAAATGCAGGAAGATTAATTAAAATGACTGAAAACGAAGGCTTTATGAAAGAGGCAATCAGACAGGCAAAGAAAGCTGAAAAGCTTAATGAAGTTCCTATCGGTTGTGTAATTGTATATGATGGTAAAATAATTGCCAGAGGATATAACCGCAGAAATACGGACAAGAGTACGTTGGCTCATGCAGAGATTATTGCAATAAAAAGAGCCAGTAAAGTAATAAAAGACTGGCGCCTTGAGGACTGTACTTTATATGTTACGCTTGAACCCTGCCAGATGTGTGCAGGTGCAATTGTGCAGGCGAGAATACCGAAAGTTGTTATCGGAACAATGAATTCTAAAGCAGGGTGTGCCGGCTCGGTTATCAATGTTCTCCAGATGAAAGAATTTAATCATCAGGTGGATATATGCAAAGGTGTTCTTGCCGATGAATGTAAGGAAATGATGCAGAATTTTTTCAGAAACCTCAGGGAAAAGAAAAAAATGGAAAACTATTGATTTTTTTAAACAAAACAGATATACTTAAGTTCCATGCAGCCGGGGAATTAGCGGCTCCCTGAACCTGAAATCCGCTATAGCAGGGGTGATATTCTGCCGAGGGCTTTTGTTTATTGTAGCTGCCCGGTTTAAGTGATGTTGATGCTTGGGTCTTACGCAATAGGAATCCACGAACCATGTCAGGTTGGGAACAAAGCAGCATTAAGTGGAAGCTCTTATGTGACGTGAGGTCGCCTGAGTTGAGTTAACTGAATCGGTAACGTGTGATGGACGGGCTCGAAGCAGGATGCATGGTTTTTCTTTTATCAAAAATTATCTTCTAATCGTTTATTTATTCCAATTTGTAAAAAACAATAAAAATTACTGAAAAACTTACCGCTCGCGACATTTTTGTTGTAAAAATAATCAGATATTGTTATAGTCAAATTAGAAGTAGTTGGCGTTTTCACAAAAGCAAGGAGGAAATGTATATGAAAAAGGTTTTAAAAGTAATAGCAATTTGTGCCATTGTAGCACTAGTGTCTTTTTGCGGATATATATTGATTAAGGATATAAAAAATAATTTTAACAATAAGAATGGCTGCAAGCCTGTATTTATGGTTGGCAAGATATTAGAAATCAATAATAATGAATACACTATTAAAGTTATTCTTGATGAGACATCGACATATCAGCGTGGAGATGTTGTTAAGGCTGTGGGGGATTTGAAAGATAAATCAGAGGGAACATTTCACATAGGTGATGTGGTAACAATTGAGGCACATGACAGTTTTCCGGGAGGAGATTCGGTAATACATATTGAAGGAATGCGTAATGAGTCAGATGACTGAAAATACATTCTCCGGCCTGTTTTTTTGTTTGTTATAAATCACGTTTTGTGTTAAACTATAACGAGTTAGTAAAGACAGGAAATGGTGAAGTATGTCATATACAGCTTTATACAGAAAATGGAGACCGGATACATTTTCAGATGTAAAAGGTCAGGAACATATTGTAAGGACACTTAAGAATCAGATAGAATCGGACAGAGTGGGTCATGCGTATCTTTTTTGCGGGACAAGAGGAACAGGTAAGACAACTATTGCCAAGATACTTGCAAAGGCAGTCAACTGCGAACATCCTATTGACGGAAGTCCGTGTGGGGAATGTGCCGTATGTAAGGCGATTGCTAACGGTTCGTCACTTAATGTAATAGAAATAGATGCAGCCAGCAATAACGGTGTTGATAATATACGACAGATAAGGGATGAGGTTGCATACAGACCGACAGAAGGAAGATATAAGGTTTATATAATCGATGAAGTTCATATGCTGTCAATAGGTGCCTTTAATGCACTTCTTAAGACTTTGGAGGAACCGCCTTCGTATGTAATATTTATCCTCGCAACAACTGAAGCACATAAGATACCTGTTACCATAATGTCAAGGTGTCAGAGATATGATTTTAAAAGAATATCAGTGGACACCATAGAAGCGAGACTCAGGGAACTGGTTGATAAAGAGCGTGCTGCGGCAGAGGAAAAAGCATTAAGGTATATTGCAAAACTGGCAGACGGAGCCATGAGAGATGCGCTTAGTCTCCTTGACCAGTGTATGGCAGTGAATATGAACGGTGAACTTAAGTATGAGGATGTGCTTGAGACACTGGGAACAGTGGATACCGAGATATTTTCCAAAATACTACGGAATATAATTAATGAAAATGTTCCGGAACTGATTGCAGAGCTTGAGGAACTTATTCTGCAGGGAAGGGACTTAGGACAGTTTGTATCTGATTTTACATGGTATGTCCGTAATATCCTTGTGGTTAAGACTACAGAAAATGCAGGCAATATGATTGACATGTCGGAAGAGAATCTTGAACGGCTTAAGGAAGAAGCCTACGCCATCACGGAAGAACAGGCTATGCGGTATATAAGAATACTGTCCGAGTTGTCAGCCGGCATAAGATATGCCACACAGAAAAGAGTTCTTGTGGAGGTTGCATTGATTAAGATGACCAGACCACAGATGGAAACAGATATCACATCCATTACGGAGAGGCTGAAACGTGTTGAGGAACTCGTAAGGGAAAAAGAAGACCTGCTGGCATTGAGCGCAATAAGACCTGTTGACACGGATAATTCTTACACGGCAAAACCGGAGCCTAAGACGGTAGTGAGACATACCGTGACTGCTTTGCCGGAGGATATAAAGGCAGTTGTAAAGAACTGGAACGGAATAATCGGTCAGGCAGATAATATATATAATGCATATCTGAAAAAGATGAGAATAACCGCTGTGGATGACAGGCTCACCATGGTAGCGGAAGATGACTTTACTTACAGATTTATGAAAAGAGAAGAACATCTTAATTACATCAGACAGATAATAGAAAATACAATCGGCAAAGAGGTACCCGTTGAGGTAACTCTTCTTGACGAGGGTGCGGATTTTAATCAGTCATTTACAGATTTGAAAGAATTTATTAAAATGGATGTAGAAGAAGAATAAAAGAAAGGACATTTTTTAATTATGGCAAGACGTGGAGGTTTTCCGGGAGGAGCAATGCCCGGCAATATGAATAATCTGATGAAGCAGGCACAGAGAATGCAGAAGCAGATGGAAGAACAGCAGAAAGAACTTGAAGAAAAAGAATTTACGGCAGCAGCAGGCGGCGGAGCCGTAGAAGTAACAATATCAGGAAAGAAAGAAGTAACCAAGGTTAAATTACAGCCGGAAGTTGTAGATCCTGATGATATTGAAATGTTAGAAGATTTAATTATGGCTGCCACTAATGAAGCAATAAGACAGGTTGAAGACTATTCACAGGAGTCAATGTCTAAGATTACAGGCGGACTTGGTGGTCTCGGAGGAGGATTTCCATTCTAATGGACTATTACGGAAGCCAGTTAAGCAGATTAATTGAAGAATTATCAGCATTGCCGGGCGTTGGAGCTAAGACAGCACAACGCCTTGCTTTCCATATCATTAATATGCCCGAAGAAAGGGCGGACGGATTAGCAAAGGCTATTGTTGATGCAAAACACAATATCAGATATTGTAAGACCTGTCAGACTCTTACGGACAGGGATGAGTGTAATATATGCGGCAATCCCGAACGCAACCACAAGGTTATTATGGTAGTTGAGAACGTGAGGGACTTGGTAGCCTATGAGAAAACGGGAAAATACAAAGGTGTGTATCATGTTCTCCATGGTGCAATTTCACCTATGCTTGGAATAGGACCGAACGACATAAAGATTAAAGAGCTTTTAGTCAGACTACAGGGAGATGTGGATGAGGTAATCATAGCTACCAATTCCAGTCTTGAAGGAGAAGCAACGGCAATGTATCTTTCCAAACTGATTAAACCTACCGGAATTAAGGTAACAAGAATTGCCAGTGGCGTTCCGGTTGGCGGAGACCTTGAATATATTGATGAAGTAACATTATTAAGAGCCCTTGAAGGGCGTACTGAACTGTAACGGGGTTTGGGTACTGATGCGTAAGGAACATATTTTAGTTAATGAAATAATAACAGATCATAGAGAGCGTATGCTCAACCTGAAAAAATATTATCCATTTTTTGAACTGGCAAAGACCTCTTTTTCATGGTTTATGGAAGGACGGTATGAGGACAGGCTGGATATGGGTTATATTATTATGGCTGTGCTACGCTTTTTTATTGAAGAAAATAATTTTAAAGAACGTGAAGTTACATACCCTGAATATGCAACTTTTATGAAATCCTGTATTTTAAGGGATTTTGGAATAGTGGCAGGGGACAGGGAATATAAGGAACTTACGGACTTTGTTTTTGATAAATTGAAGAATGACGGCAGACCTTTTTCATTTGTTTACTATGACCCGGTGGACAGAATTAAAAAGACTTCGAGGGTCAGACTGCTTGAAAGCAGAATAGAAGACGGAGTTGTATGGTATTCCATAAGTCCGGAGGGAATAGAATTTTATCTTGATACCAAGGAAATAAGGGACGAAAGCCGTATAAGCGTGGAGCAGCTTCTCCTGGAAAAGATGATTAAGTCTAAAGATTTTAAGGGTGGAACTGAAGTCGTAAGAAGAATTAATGAAGAAGTAAAGCGGTTGAGAATAAAGAAAAATCAGGTTATGGAACTTCTCACAACTGATATTTTTGCGGGACTTGACAGCTATAAGGAGTTTTTTAATACGGGAATAAAGTGGTTTGATGAAGAACAGAAGCTCTTTGTTAAAAATAAGGAGCTTATTGAAACTGCACTAAAGAGAACAGAAAACGATATTAACCCGGTACAGGGTGAAAGTTTCAGAACAGGAAGGGAAATCCACAGGCTGGATACGGAACTTAAGGTTGCCATGAACAATCACAGCGAGCTTTTAAAAGCCTGTACGGAGCTTGGCATTAAAGCAGATGAAATAATCAAAAAAGGCAAACTTACAAGGTTAAGGACACGTTTTGACTTCAAAGGAATTATGAACCGGATTATAAAAGAAGACAGAACGGATATATTAGAGTACATTGCGGCACCTTTTTTTATGCTTAATATCAAAAAGACTTTTGATGTGGGTAAAGTGGAGGATTTGTTAAGTTATAGACCTGAAAATGAAGAAAAACCGGAGAAAAAGGTTGAATTGACTGAAAAAGATATCGTTTTTGAAGACGAACTTGACGAGAGAAGATTTAACAGAAATACCAGGACTTTATTTTTGATTCTTTTAAGATTGTTAAAAGAAAAAAAGACAGTTATGTTTACCGAATACAATGAGCAGGTCAGAAATATTTTGTCCGACAAAGCGCTTGAAAACGGGGATTACTATACGTTTCTCATTCATCTTTGCGAGAAAAAAGAATATGTGCTGGAACAGGGCGAAGCATCGGAGGACACATTTCTTGATGCGATGATTAAAGAATATATGAATGAACCGGAATTTTCGGAATTTATAGGAATGCATTTTTATCTGGAACTTGCAGGCGGAGAGGAAGAAGAGATAGAGACTTCCCATATTGCAAATGTTACCAATTTCAGAATTATATTAGTATAAGTGAGGCAATTCATGGAAAACAGAAACTTAAACAAGGCACTTGATATAGTGTCAAAATTAATCACAGGTGAGGAAGTGGGAAGAAAATCAAATACCATGCTTTACGAAGAATACTGCAACAATTCTGAGGTGTACGATATCATTACCGAAACCTGCAAGGCACTTAATCTTAATCTCTATGAGTATAATGATACACTTTTCATAAGTGCAGGCATGAAAAACCGTGTGTTCGGATATTCCAACGAGGAACTGAAAAGGCTTATGGGATTAAGGGTTAATAAAGAGCTTTTTATGGTTTATTTTATTATATATAATATTATCACTGAGTTTTACAAGGATTCTTCAAGTGCAACATATCTTGAATACATAAGGATAGAAGATGTTATTAAATCGGTGGATGCTTCACTTCACGGAATTATTAACCACGACATCGGCGTTACACAGGATGAGGAGGAAAAAGATTCTTTCAAAGCCCTTGCCCTTTTATGGGATGAGCTTCCGATTGTGAGCATTGAAGACAAAGGCAGCGTGAGGGCAGCCAGAAATTCAAGGACAGGGTACGTGAAACTGACATTTAATTTTTTGACGGCACAGGCACTTTTTGTTGAAACCAATGAGAAATACTATCCAACAGACAGGTTTAAAGCAATGGCAGAAAAATATTTTGAAGAAAATAAAGGACGTTTATATGAAATTTTAAACAGGGAGGACGAAAATGCCACAGATTAACAGAATCAGAGTAAACAATGTAAAATATAATTTCGGCACACAGTATTATGATGATTTTTTTATGAGATTTTCATGCAGGAATACTATTTATGACCTTGCAAACGGCGGCGGTAAAAGTGTGTTAATGCTTCTGCTTTTACAGAATATGATTCCTAACTGTACCCTTGACGATAAACAGCCGATAGAGAAGCTTTTCAGACCGGGCTGTGATAACACTACGATACATTCGCTCATAGAATGGAAACTGGATGCAGGTTGTGTTAAAAATGGAATGAAATATATGACTACGGGATTCTGTGCAAGAAAGGCAAAGGAGAATTCGGACAATGCCGAAAGGAAGAACGAAACTGCCAATATCGAATATTTTAACTACTGTATTTTTTATAAAGAATTCGGAGATAACGACATAAAAAATCTCCCACTCAGTAAAGGTAATGAACGCATTACCTACAACGGTCTTAAATCATACTTAAGGGATTTGGAGAAAAAAGATTATGGCATCGAAGTAAGGATTTTTGAAAGAAAGGGAGATTACCAGAATTTTATAAGTGAGTACGGACTTCATGAGAGCCAGTGGGAAATCATCCGTGGAATTAACAAGACCGAAGGTCATGTGCGTACATATTTTGAGACCAATTATAAGACGACCAGGAAAGTCATAGAGGACCTTTTGATAGAGGGAATTATAGAAAAGTCATATAATAACAGAATTCGTAAGGGCAATGAAGACGATTCCCAGATGGCAAAGACACTTTTTGATATGAAGGAAAAACTGACGGAGCTGTCAAAACGAAAAACAGACATAGATAAATATGACGAGCAGATAAGACTTATTAATATATTTACCGATAAGATGGGTGAATATAAAAGAATATTTGAAGAAAAGAAAAAGACAGAGAATGAACTTATGCGATGCCTTTGCGTATGCAGGAAGAGACTTGCGGGAGAAAGGGCAAAGACAGAAGAACTTGGTAACAGAAAAAAAGAACTTGCAGCACATATTAACGAAATCAAAAGACGTACAGCAATTGCGGAAATCGAGACTGAGACGGTTGAGCTTGAACAGTTAGAGAAGCTGATTGCCGAAACGGCAGCAGAGAAAGAGACGCTTTTATCTTCTTATGACAGGCTTAAAGAGAATCTTAGATATGTAAAAGCGGCTTCGGATTATTTTGATTACGTTGAAAACAAGGCAAGATACGATGAACTTAAAGAGCTGATATCCAACAGCACATGGAACCGGGAAGATGTTTTAAAAGAGTTATCAGAACTTGCAGCATTTAAGAAGACAATTGTTGACAGAAAAACAACGGAATTGGAAGCACGGATTGACGAAATCAAAACTTTAACAGAGAAGGTATGTGCAGAGCGGGATGAGGCAGCCGATAAAAAGCTTAATGTTTATGGTGAAATCAACAAAAATCAGGGGCAGTTAAAACAGCTTAAAAATGAAATTGAAGAACTGAATAAAAACACTGATGAGCTTATGCTAAGATGTAATCTTACATCCAATGCCGGCATTGAAGATATAATTTCCAAAGCGGAAGATATGCTTAAATCATCTGACAAGGCTTTATCCGGTTACACCTCCCATATTTCGGAGGAAGAAAATAATATTTCTGATTTAAACAGGGAATATCTTAAGACAGAAACAGAAATATCCTTTATAAAAAATGAAGAAGAAAGGGCTGCAATACTGTATGAAAAAGAACAGCAGCTTCTAAAAGATTTAAACCAGATTAAAAATGTATACGGTGAGAATGATATTGAGCAGCTTATTGAAAAAATAGAAAAGGTGTTAGCCGAGATTACCGAAAATATCGTTGAAGTAAAAGGCAGAATTAAGTATCTTGGCAATTACGAAAAAGCAATAAGTGAGAATAAACTTCCGGAATATGACAGATGTTATGAAGAAGTCCTTTCATATCTGAAAAGTAGATACGATGACGTGAAAAGCGGCGCCGAGTATATTGCACTAATGGATGAAAATGAACGCAGTGATTATATTGCGGAAAATCCGATGCTGCCTTATATGATTTTTGCCGGGGACAGTTATGAAGAAATAAAGCATGACGAAATGCTTTATTCCCTTAACACAGGCTCTTATATTATTCCTATTATAAAAAAAGATAATATTTTAAGAGTCTGTAAAGAAGACATGGTAGGTGCGTGTCATGATTTATCATTTATATTTAACGGGACAGGTGTTAATTCCGAGCTTATAAAAATAAGTGAAGATATTGACAAAGAAAAGGACATGCTTGCAAGATTAAATGATAAATATAATGTTATAAGCAAAGATTTGTATTTTTGCCAATATGCAGAAAATAAACTTAATGACAGCACCTCTTACGGAGTGCCGGAGGACTTAAAAGAAGAAAAAGAGAGACTTATATCATATCTTGGCAGGATTAGTGACGATATGGAAATGTCAAAAAAGCGTCTTGAAAGTTACCGGACTTCTTTGGAAAGAGAGCAGGCACATAATGGTGAAACAGCAGACAATCTTTTGCTGTATAAAAAAATAAAAGAAAATACCGACAGACTGGCTTCTTTATATGATGAAGCAAGAACTTATGAAAAACTTACAGGCGGGCTTACAAAGGAACACGCAGAATTGTCAAGAAAAGTCAGGTCATTTGATGCCCTGCTTACGGAAAAAGAAAATATAAGAAAAAGTTTTGAAGAGGAAGCCGCTTCAATCAACAAGGAATATAAGGAAAAGTTCGAGTCTTATTTCAACGGAGAAGCAAAAGAACCGGATATTGAAGAAGATGAAATCAATACCAGGGCAGGGGCTTTGAGAAAAATCATATCTGATGAAATAGGAGAACTTGCTGATAAAGAAAAACAGCTTGCACATTATGATGCCCTTATTAAGAAAAATATTGATAATCTTAAATATTATGGTTTTACCTTAGATGAGGCAAAAAAAGCAAAAGACGAAGGTCTTTTTTCAAAGGCATCTGTTGATGAAAGGTTAGTAATCAAGAATCAGCTTGATAAAATTAAATCTGAAATTGACAAAACCGACGGAATAATTAATTCCGAACAGGCACAGAAGAACCGTATTGAAGGAAGTATATGGCACGGAAAGAAACTATATGAAGAACAATACGGTGAATTTATCAGGGAAAAATTTAATGACCCTCAGGCGTATATTGTTACCGGACGTCAGGAAATATCTTCTATTATATTGGGAATACAGAATATTGAGAAAGAATTGAAAAATATTGATGAGAATAACAGGGATCTTATTGTAATGGAGAGAGATATCGGGAGAATATTCCGGACCATGGGAATTTATATACCGGAGGACGGACTGACGGATGAAAATATTACTGTGGATGACGATATCACTGAGAATTATGAAGAAATTGAAAAGAATTATGACAGGTTAAAACGTGATGAACAGCGTAAGAAAACTGCTTTTCTTAATGATAAACAAAAGTTATCCGATGATTTGTACGGACTGGAGGCTTATGACCTTGCGGCGGAAATCAAACTGAGTCTTAATGCACCGGAAACCGCAGAAGATGTGGAAGATATGGTAAATGGTCTTAGGGAAACTTCGGACTATATTGCACTTGAAAGGGACAATGTGGAGCAGGGCATAAGAGACTTACAGCAGATTGCTGATAATTTTGAAGAACGTTGTATCCAGATTTGCAGCAATATCCGTACAGAGTTAGAACGACTGCCAAAGCTCTCAAAGATAAATCTTGACGGAGAATCCGTTCCTGTAATTACGTTACAGATTCCTTATATAAAAGAGGAGTTTTATAAGGAAAAAATGACAACATACATAAACGATACAATAGCAAGGGCTGATATTTTTGACACACAGGACGATAAATTAAAATATATCAAAAACCAGTTATCGTGGAAAAAATTGTTTTCAGTAATTGTAAGCGATATGAATAGTATAAGATTATGCCTGTATAAAAGGGAACATATCAAGGACAGGAGCAGATACTTAAAATACGAGGAAGCTGTGGGAAGTACAGGCCAGTCACAAGGAATTTATATCCAGTTTTTAATTTCGGTTATTCACTATATATCCAGCATAAATTCGTCCTATGATATGGGAATTTCAGGAAATACAATTTTTATTGATAATCCGTTTGGTGCGGCAAAAGATATATACATCTGGGAACCGATTTTTAAACTGCTCAAAACCAATCATGTGCAGCTTATCGTTCCGGCAAGAGGAGCGACACCTGCAATTACGAGGATGTTTGATGTGAATTATATACTGGGCCAGAAAATGGCCGGTGACAGACAGCAGACAGTTGTGGTGGATTACAGAAGTCAGGTAAATACAGAGGATTCTGATTACAATGTAACGGAATTCACACAAACCACTTTAAAACTTGATTGAAATTGACATAGCCATGTGATAGAATTATTTAGGATTTATGCGTAGTATTAGAGGTGAACGCTTTGGATAAAGTAGAATATGGAATTAAATTAGAACAGATAGAGAAACTTAAATCAGAAAAGCAGTATAATGAAGCGGCGGATATAGCGGATACCATTGAATGGCGGAAGGTTAAGAAGTGGTCAGAGCTTATGACGGCGGAAGAAGTATACGAAAAGGCAGAACGAATTAAGGAAGCGAGAAATATATGCATTTATGCCTATAACCGTAACCTTGGAGGCAGAAGCCTTGTTTTTAAAATGACAGAACTTTCCATAAGACTTGAAGATTATGAAGAAGCAGAGGATCTGTATAATGAATTTGTGGAAATGGCTCCCACAGATATGAACAGATATGTCCTTTTATATGAACTTGACAAGGCTAAGAATGTTCCTCCTGAGGAATTGATAAAAGTTCTTGAAGAATACAGAGATAATGAACAGGATGAGAATTTCGGATACGAACTGGCAAGCCTTTATGCTGAGGTTGGAAGAATAGAAGAGTGTATTAAAGAATGTGATGACCTTATACTCTGGTTCGGAGATGGAGAGTATGTTTATAAGGCATTGAAGCTCAAAAAGAAATATGCCTCTCTTACCCCTGCACAGCAGGAGAAACTCAACATAATGGACAAGTTTGACAAAGCCGGTCTTGTATATGAAGCAGGCTTTTCAGGAAACTATGATGAATACGAAATGAAATCAGCCAGAGAGAGCATGAAGGAAATAAGCCATGACGAGACAAATGATGATGAGATAAGTGTCCCACTCGCCAGACCGGATATTTATGATACACAGACACTACAGAATGATCTTGCCAACAGCCTTAAGGAAATTTTTCAAAATGATGATAAAAATGACGACGGGAATGATGTACTCAGTCCGGTAAAGGAACAGAAAACGGAAGAGACTGTATCGGAAGAAGCTGAACCTGAAGAAGCTGAACCGGAAGAGACTGTACCGGAAGAATCCGCAGATGAAGAAACTGCCGATAAAGTGTCTCAGCCTGCGCAAGAAGATGAAGAAGAGAAAACAGAAGATACACCTGAATATGATACAATAATAGATGATGATATGGCGGCAACAGCAGAACCGGTTAATGTTGAAGTAATTGAACTTCAGATGTCAGGGGATGATGAACTTGTTGACGAGCCTACAAGAGAAATCATAATCAATACCCACCATTGGAATAAAATTAAATCAGAGATGCGGGAAGATGACCCTATGATTCCTGAGCATGATGCACAGCCTGAATATAAGGAAGAATATATCCCTGAAGCAGCAGAAGAACAGATTCCTGAAGCAGCAGAAGAACAGGAGATGGTTGAAACTGTTGAAAAACAGGAGACAATACCTGAAGAGACAGATATCAGAGAGACTGTACCGGAGGATTTTAAACCGGAAGCCAGGGAGGACAGAATACCTGTACAGATGGAACTGAATCTTGAAGAACCTCCTATTGAGGGACAGGTTGATTTGTTATACTATCTTGAACACATGAATGATCCGGTTGAAGAGCCGGAGGCAACAATAGATGATTTATTAAAAACAACGATAGAAAACAGACATACAGACAATACCATAGAGCTTGATGAAGCCATTAACAGTATTACAAGAGCTGCAATTTCCGAAGCAGAACAGGAAATTAACGGATATGCCGATGAGTCTTATGATGTTACGGAGGAAGAAGAGTACAGTTCGGAGGATTCAATGGACGAGCTTGACGATAATACAAGAAAGTACATTAAGAAGTATCTTTTTATGAACGGAATGGAAGATTCCATTCTCCATTTTATTAACGGAAAGAGACATGAGATTCCGGATGGTACTTCAAGACATGGAAATATAATCATAATCGGGAAAAAAGACACTGATAAAACAGGATTTGCGATTAATCTTTTTAAATCATTGCATGCCAATGACGAACAGAGGGAACTGAAGATTGCAAAAACAAGAGCAGAAGTTCTGAATGCAAAAGGTGTTGCCGCATCGGCTGATAAGATAAAAGGCACAACACTTATTGTTGAAAATGCAGAGAAACTCAACAGGGATGTGGTTGAAGAACTTAATCAGTTTATGGAAACCGATACAGCTTCAATGCTTGTTATTTTTACAGGAGAGGAATTTGCATTAAAAAGACTGTTTTATAATTGCGAAAGCCTCAGGGATAAATTTGATTACAAGCTGGAACTTAAGCACTATTCCGTTAATGAACTTGTTGACGTTGCAACGGAATATGCCAGAGTTAAAGGATATGCTATTGACGAAAGAGCGCTTTCAGGGTTATATATATCAATTGATGAACTTAATGGCGATGATGAAGGTACAGAAATTGAAAAAGTCAAGAAGATAGTCGATTCCGCCATAATAAAGTGCGGCAAATCATCCAGAAACTTCTTTGGAAAGAAGAGGAATGGATTAATATCTTTAAAGGAAAAACATTTTTTGAAATAAATGGTCATCAGGCCTTAACGGAAAGGAATTTTTATTATGAGTACAAATCTTGAACAGATGTCAGTAAATGCCATCAGAGTATTAGCAGCGGATGCTGTGCAGAAAGCTAATTCGGGTCATCCCGGACTCCCATTAGGATGTGCTGCAATCGGATATGAACTTTGGGGCAATCATATGAATCACAATCCTGCCAATCCTCAATGGGCTGACAGAGACAGATTCATCCTCTCAGGAGGTCATGGTTCCACATTGTTATATTCGCTTCTCCATCTCTTTGGATACGGTCTTACCAAAGAAGATCTGATGAATTTCAGACAGCTTGATTCATTAACACCGGGACATCCGGAGTATGGACATACGGTAGGAGTTGAGGCAACAACAGGACCTCTCGGAGCCGGAATGGGAATGGCAGTGGGAATGGCAGCTGCGGAGGCACATCTTGCGGCAATTTTTAATAAAGAAGGCTATCCTGTAGTTAACCATTACACATATGTACTTGGTGGTGACGGATGTATGATGGAAGGAATCTCTTCTGAGGCAATGTCACTTGCAGGAACATTAAAGCTTAATAAACTTATTGTTATATATGATTCTAACAGTATTTCCATTGAAGGAAGTACCAATATTGCATTTACTGAAAATGTTCAGAAAAGATTTGAGTCATTCGGATTCCAGACAATTACTGTCGAAGACGGAAACAACATAGAAGAAATCGGAGCAGCGATAGAAGCAGCAAAGGCTGATACAACAAGACCTTCACTTATTACAGTTAAAACAAAAATTGGTTTTGGATGTCCTGCAAAGGAAGGAAAAGCAAGTGCCCACGGAGAACCTCTTGGGGTTGATAATGTGGCAGAACTCAGAAAAGCCCTTAACTGGCCATCGGATGAAAGTTTCTATGTACCTGATGAAGTATATGAAAATTACAAAGAACTTGCTAAGAAGGGTGCAAAAAAAGAAGCAGAGTGGAATGCTCTTTTTGAAGAATACTGTACTAAATATCCTGAAATGAAAAAATTATGGGATACTTATTTTGATAAAAACCTTGCTGAAAAGGTTCTTGATACGGAAGAATTCTGGGCGTTTGACAATAAGCCTGAGGCAACAAGAAGCGTGTCAGGTAAAATACTTAATAAAGCCAAAAAAGTTATGCCTAACCTTATGGGCGGAGCTGCAGACCTTGCACCATCTACCAAGACATATATGGAAGGTGCAGGTGATTTTTCTGCTGAGAATTATGCGGGAAGCAATATGCACTTTGGCGTAAGGGAAATAGCTATGGCAGCTATCGGTAATGGTATGATGCTCCACGGAGGATTAAGAAGTTTTGTATCTACATTCTTTGTATTCAGTGATTATGTTAAGCCAATGGCAAGACTTTCGGCACTTATGAAACTTCCTTTGACATACGTTCTTACACATGACAGTATCGGTGTTGGAGAGGATGGTCCTACACATGAACCTATCGAACAGCTTGCAATGTTCCGTTCAATGCCGGGGTTTGCGGTATATCGTCCATGTGATGCTACTGAAACAGCGGCAGCCTGGTATTATGCCCTTACAAATCAGGACACACCTACAGCACTTGTTCTTTCAAGACAGAATCTTCCACAGATAAACGGTTCTTCTAAGGAAGCATTAAAAGGCGGTTATGTGATTGCTGATTCAACTAAGGAAATTCCTGATGCAATTATCATAGCATCAGGTTCAGAAGTATCTCTTGCAGTTGAAGCAAAAGAAATCCTTGAAAAAGAAGGAACAGATGTAAGAGTTGTAAGTATGCCATGTATGGATATATTTGAACAGCAGAGTGAGGAATATAAAGAAGCTGTTCTTCCTAAGAGCTGCAGAAAGAGAGTTGCAGTTGAAGCACTTTCAGATTTCGGCTGGGGCAGATATGTGGGACTTGACGGAGCTTATGTTACAATGCACAGCTTCGGAGCGAGTGCACCTGCAGATAAACTTTTCAAGAAATTTGGAATTACAACAGAAAATGTTGTTAAGGCAGTCAGATCACTGTAATTTTTAAGGCTGAATCGGAACAGGCTGTAAAAGAGTCCTCCGTGTGGATGGAATTCTTTTACAGCCTTTTTTATAGAATGATTGTGAATGGACCGTCATTAAGAAGTTCTACTTTCATATCGGCACCGAATTCACCGTGTTCTACTACGGGAACCTGTTCCCTGCAGACGGATATAAATTTTTCGTACATACGTTTTGCTTCAACCGGCTCTTTGGCTCCGATGAAAGAAGGACGGTTGCCATGGCTACAATCAGCACATAATGTAAATTGTGACACAATTAGGAGCTCACCGTTAACATCGGAGAGAGCCCTGTTGGTCTTGCCGTTCTCATCTTCAAATATGCGCATCCTGACGATTTTATCAGCATATTTCTTCAACATATCATCCGAATCACCGGATTCTATACCTAAAAAAATAAGAAGCCCCTTTTTGATTTTACCTGTTATATTGCCGTCAACTTTGACTGATGCATTTAATACTCTTTGAATTACTACTTTCATTTTGCTACCTCCGGATAATTTTATTTTAAATTAAGTGGTGGAGTATTGTCAAATTAATGTGGTAATGGTATAATTTACTACATAGTTTGTAATTATCTATTTAGGAGGAATCAGAATGGGATTTTGTACTTTTTGTGGTAAGCAACTTGCTGACGGAGAGGTATGTACATGTCAGCAGACAGCACCACAGCAGAATGTTTATGGTGCACCACAGAATAACAGTGGAACTCAGGGAACATATACTGCACCTCAGGGAACGTATACTGCACCACAGCAGGGAACATATACAGCACCTCAGGGCGGATATAACACAGCACAGGGCAATGGTATGCCACAGGGTGAGACATACACAGCACCTCAGAAACAGCCTAAGGTTAAGGGCGACAATCTTTTTACACCCGTAATTAACAGCATTAAAGAAACAGCTAAGAACCCACTTGATGCGGCTGATACATATTATAAGACAGCTACACTTAAGACTGCAATTACCTCAATGGCGACAGTTGTGGTTCTTTATGTATTGGTAAGCATATTCAACCTTCTTGGGCATGTATGGCACATTCTTGCTATAGCAAAGAGAAGTTATGGCGCGTTTGCTTATCATTATATGGATAAGGGCGATATTTTAAGATACGCAGGTATATCAGGAGGAACATGGGTTCAGGCAATTTTCTTCCCTATAGTGTACGCTATTCTTATGGCAGCAATTGTAATAGGTATGGCATATCTTGTTAATGCTCTTGTAATTAAGAAAGATAAGGTGAACCTTGTTAATGTTGCAAGATTTGGCGGAGCTGTTTCACCGGCTATCGGAACTGCTCTTCTTGTAAGATTTATTAATGGTTTTGTACATGTTAGTGGAATTAACGGAACTATTCTTTCTGGTTTGTATTTTGCAGCACTTGTTGTTGCACTGTTACAGTCACTTGAAATTATCCGTGGCATGGTTTCAGAGAAAAATAAATATGTATTGGCAACAATTATTCTTGTTGCAGGTCTTGTAATCGGAGATTACCTTGTAGGAACACTCTTCCTTGGTCATTTCTATCCATATTTTTCATCAATACCAATGCTCCTTTAATTTAAAATTCAAGCAGGGAATGTGTCTGTCGGGCATATTCCCTTTTTTAATTAATATAATGGATATAAGAAGGTACTTTTTATGAGAGATAAAGAAAAAATGATTTCCGGCCTTATATATGACCCGGCAGACAAAGAACTGGCAGAAATGAGACAGGCTGCACATATACTCAGTAAAAAATATAATGATTTATATGAAAATGATGATGACAGGAACAAAATTCTTGATGAACTTGTTCCAAACAGAGGAACAAATGTGTATCTTCAAGGACCAATTCAGTTTGACTATGGATGTTTTACCGAAATAGGAGATAACAGTTATGCGAATTTTAATCTGACATGTCTTGATTGTGCACCTGTTAAAATAGGAAAAAATGTTTTTATGGGACCGAATGTGTCACTTCTGACACCGGTTCATCCCCTTATGTATCAGGATAGAAACGTGTATACAAGGGAAGATGGGACAATTACAGATAAAGAGTATGCAAGACCTATTGTAATAGGTGATAACTGTTGGATTGCGGGAAATGTAACCGTGTGCGGAGGAGTAACAATCGGAGAAGGTACTGTAATAGGGGCAGGAAGTGTGGTTACCCATGATATCCCGCAAGGAGTTATTGCTGCGGGAGTTCCCTGCAGGGTTATTAGGAAATTAACTGAAGCAGACAGACTTGAGAATCATCCGGAACTGCTCTGATGGGCATAGTATGAGAGTTGACAAGTTTAGAAAAAATGATACTATGATAAAACAGAAACTAAGTTAAACAGGAGTAACATATGAGCGAAGTTTATGTAGTAGGACATCGTAACCCGGATACGGATTCGGTATGTTCAGCAATAGCATATGCTAATCTTAAAAATAAAATTACAGGAACAGAGGACTATCATCCATACAGGGCCGGACAGCTTAATGAGGAGACCCAGTTTGTTCTGAAAAAATGTGATGTTGCCGTACCACCCCTTTTACAGGATGTGCGTGTACAGGTGAGTGACCTTAAAATACGAAAAACGGAAAGCGTTAAATCAACCATTTCCATGAAAAATGCGTGGAATCTGATGAAAGAATTAGGCGTTATTACGCTTCCGGTTGTCAAAAATAAGAAGCTTGAGGGACTAATCACAATAACGGATATTGCAACATCTTATATGGAAGTTGTTGATAACCATATGCTTGAGGAGGCGGAGACAACCTACAAGCAGATAGCGGAGACACTTGAAGGAAGGATTGTGTGCACTAACCATAATCGTCCATGCGTAAGCGGTAAGGTTATAACGGCTGTGGCAACTCCTGACATAATAGAAGAAAGCATTGAGACCGGTGATATAGTTATATTAGGAAACAGATATGAGGCACAGCTTTGTGCTATAGAGATGGGAGCAGGATGTCTTGTTATATGTGAAAAAGCACCGGTATCAATAACAATATCAAGGCTTGCAACGGAATGCGGATGTACAATTATCAGTTCACCACATGATGCCCTGACAGTATCAAGACTTATTTTTCAGAGTGTACCAATCGGTCATGTAATGAAAAAGGACAGTCTTGTAACATTCAGACTGGATGATTTTGTTGATGACATCAGAAAAGTTATGGCTGAAAAAAGGCACCGTGATTTCCCGATACTTGACAAACATGGTAATTATGTGGGAATGATATCAAGACGTAATCTTTTGGATGTTGATAAGAAAAAGATTATTATGGTTGACCATAATGAAGCTAATCAGGCGGTAAACGGCATAGAAAGTGCAGATATTTTAGAGATAATAGATCATCACAGGCTTGGCGCCGTGGAGACAATTTCTCCTGTATTTTTTTATAATAAGCCGGTTGGATGTACCGCAACCATAATATATAAAATGTATGTGGATGCAGGTGTTAAGATAGAACCTAAGATTGCACTTTTGATGTGTTCTGCGATTATATCGGATACATTGATATTCAGAAGTCCAACCTGTACAGAAATGGACAGGGAAGCAGGTAAGGCACTGGCTGAAATTGCAGGAATTAATATAAAAGAACATGCACATGAGATGTTCTTTGCCGGAAGCAATATCAGCGAAAAGACAGCAAAAGAACTTTTTACCGGAGACTTCAAACGATTTTCTATCGGAGATACGACCTTTGGTATCGGTCAGGTGTCATGTATGGATGGTGAAGAACTGGATCAGGTAAAGAAGAAAGTAATGACATATATGAAGGAACAGTACAAATCCCTTGGCGTCAATATGCTTTATTTTATGCTTACGGATATTATCAAACCGGGAACAGAACTTTTATGTGTAGGTGATGGTGCAATGGAACTTGTTGAGCGTGCTTTCGGTGTGCAGGGATCGGATGATGTTGTTTATCTTCCGGGAGTTGTATCAAGAAAGAAACAGGTGGTTCCTGAAATTATGATGGAAATAACACAGTAAGGAGACAGAAATTATGAGTAAACAAAGTTGGAAACCGGGCAATATGCTTTATCCATTGCCTGTTGTAATGGTAAGTTGTAACAGAAAGGGTGAGAAACCGAATATTGTAACTGTAGCATGGACAGGAACAATATGTTCGGATCCTGCAATGGTGTCAATTTCCGTAAGACCGGAAAGATATTCACATGATATTATAGAAGAAACAGGTGAATTTGTTATTAATCTTGTAACAAAAGATCTTACTTATGCCACAGATTACTGCGGAGTCAGATCAGGAAGAGATGTGGATAAATTTAAAGAAATGAATCTCACTCCACTCCCTTCAAAGATGATTGATGCGGTAGGAATTGAGGAAAGCCCGGTAAATATTGAATGTAAAGTTGTGGAAGTTAAAAAACTTGGTTCACACGATATGTTTATTGCAGAAGTTGTCAATGTCACGGTTGATGACAGATATATGGACGAAAACAACAAATTTAATCTTAATGATTCCGACCTTGTTGCTTATTCCCATGGAGAATATTTTACATTAGGTGAAAAAATAGGAACATTTGGATATTCAGTAAGAAAGAAATAATGATATGAAAAATAACATAGTATTAATTGGAATGCCGGGTGTTGGCAAGAGCAGTGCGGGGGTTGTTCTCGCAAAGGCAATGGGGTATCATTTTGTTGATTCGGATATCGTTATCCAGCACAAGGAAGGCAGATTGTTAAGTGACATTATAGAAGAGTGTGGTAACGATGGCTTTCTTAAAATAGAAGACAGAATTAATTCCGAACTAGAAGCAGATAAGACGGTTATTGCCACGGGCGGAAGTGTAATCTATGGTAAAAACGCAATGGAACACCTTAAAGAAATCGGAATTGTGGTATATCTTAAAGCAGAATTTGCCACAATTAATGAAAGGTTGTCCAATCTCAAAGGACGTGGCGTTGCAATTAAAGAAGGACAGACACTTAAAGACTTATATGATGAAAGATGCGTATTATACGAAAAATATGCAGATATAACAATCCCGCTTGATGGTATGTCCATTGAAGAAACAGTTGGTACTTTGGTACCGTTAATTGTGAAATTTCAAAGAAATGAGTAAGAAAAAACTATAAAGGGGTTTACAAGACAGCAAAGTTCTGTTAAAATTCAATTTGTTACAAAAATGTTACAATCAAGGAGCGGCAATGAAAGCATTAAAGAGTTATTTGAAATCTAATATGTCCTATGTTAAAACAGCAGTAATTGCAGTATTATTTACATTAGTTGCAATTCCTTTTGTGAACAGGGTGTCCGGTGATGGAAATAAGTACACTGTAGATTCAAGATATATGGTAGTGCTTAACGGTAATGAACTTGGATATGTAAGTGACTCACAGGTAGCAGAAAATGCCTTGCTTGATGCAAGGAATCTTCTTGATTCAGAGAGAGAAGGACTTGTGCTTGTGGAAGCTGATATGCAGCTTAACGAGCAGACAAGCGGAGGTGCTGTTTATTCCAAGGAACAGATGACGGAAAAGATTTATAATTCTCTTTCAACAGAAGCGAGCGTTCCGTCCGAACAGGTAACAGCATATACAGTGAGAATTGATGATTTTACCGTAACTCTTGCATCACTTGATGATGTTGTGGAATTGCTTGAACGTGTTAAGAACAGATATGCGGATACATCTAATTTCTCAATTGTCATTAATGAAGAAGATAACGGAATATACAGTTCGTATAAGATAAATTTTGTTTCAGCGGACAAGCAGCTTAATGAAGCAGCTAAGGTACTTTTGGCTGAAGATGGTTCAGTGAGCGAGTCAGCTGCAGAAAAAGCAGAGAGTACATCATATAAAGACGGCGTACTTTCGATAGGTTTTGTTGAAAATATAGAAGTTATAGCGACAAAGAGTAATTCCGGAGATGTTGTCAGTGTAGATGAGGCATATGAACTTGTTACTAAAGAACACGCAGAGAAGGAGACCTATGTTGTTGCTTCGGGAGACTGCCTTTCATCAATAGCGAGGGATAACGGTCTTTCACTTGATGAATTGATAGCACTGAATGAAGGATTTACGGTAGATACCGCAATATATGAAGGCGATGTCCTCACAATAACAGTGCCTGCATCAGAGGTTTCAGTCAAAGTTGTTGAAGAGAAATCTTACAGTGAGTCATATAATGCACCTGTGCAGTATGTGGACAACGATACATTATACGTTGGAACAGAGAATGTTATCCAGCAGGGTTCAGAAGGAAGCCGTTCGGTTGTAGCACTTGTTACTTATGTGAACGGAGCAGAATCTTCAAGAGAAATTATTAAACAGGAAATCAGTACAGAATCAGTACCTAAGATTATAGAGAGAGGCACATTAACACCTCCTACATATATTAATCCGGTACATTCTACATATGTTACATCTCATTGGGGATACAGACCTGCACCAATTAATGGTATGCACAACGGTGTTGACATAGCAGTACCGGTCGGAACATCTGTAAGAGCATCATCCACAGGTGTTGTAACTATGGCAGGCTGGTATGGCAATTACGGATATTGCGTTGATATACGTCATTCGGACGGCAGCATGACAAGATATGGCCATCTGAATTCAATAGCTGTAACCTATGGACAGACAGTTACACAGGGACAGGTTATTGCATATTCAGGTAATACAGGATACAGCACAGGACCACATCTGCATTTTGAAATCAGAATCAACGGTCAGTCAGTTAATCCGCTTAATTATATATTTTAATTTATAACAGACATTTAACTCCCGGGAAGAATTCCGGGAGTTTTTTTATAGATGGATACTTGCCTATATGATAATAAAATGTTAATATCATCTTATATGTTTAAAAATTGGAGGATTGGGATGAGCGAGTATGTATTCCTGTTCGATTTGGACGCAACAATAACCAAAGTGGAAATCCTGCCGGAAATTTCTGCTGAAATTGGAAAAGATAAAGAAATGAGAGAACTGACAGAAAGAGCTATGAGAGGAGAGATTCCTTTTGAAAGAAGCTTTCGTGAAAGAGTCAGTATTTTGAAGGATATACCGGTATCAAAGGTCAGAAGAATAGTTGAAAATATTCCTCTTAATGAGCAGGTTGCTGCATTTATAAGACAGAATAGCGACAGATGCTATGTAATAACCGGCAATCTTGATATATGGATTGAAGACCTTATGAAAAAATTAGGAGTAGGTCATTCTTTCTATTGTTCAAAGGCAGAGGTTAAGAATGACCGGATTGTTGGAGATATACAGGTAATTGATAAGGCAACGGTTGTAAACAGTTTTGATAAACCGTTTGTTGCGATTGGCGACGGAAATAATGATGCCGATATGATTGCTGCGGCAGAAATCGGTATTGGTTTTGGCGGAGTGAGGGATATTGCTCCCGCTGTATTAAAATCAGCAACACATGCTGCGTATTCGGAGGATAAGTTATGTCAGTTTCTAAAACAATTGTTATAAGCTGTGCCGGAATGGGAACAAGACTTGGTATAGGAACAACCAAGGCACTGATAGACATTGAAGGAAAGCCTTTAATATTAAGACAGCTGGAACTCTTAAAAGATTTTGATGATATAAGAATTGTTGTGGGCTATCAGATGGAAAAAGTTATTGAAGTTGTGAATAATTACCGCAAGGATATTCTTTTTGTGTTTAACCATAACTATAGAAATACGGGAACAGGTGGAAGCTTTTCCCTCGGTATAAAGCATGCAAGGGAAATGGTCGTCTCACTTGACGGAGATCTTCTCGTGCACCCGGATGATTTATTGAGGATTATGCACAGTGATAAGGAATGTGCATGTGGAACTAAAATCGGAACAGATAATCCTATGCTGATGAAGACCATTAAGGAAAATGGCAAAGAGTTATGTACAGGGTTTTCAAGAGAAGAAGGAAGTTATGAATGGACAGGCCTTGCACAGGTATATACTGACAGACTTATACCCGGAGACAGACATGTATGTGACATGCTTGAATCGGTACTTCCTATTGAAATGGAATATATCAGAACAAGAGAAATCGACACAATGAATGATTATGAAAATGCCGTTAAATGGATTAAAAACGGATACAACGATTAATGCGGAGGAGACTGAAGGATGCAGTCAATTATATTAGCAGCAGGGTTGGGAAGCCGTTTAGGTGAGCTGACAAAAGAATGTACCAAATGTATGGTAAAGATTAATGGAATAACCCTTATTGAGAGAATGTTAAGACAGCTTGACAGGTATGGTATGGACAGGATAATAATTGTTACAGGATACAAGGGTGATATTCTTAAGGACTATGTACAGAATCTCAGAATTAATACACCGGTTGTTTTTGTGGATAATTCTGATTACCGGCATACTAATAATATATACTCATTATGGCTTACAAGAGAATTCCTTGAGGAAATGGATTCATTGGTTCTTGAGTCAGATATGATATTTGAAGACAGGGTTATCGAAAAGATGTTAGCCGTTGATAATGGATGCGGTACATTTGTCGCAAGACCGAGACCATGGATGGATGGCTCAATCGTTAAACTCGACAAAGATAATAATATTGTATATTTTGTTGATGATGAAGAAGTTAAGCGAATAGATCCAAGTTATTATCATAAAATAGTTAGTATATACAAATTCAAAAAACGATATGTTTCAGAAAAATATATGACATATCTTAATGAATATGTTAAAAAGAACAAAGATAATAATTTATACGAGTCCCTCCTTAAAGTGATTGATCTTGATGTGGAGAAAAAGATACCTGCCGAAATTCTTGATGAAGAACAGTGGTATGAGATTAATGATATTCAGGATATGGATATTGCAGAGTCAATGTTTGCAGACGGAAATGAAAAGGTACGTAAATATCTTCAGAGATACGGAGGATACTGGAGATACCCTGCGATGAGAGATTTCTGTTATCTTGTTAATCCATATTTTCCTAATGAGAGATTCATGAATGAGATGAAATCCAACTTTGATGTCCTTGTAAGGGAATATCCATCAGGAATGGCAGTAAACAGTCTTTTGGCAGGACATTTTTTTGGCGTGAGAACCGAAAATATATGTGTAGGAAATGGAACAGCGGAACTTATTAAATCACTTATGGAAAATATAAGCGGTAACATAGGAATGGTTTACCCTACTTTTGAAGAATATCCACACAGAAAAAAAGATGTAGAAGTTATACCATATTATGTCGTTGATAAGGATTTTGATTATTCTGTTGACGATATAATGAGCTATTACGAAGGTAAAGATATTTCCGCAATCGTCCTTGTTAATCCAGACAATCCATCGGGACATTTTATAAGCAAAAAAGATATCTTGAGATTGGAAGACTGGTGCCGCAGCAAGGGAAGAAAGCTGATAGTTGATGAGTCATTCATTGATTTTGTAGAAGATGATGAGTGGCATACATTACTTGATATGGAAGTATTGCTTAATCATCCGTCGTTAATTGTTTTAAAAAGCATTTCCAAATCTTTTGGTGTTGCAGGACTAAGACTTGGAGTAATAGCCACAGCCGATACAGACCTCATTGCCTTCATGAAAAAGGATGTGGCAATCTGGAATATTAATTCCTTTGCAGAATATTATCTCCAGATAATAGAAAAGTACCGTGATGATTATTATGAAGCAATGGAAAAATTTAAAGAGGTCAGAAGGAGATATCTTGACAAACTCAGTAAAATAAAAGGTTTTAAGGTATACCCTTCACAGGCAAATTATGTCATGTGTCATATAGAAAACAGTGTGACATCGACTGAGCTTGCAGATATACTTCTTAATAGATATAACGTTCTAATTAAGAATCTTGCATCAAAAGAAGGGCTTAACAAGGGCAATTATGTACGTCTCTCAGTAAAGTCTGACGAAGAGAATGATTATATCGTAAATGCGTTGATGGAAATATTTAATAATTAGTTTACAAAAGAAACATTTATGCTATAATATATAAACGTGTCACAAGATATTTATATTGAGGTGCAAAATGGAACAGTATGTTATCAAAGGCGGTAGCCGTCTTACAGGCGAGGTTCTCGTAAGCGGAGCCAAGAATGCTGCACTTGCAATACTTGCAGCGGCAATAATGGCTGATGAACCGGTTACTATAGAAAATGTCCCTGATGTCAGGGATACAAGAATTGTTCTTGATGCGATTAAAGAAATCGGAGCAATCGTTGAACGAGTTGATAAACACACATATAAGATTAACGGCAGTACAATTTACTCAACAACAGTTGATTATGAATATATCAAGAAGATTAGAGCGTCTTATTATCTGTTAGGCGCGTTATTAGGAAAACTTGGCAACGCAGAAGTTGCTCTTCCGGGAGGCTGCAATATAGGAAGCAGACCTATAGATTTGCATATCAAGGGCTTTAAGGCACTTGGAGCAACGGTAGAGATAGAACATGGCATGATTCATGCACAGTCCGATAATCTTACCGGAAGTCATATTTATATGGATGTTGTTTCGGTAGGAGCGACAATTAATGTTATGCTGGCGGCATGTCTTGCTGACGGCAATACAATAATTGAAAATGCAGCCAAAGAGCCCCATGTTGTAGATGTGGCTAACTGTCTTAACTGTATGGGAGCCAACATAAAGGGTGCCGGTACAGATGTTATAAGAATTAAGGGTGTTGATAAGCTTCATGGAACAAGCTATTCTATAATACCTGACCAGATTGAAGCAGGAACCTTTATGGTTGCGGCAGCGGCAACCGGCGGCGATGTACTAATTAATAATGTTATACCAAAACATCTTGAAGCCATAACAGCCAAGTTAGTTGAAATGGGATGTGAAATAGAAGAATATGATGATGCAATACGTGTCAGAAGCAATACCAAATTAACCCATACCAATATTAAGACATTACCTTATCCGGGATTTCCTACGGATATGCAGCCACAGATGGCAGTAATTCTTTCATGTGCTGAGGGAACAAGTATTGTTACCGAAAGTATATGGGAGAACCGTTTTAAGTATGTTGATGAACTGTCGAGAATGGGTGCAACCGTCAAGGTTGAGGGAAATACGGCGATTATTACAGGATGCGAACGTCTTACGGGAGCTCAGGTGGCCGCACCGGATCTCAGAGCCGGAGCTGCACTTGTTATAGCCGGTATGATGGCAGAAGGTTATACCTATGTTGATGATATTAAGTTTATAGAAAGAGGATACGAAGACTTTGATGAAAAGCTTCGCGGAATCGGGGCTAATATTATCAAAGCAGAATGTGAAAAAGATATTAAGTTATTTGAGTTTTCAGTATCATAATTCATATAGCAGGGAACGAAAGACAAAGCAGTCAAGGAACGAAAGCAACCTTGATTGCTTTTTTTTGCGTATAAAGAAAGCGATTCTGAAGTAACAGATAAAATGGCATACAATAAGAGACAGGAGAATATGCAGATGGAAAAAAATGTGACAGGAAATATTATCGAATTAAAAGGAATTACCAAACGCTATGAAGACAATTTTACAGCCGTTGAAGATTTTAACCTTGAAGTCAGAAAAGGTGAATTTGTTACGTTTTTAGGACCATCAGGATGCGGAAAAACAACTACGCTCAGAATGATTGCGGGATTTGACATTCCTACTGAAGGAAAAATCCTTTTAAATGGAGAGGATATAAGCAAACTTCCGCCTAACAAAAGACCAATTAATACGGTATTCCAAAGATATGCATTATTTCCGCATCTCAATATTTTTGACAATATTGCATTTGGACTTAAACTTCAGAATAAGTATACCAGAAAAGAAATTGCTGAAAAAGTAAGACATGCTCTTGAAGTCGTTGACCTTGAGGGTTTTGAAAAAAGAAATGTTACAACTCTTTCGGGAGGACAGCAGCAAAGAATCGCCATAGCAAGAGCCATAGTAAATGAACCTGAAATACTACTCCTTGATGAACCCCTCGGAGCATTAGACCTTAAGATGCGTAAAGAAATGCAGTTAGAACTGAAAGCTATGCATAAAGAACTGGGTATTACATTTATATACGTTACACATGACCAGGAGGAGGCACTTACCATGTCCGATAAAGTAGTTGTAATGTCTGACGGAATGATACAGCAGGTCGGAACTCCTGAGGAGATTTATAATGAACCAAAGAATGTATTTGTCGCCGATTTTATCGGTGAAAGCAATATTTTCAGCGGAAGAATGACAGGTAATAAGAGGGTTGAATTCTGTGGCGTCGAATTTGAATGTCTTGATGATATGTCGGTAGGCTCAAGAGTGGATGTTGTTGTAAGACCGGAAGACGTTATAATGACAGAAGCGAAAGACGGTGCTGTTGTGGGAGATGTCACATCTGTTATTTTCAAAGGTATGAACTATGAAATTACCGTTGAGGCCGGTGCTAATGAAATTGTTATCCAGAGCACAAGAAATGCTGTGGTGGGTGATACTATAGGCATTAATATAGAACCTGACGGAATACATGTAATTCCTGCCGATATGAACCGGAACAAGTTTGACGGGGAACTTACAAAGGATTATACGGTTCTGTTTGCGGACGGAGAATTTGAATGTGACGTTACGAAATTATATCCGGGTTCAAGGATTGATGAAAACAATACACTTGTTGACAGCAATGGCGAGGAAATTGAGACTGCCGGAGTAAAGGTCAGTGTAAATGTGCCTATTAAGGATATTACTATGAGCGATGATATTGAAGCAGGCGGAACTACGGGACATATTATTTCGCTTATTTATAAAGGCGACCATTATCACTATGTAGTAAGAACCAAAAATGAAGAGGATATCCATCTTCACGATGAATATCTCTGGAATGAGGATGATTATGTAAGTGTAATTATACCTAAAGAAAGTATAGAATTAAAACTGAAGCAGGAGGACTGATATGCAAATTCGATTTTCAAGGAAAAAATTGTGTATTCCTTATGTGGCTTTTTTGATATTTTTCGTTATAGCTCCGCTTCTGGTTGTGTTTTATTATGCTTTTACAAACGGACAGGGAGAATTTACATTAAGTAACCTCGCGGGATTTTTTACCGACAGTAATACAATAGGAACGTTGTGTTACAGTCTGGTTATTGCGTTGACAACAACGGTTGCATGCCTTGTGATTGCGTACCCTGTTGCGTATATACTGGCAAGAAGCAATATGAAAAGAAAATCAGTAATGTTGTTGATTTTTATAACCCCTATGTGGATTAATTTTACATTAAGAATTGCGGCACTTAAAGAAATTCTCACATTTATTGAAGGGAATCTTGCATTTCATCCGTTTATGAATACAATAATCGGAATGACTTATGATTTCCTTCCGTTTATGATCCTTCCTTTATACAATACCATAAGTAAGCTGGATAAAAATCTTCTGGAGGCGGCAGGAGACCTTGGTGCCAACGCCTGCCAGACTTTTATAAAGGTGACGCTTCCTTTATCGGTTCCCGGAATAATAAGCGGTGTTACGATGGTATTTTTACCTGCAATGACCAATTATGTAGTGCTGGATATGCTTTATAACAGTACATATATTATGGGAAGCCTGATAGGAAGCTATTTCCACGCATATAACTGGAACAGCGGTTCAATGATTTCCATTGTATTATTAGTGATAATTCTTATTATCACAATAGCCACTAATGGTTTCAGTGAAGAAGAAAATAAGGAGGCTGTATTATGATAAAGAAAATACTTAAAGCCTCATGGCTTATTATTGCTGTTGTTTTTATGTATCTTCCGATTATTGTGTTAGCAGTATACAGTTTTACGGATACCGCGATTATCGGAGCATCGGGCAAATTTTCACTTAATAATTATAAAGTATTGTTTACGACTCCTGAATTGCCGAAAATGATTAAGGACACATTGATTTTAGCGGCAGGTTCTGCAGCAATTGCCATGTTACTGGGAACATTTGGTGCAATAGGTGCTTTTTATTCAAAGAAAACACCTAGAACGGTTGTAACGACATTTAACCAGATTCCTGTGGTTAATGCGGACGTTGTTACAGGTTTCTCCATTTGTGTATTTCTGATTGTTGTGCTTGGAATCAGCAAGGAAAGTTATGTTCCACTGGTGGCAGGACATGTTGTGTTATCCACGCCTTTTGTATATCTGTCAGTAATGCCAAGACTTAAGCAGATGGATCACAGTCTTTACGAGGCTGCATTGGACCTTGGCGCAGGTCCGGGACAGGCTCTTTTTAAGGTTGTAATTCCACAGCTTCTTCCGGGAATTGTATCGGGATTTTTTATGGCATTTACTCTTTCGTTGGATGATTATTTTATAACAACATATACCAAGCCGGCAACCTTTGATACAATAAGCACTTATGTTTACAATGCCACAAGAGGTTCACATACAGAAATCAAGACCGCATTATGGGCATTGTCAACGCTGATATTCCTTATAATTCTTATAATCGTTATTGCCAATAACATTATAAGTGCAAGGAAGGAGGGAAATACCGATGAAAAAGTTAATGTGTAGAATTTCGGCTTTCTGTCTTGCGGTTATATTGGGCATTCTGCCTTTATTTTGTATTAATGATGTAAAAGCAGCAGATGATGTAATCAGACTTCGTGTGTGTAGTTGGGAAGAATACATAGATGAAGGCGGCTGGTCTGATGACGAAGTAATCGAACTGGAGGATGGTACTGTTTTTGGAAAACAGAGTATGATAAAAGATTTTGAAGACTGGTATTATGAAACCTATGGTAAAAGAGTAAAGGTTGAATATTCCTGCTTTGGAACCAATGAGGAATTATACAGCCAGCTTACCCTGGGAGATAGTTTTGACCTTATATGTCCGTCAGACTATATGATTATGAAACTTATGGCAGAAGATAAGCTGGAGCCTCTGTCGGAGGATTTTTTTGATACCGGTAATGAATTGAATTATTATGTAAAAGGTGTATCACCGTATATCAACTCTGTTTTTAACGAGAATGAAATTAACGGCGAAAGCTGGTCAAGATATGCAGCGGGTTATATGTGGGGAATAACGGGATTTGTATACAATCCGGAAGTCGTTACAAAAGAAGAGGCCTCTACATGGTCTTTGCTGCTTAATCCCAAATTTAACAGGCAGGTAACAATTAAGGATAATGTCAGGGACGCTCTTTTTCCAACAATCGCAATTCTTAAGAAAGATTTGCTTTTAGATGATTCCTTTGTTAATAGTAAGGATTATCAAAAAAACCTTCTTTATGAAATGAATGATACCGATGAAAGCATTATAGATGAGGCTGAAGAACGATTAAAAGACATAAGACAAAATGTATATTCTTTTGAAACAGACAGCGGTAAGGCCGATCTTATAAGCGGTAAAGTTGTTGCCAGCCTTCAATGGTCAGGTGATGGTGTATTTGCGATGGACCAGTCAGAAGAAAATGATGTGTATCTTAACTGGGGAACCCCTGAGGAATGTACCAATCTGTGGTTTGACGGATGGGTAATGCTTAAATCCGGCATAAAAGGAAATGATGATAAAAAGCATGCAGCGCAGAGCTTCATAAATTTTCTGTCAAGGTCTGATAATGTGGTAAGAAATATGAATTACATCGGATATACCTCTGTAATTTCCGGTGGGGATAATCCCTTAGTGTATGAATATGTGGATTATTGTTACGGAGCAGAAGAGGATGACACAGATGTTATTGAATATCCTGTGGGATTTTTCTTTGCAGGAGATGATGAGGATGAAAATTATATCCTTACCATTAATCCGGAACAGGCGGACAGACAACTGTCAGCACAGTATCCGCAGATGGATGTCATAAAAAGAAGTGCGGTCATGCAATATTTTGACAATGAGGCAAATGACAGGATTAACCAGATGTGGATTAATGTCAGATGTTTCAATCTTAACAGGATAAGTGCAAAGCAGTGGATAACTTTTGGAATTATTGCGGGGGTTGTCATTATAGCAACCGGAATTATAATAATTAAAAAAAGAAAATGAAGGCTATATTACAGCATCGGGAACTGTATGTTCCTGATGTTTTTTATTACAAAACAGCAATGTTACTACCGTTTATGCATGAATTCCATCCATTTATGCAAAGCGGGTTGACAAGAGACTTTTTATTCCTTTATGTTTGTAAGTGGTATTAACAATACCGGGGGCAGACATCAGGTATGATAAAAATATTTAAAAAACGGAAGGAGAATTATCAAATGATTAAAAGAAGAATCAGAGGTATAATAGTTGCCATAGCATTAATTATCTGCACAGCAGTAAGCGTGGTAGCGGACAGTTCAAAAGGATGGAATATAGAACATAAGGTATGGAATGCTAATTTTTATGGAAATGTATCATTTTCATTGGGAAAAGGATGGTTTAAGAGTGTAATAACTTATTATGGACATATAGGTGGAAGAGAAAAGGACAAATGTACATTATCAATGAATGCCGCTCACCATTTGTTCAGACATCCAAGTGATGAGGTTGGAACATTGATGATATCAACTAAAAATTATCATACTGGGAATATTGTAAAAGTATATGTTGCAGATAATCATCAGGTATCGACAACACAGACTAAAGATAGCGTAAAATCAGTTAATGTAAATCTGGAGTTTGGAAATGAGCGTGACCATGCAGATGATAAATTTACTTTAGATTAATAATTTAACCCGATGTTTGCCCCAATAAAAATATGTTAGGAGGATTATTTGTGAAAACAAAAAACAGAATAAAAATAGCCTATGATATGTGCATAAAACAGTTGTTTTCTTTCAGAATGAGTACATTTCTTATGGCACTTACCTTTGTCATATTGGGACTCGTTATATATCAATATAAATCGAGCTACAGTTACAGGATGAGAGTTGAAGAAAGCTTTGCCAAGCCTATGGAGGATGTATATTATCTATTGTATGCTTCGGGTAATGATGTTCCTGATATTTCCAAGATTGATGGCATGACAGGATTTTATGATCCACAGATATCATATAACACAACGGAGTGTATTAATTTTCTTAATGAAGTCCAAGGCGGACATAAGATAGGTGAAATCACAGACGGAGTTGAGGTATTCTGGGTATTCGGACCGGATTTGGACTTGTATAATATCCGTATGACAGAATCCATTCCACAGGAAGAACTTGATAATACACCGGGAATAAGACTATATCTGTCTGAGAAATATAAATCAATAACCGGATTAGGAGAACATTATACACAGGAAAATTGGGACTATGTTGTGGCAGGATATTTTTCTGAGGATTCTGCCATACCGGCACAAAATGTTACAAGTACCGCAACTCAGGATGGAGCATATTCCCTTGAATATGGAGTAATTGAAATCGGTGGGCTGATGCCCATATCGCAGGCTGGCTATTTCTACTGTGACCCTTCGGTTGATTCCTTTGAGAATATCAGAAAACAGATAGTAGAAGAATATGCAAGGTGTAATGCGACATGTACAATAACCAATGTAGATAAATCAATCACATATATGGAAAAAAATATAACTAAAGCGTTAAAGTATCTTGTAATAGCAGCAATTCTTCTTGGAAGTTCATGCATAATAGTCCTTCTTGTCTCGCAGGTAAGCAATATACTTACAAGGAGTGAAGAGTACGGTATATGGCTTATCAATAAGGCTACCAAGAAGGACATCATGTGGATACTTATATGGCAGAACCTTATTAAGCTGATATATTCAGAAATTTTTGCCATACTGGTTATTAATCTTGTGTGTAGATTCGTAATATTTGGAGAAAATTTCCAGAATACGGCAATATCCCACAGAATAAGCAACAGAATAATCACACTTAATATATACCCGGCAATAATCGGTGTGGGAATACTTATTGTTACGGTATCCATAATTGTTCCGCTTCTCAAAATAGCCAGAACCGAACCGGTAAAACTTGTAAAGGGGGAACTGTAATATGAGATGGTTAAAAAGAGATTTTGTAATTAAATTTTCTGTAATTGTTGCCATTGCGGTGACTATTATTGTAAGTATGAATCTTGTGGAACTCCTTGATAAATATGTTAAGGTTTCCCTTACATCGGAAAAATATTCCGATTATGAATATATGGAACTTAAGGACCTTAAATACCTGAATAATAAGGACACTCATGATAATACAGAACGTATAGAGATGGAAAAAAAGGCAGGAGAAGACCTTGACTATCTGTTAGATAACCTTCCGGAGTTTGAAGGCAATGTTGTATTTCCGTTGGTATATTGCAGCATGAATGACGGAATGATAGGTGTAAGCTGTGATGTGATAATAGCATATAATGAGGAATTGCCATATATCATTGATACTAAAAATTGCAGTGAAAAAGGCATATATATCGGTAACTCATATAATGGGTACTGGAGTGACGGTAAGGTGCAGATTGGCTCCGAAGAATACGATGTGGCTGGAATTGTAAGCAGTAACCATCTACAGCTTAATAACGGAATCTATATACCTTATGACATAATTACCGAAAAAGGAAAGACGGATTTGTACAGAAGCCTGATTAATTATATGACATTTGAAGGGGCTATTACAGTATATTTTGCTTCAGACAGGCCGGGTGTGGTTGAACATGATATCGAACTTATGAAAGAATGGTGCAGGGAAAACGGTATCGTAGAGGTTGTTAATGTTTCAGGCTCAAATGAAGCATATGTGGAAGATGAAAAGAATGACATAAGAAGTATACCATATCAGATAATTAAAAAATTCGTATGTTATCTGGCAGCAGCCTTCTGTCTATTTGCGGTATTTGAAGCTATACGTTTATATATGAACAGAAAGAAAGCAGACATTATGATTCTGTGGTCGGCAGGCTCCAAGAAAACGGTAATTCTTAAAATGCTTATTAAGGAACTGGGAATGGCTGTTCTTATCGGAGTTGTACTGGCATTTGCGGCAGAATGGCTGATTTACGGGGTAATACTGGGATGTAACCTGAAGACTGTATTTATATACGGAGCGTATTCGTTTGCGGCAGTAGTTATCCTTACCATAATAATGATAACGGTTATGTTAGCGGCAACGCTGCATAAGCCTGTAATTTCAATAATAAAGAAGGAGCAATAATATGATTAAATTAATACATGTAAAAAAAGATTATACGGAAGGCGGGGTAATAACCAATGCATTAAAGGATATAAATCTTGAAGTAAAAGACGGTGAATTTGTGGCAATAATGGGAGCGTCAGGTTCGGGTAAATCCACACTTTTACATATACTGGGAGGAATGGATAAGCTTACGTCGGGAGAGTATTTTTACAATGACGAAGCAGTACATGATATGTCAATGGGCAGACTTAATATTTTCAGGCGTGACCATGTAAGCTTCGTGTTTCAGAATGCGGCACTCATGAAGTATTACACCGTGGCAGAAAATATTGGAATGCCCCTCCTTTCAATGAACGTCGGCAAGAAAGAACGCAAAAAGATAATAGAAGAGAAGATGGAAGCTGTGGGAATAGCACATCTTGCCAAAAAGCTTCCTATACATATATCCGGCGGAGAACAGACAAGAACAGCAATCGCAAGAGCACTTGCGGGAGATAATGAACTCCTTCTTGCGGATGAACCTACGGGAGCACTTGACCAGACAACGGGAAAAGAGATAATGGAGGTCTTTAAGAAGGTGCATGAAATGGGAAAAACAATTATTCTCATAACCCATGATCCTAATGTTGCAGCCTATGCAGACAGAATAATCCGTATTGAGGATGGAAAAATTATCAATTAATAAAAAATATATTGACTTATCCTGATATAAGATATAGAATGAACAGGCAAAAGAAGTTCATATAAATTAAACTGCTTATTCAGAGTGATGGAGATACATAGGATCTGTGAAGTCACGGCAACCCCCTTGGCGGAAGGTGCCAACCTGAGCGAAAGTATTCGAGCAATAAGTGGATTAGGTTTAGTCAGAGTTAATCGAGTCCATTGAGAAATTAAATGGACTCTTTTTTATTAATTTTATCTAAGGTAAATCTGAAAGGAGAAACAAATGGAGAAATTTTTATTTACTTCTGAATCGGTAACTGAAGGACATCCTGATAAGATATGTGACCAGATATCGGATGCCGTACTTGATGCTTTATATGCACAGGACCCATATTCAAGGGTTGCCTGTGAGACATGTACCAATACAGGCTTTGTACTTGTAATGGGTGAAATTACTACCAAAGCTAATGTAGATATTACACAGATAGTAAGAGATACTGTTGTAGGAATCGGATATGACAGTTCGGATAAAGGATTTGACGGAAATACATGTGCGGTCATGGTTGCACTTGATAAACAGTCGGCAGACATCGCAATGGGTGTTGATAAGGCACTTGAGGTTAAGACAGGTGAGGAGACTGACGAAGAAGGCGGCGCAGGCGATCAGGGTATGATGTTCGGTTATGCTACCAATGAGACACCTGAGTATATGCCATATTCTGCAGCATTGGCACAGAAACTTGCAATGCAGCTTACAAAGGTCCGCAAGAATGGAACACTTTCATATTTAAGACCTGACGGAAAGACACAGGTAACAGTTGAATATGATGAGAACAATGTGCCTGTAAGACTTGATGCAATCGTTGTATCAACACAGCATGCGGCAGATGTATCACAGGAGCAGATTCATGAGGACATCCGCAGGTACGTTATCGACGAAGTCGTTGACGGAAAGATGATTGATGACGATACTAAAATTTTTATTAATCCTACAGGCCGTTTTGTTATCGGAGGACCTAACGGAGATTCAGGACTTACAGGACGTAAGATTATTGTAGATACATACGGCGGAGCAGCAAGACACGGCGGCGGTGCTTTTTCAGGTAAGGACTGCACAAAGGTTGACCGTTCCGCAGCTTATGCAGCCAGATATGCTGCAAAGAACCTTGTTGCGGCAGGACTTGCTGACAGATGTGAGATTCAGCTTTCTTATGCTATCGGAGTAGCTCATCCAACATCAATTAACATTAATACATTCGGAACAGGCAAGCTTAGTGACAGCAGACTTGTTGAAATTCTCAGGGAAAACTTTGACTTTAGACCGAATGGTATTATTAAGATGCTTGACCTTAGAAGACCTATTTATAAGCAGACAGCCGCTTACGGACATTTTGGACGTACAGATGTAGAACTTCCTTGGGAACAGCTTGATAAAGTTGAAAATTTAAGAAAATATTTATAATGTAAGTGAGCATATTATGATAAAATAAATCCGGGTACAGTTTATCCGGATTTATTTTTTTAGGAGACACTTAAATGAGACTTTCCACTAAGTTAAAGATATCATTTGGCTTTTTAATAATATTGCCTGTTGCTCTCTTTGGAACCGTTCTTTTTAGTATTACTAAGATACAGCTTCACAGAATACAGGAAAAATATGGTATACAGAACATATCTTATGATGCACTTATGAATCCTGTTCTCTTATCTAATGAGATGTGCAGGCAGGAGTATGAAGAAATCAGGCAGACCGCAGAAGATAATCCCTCTAAATTAAGAGATTTAAATTATCTGAATGCGATTAATAACAGAATTTCAAAGCGTAATGCGTATATAGTGGTCATAGAGGATAATGACATTATGTATCAAGGAAAAGAAATTAGTGATGAGTTAAGGGCGAAGCTGATTGAAAGTCAGAATCACAATTCCGAAATAAGGTCGGCTTATCTAAGAGATTTTAATGTGTTGGCAAGCAGAGTATCATATATGATAGACAGCCATACATACGGAACAGTATATTTTGTTATTAGTTTTGCGGAGATTCTGCCACAGATTAAAAAACTTCTTTTTGATACAATGATATCCGTGATAATTATTCTGATTCTGACGAGCGGTGCTTTCACAATGTGGATATATCGTTCCACTGTAAGACCTATTAATAAATTGAGGCTTGCAACCAATAATATCAAGAACGGCAATCTTGATTTTGATATGGATGTGGAAGGCAATAATGAATTTGCCGAATTATGCAAGGATTTCGATAATATGAGGAAGCGCCTTAAATATAATGCTGAAGAAAATGTGCGCAGGGATTCTGAAAGTAAGGAACTTATAAGTAATATTTCACATGACCTTAAGACACCGATAACGGCGATTAAGGGCTATGTTGAAGGAATAATGGATGGCGTTGCAGATACAGATGAAAAAATGGACCGGTATATAAGAACAATTTATACCAAGGCGTGTGATATGGATAATCTCATTAATGAGCTGACATTTTATGCGAAGGTTGATTCAGATAAGATTAATTATAATTTTATCAAGTTCAATCTTACGGAATATTTTAATGACTGCATAGATGAGATTGGTGTTGACCTTGAAAGCAGGAATATTGAATTAAAATATATTAATGAACTTGATAAAGAGACAGCCATTGTAGCCGATCCTGAGCAGTTTAAGCGTGTAATCAATAACATTATTAATAATTCCATGAAGTATATGGAAATTAACAACGGAGTTGTGGAAATCCACCTTTATAATGAAGGAGATGACGTTCACATTGATATAAGCGATAACGGAAAAGGAATTTCCCCAAAGGACATTGGCCATATATTTGACCGTTTTTACAGAAGCGATACTTCAAGAAATTCAAGAACAGGCGGAAGCGGAATAGGACTTTCAATTGTGAAGAAAATAATAATAGACCACGGTGGAAGCATAACAGCGGAAAGTATTCCATATGAAAAGACCACAATAAAAATAATTCTTGACAGATATAAGGAGGATAAAGATGAGCAGAATACTGATAGTAGAGGATGAGATAAGTATTGCCGAATTAGAGAAGGATTACCTTGAATTAAGCGACTATGAAGTTGATATTGCAAGCGACGGAGAGACAGGAGAAAGTATGGCTCTTAAAGGAGATTACGTACTTTGCATACTTGATGTCATGCTGCCGGGCAAAGATGGTTTTGAAATATGTAAAGCTATCCGTAAGGAAAAGAATATACCTATAATTATGGTATCGGCAAAAAGAGACGATATCGATAAGATAAGAGGTCTTGGCCTCGGTGCTGATGATTACATTACAAAACCTTTCAGCCCAAGTGAACTTGTTGCCAGGGTAAAGGCACATCTTGCAAGATATGACAGACTTGTGGCATCCACTGTACCACAGAATGATGTACTGGAGATAAGGGGACTTAAGATTGACAAGACAGCCAGAAGGGTATTTGTCAACAATGAAGAAAAAGTTTTTACAACCAAGGAATTTGACCTTTTGCTATTTCTTGCAAGTAACCCTAATAAAGTGTTCAGCAAAGACGAACTATTCAGAAATATATGGGATATGGAATCAATAGGAGATATTGCCACGGTAACGGTCCATATTAAGAAAATAAGAGAAAAAATAGAGTATGATACTTCCAAACCTCAGTATATAGAGACAATATGGGGTGTGGGATACCGCTTTAAGGTGTAATTATGAAAAAAGACATAATTGTTTATGAAGATGATAATATAATTGTATGCAATAAGCCTGTAGGGATGCCATCCCAGTCAGACAGAACCTTTGAACAGGATCTTGTGAGCTACGTTCTTACCCACAGAACGGAACAAAACGAGCCTGCTTATGCAGCCATTATTAACAGGCTGGATAAGCCTGTGGGAGGACTTGTGCTTTTTGCAAAAAATAAGAAGGCGGCGGCAGGACTAAGTGCTGTATCGGGAGAACATGGCATAGAAAAAAATTACTATGCTCTTGTTAAAGGAAGTCCTTGTGATAAAGGAGAATTTACAGATTACCTTCTGAAAGACGGTAAGAATAATATATCAACTGTCACAGACAAGGATACCAAGGGCAGTAAGAAAGCGGTTTTGTTATACGAAAAGCTTGGAGAAAAAACAATTGACGGCGAAAAATATTCACTGATGAGGGTGCGGCTTCTTACCGGCAGACATCATCAGATAAGAGTACAATTCAGCCACCACGGATATCCGCTTTATGGGGATATCAAATATAACAGTGATTTCAGGAACAGAAGAGATGTGTCACCTGCACTTTTTGCATATCATCTTTCATTCAAAAATCCTGTGGGAGCAGACAGAATAACTGTGGAAGCAGAACCTGAAAGCGAAATTTTTCGTTTATAACTGAATATTAATGAATAATCTGTTGATACTTCCAGTATGAGCAGAGATTATATAATTAAACTAAAGATTCTCAGTGTTTTTGCCGTGGTAAGCGGCGTTATATACCTTGTATTCAAATATATGCTTCCGGTTGTGGCACCATTTATTATTGCATTGATTATTTCGGTACTTGTGGACAGACCTGTGACTTTTCTTGAGAATAAGTGCCACATAAAAAGAAGCATAGGAACGCTTGTAATTGTTATTGCGGCAATGGCATTGCTATGTCTGTTTGTATGTTATGGAGGAAAAATACTTGTTAAGCAGGTATATGATTTCATTAACAAAATCGAAGAATATAAGCTGCCGTTTAACCTTAATATGGATATAAAGGTAATAAATGAAAAAATCGTTTCCGGAGTTGTAGATAATTCTCCGGGTTATATTTCAGGTTTTACCATGGTGTTTACGGGAGTGGCGGTTTTTATAATGGCAACCGTATTTATTTCCGGAGATATGTCCTCCATAAGAAGTTCGGTTAAGAAGAATATTTTCGGAAAAGAGATAATTTATCTTGGCAGACGTCTTAAAACGGTTCTTGGAAATTATCTTAAAACAGAGCTTATAATTATGGCCATAACCTGTGTGATTTGCTGCGTTGGATTATTTATTATGAAAAATCCGTATGCATTGCTGTTAGGTATTGTAATTGGTTTCGTTGATGCACTGCCGATTCTCGGAACCGGGACAATTTTTTTACCATGGGTATTAGTCCTTGTGTTTATGCACAGACTAAAACAGGCATCCATGATTATGATTTTATATCTTATATGCTATTATACCAGACAGTTTCTTGAACCTAAGCTTATGGGAGACAAATTCGGAATGTCGCCTACCGTTATGCTCATCACAATATATGCAGGACTTAAACTGTTTGGCGTAATGGGTGTGTTCACGGGACCTGTAGCATTAATCCTTATCAGAGAAATATCGGATATAGTAATAAAAAAACTTGTGATTGAGGATAAATAACTATATAATGTCCATATTGATAGATTATCAGGAGGGTAATTATGGTATTCAGTTCGGCAGTTTTTTTGTTTTTGTTTTTGCCGGTTGTAATTTTACTTCATACAGTTATTAAAAATAATAAAATAAGAAACGGGCTGTTGATTGCTGCCAGTCTTATTTTTTATGCTTACGGTGAACCTGTTTACATTGCCCTGTTAATAGGTTCAGTAGCTGTTAATTATGTGTTTGGGCGTATCCTTTCCGCAAGAAAAAGCAAGGCATTACTAGCCGCCTCGATTGTCATCAATATCGGACTGCTTGTTGTTTTTAAATATACAGGATTTATAGTGCAGATAATCAATTTTATTCCGGTATGTAATTTTAAGGTGCCGGATATTACTATGCCTATAGGAATTTCATTTTATACTTTTCAGGCAATATCTTATATTGTAGATGTATATCGTAAAGAGGAACGTGAGGACGTTGGTTTCTTTGATGTACTTCTATATATATCCCTTTTTCCGCAGCTTATCGCAGGCCCCATTGTCAAGTTTAATTCAATTAAAGATAGTATTAAGTCAAGAAATGTAACTCTCGACGGACTTGCTCACGGAATCAGGAAGTTTATAATAGGGCTGTCAAAGAAGATGTTACTTGCAAATTCTTTTGCCTACGTTGCAGACAGTGTTTTTTCAATGAATACATCGGCAATAGATATGAGGCTTGCGTGGCTTGGAGCAGTCTGTTATACTCTTCAGATTTTCTTTGATTTTTCAGGATATTCCGATATGGCACTGGGACTTGGATGCATGATGGGATTTGATTTTCCACAGAACTTTAATTATCCGTATACAGCCTGCTCTGTAAGGGATTTCTGGAGAAGATGGCATATGTCACTGACATCATGGTTCAGGGAATATCTCTACATCCCTCTTGGGGGCAACCGCAGGGGACCGGGCAGAAAAATACTTAACACAATGATAGTATTTATATGTACGGGAATATGGCATGGCGCTAACTTTACTTTCCTTATCTGGGGAATATTACATGGCGTTTTTATGTGTATTGAAACCATTGTTACCAAAGACAAAAAAGATGCCGGTAAGCATTTTAATGCATTGGCATATATTTATACAATGCTTGTTGTTATAATCGGATTTGTTATATTCAGGGCAGACAGTACAGGATATGCGTTTTCATATATAGGAAGAATGTTCTCATTTACGTCACTTTCTTCATCATTTACGGTATTTATGAGATTTCTGACCCCTGTATTTATTGTTACGGCAATAGCAGGCATTATTGCCTGTACCCCGGTTGTGCCATATATATCAGCAGCCGTAAAGGACAGAAAACTACAGACATTTCTTAATGGATTATCATATGTTGCAGTTGGTGCCATTCTTGTATTATGTATAATGGGACTGGCAGCAGATTCATATAATCCGTTTATCTATTTCAGATTTTAAGGTGGCAGGTATGAAAGTAAAAAAAATACTGAAAACAATATATGTTGTGGGAATATTCGGATTGCTTATCGCAATCGGGATTAAGACATTTGTGGGAAAAAGCAACAGCCCGGCAAAAGAGGAGAAAGTTAAATTTAAACCATCGTCTTATACTTCCTTCTGTAATGAGTTTGATAAGTATTTTTCTGCAAATTTCGGCTTCCGGAGCAGATTTATTAGTATGAATAATATTGTAAAATATAATGTTTTTAAACAATCCGGAGAAGATAATGTAATAGCAGGCAGGGATGGGTGGCTGTTTTATAACAGTGCACTTCATGATTATATAGGAGAGGATGTTCTTTCTGATGAGGAAATTATAAAAATTGCGGATTATGTGGAAGCAATATCAGAAAAGTGCGAAAAAGCAGGTAAAAAATTTGTTTTTGTAATAGCACCTAATAAGATGGAAATATACGGAGAATATATGCCATATTATTATGTAGAGAATTGTCCGGATGGTAATTACGAGAAACTTATAAAGGAATTATCGTCAAGGAAAGTTGCATATACTGACCTTAAGAAATTATTTAAAGAGGATAACACATATTCCGGAGTGGAGCTGTACCATAAATTGGACTCACATTGGAACAATCTCGGCGCATCGCTGGCATATATGGAAATTATGGATAAGGCGGGTATAAATGCAACGGATTATAGAAATATACCATATAGCGAAGCCTTGGATTTTAACGGAGATTTATATGATATGCTGTTTCCGGAAGGCAGAAAGAAGGACATACAGTATTATTTTGAAAATACAGAGAATTTTGATTACACATCAAGATTTATGGGTGTGGATGATTTAATTATTACAACAGAAAATGCTGACAAAACAGGGAGTGCTCTTCTATACAGGGATTCATTCGGCAACGCACTTTATAAATTCTTTTCGGATGACTTCAAAAATGTAACTGTTTCAAGGGCTGTACCGTATGATATGTCATCTGTTGGGGACTATGATGTAATTGTAGTGGAAATTGTTGAGAGAAATATCAAAAATCTTCTTGAATACAGTGAGCAGTAAAGATGTATATATAAATGGTATTGCTTGAAATCTTGAATAATTTGTGTATAATCATATTATTGAATAAAGCATAGGAGAAAAATTATGAAAAGATTTGCAGTGACATTACTGGCTGTTATGTTTATCCTGGCAGGCTGCGGTAAGTCAGATAGTACGACACCGACAAAGGATAATGACAACAGTGCACAGGTGTCATATACAATTAATAATATAAAGATTATTCCCGGAACAGATTTTTCCGGAGCATATAAAGAACTTGGAGAGCCCGTAAAATATACGGAGGCTGCAAGCTGCTATTTTGATGGTATGGATAAGGTATTTACTTATGACGGATTTGAAGTCCGGACTTATCCGGCAGAATCCGGAGATTTTATCCAGGATCTCAGTATATCGTCGGACAGATTCAGCACGGATAAAGGAATTACTGTAGGAGCAACTGTTAACGAGGTGGTAGCGGCTTACGGTGACAACTATGTTAAGACAGGCAATATGTACAAATACTATGAGGAAGGCGACAAATATATATATTTCTTCTTCCTTAATGATACATTGAAATATTTTGGCTGTGCCATAGATACTGATAACAAATAAATTTAAATAGAGGTATAAGACTATGAAGAGAAAGATGCTTGCAGTATTTCTTATAATGGTAATGGTAATCTCTTTATGTATTGCAGGATGCGGAAAGAAGAGAGATAATCCGACTGTTACTGATGACAGCAAAAAAACTAATGAAGAAACATCAACAACCATTGATGAGCCGGTGTCTGATACTCCGGAAACAACAACCCCGGAACCTGCAACCCCGGAACCTGCAACTCCGGAGCCGACAACCCCGGTACCCACAGAACCTGAAAGCAAGCCGGTTACGGTATATTCGCTTCTTATGAGCGAACCTGTCAATCCTAAGAAATCAGGTTATTCTGAGCTTGATGGTCTGATAGATAAGTTATTTTCTGAAATTCTTACAGAAGACATGAATAACTATGCAAAGGTATGGACCTGTTATCTTTATCTTGTAGACAAAATTACATATAACAGAGGAATGGATGCTAATACAGGGGCTTATTCATCTTCTGATGTTAATACAACGCCAAAGGAAGTGCTGTGGGCAACTGACCTCCTTAATTCGGGGCAGGGCTGTTGTTATAATTACTCGGCTGCGTTTATGTTTATTATGAGAGCACTGGGTTATGATGCACACCTTGTAACAGGTAACGTTCCGTCTTATGGCGGAGGAGTTACGCCGCATTGCTGGCTTTATGTAAATCTTAACGGAACCAGATATTCATTTGATCCTGATCTTGATATGAATTTTTATAAAAGAGGAGAAAATGAAGAAAAGAGTATATGGTTTGGCAGAAGATTAGATGATCTCGGATATTTTTATAAAGCTGAGACCTATCATGAAATATAATTATTTGAAAGGATTAGAATAATGGCAGAGGATAAGAAATTTGTAGAGGCAATTACATCAATGGATGTGGATTTTGCCCAGTGGTATACAGACGTAGTTAAAAAGGCAGAGTTAATGGGATATTCCAGTGTAAAGGGATGTATGATTTTTAAACCTGCCGGATATGCAATATGGGAAAATATAAAGGCAGAACTTGATAAAAGGTTTAAAGAAACAGGTGTTGAAAACGTATATATGCCAATGTTTATTCCTGAAAGCCTTTTACAGAGGGAAAAAGACCATGTAGAAGGATTTGCTCCTGAAGTAGCATGGGTAACATACGGAGGACTTAATCCTCTTCAGGAAAGAATGTGTGTAAGACCTACATCCGAGACACTTTTCTGTGATTTCTATAAGGACGAGATTCAGTCATACAGAGATTTACCAAAAGTATATAACCAGTGGTGTTCTGTTGTAAGATGGGAAAAAGAGACAAGACCATTTTTACGTTCAAGAGAATTCCTGTGGCAGGAAGGACATACAGCCCATGCAACAGCAGAAGAAGCAGAAGCAAGAACACAGCAGATGCTTAACCTATATGCTGATTTCTGTGAGGATTTTCTTGCAATTCCTGTTGTCAGAGGACGTAAGACAGATAAAGAAAAATTTGCCGGAGCGGAAGCAACATATACTATTGAAGCACTCATGCATGACGGAAAAGCATTGCAGTCAGGAACAAGCCATAACTTTGGTGACGGTTTTGCCAAGGCTTTCGGAATCCAGTACACAGATAAGGATAATAAGTTGAAATATGTTCACCAGACATCCTGGGGAATGACCACCAGACTTATCGGCGCGCTTATTATGGTTCACGGTGATGATTCAGGACTTGTACTTCCTCCAAGAGTAGCACCTGTACAGGTTGATATTATCCCTGTTATGCAGAAAAAGGCAGGAGTTCTTGAAAAAGCAGCGGAAGTTAAAGAAAAACTTATTAATGCAGGATTAAGAGTTAAAGTTGATGACAGCGACAAGAATCCGGGCTGGAAGTTCTCTGAACAGGAGATGAGAGGAATTCCTGTAAGAATAGAAATGGGACCTAGGGATATTGAAGCCAATCAGGCAGTTATTGTACGAAGAGATACAAGAGAAAAGACAGTTGTGTCAATAGACGAGCTTGATGTTAAGGTTAAAGAAATTCTTGATACAATGCAGGTTGAAATGCTTGAAAGAGCAAGAAAACACAGAGACGCACATACCTATGTGGCAACCGATTACGAGGAATTCAAGCAGACAGTTGCTAACAAGCCCGGATTTGTTAAGGCTATGTGGTGCGGTAATGAAGAATGTGAAGACAAGATTAAAGAAGATACAACAGCAACAAGCCGTTGTATGCCATTTAATCAGGAAAAATTAAGTGATGTATGCGTATGCTGCGGCAAGCCTGCAACCAAGATGGTATACTGGGGCAAAGCATACTAAGGAACAGAATATGTATATTAAGTTACCGGAGGATGTTGATTACATCATTACACGATTAACTGAATATGGATATGAAGCATATGCTGTCGGGGGATGTGTCCGCGACAGCATTATTTGTCGTGTTCCGGGAGACTGGGATATAACAACCTCTGCAAAACCGTGGGAAGTCAAAAAGCTTTTCCGCAGAACAGTGGATACAGGCATAGAACACGGAACTGTTACTGTCATGATGGGTAATGAAGGATATGAAGTCACTACCTACAGAATTGACGGAGAATACGAGGACAGCAGACATCCCAAAAACGTTGAATTCACGTCTAATCTCAGAGAGGATTTAAAAAGGCGTGATTTTACCATTAATGCCATGGCATATAATTACAGTCAGGGTATAGTGGATATGTTTGACGGAAAAGGAGACATAGAGCGTAAAATAATAAGATGTGTGGGCAATCCGGAGGAGAGATTCACGGAGGATGCACTTCGTATGCTGAGAGCAGTAAGGTTTTCCGCACAGCTTGGATATGAAATAGCGGAGGAGACAGCGGAAGCTGTTAAGAAATTAGCCGGAACCATAAGTAAAATCAGCAAAGAAAGAATCCATACAGAACTTAACAAAATACTTCTCTCAGACCATCCCGATTATCTTATGAAAGCTATGGAGCTTGGAATAACGGAGATTGTTTTTTCTGCCCTTAATGACCTTCCTGACAAAGAAACAGCCATGAAGCTGTTAATACGGCTGCCAAAAGAACTTGTATACCGCTACGGTGCAGTTTTATTTGAACTCGGTAAAAAGAGAACAGTTGCGGTACTGCGTGAATTGAAATTAGACAATAATACCATAGATAATACCGGCAGGCTTGTAGATATGCATGGGATGGAGATAACGGAAGATAAACCTCTTATCAGACATCAGGCATCATCCTGTGGAGCAGCTATGTACGAAATGGTATTGAGATTTGAATACGAATTTTATATGGCAGCTGATGACAGGGATAAAGCCATGGCGCTTAAGAAACAGGAAGCGCTCTTTAAGGAGATTCTTGAGAATGGGGACTGCCTTACATTAAAAGAACTTGCCGTAACCGGCAATGATTTGATTGAAGCCGGAATACATCCCGGAAAAGAAATTGGGAATATTTTGAAAAGCATGCTTGATGATGTACTTAACACCCCTGAACACAATACAAAAAAATATCTTTTTGACAACCATCTTCATATTTGAGCCTTTTTAATCATAAGATTAGAAAGCTACAAATATTTAGGTGGTTTTTTTATGGCAGACAGAGGTCTTGATGTATTAGAAAAATATGATTTTGAGGTAAAAAGGACTTATAAGGGGCGGGGTGTTATTATGGTTGATACCGATAAAGGTCCCAGGGTTTTAAAAAATTACATAGGCAGCGGAAGACATCTGGAGTGGTGCGCTCCGGTGTTGGAAAAACTGAATGAAAGCGGGGTTATTAACGTAGATGCCTACGAAAAAAACAAGGATGGCAGCTATGTTACGGAGAGTGAAACAGGGGGCAGATATGTTCTCAAGAGGTGGTATCCCTGTAGGGATTGTGATATAAAATTCTATGAGGATATTATGTCGGCTGTGAGAAATCTGGCATTTCTGCATAAAGAACTTATGGAATGTGAAGCAGAAAAACAATATACGGAACGGCCAATCAGGGAAGAATATGCAAGAAAAGGACGGGAGCTTGCAAGAATAAAAAAATATCTAGGAACAATATATGAGAAAAACAAATTTGAAATGATGGCATCAAAATCATTTGGCGAATTTATTCCGGAAGTTGAAAGTTCGATAAATTTTGCGGATGATTTTTTTAGCGGGAATCATATTGAAGAAAAGCTGTGCCATGGTAATTTTAACTATCATAATATCGGATATGGCGATACACTTGGAGTCATAGGCAATTTTGAAAAAATGTGTTATGGCTTCCAGTTAAAGGATTTATATACTTTTATGAGAAAAATCCTTGAAAAAAATAACTGGGATATAAAAATCGGGTACGGGATGTTTGCGGAATATGACAGAGTAATAAGGCTTAACAGTGAAAAAATGGATCTGCTGTATATCTTTTTTGCATTCCCCGAAAAATACTGGAAACTGATGAATGGTTACTATAACGCAAGAAAATCCTTTTTCCCGGTAAAAAATCTTGAGAAGCTGGAAAAACTTATTGAAATGAACAGTGCAAGAAAAAATTTTATAGCTACTATACATTAAAATATTATGGTATAATCATCCTATCAAATTAATTGGAGAACTTATGAGAAAATTAAAGATATATACTCTGCTTTTAACGGCAGCAATTTTAATTACAACGGTTACTGCCTGCACATCACAGACAACACCGAAGAAACGGACCAATCATATCGAAAAGACGACCGAATCCGGTACATACAATGCGACAGTGGTTGTAAGGGATAACGATACGGAAAACAGAAGACTCGCATTTGTAAATATTGCAGACGGAGCACGGGAGACATATCGTTACACCAACGGAACTTCTTTTTTAAGCCGCAATAAAAGTGTGCTTTCATCAGAGCAGATTCGCAAAGGCGATGTGGTTGATATAATATATGACGGCAGCCATGAGATAAGCAGTATTCAGGTGTCTCCCTCAAAGGATGTATGGGAAAATTCCAAAGTAACGACTTTTGCAATCAATGATAATGATGGTGCAATTAAAATTGGCCAGACAATGTATTATTATACCGACGGCATTGTTGTTTTATCCGGGGATGAAGAGATTGACATTACAGAGCTTAATAATGCAATGGACCAGCTGGTTGTGAGAGGCTATAAGAATCAGGTGGTTTCCATAGTGGTTGAAAAAGGGCACGGATATGTATCACTTACGGGAGACAGTCTTTTTATAGGCGGGCTTATTAATGTGGGCAACGTTCTTGCCAGAAGAATAGAACCTGATATGCTTCTTCCTGTCACGGAGGGAGAATATCTCCTGGAAGTAGTGAACGGCGACTATAAGTCAGAAAAGAAAATAACCGTGGAAAGAGGTAAAGAGACGGTTGTGGATTTTTCGGATGTTCCTGCTAATGTTACCCAGACAGGCAATATAAGGTTCATGATAGATGTACAGGGTGCATCTTTGTATATAGACGGAATGGCATACGATTATTCTTCAATTATTACGCTTAAGAATGGTAAGCATAACGTTGTGGTTCATGCAGAAGGATACTCGGACTATAAACAGGTTATAGACGTTGAAAGCAGATATATGACGGTCAACATATCCATGACAAAGGGAGATAATGAATCAACATCTTCTAAAGAACCGACTACAACTAAGGTGGAGGGAGAGACGTATGTAAGTTCCAAGAACAAAGTAACCGTAAAAGGACCTGCCAATGCAGTTGTATATTTTGACGGCACATATAAAGGCGTTGCACCTGTAAGTTTTCCGCTTGTGACAGGTGAACACATTATTTCCATCCTTTCAGGAACTAAAATAAACAGTTATACGGTAAATCTGGCTGATGGAGCCGATGACGTTACTTACGATTTTACAGACAAATAGAATAAAATAATATAAACGGTATATAATGTAAACAGGGGGGAGTTATATGAAAAAATTAGTATTAATTTTTGCCTTGCTTGTAATGGTTTTTACAGGCTGTTCAGGCAAATCCGCAAAGAATGAAGACAGGACGGATATGGATTTTACCGTTGTTCCGAGAGAAGATATGCCGGATGAAATCAAAGGCATAATTGAAGAAAAACAGTCCGGAGAATTTACCATGTCTTATGGCATGGACGGATATCTGTATATAATGCGGGGATATGGCACCATGCCCACAGGAGGATACAGCATAAGGGTAGACAGTCTTGCGGAAACGTCGGATGAGATTTTTTTCCATACTACATTGGTGGGACCGCAGGCATCGGAGCCTGTTAATAAAATGAAGACCTGCCCTTACATAGTTGTCAAAATAGAATATACTGACAAAAAAATTGTGTTTGAATAAGCATAAATGCTTCTGCTTTCTCATATTATTAATTAGAATGAGAAAGTGGGAGTATTTTTTTATGGAATTGATTAAAGATAACTTACATATGAACAAAAGTAAGGGGAAAATGGTATTTTCGGCGACTGTAGACGAAGACTTTACAATCCCTGAGGGTAAGCCCGGCATGGATTATAAAATCAAAGATATGGGAGAGGTGTGTATAGAAAAGGTAAGACCTATGGAAGACAGGGTCAGTATCGGGATGTGTCTGTATTTTGGACTGCTTTATAACAGTGGCGGAAACTGCCAGTCATATTACGGCAAAGCTAATTTTGAAGAGACGGCGGCAATGGCCGGTGTCACGGGTCAGGATATTGTGAGATGCAAAGCTAATCTGATGGATATGAAAATATCCGTGATAAGTTCCCATAAAATCAGCGTCAGGGCAGTAGTCCTTGTCACCGTATCGGCAGAAGAGATATATGACAGGGAAGTAATTAAAAAGATTGAAATGGATAATGTGAGGGATGAACGGCTTGAAGTCAGGATGATGAAGCTTATCGCCAACAGAAAAGATACTTTTCGTATAAGGGAATCCGTTAATATTAATCAGGGAATGTCAAATATAGGCGAAATAATATGGCAGGAACTGAGGGTAAAAGATTTGTGCTTCACGCCGGCTGACGGCAGGATAGACGTAAAAGGCAATCTGAGCTTTTTCGTGATATATCAGGGCGAAAACGGTGGGGAATTGAATTACTATGACAATGTGGTTCCCTTTAGCGGAAGCCTTGATATAAGCAACGGCAGACAGGAGGATGTATACGATATCAACATAATTTCCTGCGAAAAGAGCCTTATATCCCGCAATGACGGAAACGGAGAAACAAGAATTTTTGACGGTGAAATTATCATGAGCCTTGATATATGCGGATACAGGAATGAAGATGTAAGTCTTCTGACCGACATATATGCACCCGGATATGAGATTACCCCTAAGACGGAGAAACTGGAATACGAAAGACTTGTAGAAAACAAAGTCGTAGACATAGATATAAATGAAAGAATTAAAAACGAAGACGGCGGGAAGATAATCTATACCTGCGGTGATGTCATTGTAGATGAAATAATACAAAAAGATAATAAAGCTGATATTGAGGGTACGATATCGGTTCAGATAATGATGGAGGATAAAGACGCAATGCCTCCAATCACCGTAAGCCACCATGATATCCCCTTCAGTTATCAGGCCGGTATGGATAAATATGAAAAGGACAGTGAACTTTGTGGAAAAGTGAATAATATATCACTGTACTCCAAAAGGATATCCGATAAGGAAATTTCCGTAAACGGCACAATTAAAATGGAAATCATGGCAAAAAGCACAACAACCACATCGGTGGTAATTAATGCAGATGTGGAAAAGGTTCCGAAAGAAAAATTAAAAAATATCCCCGGTATAACAGGGTATATAGTAAAAGAGGGAGATACCCTGTGGAACATCGCAAAGCGTTTTTATACCACTGCAGACAGCATTATGGAAGCCAATAATCTTGAAAATGACATGATTTATCCGGGAATGAAATTAATAATTCTTAAATTGTATTGCTTTTAATACAGTAACATCATATAATAACAGGTAAGGTGTTTTCTTACCTGTTATTTTACTATGGAGACGAGGTAACAATGAATAGCATAAGTCTTAAAGCATACGCCAAAATTAATCTTGGTCTTGATGTCCTTGGAACGCTTCCTGACGGATATCATGAAGTTAAAATGGTAATGCAGAGCATAAGCCTGTATGATAAGGTTAATATTAAGAAAAATGACTCAGGCACAATCAATGTCAAAACCAATCTTTCATATCTTCCTGTCAACGGAGATAATCTGGTATATAAGGCAGCATACATTATGAAAGAAAAGTATAATATACAGGATGGCTTTGATATAGATTTGTTTAAGTTTATTCCTGTTGCGGCGGGCATGGCAGGCGGCAGTACGGATGCAGCAGCCGTGTTTAAAGGAATTAACATCATGTATAATCTTAATGCAACGGAAGAGGAACTTAAGGAGCTTGGGGTCACGATAGGAGCTGACATACCATACTGCATTATGGGAGGAACAGCGCTTGCGTGCGGAATCGGCGAGAAGCTTACGAGACTTCCGGGATGTCCGAAGTGTTATTTTGTAATCGGAAAGCCGTATGTGAATGTGTCTACAAAATATGTGTATGAGAACCTTGTGTTGGATGAATCCACGGTACATCCCGATACGGATGCGATAATAGATGCCATATCACATGCCAATGTGGCAGGAATTGCGGACAATTTATGTAACGTGCTGGAAACGGTTACCGTGGCTAAATATCCGCAGATTGGTGAGATTAAGAAGGTCATGATTGAAAAAGGAGCGCTTAATTCACTTATGAGCGGCAGCGGTCCTACGGTATTCGGAATATTTACCGATTACGAAAAGGCAAAAGAATGTAATGATTATTTGAGAAAAAGCAGACTGGTCAAGAGTGCTTATGTAGCAGAACCGGTTTCAGCAAGGATGTGTAAGGGACGATGAGATTGGAATTTGAGAAAAACGGTTATGAAAGTATATCACTAAGGGATTCGGTATATCTTACAATTAGAGAAGCAATCCTTAACGGAAAATATCCTCCCAATAAAAGGTTAAGGGAGATACCGTTAGCGGAAGAACTGGGTGTCAGCAGAACTCCGGTAAGAGAGGCAATCAAGAGGCTTGCTGAAGAGCATCTTGTTGTTATAATGCCAAAGTGCGGTGCCAAAGTGGCTGATTATTCGGACAAGGATGTAGCTGACGCTCTGGCGGTACGTCTTGTTATAGAAAATATGGCTGTAAAACTTGCGGCAAGATATATGACAAAAGACCAGGTTATCGAATTAAGAGACATTAACAACGAAATGGAAGAGGCACTGAAGGACAAGGCATTAACCAAAATAACAGAGGCAGATAAGAGATTTCACAGCAGTATATGTGCGGGAGCCAATAATCAGGTGCTTCAGAAAACAATGGCTATGCTTGATGCGGAAGTTCTCAGGTACAGAGTTGACTACATCAAGGGAATAGAAGATTATATGCAGTTAATTAAGGAGCATAAGGAACTGATTGACGCAATAGATGCAAGAGATGAGGAAAAAGCAGAAGAACTTATGAGCAGACATATCGAGAACCAGAAGAAAAAAGTTCTTGAAGCTCTTGAGTCTGAAAAAGAATAAAATTACAAAATATGGTAATAATCCCAATATAAGTTAAGGAGGATTGTTACCATGGGTAAAAAAATTATAATAATTCCGATAGTTTTCCTGATAGCTGTTCTGGGAATCCGTACATATAATAAAATTGAAGAATATAAAATACAAAAAGAAATCAGCAGTAAAATAATAAGATTTCATGTGCGTGCCAACAGTGACAGTGAGGAGGACCAGAAACTGAAACTGAAAGTCAGGGATGAAGTTATGGCATATCTTGATGAACGTCTTCCAAAGAGCGGTTCCGTAAAGGATGCCAAAGCGGTTCTGAATGACAACATTGAAGAAATTGGGCAGATAGCACTTGCAACAATTCATAAAGAGGGGTATAACTATTCAGTCAGTGTGTATTTTGAAGAAAGTTATTTCCCTATTAAGACATACGGAGATATGGTTTTTCCGGCGGGAAAATATGAAGCGTTCAGAATAGATATCGGAGACAGTGAAGGAAAAAACTGGTGGTGTGTTTTGTTTCCACCTCTTTGTTTTGTGGATTCTACTTATGCGGTAGTTCCGGAAGATACAAAAGATGAGTTCAGAAATGTGTTATCTAATGAGGCTTATTTTGCCATTACAATGTCTGAACCTGACAATAATTATGTGATAAGGTTCAAATATCTGACATTTTTAAATAAGCTGTTGGATTGAACCGGGAAGGAAATTATAATGAAAAAGATTAAAGTGGCAGTTTTATTCGGAGGACAGTCATCAGAGCATGATATATCATGTATATCTGCGGCTACTGTGATTGAAAGCATAGACAGGGAAAAATATGACGTAATAACAGTAGGCATTACCAAAGACGGCAGATGGATTAAGACCGACAATGTGGAGGATATTAAAAGCGGAAAATGGAGAGAGGGAAAGGTAACAATGATACTTTCTCCTGACAGAATACATAAGGGATTTGTTGAAATTGAAGACAGTAAGGCAGAGGTTACGGAAGTGGATGTTGTATTTCCTGTACTTCACGGCTTATACGGAGAGGACGGTACAATCCAGGGAATACTTGAACTTGCGGGAATACCATACGTCGGATGCGGTGTGGTTGCCTCAGCAGTATCCATGGATAAACTTTTTACCAAAAAGATTGTTGACGGTCTTAAGGATGTAAGACAGGCAAAATATGTTCCTGTAAGAAGATATGAATTAAAGGAAATGGATAAGGTTCTTGACGGAATAGAGGAAAGGCTTCCATATCCTGTATTTGTAAAGCCAAGCAATGCCGGCTCTTCTAAGGGCGTTTCCAAGGCAGGAGACAGGGCAGGACTTGAGAAAGCATTAAGACTTGCGGCAGAACATGATGAAAAGATTCTTGTGGAAGAGACTATCGTAGGACGTGAAATAGAATGTGCGGTTCTCGGAACATCGGATGTAAAGGCTTCCGGAGTAGGAGAAATTCTTGCAGCAGATTCAGCAGCTTTTTATGATTTTGATGCAAAATATAACAATGCAGAATCTAAGACAGTTATAAATCCCGAATTACCTGACGGCAAAACAGATGAGGTAAGAAACGATGCGGTCAGAATATTTAAGGCAGTAGACGGCTTCGGACTTTCAAGAGTTGATTTCTTTATTGAAAATGGAACTAACGATGTGGTATTTAACGAAATCAATACAATGCCGGGATTTACCTCAATCAGCATGTACCCAATGCTTTGGGCAGACAGAGGAATAGAGAAAAAAGAGCTTGTTGATGAACTCATAAATGAGGCATTCACAAGACATAAGATATAGGAATAAGAAATGACTAATAAAGTAAGAGTTAGAATTGAAGGACTTCACACCGTAGTAATGGATGTGGAGTCCGACAACGTAGAATTAATAACCTTTGGCAAGTATGTCAAAAAGGGTGGAAAACATTACATAAAATACGATGAGTTAGATGAAAATTCAGAGAAGGTAGTTAAGAACCTTTTAAAGATATCCGAGAACGAGGTAGAACTTGTATCAAGAGGCAGCAAATCCTCCCATATGTATTTTGCAAAGGGCAAGAAAAACTACAGTTTTTACAGAACTCCGTTTGGGGAAATGAATGTTGCGGTGGATACCTACTCAATGGATTTCAGAGAAGAAGAGGATTGCCTTGAGATAACCTTGGAGTATGGACTTGAAGTAAACAGAGAGCATGTATCGGAGTGCGCCGTGAAGATATGTATTGAAGCGGTAGAAGAATAGCGGTGAGGAGATTGGATGAGTATATACAGGGGTGTAATAGTTAAAAAAATGGTGTAGCCTCAGAATAATATGGCTACACCATTTTTCTTAAAATGTTATTACTTCGCTTTCTTAGCCGCTTTAGCTTTAGCACGCTGTTCTTTCTTGGTTAATGGCTTAGGTTCAACCTTACCGCGGATGTACTTGATTTCGGTGATGTAGATACCGCTTACGGCAACTTTAACTTCTGTCTTGAGCGGAAGTGCATCAAATACCTTAACATCAGCTATAAGTGTCATTACCTTAGGACCGACCTTAGCTTTTACAAGGGGCAGCTTTGCAAACCGCATGTACTTTGGAATCTGCTCGGCTACAACCTTTGGAAGTGTTGCGTCTTTAACTTTCATTTTTTTCTTGTCAATGACAAGCATTGATATAATCTGTGAAGCAGCTTCAATATCTGCCTGTGAAGCCTGCTGTTTCTTCTGCATCTTTCTACCGACGATAATTAATGCTATAAGAATTCCGATTATTACGGCCAGAACAATTATAATTACTCTTACCCAGACTGGCATTACTCATATCCTCCTAGTAATATCTTTAAATCGCATATTATTGTAACATTATTTTGAACTATAGACAAGGATTTATTAAACCAGTTCTTCATTTTTTAATTGGATTTCGTTAATTATGTCTCTTACATAGTTACCAATAAATTTTCTTTCCTCTTTTGGAAGGGATTTAATGTCAATAGGTTCGCCGAATTCGATAATGGTATGTGCTTTTTTGATTCTCGGAAACTGATTTTCAAAACAGGCTCTTGTATTATTCTGGACCATGGGAATGATTTTGCATCCGGTCTTTTCGGCAAATTTGAAACTTCCTTCCTTAAATGGGAGCAGGTCCAGGGTATGGCTCGTGGTTCCTTCCGGGAAAATAACGATTGATATTCCTTTTTTAATATAATCGATTCCCTCAAGAATTGTTTTAAGACCTTCCCTTGTATCATTTCTGTCAAGAAAGAGACAGTACAGATTACGCATCCACCAGCTTATTACAGGTACTTTCTTAAGTTCTTTTTTTGCAACAAAGCCCGTTAATCCCGGCATAAGGGAGTATGAAATTACAATATCAAAGTAGCTTTTGTGGTTACCTACAAAAAGAACAGGCTCGTCCTTTGGAATTCTGTCATAGCCAATAACGGTTGTCCTGGTTCCGGAAAGGAATCTTACGACTTTAAAAGAGTTCTTTACGATGAAAAGAGAACTTTTGTCCTTGGCTTTTTTATTGAATTTACCAATCAGCCATACAGCAGGGTATAAAATAAGGCTGATTATTGAATATAAAAGTAAAAAAATTGCCACCAATATTATTCTGATCATTAATTTTCTCCATTCAGATAAAATTTTATATATAATAGTATACAACATTTTGGAAAATAAGAAAGATAAAATATTAAAAAAACAATGCCAAGTAAGAATTGACATTTATTTTCCCACTGACTATAATTATGGAGAGTAATAAGGCTGTGATGGAGACAGTAGTTATATTCCGAAAATAACAGAGAGCCGCGATTGCTGTGATGCGGTATGATTAGGGCTTTAACGAATATCACTCCGGAGCTTCTATCTGAAAGTATATACGAGTAAGAGATGACGGATTTCTCCCGTTACAGAGAACGCATATGTTGGTATGTCGGTATTAGAACATTATTGATTGTAATGAAGTTGAGGACCTCTGCCAATTTAATGGCGGAGGTCATTTTAATTATTTTTGAAAGGAAGTTTAATAGTATGTACGAAAAAGTATCTACTGACCTTAACCTGGTTCAGAGAGAAAAACAGGTTGAAAAGTTCTGGAAAGACCACGATATTTTTAAAAAAAGCATGAAATTAAGAGAAGGATGTCCATCATATACATTCTATGACGGACCACCAACCGCTAACGGTAAGCCTCATATCGGACACGTTCTTACCCGTGTAATCAAGGATATGATTCCGCGATACAGAACAATGAAAGGCTATATGGTTCCTCGTAAGGCAGGATGGGATACACACGGACTCCCTGTTGAACTTGAAGTTGAGAAAATGCTTGGACTTGACGGTAAGGAACAGATTGAAAAGTATGGTCTTGAACCGTTTATCGAGCACTGCAAGGAAAGTGTATGGAAATACAAAGGAATGTGGGAAGATTTTTCAGGTACAGTCGGATTCTGGGCTGACATGGATAACCCATATGTAACATACCACAATGATTTCATCGAATCAGAATGGTGGGCACTGAAAGAAATATGGAATAAGAAACTTTTATACAAGGGATTTAAGATTGTCCCATATTGTCCAAGATGCGGAACACCTCTTTCATCACATGAGGTAGCCCAGGGATATAAGGCAGTAAAAGAACGTTCCGCAGTTGTACGTTTTAAGGTTGTAGGTGAGGACGCATATTTCCTTGCATGGACAACAACACCTTGGACATTGCCAAGCAACGTGGCACTCTGCGTTAATCCTGACGAGACATACTGTAAGGTCAAGGCAGCAGACGGACGCACATATTATATGGCAGAAGCACTTCTTGACAAGGTCCTTTCAGGAATTGAGAGAGAAGAAGGAACTCCTGCTTACGAAGTTCTTGAGACATATAAAGGAAAAGATCTTGAATATAAAGAATATGAACCTCTTTATGCATGTGCCGGAGAAGCGGCTGCAAAACAGCACAAGAAGGGACATTTTGTTACATGTGATACTTATGTAACTATGTCAGACGGTACAGGTATCGTTCATATTGCACCTGCATTCGGTGAAGACGACGCAAAGGTGGGACGTAAATATGACCTTCCTTTTGTACAGTTTGTAAATGGCAAGGGTGAATTAACAGAGGAGACTCCTTATGCCGGACTTTTCGTTAAAAAAGCAGACCCTGAAGTGTTAAAAGATCTTGATGCCGAGGGTAAGCTTTTTGATGCACCTAAGTTTGAACATGATTATCCATTCTGCTGGAGATGTGACACCCCTCTTATCTACTATGCAAGGGAATCATGGTTTATTAAGATGACAGCAGTTAAGGATGACCTTATCCGTAACAATAATACAATTAACTGGATTCCTGAGACTATCGGAACAGGACGTTTCGGCGCATGGCTTGAAAACGTACAGGACTGGGGTATCAGCCGTAACAGATATTGGGGCACACCTCTTAATATCTGGCAGTGTGACAAGTGCGGTAAGATGCATTCAATCGGAAGTATTGCAGAGCTTAAAGAACTTTCCGATAACTGCCCTGATGATATTGAGCTTCACAGACCATACATTGATGCAGTTACTTTCCCATGTGAATGTGGCGGCACAATGAAGAGAGTTCCTGAAGTAATTGACTGCTGGTTCGATTCGGGTGCAATGCCATTCGCACAGCATCATTATCCATTTGAAAACAAGGAACTTTTTGAAGCACAGTTCCCTGCAGACTTTATTTCAGAAGCTGTTGACCAGACAAGAGGATGGTTCTATTCATTACTTGCGGAATCAACACTTTTATTTAACAAAGCACCTTACAGGAATGTAATCGTTCTCGGACATGTACAGGATGAGAACGGACAGAAGATGAGTAAGTCAAAGGGTAATGCGGTAGATCCGTTTGACGCTTTACAGACTCACGGAGCAGATGCGATAAGATGGTATTTCTATTCTAATTCCGCACCATGGCTTCCTAACCGTTTCTACGACAAAGCAGTTACGGAAGGACAGAGAAAGTTCCTCGGAACAATCTGGAATACTTACGCATTCTTCGTACTTTATGCGAATATCGATAATTTTGACGCAACAAAATATAAGCTTGAATATGATAAATTATCTGTAATGGATAAGTGGATTCTTTCAAAGGTTAATTCACTTGTTAAATCAGTTGATGCCTATCTTAATGATTACAAGATTCCTGAAACAACAAGAGTTCTTGAAGAGTTCGTTGATGACCTTAGTAACTGGTATGTAAGACGTTCAAGAGAAAGATTCTGGGCAAAAGGAATGGAACAGGATAAAATCAATGCCTATATGACATTATATACATCCCTTGTAACACTTTGTAAGGTTGCGGCACCTATGATTCCGTTCATGACAGAAGAGATTTACCTCAACATTGTTGCAGGCATAGATAAGACAGCACCGGAAAGCATACATCTTTGTGATTTTCCTGTTGCCAATGAAGCATATATAGACAAAGAACTTGAAGCCAATATGGATGAAGTTTTAAGAATCGTTGTTGTGGGAAGAGCATGCCGTAACGCAGCTAACATTAAGAACAGACAGCCTATAGGTAAGATGTACGTTAAGGCTGAAACAGAACTTTCAGATTTCTACAAGGAAATCATTGAAGACGAACTTAATGTCAAAGAAGTAGAGTTTACAGATGACGTCAGAGCCTACAGCTCATACAGCTTCAAACCACAGCTTAAGACAGTGGGACCTAAGTATGGCAAACTCCTCGGAAAGATTAAGCAGGCATTATCGGAAGTTGACGGAAATACGGCAATGGATGAATTAAATGAAAAAGGCCAGCTTACATTTAATTTTGACGGAGAGACAGTTGAGCTTACAAAAGATGATTTATTAATAGAAATTGCACAGACAGAAGGCTTTGAGTCAGGTAATGACGGAGATATAACAGTTGTACTTGATACCAATCTTACGCCAGAACTCGTTGAGGAAGGATTTATGAGAGAAATCATAAGTAAGATCCAGACAATGAGAAAAGAAGCAGGATTTGAAGTCATGGATAAGATAACTGTATATTCCGACGGAAATGATAAGATTGCAGAGCTTATTTCAAAGAATGAAGACACGGTTAAAAATGATGTACTTGCTACAGAAATTGTCACAGGTAAAATTGACGGCTACTCTAAAGAGTGGAATATCAACGGAGAGAATGTAACTTTCGGTGTTAAAAAGAATCAGTAACGGTACAAGGATGGAATTTTAAATGAGTGAATTTGAATTTGACAAAGAAGAATTTAAAAAAAATGTAGTTAATGCTGTTAAGAGCAGATATCGTAAGACCATTGATGAAGCAGATAAACAGCAGGTATTTCAGGCAGTTGCCTATACGGTCAAGGATTATATAATTGACCGTTGGATTGCAACACATAAGGAATTCGAGAAACAGGACGCAAAGACAGTATATTATATGTCAATGGAATTCCTCATGGGCCGTGCACTCGGTAATAACATGATTAACCTTACATGCTATAAAGGTGTTAAGGAAGCTCTTGATGAACTGGGGTTTGATCTTAATGCCATTGAGGATGAAGAGCCTGATGCTGCACTGGGAAACGGAGGACTCGGAAGACTTGCAGCATGCTTTCTTGATTCGTTATCATCTCTCGGATACCCTGCTTACGGCTGTGGAATCAGATACAGATACGGAATGTTTGCACAGAAAATCGAAGACGGTTATCAGAAAGAAATTCCTGATGACTGGCTTCGTGACGGCAATCCATTTGAAATCAAGAGACCTGAATATGCGGTTACCGTAAAATTCGGCGGCTATGTAAGATCTTATACAGATGCAGACTATCATGAACATTACGTTCAGGAAGCATACCAGAGTGTAAGGGCAGTGCCTTATGACCTTCCTGTTGTAGGTTACAATAATAATGTTGTAAATACGTTAAGAATATGGGATGCGGAACCAATCCAGCAGTTTAACCTGGATGAATTTGACAAAGGTGATTATCAGAAAGCGGTTGAGCAGGAAAATCTCGCAAAGAATATCTGTGAAGTCCTTTATCCTTGCGATGACCATTATGCAGGTAAGGAATTAAGACTTAAACAGCAGTATTTCTTCGTATCTGCAAGTGTACAGAGTGCAGTTGCCAAGTACAAAAAGAACCATGATGACATAAGGAAACTTCATGAAAAAGTATGTTTCCAGTTGAATGATACACATCCTACCGTAACAGTTGCAGAACTTATGAGAATACTTATGGATGAAAAGGGTCTTTCGTGGGATGAAGCATGGGGCGTTACTACAAAATGCTGTGCTTACACTAACCATACAATCATGGCTGAAGCACTTGAAAAGTGGCCTATTGACCTTTTTCAGAAATTACTTCCAAGAATTTATCAGATTATAGAAGAAATCAACAGAAGATTTGTAAATGAAGTAAAACGTATGTATCCTGACAATCAGGAAAAAATCGCAAAAATGGCTATTTTATATGATGGACAGGTTAAAATGGCTAACCTTGCTATCGTTGCAGGATATTCTGTAAACGGTGTTGCGGCACTTCATACAGAAATTCTTGAAAAACAGGAACTTAAAGATTTCTATGAAATGATGCCTGAGAAATTTAATAACAAGACTAACGGTATTACACAGAGAAGATTCCTTCTCCACGGCAATCCATTGCTTGCAGACTGGGTAACAGACAAAATCGGCGACGGCTGGATAACAGATCTTTCAAAGATATCAGGGCTTGTGAAATACGCTGATGATGAAAAGAGCCGTAAAGAGTTCATGCAGATTAAGCGAGAGAACAAAGTACGTCTTGCAAAGTATATTAAAGAACATAATGATGTAGAAGTTAATCCGGATTCAATTTTTGACGTGCAGGTAAAACGACTTCACGAATATAAGAGACAGCTGCTTAACATTCTTCATGTTATGTACCTTTATAATAAGATAAAGGCTAACCCTGATATGGATTTTACACCAAGAACATTTATTTTCGGTGCTAAAGCAGCAGCAGGCTACAGAAGAGCCAAATTAACAATTAAACTCATCAATTCCGTTTCAGATGTTATTAATAACGATAAGTCTATTAACGGCAAACTTAAAGTTGTATTTATAGAAAACTACAGAGTATCCAATGCAGAAATTATTTTTGCAGCAGCAGATGTAAGCGAACAGATATCTACCGCAAGTAAGGAGGCATCGGGAACCGGCAATATGAAATTCATGTTAAACGGTGCCATGACGCTCGGTACAATGGATGGTGCCAATGTTGAAATCGTTAAAGAAGTCGGTGAAGAAAATGCTGTTATATTTGGTCTTAGTGCAGACGAAGTAATAGAATATGAGCTGAACGGCGGATATAATCCTTTGGACATATACAATTCCGACGAAGAAATAAGAAGGGTGCTTAACCAGCTTGTAGACGGAACGTATTCGCCTGCTGACCATGAATTATTCAGGGATTTGTATAATGCACTTCTCTATGACGGAGTGGCAGACCGATATTTTATATTAAAAGATTTCCGTTCCTACGCAGAAGCACAGGAAAAGATAGAAGCAAAATATCGTGATAAAGACGGATGGGCAAAATCGGTTATGCTTAATACCGCCCGTTCGGGAAAGTTCTCATCAGACAGAACTATCGAAGAGTATGTAAGAGATATCTGGCATCTTGAAAAAGTTAAAGTAGAATTATAATCATAACAATTATAAGAACATAGTCTCATGAGTGGCACTTTTAAGCCATTTGTGGGACTTTTTCTTTTATTTTAAAATAAGATGTGTTACAATAACGGGAAAAGGCCTTGCAGGATCCAGGGCTGTGGGAGGAAATTATTTGAAGAAAAGGATTATAATAATATCAGCCGTAATATCACTTGCTTTTTTTGTCATATCATATTTATTGCCACAGAGAATAGGCGGTATTGATTATACAGGTGTATATACGGATGCAGGATTATATGGAACACAGGAAAATGTTGAAGTTAAAAAGACCGGCAACATCTATACACTTCGTATAAAACCGACAATAGGTGATGCTGAATATGTTAATGTGGAGTTTTCTCCTGACAAACCGGGTGAAATGGTTCAGATAGATGATCTCAGCCGGTGCAGGGTATATATGTTTAATAATTCTATGTGTATTCAGACCTATATTCAGACCTATATAATGTATGAGGGAGATTATTATGACGATACAAACGGTGAACTTGAAAATTCTTATTCTTTAGGTGGGTACGAATTATATAGTTTGGCCTACATGGTAAAAATGAATTCCACAGACCGGCAGAATGATAACTATATGAGATATGTGCTGCGTATAGCAGCAGTTATTATATTTGCAGTCCTGTCGGTTATTTTGATATTTAACAAAATAAAAGCTGCCCCCGTTATCGGTATGGCAGTAATGTCTGCTGTTATATTGACAGGTTTTGTATATGATTTTTCCGTAAAATTGTATGAAGGCAGATATGAAGCAGAGGACAGTATCACCAAAAGCTATTTAAATGATCTGGATGACGTAAACCGTTTATATTGCATGGATATTGTAAAGGCAGACAGAACCGGCAACAAATACTACATAGTTATGTTTAATACGAGCAGAAGTTTTCCGGACATATATGTTGCCCATACAAAAGACGGAGAGTTAATTACAGATACAGAAGTGGAAGATGGATTTGCGGATTTTAATACATACAGAATTACAAGAAAATTCGGGAAATACCATATGTATTGGAAAGTCGGTAACGAATGGTTTACAATGAGAATAGACAAGAAATATGAGAAAGGTTTTGCGGTAAGACATATTACGGAATACATTGCAGCCGGACTTTTGGGAATATATTTCTTTATATTTATAAAATCATATACTAAAGCCAGAAAAGAAAAAGAAGAAGAAAGACGTTACGGAATATTTGGCAGATACAGATGTACGGAGGTCAGTCATCTTAACGAAATTTATGAAGATTTTGCAAAACACCTCACAGAAAATGTAGCCGGTACCGAAATAGTCATAATGCCGGATTCTTTTGAAATATTCGGAAATAGATATGATAATGTAAAATATGAGTTTTTGGACAGTAAGAAACATTATGAAATACCTGAAATCAAAGGCAAAAAAACAGAGATTAAGATTGTATGTGGTGATGAGATTTTTTACTATGTGAAAACAGCTAAAGAAATATTGTTTGGAAATACTTTGAACGGCAATGTTCTTTTATTAATCAAAGCATTGCAGGAGGAAAAAACCTATGGCAGCTGATAATTGCGAGATGTGCGGATATTTAGAGTACAATGAAGAGCTGGAATATTATGAATGTACAATGAATCTTGATGAAGACGAGATGTATAATTTTATTACCGGCAACAGCAGGGAATGTCCGTATTTTCAATATAGAGATGAATACAGAGTTGTTAGAAAACAGATGTAATATTAATGGAGGATATTATGGCAATTAAAGGAACAGAATTATTTGTAAAAGCCCTTAGGGCAGAGGGGGTAGATACCGTATTCGGCTATCCCGGAGGAATGGCGATAGATTTATTTGATGCTTTATATTCGGCAAATGATATTGATGTAATTCTTCCAAGACACGAACAGGCACTTATACATGAGGCTGACGGTTATGCGAGGGCAACGGGAAAAGTCGGTGTATGCCTTGTAACCAGCGGCCCGGGTGCAACCAATCTTGTTACAGGTATTGCAACCGCCAATTTTGACAGTGTTCCCCTTGTGTGTTTTACAGGACAGGTATCAAGGGATTTAATTGGAAATGACGCTTTTCAGGAAGTAGACATCGTAGGTGTAACGAGAAATATATGTAAATATGCAGTTACCGTAAGAGACAGAAATGAACTTCCAACCATAATCAAGAAGGCTTTTTATATTGCAAGAACAGGAAAACCGGGTCCGGTTGTTATAGATATACCTAAGGATATACAGACAGCAATGGGTAATGAAGAATATCCGGAGGAAATTGCTATACGAGGCTACAAACCTGCCAGCGGGGTTCATGCCGGACAGATTAAAAAGGCAATGTCAATGCTTAAGAGTGCAAAAAAACCTGTTATTCTTGTAGGCGGTGGTGTGAGAATTGCAGGGGCCGAAGAGGTTCTTACAGAATTTGCCGAGAAGATGAATATTCCGGTTATTACAACAATAATGGGAAAAGGTGCGATGTCAAGCAATCACAGACTTTATGTGGGTAATATCGGAATGTATGGAAATTACGCTTCCAATATGGCTGTCAGCGAATGTGATGTTTTACTTGCCATCGGAGTAAGATTCAGTGACAGAATCACAGGAACAATCGAAGATTTTGCCAAAAATGCAAAGATTATCCATGTTGATATAGATACAGCTTCAATTTCAAGAAATATTGTGGTTAATATTCCTATTGTTGCCGATGCCAAACTTGCAATAGAAGAGATGCTTAAAAGTGTGGTTGAGGGTAAACATGATGCATGGATTGATAAACTCAGTGATTGGAAGGACAAAATGCCTATAACAATGAAGAATTATGAAGGCATGACTCCTGAAATGATTATAGATGCAATCAACCGTAAATTTCCTGAAGCTACAGTTACAACCGACGTAGGACAGAACCAGTTATGGACAACACAGTACCTCAAAATGGACGGCAGACGTAAATTCATAACATCCGGGGGCCTCGGCACAATGGGGTATGGACTTCCTGCAGCAATCGGAGCATACCTTGGACAGGAAAAAGGACCTGTTATCTGCATAAGCGGTGACGGTGGAGTACAGATGAATATTCAGGAGCTTGCCACAGCTTCACTTCTTGATGTCCCTGTCATACTCTGTATTATTAACAATACATATCTTGGTAATGTTAAGCAGATGCAGAAGATGTTTTATGATAAAAGATATTCAAGCACCTGTTTAAGGTACAGCAGAAGCTGTAACAGACAGTGCCAGATAGACGGAACCTGCACAGGCAAACAGTATGTACCGGATTTCGTAAAACTTGCCGAGAGTTACAATGCACTTGGAATCAGGGTTACGGATGAAAAAGATATTGATGAAGCCTTTGACAGGGCAGCAGCTAATGTAAACAGACCAACGGTTATTGAGTTTATGATAAGTTGTGAACTGGACGTATATCCGATGGTTCCGGGCGGGAAAGCATTAACGGATATGTTATTTGGTTAGGAGGCAGACATGGATAAACTTAAAAAAAGATGGATTTCAATATATGTAGAAAATGAAATAGGTGTACTTGCTAGAATTTCAGGACTTTTTTCCGGAAAATCCTACAATATTGATACACTTACCGTAGGAGTTACCGAGGACCCTACCATGTCAAGAATGACAATAGGAGTTACAAGTGATGATAAGACCTTTGAGCAGATAAAAAAACAGCTTAACAGAAGTGTTGAAGTTGTAAAGGTTATTGATTTTACGGATGCCAAGCTTCATATGAAGGAATTAATGTTTATCAAAATTAATTCCTGCAATGAAAAAGACAAAGCTGAAGCTTTCAGAATTGCGTCGGTATACGGCGTAACCGTAGAAGATTACAACCGTAATACGGTGCTTTTACAGTGTACACAGACAGAGGATAAGAATAATGACCTCATCACACTTTTAAGAGAGACTTTCGGTTACAGACTTGAAGTGGTAAGAGGCGGAGCCGTTGCCATCGAAGCCGTATCTTATTCTGACAGGTAATTACTTGAAAGTTTTGGAAAGACTGTTGGTATACCATATTGTAAAAAGCATGTATACAGCGGTTATTCCAAACCATACGGCGGTAATTGCTTTATGAATGTTAAAAAATCTGAGAATACTTAACGGAGTCCAGACGGATAATACAATCAGGTTAATTCTGAGAAGTATTTTGCCGTCAGGGGCTCCTTTTTTTATCTGTTTGACAGAAAGGGCAATCTGGGCTGCCAAAAGGATTGCCATAAGAACAGTCACTATAATTTCCATTAATTTTTTCCTTTACTGATTGCAGCAAATAATTGTCTGCTTAATTCTATTTCTTTCACATCACTGTTTAAAAATTCGATAGTCCCTTTTGAAACGGAATGGGAAACTATGCTATGCATGGTAAGCTGGTGCAAGGTTTCCCTTGCAGTTCCGTTGCCTCCGTCATAGACAGCGGGAGTGTATTGAAGTGCCTCAAGAATCTGTCTTTTAACAAAGGGATAGTGGGTACACCCGAGAACTACGGCATCCACGGGATTATCTATGTATTCGTGCAAAAGATTTTTAAGATAATCCATAAATTCCTGCGAATCTGTAAGTCCTTTTTCAACTGCCTCAACGATGCCGGGAGCTTCAAGCGTAAAAATATCGGCAAGGTCTTTATAGCGGGTCATCAGATTAAGAAATTTGGATTGGTTCAACGTTATGTGAGTAGCCAGCACTAGAATACGCTTTCCAGGATTATCAAGAGCCGCAGGTTTAAGTGCAGGTTCAATGCCGATTACGGGAATCGCCGGGTACATATTACGGATTCTAGATACTGCGGCAACCGTTGCCGTATTGCAGGCAATTACAAGACATTTACAGCCTTTTGCTATAAGCATATCCGCTGTGTGGATTGTAAGTTCTGCTACTTTATCCAAAGGCTTTGTACCGTAAGGTGCATTAGCCGAATCACCAAAATATATAAAATTTTCATAAGGCATAAGCTTCACAAGCTCCGATAACACGCTTATTCCGCCAACGCCCGAATCAAAAACACCAACAGGTCTGGTATTAGGTTCCATTACAATAACTCCTAGATATATGATGTGGAAGTCCAAATTGCTCAATAGTGCAAGCACAATCGCAATTAAGACTTATTATATTAATGATGTATATGAATTGCTCCATTGCTGCACAATAATCGCAATTCCCGTCCACCTCAAACTCTCATAAAATGCTATGTTCAAAGCATTTTATTTCGTTTTCGGTGTCCGGCGTGTCAATAAGTCCAAATTGCTCATTTGTGCAAGCACAATCGCAATTAAGACTTATTGACACTTTACATCATACTATATTTTCTTAAAAAAGTGAATAAAGCACTTTTTTTTGGTAATTATATGTGTAGATAAATTTCAAATTGTGTTTGCGGCACAGATGGAGGTAACAATGAATAAGAAAAGAAAAAAACCTGACGGAGAAAAAATTTTTTCCATCGTTGCAAGTCTTGCTATTGTTATTGCGCTTGTTGCGGGAATTATTTCCATAGTGAGAAGTAATACAAGGCAGGATAAAAAAAAGAATTATATTGATTTGAATGTTGCGGAAAAAGAAACAACAACGGAACATAAAGAACCACAGACAACTGTTGAGAGGGTTACAGAAAAAATTGTTGAGATAGAGACAACCACAGAAGATACAAAACAGGTTGACGCACCGGTTATAAATGAAGATAATACGGAAGCTGTCAACGGCATAACATACTCCTTTAATGAAAACAGCGTAATTAAGTGGCCTTTGAAGGGGGACATTGTTCTCGGTTTTAATATGGATAATACAATTTATTTCCCAACGCTTGATGTATACAGATGCAATCCTGCAATTATGATAAATGCCACAGAGGGTGAAGATGTCAGGTCAGGAGTCAAAGGCGTTGTTACGCAGGTGTATTCTGACAATGAAACGGGAACCACAATGAAGATTTTAGCAGGCGACGGATATGAAATTACTTACGGACAGTTAAAAGATATAGCGGTTGGAATAGGCGATAACCTGGACGAAAATACAGTTATAGGTAAAGTTGCGGCACCAACCAAATATTATACCAAAGAGGGAAGCAACCTATATATGATGCTTACAAAGGACGGAATGGCTTTAGACCCAATGCTATTTCTTGAGGAAGAACAGTAAATAATCACACCCTTGACTGAAGATGTGGATATTCTGAAGTCAGGGGTATTTTTATTTAAAAAATAATGCAATATTTTATGATATATGGTACAATAATCAATAATTGTATGCGGAGGAATATGGATGAAAAGAATAGCTTATGTGTCGGATGCGTGGCACGGATATATATCGTATGTTATGCCGAAAGCTTTGCTGGATTCATTTTCTGATTACGAGGAGGATGTAATCCTTTGTCACTTTAACAGCTTCGGAAGCTGGAGCAGGAATGAGAAAAATAACGCAGGAGAATATGGGATATATGATCTCCCTGATTTTACAGGTTTTGATGGAATTATATTGGATATAAATACCATAGTAGATATGGCTCAGGTTGAGAAACTTGTGCGGGTTGTAAAATCCGCCAATATACCTACAATTACGATAGGATTTGAGGTTGATGGATTTTATTATGCGGGAATAGATAATGAAAAGCCTATTTATGAGATAATGGAGCATTTATATAGTGTGCATGGCTGCAGGAGTTTTGTGTTTGCAGGAGGCCCGCTTTCTAATAGTGAAAATTCACTCCGTGTACAGGCGTATAACGAATATCTTGCATTAAGAGGTCTTAGCAATAAGGATAATCCTGTTCTCATAGGTAACTTTGATTTTATGACAGGCTGCAGGCATTTTGAGACAATTGTGGAAAAACATATTCCTATCCCGGATGCTTTTGTATGTACCAATGACAATATTGCGGCAGGACTTATAAGTCAGGCACAGAAGTATGGTTACAGTGTACCTGAAGATTTTCTTGTAACGGGATTTGATAATCTTGATAAAGCATTATTTTTTGAACCACAGGTGACCACTGTGGGCCATAAAAGAGAAAAAGTAGGAGAAGTAAGTGCAAAGATATTAAAGGATGTATGGGCAGGTAAGGATGTACCGGTACATAATTTTACAGATGTGTATTATTTTTTCACAGAAAGCTGTGGCTGTCCTCAGAGAGATGATGTTGATTACAGAGATTATTCATGCAGTAGAATCATTTCGGCAGTACAAAAAGAAGTAAACGAATCCCACTTATTTGAACTTGAAGGTGCACTTTCGGAATGTGAGGAATTTGATGAGATTTTTGAAAAGACCGGAGAATTCTTTAAGCATATGGAATGTGATGAAGTGTACTTTTTTGTGGATGACAGATTGTACAATGCGGATCCGCTGACGGAATTTCCTAAGAATGAATATGACTGGAAACATCTTAAAATGGTATATGCACTTGAAGACAAAATTAAGTCCAGATATAAGAGCTGTATAGATATTATCGGACATCTGGAGCGTGAAGGACGTAATAATTATTACTTTTTTTCACCAATTCATTTCGGCGATTATACAGTAGGATTTTCAATACTGAAAAATGCAGGTTTTATAGGCGAAGAATCTTATTTTTACGATGTACACAGTACAATTGTCAAGACGCTTAATAATCTTTTCAGTAAAAAACAGCTTGAAAATGCCAACGAACATCTCAAAGAAATATATCTCAAAGATATTCTTACAGGTGTATATAACAGAGTTGCGTTTACACAAAAAATTATTCCAAAGCTGACTTCCTACCACAAAAAAGGGGTGGAATGTGTAATAGCATTTTCAGATACGGATAATTTCAAAACTATTAATGATAAATTCGGACATAGTTACGGTGACAGGGTTTTAAGGATTATCGGAACTACCCTTTCAAAACTTTGTCCGCCTAAAGGTATTGTATGCAGATTCGGCGGAGATGAATTTGTTGTATTTTTCCCTGTTACGGACGGTGTTTCAATGGAAAAATTTAAAGATAATGTACTTCAGACGCTTGCAAATGACAACATTTCGATAAGTATGGGAATTGTTAAGACCAATCCTTCTTCAGCAAAATCTTTTGATGAATACATATCCGAAGCAGACCAAATGATGTACGAGGAAAAGAACAGAAAGAAGACAGAAAGCAGAAATGAAACTGACAACGCTGTGTTACATAGAGAAGAATAATGAATATCTTATGCTCCATCGTGTCAAAAAGGAAAATGACGTTAACCATGACAAATGGATAGGAGTTGGCGGTAAATTCGAGGAAAATGAGACGCCTGAGGAATGCCTGCTGCGGGAAGTGTATGAAGAGACAGGATTTACACTGACCGGATACAGATACAGAGGACTTGTGGTTTTTATATCAGACCGGTGGGAAACAGAGTATATGCATCTTTTCACAGCAGATAAGTTTGCAGGAGATATGATTGAGTGTAATGAAGGAGATCTTTTGTGGGTACCTAAGGATGAGATATATAATCTTAGACTTTGGGAGGGCGACAAAATCTTTTTCAGGCTGTTAGATGAGAATCTGAAATATTTTACCCTCAAATTAAGATATGAAGGTGAAAAACTTGTTGAAAAGATAATTACAAGGTATTAAAGAAAGTGAGTGTATTATAAGTGAGAACAAAGGCGTTATGTATGATGGTAATAGCAGCTCTGTTAGTTGGGGCGTGTTTTGCGGGATGTTCAATGTCTCAGGGCAGTAACAGTCTGCTTGGCAATGAAAGCAGCAAGGAGTCCGAGTCTTATGCTGAACATCTTGAAAATAATAATATTTCCGTGGCTGGTAATCTTGGAACAGCGGAAAGTGTTAAAGTTGATAAAATCACAAGCAAAAAAGAGATATATTCAAAGGTTCGCTCTCTTGTGTACAATGATAAAGTTGTCTATATCGAATTGTGCTACATAAATCTTTATGACAAATCCGGTAATAAAGTACAGCAGGAGGGAGAAGTTTCTTTTCAGGTTAAAATGTCTGATACAATGACAAATGCCGGTGGTGATACATATGATTTGTATTATTATGACTCCAGTGACAACAAAATTACAGCCGTTGATTCAGAAGTAGATGGAAACACAATCTCTTTTAAGAGTGACCGTATAGGCTTCTTTGTTATTGTTAATGTAAATAATTCCGGAAAACCTATTGTTAAGCCTTCTGAACCGGTTGATGAACCTTCGGAAGAGACTTCGGGGGGCAGTGAGAATAAGACAGACCATTCTGGCGAACAGCCTACTACACCGGCAGCAGTTGAGCCCGTAGTACCTGCAACCACGCCTGCATCACAGCCTTCAGTACAGCCAACAACCCCTGCGGTACAGCATCCAACTACATCTACTCCGATTATTGCAGCTACGACAGCCGGACCTAATATTACCAAACCGACAGATGCTGTTTCCATGCCTCCTGCATCAGGCAATAAGGAAAAGCCTAATCTGAATATAAATTGTTCAAGCAAATCTAACGGAAACTGCCGTACATTTTCTGTTACTATTACTAACAGGGGAAATTCTACTCTCAGAATACTTACAGAGAACGCAATGTTGTATAATCCTAACTATGGTTCGGAATATGATAGAAATCTTAATCTTACTGATAAGAACTATATACCAAGGACTTATGTTGATATTGAACCGGGAGGAGCTGCACCTGTGTATTTTGCCGTTTTAGGAGATTATACATGGTACACGTCAAAATCCGTTATTGAATTTGAAATGTATTATGACGGGGTAAAATACCTTGTCACTACGGGATATGCAAAGGGCGGAACCGATTATTCGGTGATTGGGTAAAGGAATATTGGTTTCAATCGTTTTTATCATACTTGGAATATTTGGACTCAGGAAGGTAGAAAATTACTAGAGCAACATGAAGAGTTCTCTACCCACAACGGCATATTCGTCTTAAAGAGGTAGAAAATTTCAGGAAGCTTATGTAGACTTTTCTACCTGTAATATGATATTTGGCTTAGGAAGGTAGAAAATTACAAGATGGCACATGATATTTTGCTACTCGTAATACCATTTTTGACTGGAAAGGGTAGAAATGTATGAGAACCTCATGAGAAATTTTCTACCTCTAACATCATTTTTGATTAGAAAGGGTAGAAATACCCGAGAACTTCATGAAAAACTTTCTACCCATATCATCATTTTTGACTTAGCAGGTAGAAATTTCCAATAGTTTCATGAAAATCTCTGTCAGTAACGCTATCGCCGTATAACAATAAGTAAAGAAATACCCATACAAATAAATTTGTCTGGGCATCTTTTTTCCTATCGTTGCAGTTTTCAATGCATATGTTAGCAAGCCATGCCCCCCTCGCCTACGCAAAAGCCGCGGCTCGGTGGACGGCTGTCGCCGTATAATAAAAAAGAAGATGGTAAAAAAAGTCGTGATTTTGCAAAGCAGGATTTATCAATAAAAAGATTGGAACATTATGAAAAAAGTAAAAAGGTGGATAGGTATGGTTGAATACAACTGTTCCTATAGTTGTTTCCTGCTTTCAAAAGATTATGGGAAAGATTGCGTAGTTTTCTAAGTTCAATAAGGCGTTTATTTATGAGATTTTTTCCACCATCGGTGGTTATTGGTTTTAACATGATGTCTCCTGATATTTGTATATGACAATGATATTGTCTCACTTTTTGCAACTTTTATTGATTCTATATCAAAAAGGGGGGTACAATCGGTTGTAAAAGTGAGACAAATATAATTGGGAGCCATTAGAGAAACATAAGTTTAATAATAGAAAAATATGCAAAATGTCACATTAAATGTCGAAAATGGCAAATTTCAAAATGTGCAAACAAAAGAATGATATATTGTTCACGAATAAATTAGTTAGGAGAACAACTGTATGATTCAGAAATTAGTAGACATAATAGTAAAACAGCAAGTTGAAAAGGGGATAATATCAAAGGAGGAGGTTGATATATATAAATATGGATATTATTTATTGTTAGAGATTATTATGAATATCATAATAGCTATATTTATTGGATTTATTTTTAGAGACATCAAAACGGTTATAATTTTTTTACTCATATACATTCCTTTAAGAACATATAGTGGTGGTTGGCATGCAAATAGATTATGGAAATGTACACTTATATCAAATTTTATTTTAATCACGGCAGAGATTATTGTAAATTGTTGGATACAATATGTTTCTCGTTCTATTAGTTTGTTAATTGTAACATGTTGTGTAGTTATAATACTATTCATGTCCCCTATTGATACAGAAACAAAGAGATTGAATGATATTGAGAAAAAAATATATAAAAGAAAAACATATATTATTGTAGTTATTCAAATGTGCATATTGACTGCTTGCGTAATGTTCTGCGGTGATAAATATTCTATAATAATTGAGTATGCATATTTGGTGCAGGCAGAAATGTTAGTAGCTGAAAAAGTGATAAAAAACAATAAAAATATTGAAAGTTGTCGAAAAAATATGTTATAATAATTCACTAACTTAAAAGGAGGGGGCATCCTTATGATACACATTGCCATTTGTGATGATGATAAAAAATTTATTTCGTACATAAAAAGAATTATAATAACATCTGGAGCAGACCCGCAGACAACATATTTTGATGAATATACATCGGGAAAAGAATTTGTTTTCAATTTGGAATCAAGAAAAGAATGCGATTTATTGATTTTAGATATGCAGTTGGGAGATATGGATGGAGATGATGTTGCAAAGAAGTTTAGAGAGATATATCCTTATGCAATACTTGTGTTTTGTTCAGGAGTACAGTTGCCAACTGTAAAATCGTTTAGAAGCACTCCTTTCAGATATTTATTAAAGGCATATAATGATAGGGAAATGAACGAAGAAATGCGAGAAATATTGAATGAAGTTAACAGAAATAATGAGGAAGCATTTCTTATTGGGCATTATAGGTATAATTCGATAAAAGTACAATTAAAGAATATTATGTATATAACAAATACTAAAAGAGGTAGTAGAATATTTGTTACACCAGAATGTAATGAATATGATTTTGAAGAACAAATATTAATTGATTCGAAGTTGTCGGAATTGTATGGCAAATATGAGAAATATGGTTTTGAATTTGCTAGTGTGAGTTACATAGTAAATATGCGTTATGTAAAACAGATTGTAGCAAGTGAATTAGTACTGTATACCGATGAAAGATTGTCTATTTCTAAAAAATATTATAAAGAATTTCGTGAAAAATTTGCGAGGAATTTGGCAAAGAAATATTAGACTGGTAAGGAGACAATAATAGAGATGGACACATTGGATAAGGTAATAATGTTTGTAGGATGCATAATTGAGGTATATTTAGTATTTGATTATTTTTATAATTTTTTTTCTATTAAAGAAAAATGGGCAAATAAAAATGTATGGGTTATTGCATCAAGCGTTTGCCTGCTTCTTTTTACTGTTAATTTGTTTAAAAATGGGTTTTTAAATTTGATTGCATTTCCGTTATTATTATGGACTTTTGTGTCGCTTGTATTTGAGGCTAAATTGACTGTGAAATTAGGATATTTTATAACGGCATATGCTGTTATGATTGGTGTGGAATTTTTATATTTAATAATGTCAGAGACAACATTGAGTGTAGTGTCAAAAACCGGACTTGTTCCATTTTCACAATATGTGTGGCAGTTGATATTTATAAAATTTCTTAATTATATAGTATTTGCAATATTAAAACAGACTTCTGGTAAATCAAAGAGCCGATTGTCAAATAGGATGTTCGTTGCATATATATGTTTACCTGTTTGTACAATAGGCTGTATGGTAACGATTTTTTATTCTGGAGTGGATTTTTCAAACATTTTGTTGCCAAGAGTATTAATGACCATTTTTTTTGTGTGTATGCTTTTGAGTAATATCTTGGTTTTTTATGCTTTTCAAAGGTATACGGAAGGATTGTATAAAGAAAGTGAGCATCAAATTGAAATAATGCATCAAAGAGCAGAGATTTATCGTTTAAATCAAATAACAGAAATGAATGATAAATATAAGGAAATGGTGCATAATACAAGTCATTTTTATAAGGTGATTGGGGAAATGGCAGCAGAACACCAAAATGAAGAAATTTACGAGTTGGTTAAAAAGTTGGATGAAACATTTGAAAAGAATGTTGTTAAAGTATATAGTAATTATAAAATACTTAATACATTATTGGCGGAAAATGAAGCTAAATCAAATAAATTTGGTATTCAGTTTGATGCATATGTTGAACAAGGAACCGACCTGGATAATATATCAGATATAGATATGATTACGATGATAGGAAATTTGTTGGACAATGCTGTTGTTGCAGCTGCAAAGAAAAAGGAAAAATCTATTGTTAAAGTAAGAATTTTTATGCAGAATGAAGGAAGTATTTGTGTTGTAAAGGTGGTCAATGATTTTGATGGTAAGTTAATAAAAAAAGAAGGAAAATTAATAACAACTAAAAAAAATGGAGGATTACATGGAATTGGTATGACTAGTGTAAATCGCACGGCAGAGAAATATAATGGATATTTAGAATATTATATAGAAGATAATAAGTTTGTTGCAGTCTTAATACTTCCAGTAGAACAATAAGCATAATATGTGTAAAGTTAAAAACACCCGTTTGGGTGTTTTTTTGTATATAAGAACAAAAATGTCGCTTTAAAAGTCGAAAATGGAACATTGTGTCTAAAACACACATAAATATTATAGAATACCCATATTAAAAATGCAGATGAGGAGGTAAGGCTAAATGATAACTAATAGTTTAATAGGAAAGAAATTGGCAGAATGCATCAATTCGTTAGCGAAAGCTACGGTCATTAAGTCGGCAAATTCAACTTGTGTGTGGTTGGCATATCAACCACAGTTCCCAAAAGAAGCGGAATACTATAGTAAAACAGCAAAGAAAGGAGAAGAATAGGAGAGATTCAAAATGAGAAAAATCAAAAAAATAATAATGAGTTTAGTACTTATTGGAGTAATGGTAATTGGAATGTGTGGAACTGTGTCAGCAAAGACAACGACAGGTGTATGGAATTCACCTAAAACCACTGCAGGTAGTTGGTGGTCAGGATATGACAATGATGATATCACATCATTGACGGGAACTTCAAGTTCAATTTATGGTGGAGATGTCGGTGTGTATTTTATGCTTCAAGTGTTGGTATGCCTAATGGTTTTATACGTTCATCTAATCGTACGGGTGAAATTGAATTAAAAGAAGATGACAGTTCGTGGTTTGATGAGAATGAAACTGCACGTAAAATCACAGGATATTTCGCTTATGATAATTCTGGACGATATAGAATGACATCATATAAGATTACTTATACTAATTCAAGCTGTATAGAACCAAATAAAACAGTCGAATTATATTTAAGGATAAAGATAAACACTATCAGTGGCGATACAACAAAAAATGTTCCTGAAGGTCTATTTGGATACCAATTATGGGTAAACTAAATAGAGTCTTGAGTTTATAATATAAATCTACAAATCATAATGTTAGATTTATATTATTAGGAGGTAGCAATGTGAAAAAAATATTGTCGATTGTAATAATGTTTTTTTGTGTTATGTGCTTGGTTTCATGTGAAAATGATAGTGAGGATAAGATAGAATGGCCATTTGAGCAAAAAGTTTCATATCTTGTTGAAGATGATGGTTGGGTTTATAGTTTCTCCTATACCTACGATAAAGGAGGACTGAATGATGATGCATTGATACCCTATAATTTTATGGGAGTAAATTTAAGATATAGATATAATGAAGATTATGTTACAACAGTAACGTATATGGAAGATGGTGAGAAAAAAACAAAAATTGTCCCTCAAACGATACAGGTGCTAGGTGAGGCTAATGATTCTGGTATCAAAAATGATATGGAAGAGATTGCGGATATTCTTAAATATCAAGCTGGAGAAGTAACTACTCAAGAATTATTAGATCTAACAGTAGATGATCTCACATTTGAAGAGTTAGATGAAAATATTTTTATTGAATTAGTCCAAGCAGCGCTTAAGGGTGAGGCACATAAAGAAGGTAATTATGATTATCTTCCACAATATGCGTTATTGACTGAACCAGAATACTTAAATGACTATAAATTTCAAGTGGGATTTGTATCATCAGTAGGGTGTATTGATGTAATTTTTATTGATGTATTATATAGAACTGGAAATGATTATGATAGTTATAAACAATTATCGGATATTATTGATTCAGGAACTGCATCAGATGAACAGAAAAAAATATATAATATGATTGAGGAAATAACTACTGGAATAGTGGAGAATAATAATATTCTATATGCTTTGGGAGAATATGAAAATGAGAACATAGATAATATAGACTTTTCAAGATTATATTCTTTCCTTAAAGAAATTGAAGCAAACAACTATTACAAATATATTATTGAGCCTCGATAGTAGAGAAAGGTATCATCAACATACATATATTGATGATACCTTTTTGAAAGAGACTAACTATTAAAAGTCAAGTCTAAAAAGAAAATTTTATTAATGAATAGTGGAAACACATTTCAGATATAGTTGAGCCTTTCTTAAACCATCGAGTGGGAGGAGAATAAAACCAGTCCACAGTATCTCCAACAGTATAGCATACAGCCCTTGGAGAGGGACTATAAACACTACTACTTTATAATACGAGGTGTAACAATGATAAATTGTAATAAAGTAACAAAAAAATATCAAAATCAAATTGTATTAGATAATTTTACTTACAATTTTAAAAGTACAGGATTCTATTTGCTGTTTGGAGAAAGCGGAAGTGGTAAAACTACATTTATAAACATATTATCTGGAATGACGGCGTTTGATGGTGGTAATATTAGCATAGATAATAATGAGTTTGATGAAATGGTTAGCAAAGAGATTATATCATTTAAGGCTGATTATATAACACAAGATACTTTTTTTATTGATTTTTTAAATGTATTTGACAATTTAAGAATGGTTAATAACGATGATGAATATATCAAAAAAATGTTGGTTCAATTCAATTTAGTATCAAAGATAGAGCAATATCCAATGAATTTATCAGGAGGAGAAAAGCAAAGGTTATCTATTGTTCGAGCATTATTAAGTGGTAAAAAGATACTTTTTTTAGATGAACCAACAGCATCATTAGATTTTGATAATAAGATAAAAGTTTTTGAAATGTTATCAGAAATAAAAGACAGAGTTTTAATAATATGCTCATCGCATGATTTAGAAGTTAAGAAATATGCAGATGAAGTGATACAATTTGAAAAAAAACATAAGTTATGTGAAGTTGATAATACTCATGAATCTAAAAAAATAGTAAAAAGAAAGAAATTAAATGCTAAATGTAATAAAAGTAGGATACAAAAAAATAGAGAATACTTTTTTTTAAAAAAGTGGTTTGTATCAAAAAAAAGAAATAAAAAAAATAAGATTCTCTTTAGTGCTTTTTTAACGATTGCTATATGTATGTGCTTATTATCAGATACACCTGAAAATAGGTTGGAATCAAATATGGAATATGTCTACAAGGTAAACATGTGTATGCTTCAGAGTAGTGAAAAGGATACTGAAATCTACCAGCGTTTATGCGATGAAAAGGGTGTGAAAGAGGTCGTATTAGATTATGGTTTAAATGTTCCAACCGGTGAAATATTAGAGGAAGAAGGAGAGCAGATTATAGAAGGAGATTATGAAGTAAATGTTCCGGTATTACCTTATGCGAGCGAGGCGTTTAAATTGTCTGATAAAGTGAAGTATGGAAATTATTTTACAGGAAAAAATCAAATAATATTATCAGCTGAAATGGCAGAAAGCTTATGTAATGACTCACCGGAAAAATTAATTGGTCAAAAGCTAACAAAAAAATTCTATGGAATTGGTGAAATTGAATTAGAGATAATAGGAATATTCGATTATTTTAATGATTTTGAAAAAATGTACCTAAAAGCTATGGGAATTAAAATATATACAGGTGAAAATTATAATAAAGATGATTATAGTGACCTTTGGTTTATTAATGGAAAATTTACAGAACAATATGTGTATGATACATCTTTTTATTCAAATGAACAGAGGGTTTATACACTGTATTTTGATTCATATAGTGATATGAAAGACTATTATGATACTAATAATAAAGTATATGATGAAAAAGGAGATTGGCTACATATCGGTTTGGAAAACAGTAAATATTTAGGAATATTTGATTTGTTTTATAAAGTTACCCTTCCGTTATCATATTTTATAGCTTTTTTTACAATATTGTTCTATATAAATTTGCAAAAAACGGAATTGTCCTACAATAACAAGTTTATATCAGTATTTGATTATGTTGGCTATGATGTGGGAAGAGTAGTTAGATGCTTTATGTATTTGAATTTACTTGAAGTACTAAAAATATGCTGTATATCGACAATAGCCGGTGTCTCAATTGCTAAAATTCTTAATATAATCAATGAAAAATGTATTTTCTTTGAATTTCAGATTTTTTCATATAATGTAGAAATAATTTTAATATTTGAGATATTTCTAATTATTATTTCGTGTATATTTATATATACCTTTATGCGTAAATATAAATATGTAAGTTGGTATGAAAATATAATTAAGAATAGAGATTTATTATAGAAAAGATAAGGTAGTAATATGAAGTTGTCTATTAAAAATATAAAAAAAGCATATGATAGAGAAGTGTTGAGTAATTTATCACATGAATTTCAATCAGGTAAGTTATATGTTATTAAGGGTGTGAGTGGTTGTGGAAAAAGTACTTTTCTGAATATTGTCGGTGGTGTGGAACGAGATTTTGATGGTACTATAACTATTGGAAATGAGATTTGTACGGCTGCGAATTTGAGACAGATGACAGGATATGTGTTTCAATATAGTTTACTATTTTCTAACATAACTATATTGGAGAATTTGTATATAATAAAACAAGATAAGTTATTTATTACAAATTTATGTGAAAGATTTGGTGTAAGGGATTTATTAGGAAAATATCCGGAACAACTGTCTGGTGGGGAACGTCAACGAATATCAATAATACGTGCATTATTAAATAATCCTAAGATATTATTGTTAGACGAACCTACAGCATCGTTGGATGAAAAAAATTCAAAAACTGTTTCGAAGATAGTAAGTGATTTGTGTGCAAAAGATAAAATTGTTATAGTAGCTACTCATGAATCATATTTTGATGATTATGCTGATGAAATTATTTACCTTAACTATGGAAATATTGAAAAAATAAAGAAAAATAATAATGTACATACAGACAAAAAAGAAGTAATTGAAAACAGTAAATTAGAAGACAATAAAAAAAATGATATAATATCTTTTTTTAAGTATAATTTAAAAAGGAACAGAAAATTACTGAGTTTTTTTAGTGTATTACCTTATGCCATTATGTTTTTATTGATTATGATAACATCTACTTTGCAAAATAGTTTTGAGAAGGAATACATAAATGCTATAAAGAAAAAATATCCAGTTAATGCATTTAATATATATGAAAGTGAATTGAATGCTTTTATATATAAGGATAAGGTAAAACTATACGATTTATATGTATTAAATGAAGATGAAATTACTGGATATTACATATCAAGTAAAGAAGATAGTGTTTTGGCAATAGACGGAATGATAGAATACGGTGTTTTTCCTGATGAAAAAAACGAAGTAATAATTAGTAGAGAAATGGCAGAAAAACTATATGGACTTAAAGATGACTATAGTTCATGTCTGGGCGAAAAGATATATTTTTATAATAATGAGTTTGTTGTTACAGGAATATTATTTTCTATAGATGAAACGACAAGAAATCCTAAAGCAAATGAGAAATTTTTAGAATATTTATATTCTGATATTTATTATCAAGGTATAGAAGGAAATGCAATATTCATACCATACGATACAATATGCAATATCGGAGAAAAAAAAGAAACGGAAGTAAAAAGGGCGAGTTATGCTGGATTGTATGATGATATAAATGTTGTAAAAAAGCTAAGGGAATCAATGACATCAGGAAATATTAATATCTTTGATGATGAAATAAATGATGCGCAAAATCTGTTAGATGGAATGTCTTTGATTATGTTATGCATCTTTTTTGTATGCTTTATAATTTCTTGTATATTTATGACTTCCCAAATTGACTTGGAGTTGTATTATAGAAAAAAGGAAATAGGATTTATGCAGATATTTGGATTAAAGAAAAAAAAGATTCTTAAAATAATATTATCTGGATATTTGCTGAAAATATTAACCTCTTTTGCATTGTCAATTGTAATATATGGTATAGGTGTATGGGTGTATTTTATTGTGTTTAACAGCATAGTTTTTTTGAATTATATCTATACGGCTGCGATTATATTTAGTATTTTTATAATATACCTTTTAGCAATATATATTTCAATACTTAGGTTTATGAAAAAAGATATAATAAAATTAATTACAGATTAGTGTATTTTTATAAAAGAGGCTTTCAGCGTAGGAAGCAAAGAAAAGGTAGATAAATTGACAGCAGAATTGAAGGATGACGGTTCTTACCGTCTGGGATAATGAGAAACTTGTGGGACTTACAAGGGTATTGGACGATACGGTGCTGCAATCCAGATTTGTAACTATTGAAATTACATCAATTTTCTGATATGCTTATCGCTAGAGAGAGGTGTTGACAATGCAGATTTCCAGCAGATTTACAATGGCAATTCATATGTTTGCCTGTATAGATACATTTTCAGACCAGAAGATGACAAGCAATTTTATGGCAGCAAGTATCGGAACCAATCCTGTAATTGTGAGGAAGATATTACAACAGTTAAAGGCAGCAGGACTGATAGAAGTCGCAAGAGGACCGGGCGGTGTAAAAATTACCAGACCATTGGAACAGATTACATTTCTTGATGTGTATAAAGCAGTAGAATGTGCGCCGGATGAAGAGTTGTTTCACTTTCATGAGAGTCCCAGCCAGAAATGTCCGGTAGGAAAGAATATTCATCATGTTCTTGATGAAAGACTGCTGGAGGTGCAGAGGGCAATGGAGAAAAAACTCTCAGAGATGACGCTCGCCGATGTGAAAAAAGATATTGCGGCATATATAGAAAAAGAGTAGCAGACAAGGCTTCGGATTTGATATTCCGAAGTCTTTTTTTATTTAAAAAATTGATGTAACTATTGACATTACATCTAACATGTGTTATTTTACAACTACAAGATGTAACAGTAATAGTTACAACAAGATGATTATAACAAATCTAAGGAGGAATTTTAAAATGCAGAAAGTAGTAGAATTTTTACAGAAAAACCCGGTTCAGTATTTAGCAACAGTCGGAAGAGACGGAAAGGCAAAATGCCGTCCATTTATGTTCTGTTTCGAGCAGGACGGAAAAATTTGGTTCTGTACCAACAACACAAAGGATGTTTACAAGGATATGTTAGCGAATCCTGAGATAGAAGTTTCCGTATCTTCTCCTGAATACGCATGGCTTCGTCTCCATGGCAAAGCAGTATTTGAGAACAATATGAGTGTAAAGGAAGGCTGCATGAATAATCCTATCGTTAAGGGACAGTACCAGACAGCGGATAATCCTATTTTTGAGGTGTTTTATCTTGAAAATCCACATGGGGTTATTGCTGATTTTTCAGGAAATCCACCTTATGAATTCTAATTACAGACAATCTAAGATAAAACAAATCCCGCAGGAAATCTCACTCTGCGGGTTGTTTTGAATTCGGGCATACCTCATAAAATGTTTTATAATTATTATACAGATAATGAAAGGAAGAACTTTGAAATGACAAAAATGGATTATCTTAAACTTCTGGTAGATGAAATTCATTCTACTACAGTTGCAACAATAGGCACGGACGGTCATCCTCAGACAAGAATCATTGATATGATGTATTACGACAAAGAGGGTGTGTATTTTCTTACTGCAAAGGGGAAAGCATTTTATGACCAGTTAATGGAACAGCAGTATGTGGCAATCTCAGCAACAAAAGATAAAATAGCGGTCTCTCTTCGTGGAAAAATAAAGAATATCGGAAAAAAGAATCTTGATATCATGTTTGAGAAAAATCCGTATATGAAAGAAATTTATCCGGGGGATACGAGGGACGCAATAGAAGTGTTCTGTTTGTATGAAGCACAGGGAGAATATTTTGACATAAGTAATCCGTCAAATATTGTGAGGGATACCATAATAATCGGGGAAGCGAAAGCAGTCCGGACGGGATACCACGTTGGAAAAGACTGCATTGGATGTAAGTTATGTTATTCGGTGTGTCCGCAAAAGTGTATTGATATATCGTCTGTTCCTGTTGCAATCAATCAGAATTATTGCCTACATTGCGGAAGATGTACAGAAATCTGCCCGAAACAGTGTATTAAAAAAATGGCATGAACGGTCAGTGGATTGATGAAGCAAGGGGTAAAGCTTCTGGTGATTGATACGCAATGCTCACAAATTCATTATTCGGATGAAATTTACAGAAGCAAATAGAATTATTTATTTTACCAAGGAATTCTACCTATAATGTGATATTTGGCTTAGGTAGGTAGAAAATTACAAGATGGCACATGATATTTTTCTGCCCATAATACCATTTTTGATTAGAAAGGGTAGAAATGTATGAGAATCTCATGAGAAATTTTCTACCTCTAACATCATTTTTGATTAGAAAGGGTAGAAATACCCGAGAACTTCATGAAAAACTTTCTACCCATATCATCATTTTTGACTTAGCAGGTAGAAATTTCCAATAGTTTCATGAAAATCTCTACCAGTAACGCTATCGCCATATAATAAAAAAGAAGCAAGGTTATCCATGTGAGCGAGCTCTCATATCTGACCCTACTTCTTTCTTATTGCATATGTTACATTAACAAGCCATGCCCCCCTCGCCTACGCAGAAGCTACGGCTCGGTGGACGGCTGTCACCGTATAAAATGTCAAAAATAAACGCTCTTACAAGTAAACTTGCAGAGCGTTATTTTTTCCATTTTGCATGGCTTGTAACTTAACCAAAGTATCTCTTATAAAGTCCTTCAAAGGCTTTGCCGTGGCGGGCTTCGTCTCTTGCCATTTCATGGACTGTGTCATGGATTGCGTCAAGGTTGAGTGCCTTTGCTCTTTTAGCAAGGTCAGTCTTTCCTGCTGTTGCACCATTTTCAGCCTCAATTCTCATTTCGAGATTTTTCTTTGTTGAATCTGTAATAACTTCACCGAGTAATTCAGCAAATTTTGCTGCGTGTTCAGCTTCTTCGTAAGCTGCTTTTTCCCAATAAAGACCGATTTCAGGATAGCCTTCTCTGTGTGCTACTCTTGCCATTGCAAGGTACATACCAACTTCAGAACATTCTCCGTTGAAATTAGCTCTTAAGTCTGCGATGATATCTTCAGGTGCACCCTGTGCAACACCTACAACATGTTCTGCTGCCCAGCTTAAATCACCTTCCTGCTTTACGAATTTCTCAGCAGGTGCCTTACATACAGGGCACTGTTCAGGTGCTTCGTCTCCTTCGTGAACATATCCGCATACACTACATACATATTTTGCCATAACTTATATCTCCTTTATTCTAATTTTTTATTTCAATAATAGTAATCATTACTGAAATTATAATATCATAAAATAATAAAATGTCAACACTTTATAGAAAAAATTTTTCAATTATTTTTTGAAGATTTTTTTTCTGAGGACATACAAGATGGGCATAAGCCATTAAAAAGAACGGCATGGCCATCTATTTTACCACCAAAGCATGAAGAAACAAGTGCCTCAAGTCCATCATCCGCCGGAGTATCAATGTCGAGAACGCATCTGCATTTGTTGCAGACAAAATGATAATGTGGAGCCGGATTGCCGTCAAAGTGGTCGTAGCCATCATAGGTAGAGAAACGCTGTGCCTGTCCTAACTCAACCAGAAGATTAAGATTTCTATAAACTGTACCAAGACTTATGTTCGGAAATGTCTTTCTTACATTTTCATATATAAAATCAGCTGTGGGATGGTCCTTTCTTGTAATGAGAAAATCATAAACAGCCTCACGCTGCCTGCTTTTTTTCAAACTTTTTATCTGCATGTAATACCTCACTTTGATAATAGTAATTATTCTTATTTTACATATTATTGATTTATATGTCAATAAAGTTTATAATTGTTCCAATGTTATTTATAAGAGGGTTGATTATGGACCAGAATTTAAAAAACGATATTGAAGAATGTCTGGTATGCGCAGATGAGATAGAAGCATACGGAATAATTAAAGATAGAATGACTACCACTTTTAGGGAAAATGTCAGATATGAAATGCTTAAGCTTCTTGCTTATATCGGCTATGGTAACGGATTTTTTTCCGGGCAGGAGATTAATTTTATTAAAGAAGCAACAGGGTTTAATGTAACGGAAGGTATGCTGCGTTCCATCGTTGCAAGTGAACATCTTCAGGAGTCGTCATATAAGGACAACCCACCATTTGCGATGAAGTATTTTATATTGTCGGATGCAGGCGGTAAGGCAAAAGATAATAAAAGAAGAACACCTAAGTATATTAATGTTATGAGAAATCTGGGACAGGAACTTATTGCAAGGGACGGCACAACAGGCGACGCACTCATAGACAGACTTACAGGTTATATAGGCATGCTTGAAAAAAATGCAAAAGAATACGGACTCGTAAATGTTAAGGGTACGGTTAAAGAAACAAACACTGAGAAAAAGACAGTCGAAGAGGCACTGGAGGAGCTTAATTCCCTTACAGGACTTGATGATGTAAAAAGAGATGTCAATACCCTTGTTAATCTGATGAAAGTCCAGAAAATAAGGGAAGAACGCGGGATGAAAGTACCCACCGTTTCAAAACATCTTGTTTTTTCGGGCAATCCGGGAACAGGTAAGACAACGGTAGCAAGACTTTTAGCAGGAATATATAATTCCCTCGGTGTTTTAAGCAAAGGGCACCTTGTGGAAGTGGACAGGTCGGGACTTGTAAGCGGCTATATCGGACAGACAGCTGCCAAAGTAATGGAAGTAGTGGATACCGCACTTGGCGGCGTGCTGTTTATTGATGAGGCATATACCCTGACTGCCAATAAAGGTCAGGGAGATTTTGGACAGGAAGCCGTAGATACACTTTTAAAAGCAATGGAAGACAACAGGGACAATCTTGTGGTAATCGTTGCAGGATATACGGATCTTATGGAACAGTTTCTTGATTCTAATCCGGGACTCCGTTCAAGATTTAATAAGTTTATGAAATTTGAAGACTATACGGCAGAACAGCTTTTGGAAATAATCAAAAGCATGGCAGCAAAGCAGGATTATGTATTATCGGAAGGAGCGAGAGTGGCAGCCTTGGAATATTACAGAAAAGTAACTGCCGATAAGCCTGAGAATTTCGGTAATGCAAGAGATGCCAGAAATTTCCTGGAAAAAGCTATTTCCAACCAGGCAGGAAGAATTGTGGGAATTAAAGATATTGACAAAGAAACCATAATGACTATAGAAGCGGAAGACCTTTCACTTGATAATTAGTGAATGTTTTGTGAAAACCTTTGATTTTTCAGTGCTTATATGATAGAGTTAATAAGTGCATTTTGTGCAATATAAAAATATGAAAGAGAGATTTTTATTTAATGAAAAGAAAATTTATTGCAGCTCTTTTAGTAGGAGTTATGGCAGTTTCACTTGCAGGATGCGGCAAAGATAAGAGCAAAAATACCGATAAGGAACCTGAGACTAAGGAGTTACAGTATTATGAACTTGGTGGAAAGAATTACGTGGAACTCCCGGACTATTCACAGTATGTTCAAGTAGGCGAATACAAGGGATATGAGATACCTGTGGATGCGCCTGATTCAGTAGAGAAACAGTTACAGGCATATAAAGACAACGTTTTGTCACAGAATGCTACCTACGGTGACAATATAACTAACAGAGTAGTAGCTGATACAGACGAAATCAATCTTGATTTTGCCGGAACATATAATGGAAAAGCATTTGAAGGCGGAACTTCAACAAATTATAAGTATAAGATTCATGGCGGTTTTATTGAATCCCTTGATTCCCAGCTTGTTGGACTTGAATGCGGCAAAGAATACGTACTTAAATGTAAATTCCCTGATGATTACAAGACTAATAAAGAACTTGCAGGCAAAGATGTTGAGTTCACAATCAAAGTCAATTACATTTATGGCGAAAAGACAATCCCTGAATGGAATGATAGTTTTGTAGCAAAATTTACAAGCAATAAGTTCACAACAGTAGATGATTTTGAGAAGGAACTTAAGACAGAAATCCAGGCACAGAATGAGTATAGTCTTAAGAAAACTTACAGTTCCGGACTTTGGTCAAAAATTCTCGATTCAAGCAAGATAAACGGATATCCTGAAGATAAGCTTAAGTCGGCTGCAGATGATTATTTCAGCAAATATCAGGAACAGTATAAGAAATATGCAGAGACATATTCAAAAACATACGAGGAAATCCTTACTGCATACGGTTTTAAGTCAGAAGATGAACTCAAAGTAGCATGCGAGGAACAGGCAAAGAAAGAGCTTGAATACATAATGCTCGCATGTGAAATCTCTAAGAAAGAGAACATAGCAGTAACAGAAGAAATTTATAAGGCACTTGCAGAAGATCTTCTTTCAGATTATAATTTTGATAGTGTAGAAGCCTTTGAAAAGGAATATGGACGTGACTACATTATGGAAAGCTTTGTGTTTGAAGGCGTAAGTGAGTGGTTATGCGATAATAATAAGATGGATGTCAACGAAAAGACTACTTCTACAAAAGCAGAGTCGGATTCATCAGCAGCGGATACCAAATCCGAATAATTTCCATCTATCTAAAGGCACTATCTGAGGATTGATAGTGCCTTATTTATTCAAAGGCAGATGAAGATAATGAAAGGGTGTTTCTATGAAGACAGAAGATGAACTTAAATTATATAAAGATGTTGCACTTATATCAGGAGATATAATTTTCAGATATGATATATTAAAGGGTAATATTATCATACTCGGCGGACCGGCGGAACTTTCAAAATACGGTAATGCAGTTAATGTGTACGGCTCAGGGAGCGAATATGCCAATGAAGCATATAATGAAATAATAAGATATATAAAGGAAGCAGTCAGCCGTGATATGGGCGGAATTATAGAAGAGGAGATAAAGATTGCATTTACTCCCGGTAATTTAAGGGATTACACACTTAAGGGTAAAATTGAATATGATAATAACTGGAATCCATGCAGTGTATTAGGTAAAATAATAAGACATACCGAAAACAAAGACATAGCAGCCGATTATGTCGGAAACAATCTTACAGATATGGAATACAGGCCGATTCCTGAAGAATATGTTATGAAAATGACATCCGGTGACAATAATGAGGAATGTCATTATATAGATACGGAACTTGTAGAAGACGCTTTGGACACGCTGGCAGACACAGGGAATATCGGAGCTGCTGTTTTGTCATTAATACAGAAAATCGGTAAAAAATACAGACTTGACTGCGTATCCATAAGTGAATATGACAAGAATACGGGAATTTCTTCACCTTCATTCCAGTGGTATGACGAGAACAATGTAGCGGTTGGCAATGTATTAGCCAGAAATCCGCTTGACAGACTGATACATAATGACTTTGAAAAAAATAAAGTTATGGTTGTTGATGATTTTGCCGGTTATTCGGGAGATGATGCTATACTTCTAAAACTTAAGGAAATCGGAACCAGGTCAGCAATTGTATGCACATATTCAGGTAATAATGTGTCAGGTTTTGCCTGCTTTGAGGTACATAGAAACAGTATAAGGTGGAGTAACGAAACAGTTACGGCATTAAGGCTTGTTTCCAAGTTCATAGCAGCTTATCTTTCTAACATAAAGAATTACTTTGAGCTTGTTAAGAAAGACGCTAAATCAAAGACACATGATGAAGTTACAGGACTTCCTAAGTTGGAGATATTCAAGAAAAAATCATTGGAACGCATTAATTCCAAAAAGACAGGAAGACTGGCTCTTGCCTGCTTTAATTTTACCAATTTTGATAAGGTTAACAGTATTTATGGAAGGGCAATGGGAGATACCATTCTCAGGGAATTTACCAAAGAATATGCCAAAATAGAAGACAGATTTGTAATAGGATGCAGAACTAACGCCGATAATTTTTTGGCACTTATCAATCATTTTGATACAAGAGGCAACAAAATATCATCGGCAATGGTAGAACGTATGAAACTTAATTTTAAGAAGATATGTGATGAAAAATGTCCTGATGCAAAGGTGGATGTTAATGCCGGAATTATGTTTTTGCCGGAACATGTTGACAATATCGATAATTACATATCCAAGGCGAGAAACGCCTGTATTACGGCTAAACAGGACGGAATATCCTGCGTATTTGCTTATTAGGAAGAGGAAAAGAAATGGTTTTAGCAATAGACATGGGAAATACCAATATCGTGGTAGGATGTATCGAAAAAGGCAAAATACTTTTTGTTGAGAGACTCTGCACGGATTTATCCAAGACAGAACTTGAATATGCTATTGGCATCAAGACTGTGCTTGAATTATATGACATAAAAGATAATGAAATTGATGGTGCGATTATTTCGTCGGTAGTTCCACCGCTTACAACTATACTTCAGACTGCCGTAAATAAGATAATCGGTAAAGTCCCTATGGTTGTGGGTCCGGGAATTAAGACGGGTCTCAATATACTTATGGATAATCCAAAGGCAATGGGAGCTGACCTTATAGTAGATTCTGTTGCAGGAATTAATGAATACGGGGCACCGCTTATAATTATAGATATGGGAACGGCAACAACGGTTTCCGTGATTGATAAGGACAAGAATTATATCGGAGGCATGATTATTCCGGGCCTCAGGGTTTCTCTTGAATCCCTTGTAAGCAGAACATCGCAGCTCCCCAGAATAGGACTTGAAGCACCCGCAAAGACTATAGGAAAAAATACGGTTGACTGTATGAAGAGCGGAATCCTTTTCGGTAATGCGTCGATGATTGACGGACTTATTGACAGAATAAGGGAAGAAATAGGATGTGAAGCAAAAGCAGTAGCCACCGGAGGACTTGCAAAAACAGTTATTCCTCTGTGCAAACATGATATTATAGCAGATGATGAACTCCTTCTTAAAGGGTTGTATCTTATATACAGAAAAAACACGGAAAAATAAAGGAAAAAAGGCTTTTTTTCTTGACAAAGGAAGAAAAAACCATTATAAATATCATTGTGGGTAGAGGAGTGCAAAACAGGCGCTCGATATAATAAGATACTCGAATATGAATGTTATTAGGAGGACATAATACATGAACAAGACTGAGTTAGCTTCAGCAATCGCTGAAAAGGCAGAGATCAGCAAGAAAGATGCTGAAAAAGCATTAAAGGCATTCACAGAAGTAGTTGCCGAAGAATTAAAGAAGGGTGAGAAGATCCAGTTAGTAGGTTTCGGCACATTTGAAGTTGGTGAAAGAGCAGCAAGAGAAGGAATCAATCCTAGAACTCGTGAGACAATCAAAATTGCAGCAGCTAAGACACCTAAGTTCAAAGCAGGCAAGCAGTTAAAAGACAGCTTAAACTAATAAAGAATCAGAGCTTAACGCCTCAGGGATGACCTGGGGCGTTTCTTGTAGTTATGTCCGGAGGAGATTAAAATGAGATTAGACAAATATTTAAAAGTTTCAAGACTTATAAAAAGAAGAACGGTAGCCAATGAAGCCTGCGACAGCGGAAGAGTAAGTATTAACGGCAAAACCGCAAAAGCATCAGTTGACGTAAAAGCGGGTGACGTAATCGAAATACATTTTGGCGATAAGACAGTTAAAGTTATGGTAACAGATATAATCGAGACAACCAAAAAAGACGATGCCAAAGATATGTATAAATATGTGCAGTAATTTTAACCATTCATAAACCGGACTTTTTATGAATATATTGTGTAATAATTCATAAAACCGGAGGGCAGAAATGGAAGAACACATACAGGCAAATCCTCATCATTTATCCTTGACAGACAGACATACCGGTACAATAACGGGTGTGAAAGATGTAATATCTTTTGACCTTAATGCTATTTTACTTGAAACGGAGTCGGGGATGCTTTCGATAAAAGGGCATGATTTACATGTAAACAGACTGTCTGTGGAAAAAGGAGAAATTGAAATCGCGGGAACCATAGACGGAATGGTATATTCTGATGTGAATACATATGCCAGGAAAGGTGAATCTATTTTTACCAGATTATTCAAGTGATGCCGGATTTTATTGTTGAGGAAATAAAAGAAGCTCTTCTGGTTATGGCATACGGTATGGCATTGACGTTTTCTTATGATTTGTTGAGGATAATAAGAAGGATAATAAAACATTGCAACGTGGCAGTATCTGTTGAAGATATAATTTTCTGGCTTTTTGTAAGCTATACCACACTGGTTTTTATAATAAAAATAGATGACGGCGGACTAAGGATATATTTTTTCATTGGTCTTATATGCGGCATCACATTGTATAAAACAGTAAGTAAATTCATCTTGAAAAAACTAACGGAATTATTTACAATTAGAAAGAAGAAAAGAGGTGGCACCCATGAGTCATAGAAGTAAAAAATCTAATGTTTTTATTGCCGGTTTTATTACAGTGGCTGTTATTGCCATCTGCATTTTTTTTAAATTCAAGGTAAAAGACATCAAGGCTGAGAATGATGCCGGTGACAAGAAGATAGAACAGCTTGAGAATGAACTGGCGGCAGAGAAACAGCGCACGGAGGAACTTGAGACATATTCCAAGTATGTGAATACCAAGCAGTTTGTCGAGTTTATGGCACGTAATAAATTAGGACTTGTATATCCGAATGAAGTTATTTTCAGACCGGAAGATGACTGAATGGAACGGAAGCTGTCAGGCTTCCGTTTTTTTTATCCAATATACACAATATGACATATTTTTCTCTTTTGCCGATATATAATGGAAGTTAAGCGGATAAATAAAGGAGATGATGTCGTGGAAAATTTTACCAGAAATAAGATACTGGAAATGTCGGACAGCCTTAAAAGGCTTGCTGCAATCTACGGAAGATGGAATTTTGGAGGAATAATTAAAAATCAGTTGTCAGAGTCTGCGTATACCCTTGAAAAAATAATGGATATGCGGCCTGATGATAATCTTTATAAAATTTATGCCAATAAAATCAAAAAGAAACTTGCTTTAAAACAGATTCAGACATCGGATATGTTTTTTACATATAATAACGGAAAACTTAAAATAATAATAACAGCGTGGATGAAAAACGGATGTTATAAATCGGAAATCCTGTCGGACATAATCGGAAATATAGTAGGAAAAGATCTTGTTGTAGCAAGTGAGTGTAAAAATCTTATATCGGTTGCACCTTTTGAGTACATTCTTAAAGAAACGGCGGAATATAACTGCATATACAGTAAAGCGATGATAAGTAAAAATAAGGAGGATATATCAGGGGATTCTTATACTTTTGTGAGAACAGATGATAACCACCTTATAATGGCAATATCTGACGGAATGGGAACAGGAGCTGTGGCTGCGGCAGACAGCGGCAGCGTCATGGATTTTATGGAGGAATATGTTGCGGCGGGTTTTGACATTACAAAAGCACCGGAGGTAATTAATGAGGCACTTATTTACAGACATAATGACTGCCCTGTAACATTGGATATTTCGGACGTGGATTTGAATACAGGAAAAGTAAAAATGATAAAGTCAGGAGGGGCGGTTACTTTTATTAAAAGAAAAAACATAGTAAAATATTATTTTCCTTCGTCGCTGCCTCTTGGCGTTATTGATGACATAACATCTTACAGGCAGGAGGAAATGTTATATGATGGGGATTATCTCATTATGATTAGTGACGGAGTTGCCGACAGTCTGCCTTTTTATGATAAGGAAAAACAACTTGTAAGGATAATTTCCGAAACAAAAGAGGAAAAACCGGAGCGTATGGCTGAACATATACTTGAGGAGTGTTGTTATTATAACGGAATCAGCAATAAAGACGATATGACGGTTCTTGTTCTCGGAATATGGAACAGAAAGTCCTTGCAAAGGGAAATATGATAAAGTATATTACATTTATGATTAAAGATACGGTGGGACGGATAAATGCTTAGTGAAGTAATTGAATTTAATAACAGATACGGACTTCTCGACGGGTGCGGCAGCGTTATTGTGGGATTATCGGGCGGTGCGGACTCCGTGGCACTTTTTCATGTGCTGAGGGAACTTCGCAGCCGTTATGGTTTTAGTATAATTGCGGTTCATGTCCATCATGGAATCAGGGGGGAAGAAGCCGACAGGGATCTGGATTTTTGCAGAAATTTATGCCGCCGGTACGGAGTGGAACTGCGGGAATTTTTTTATGATATTCCAAAACTTGCAAAAGAACTTTCTTTAAGCCCGGAGGAAGCGGGGAGAAAAGTACGATATGACAGTTTCAGAAGTGTTGCGTCGGAGTATGAAAACAGCAGGATAGCAGTTGCACACCATGGAAATGACAGGGCAGAGACTGTAATTTTTAATATGACAAGGGGAACCGGAATGAAAGGGCTTCGTGGAATTGTACCTATGCGGGATAACGTAATAAGACCGCTTCTTTGTGTTACCAAAGCGGACATTCTCGGTTATCTTGATGAGATACATCAGGACTACTGCCTTGACAGCACCAATGAATCCAATGATTACAGCAGAAACCGTATAAGAAACGTCATTCTTCCGGAACTTGCGAAGATTAACAGCAACGCGGTATCCAATATATGCAGTATGGCGGATAAAATGATGGAGCTTAATGATTTTGTAGAGAATTACATTGATGATATGTATGATAAATGTGCGGTTGAAGACGAAAGGGGAATTTTGTTAAAAAGACCGGATAATGCCTGTGCATATATTGTCAAAGGAATGATTATAAAAGCCATAAGCAATCTTAAAGGGACTTTAAAAGACATAACCGACAATCATATAACCGAAATTTGTGAAATGTTTGACAAACGAAACGGCCGCAGAATTGACATTAAATATGGAATAACGGTGGAAAAAGAAGAAAAAGGTATATTTTTCCTTAAGGATTCGGACATAACATATAATGAGTATGAAGTTGAGGTTCCGTCAAAATTGATATTACCGGATGGAAATTTTATGGAATTTAAAAAAATTTTATGGAATAGGGGCCAAAAAATCTCAAATGAAGTGTGTACTAAGTTCTTTGATTATGATAGAATAAAAGACAGGCTGTTAGTCAGAAACCGCAGAAAAGATGATTATTTAGTGGTAAACAGTGCCGGAAACAGAAAGAAACTTAACCGCTATTTTATAGACTGCAAGATTCCGGAACATATAAGAGACAGCATTTTTCTTCTTGCGGACGGAGACCATATTATGTGGGTTCCGGGCGGCAGAATAAGTGAAGAATATAAAATAACTGAAGATACAAAGAATGTTCTTTGTGTAGAATGTGGAGGATCAGAATGGAAAGAGTAGAGAAACTGCTTAGCGAAGAAGAGGTTGACAAAAGAATTGCAGACCTCGGGGCACAGATAAGCAAGGATTACGAAGGAAAGAGCGTACACCTTATATGTGTCCTTAAGGGCGGAGCACCATTTATGTGTGAGCTGGCTAAGAGAATTACGGTTCCCGTTTCAATGGATTTTATGTCTGTTTCAAGCTATGGCGGCGGAACAGAGTCGTCAGGTGTCGTTAAGATAGTAAAAGATCTTGACGAGCCGCTCGTTGGTAAGGATGTTATTATTGTTGAAGACATTATTGATTCAGGAAGAACATTAAGCCATCTTATTGAGATATTTAAGAAAAGAAATCCAAGAAGCATAAGATTATGTACATTGCTTGATAAGCCTGAGAGAAGGGTTGTCAGTGATGTTAATGTTGAATATGTAGGCTTCAGGATACCGGATGAATTTGTTGTGGGTTACGGTCTTGATTATGACCAGAGATACCGCAATCTTCCATATATCGGCGTAATGAAATTTGACTAGGAGGATATTTTTTTGGAAAAGAAGCAGCAGAACAGAGGCGGCGGAATTGTTTTTTATATAATTCTTGCTGCAATTATAGGAATAATTGTTTTTTCTGTTAGGTCATTTAACAAAAAAGGTGATGATTATTCTTATTCACAATTTGTACAGGATCTTAATAATGGTATTGTATCCTGTGTAACAATCAAACAGAATGAACAGGCACCGACCGGTAAGATTACCGTTGATTTCAGCCAGCAGGGTAAGGAGTCTGTATCAACTTATGTAACGGATGTTACCATGGTTGAAAAAGTTGTAACGGAATATAACAGCAAGAATGACCAGAGAGTAGAACTTGATACAAAAGATATTACGAAGGAAAGCGTGTTTTTAACAACCGTTCTTCCGTTTATACTCGTAGCAGTGAGCATAATAGTAGTGTTTGTTTTACTCGGAAGAAGTTCCGGTGGTGGCGGAGCCAATGCAAAGATGATGAACTTTGGCAAGAGCAGGGCAAGACTTATGGACCCAAGTGCCGCTAAGGTAACTTTTGATAAGGTTGCGGGACTTTCGGAAGAAAAAGAGGAATTAGAGGAAATTGTTGATTTCCTTAAGAACCCCGGCAAATATGTTGAACTCGGTGCCAGAATACCTAAGGGTGTTATACTTGTAGGCCCTCCGGGAACAGGTAAGACACTTATTGCAAAGGCTGTTGCCGGTGAAGCGGGAGTTCCTTTCTTCAGCATTTCTGGTTCAGACTTTGTTGAGATGTTTGTCGGCGTTGGTGCGTCAAGAGTAAGAGATCTTTTTGAAGAAGCGAAGAAGAATGCACCGTGTATTATTTTTATAGATGAGATTGATGCGGTTGCCAGACGAAGAGGTACAGGAATGGGCGGCGGACATGATGAACGTGAGCAGACGCTTAACCAGATGCTTGTTGAGATGGACGGTTTTGGTGTTAATTCCGGAATTATCGTAATAGCAGCTACCAACCGTGTGGATATTCTCGACCCTGCCATTTTAAGACCGGGCCGGTTTGACAGAAAAGTTGCTGTTGGTAAGCCGGATGTCAAGGGAAGAAGAGAAATCCTTGATGTACATGTTAAGGGCAAGCCTATAGGAGATGATGTAGATCTTGATACCGTTGCACAGACAACGGCCGGTTTTACGGGAGCGGATCTTGAGAACCTTATGAACGAAGCTGCTATTTATGCGGCTAAGAACGGCAGAAAGTATATTATACAGGCTGATATTGAAAGATCATTTATCAAGGTTGGCATAGGTGCAGAGAAGAAGAGCAAAGTTATTTCCGATAAGGAAAAGAAAATTACCGCATATCACGAAGCAGGACATGCAATTCTTTTTCATGTACTGCCGGATGTTGGACCTGTCCATACAATTTCAATCATTCCTACAGGAATGGGCGCAGCAGGTTATACAATGCCTCTCCCTGAAAAGGATGAGATGTTTAATACCAAAGGAAAGATGTTACAGCAGATTATCGTGGGACTTGGCGGACGTGTTGCAGAAGAACTTGTATTTGAAGATGTTACTACAGGGGCATCACAGGATATTAAGCAGTCTACCGCACTTGCAAGAGCTATGGTAACCGAATATGGTTTCTCCGACAAAATAGGACCTATTGATTATGGTAATGACAGCGATGAGGTATTTATCGGAAGGGATTTAGCCCATACAAGAAAATACGGTGAAAACATAGCCGGAGAGATTGACAAAGAAGTTAAAAAGATTATTGACGAATGTTATGCAAAAGCCAAAGAGCTTATTCTTGCCAATAAGAATGTGCTTGACAGCTGTGCAGCAATCCTTATCAAGAAAGAAAAGATCACAAGAGAAGAGTTTGAGGCATTGTTTGAAACTAACAATTAGTAAATGTGCACAAAATAAAAATTGATTTTTGTGCAAGTTTGTGCACACTTATTTGGGACATATTGATATACTCTCATTGTAACCCCCCAATACATTATATAGTTTTACTACACCCCATAAGAAACAAAAATACCTTCTCCAAAGAGGACCGCCGACGGAAGCGGTCCTTTTTACTTTATGTACACAATTAAGCTTATTGTGCATATTAGCGAAAATTTTCGGCGAAGATTATATTGCAAGTAAATCTAAATAGATTTAAAATGTAACGAGTAATGTCAATTATAAGAGGTAGTGCAATGGAATTTATTAGAAATTTTGATTATATGTCCAGAGAAGAAAAGACATGTATGTATTTAATTAATATGAGACCGGTTCTTAATTCGAGAGGATTGTTCCATGACTGTACGGAAGAATACAGAAATCCTTCTGAACCGGACAAGAATACCGATGTATTTATTAAATTCAGAACAGTGAAAAATAATGCCGATAAGGTCGGAATTGTTACGGATGGAGTGTACACTCCTATGAAAAAGACCTCTTATGATTCTAGATTTGATTATTATACAACAACAGTCCATGTGGGAGAGACACAGTTCAGATATTATTTTGAAGTTGTGACAGGTCGTGCCACTGTATATTTTAACCAGCTTGGTGCAATGACTGAACTTAATCAGGATTATGACTTTGCCATTAATCCGGGATTTAAGACCCCGGGATGGGTGAAAGGTGCCGTAATATATCAGATATATGTGGACCGCTTTTATAACGGTGATAAGAGCAATGACGTAGTAGACCATGAATATAATTATATAGGTGAACACGTTAACAGGGTAGAGAACTGGGACAAATATCCCGCAACAATGGGCGTAAGGGAATTTTACGGAGGTGATCTTGAGGGTGTAATCCAGAAATTTGATTATCTTCAGGATTTGGGAATACAGTGTATATATTTTAACCCATTGTTTGTATCACCATCCAATCATAAATATGATATCCAGGATTATGATTATATCGACCCTCATTTCGGAAAGATAGTTGAAGACGGCGGCGATGTGCTTCCTGAAGGTGTATGGGATAATTCCAAGGCAACAAAGTACATTAAGAGAGTTACAAGCCTTGCCAACCTTGAAGCAAGTAACGAATTGTTTGCCCATCTTGTGGATGAAGCACATAAGAGAGGCATTAAAGTAATAATAGATGGCGTATTTAACCATTGCGGTTCTTTTAATAAGTGGTTAGACAGGGAAAGAATCTATGAGAACAGCAATGATTTTGAAAAAGGCGCTTACGTATCGGCTGACAGCCCATACAAGGATTTCTTCCAGTTTAACGATATGGGTGCATGGCCATATAACGGAACCTATAACGGCTGGTGGGGACATGATACGCTTCCTAAGCTGAACTACGAGGGTTCAAAGAAGCTTGAAGAGTATATTCTTAACATAGGACGTAAGTGGGTATCACCTCCTTACAATGTGGATGGCTGGAGACTTGATGTTGCCGCAGACCTTGGTTTCAGCGCCGAATACAACCACGAATTCTGGAGAAAGTTCCGTAATGCGGTTAAGGAGGCCAACCCTGATGCCGTAATTCTTGCGGAACATTACGGAGATCCGTATTCATGGTTACAGGGTGACCAGTGGGATACAATCATGAACTATGATGCTTTTATGGAGCCGCTTACATGGTTCCTTACAGGTATGGAAAAGCACAGTGATTCATTTAAGCAGGAAAAAATAGGCAATCCTTCATATTTCTTTGATTCAATGAGACATAATATGTCAAGAATGGGAGATTCGCCTGTAAGAATTTCCATGAATGAGTTGTCTAACCATGACCACTCACGTTTCCTTACAAGAACCAACAGAACTGTAGGAAGAACAGATTCAAGAGGACCTAAGGCAGCAGAAATGAATGTCAACAAAGGCGTATTCAAAGAGGCTGTTGTTGTCCAGATGACATGGCCGGGTGCACCTACGATATATTATGGGGACGAAGCCGGAGTGTGTGGATGGACTGACCCGGATAACAGAAGAACATATCCATGGGGACACGAAGATAAGGAACTTATTGAATTCCATAAAGCAGTAATTAATATACACAAGTCAGTACCTGCACTTATTGACGGTTCATACAAAAATCTTTTTGGCGAATATAATGTTATTGCATACGGCAGGTTTAAGAGAAGCAGTCAGGCTGTTACAATCGTTAATAATAATGAATATGAGAAACAGGTTGATATTCCGGTATGGGAATGTGAAATACCTGACGGAAGCATTATGAGAGAAGCAATAATATCTGAGAGAGATACTTTTAGGCTTGATGACAGGGAATTTACCGTGGATAATGGTAAAATAACAATCAATATGCCGGCATATTCATCAGTTATTCTTGTTAATACTTGAAATTTATCTCAATAATTTGATATAATATTGAATTATGGAACAGATTAAAGAATTAACGAAACGTCTGATAGCGAACAGCTTTAAAGAGCTTCTGCTTCAGAATTCTTTTGAAAAAATTACAATTAAAATGATAACAGACCATGCTAATGTAATCAGACCTACATTTTACAACCATTTCCATGACAAGTACGAGCTGCTTGAATGGATTTTCAGGGATGAGGTTCTGGATGAGGCAGAAATATTTGAACGTGAAGGTAAGATAGAGGAAGGAATTTATCATATTTTTTCTAAATTCTACGAAGACAGGGAATTTTACCGGAAGGCGTTTGAGATAACAGGGCAGAATGGTTTTGCAGATACATTGTCCGATATGTTTACTTCTTTTTATAAAGAAGCTGCATCAAGGAATCTGAAAATCGTAAAAGAGACAAAGCTTTCTGTTGATACTGTAGCCAGATATTACTCCAGTGGACTGATTACCGTGCTTAAGATGCTTGTTGGGGATAATGGCTCGGAGAGCCTTGAAGATTTCCTTTATGGATACCGTTATCTGATAAGTCATGCCTTATATGATATATAATTGCGACTACATTTTTGGGAAAATGTAGTCGCTTTTTACATTTAAACTAAATTGTATATGGAAAAAATTACATTGCAAAATTAGAATACAAGGGTAAATTGAAGAAAGTATATAGAGGTTTATTCATGAATACAGTGATGATAATACTGGTCGGTTTTGGATTAGCGTTTGATGTATTTTATATAGCTGTATCACAAGGATGCGTGTTAGACCGCATACAAGGCAAGAATATGTCATTAATGTGCCTTATAGTCTGCGGATGGCAGATGGTTGCACTGGCAATAGGTTACGGAATTGCCAGACTTCCTAAAGTATATGCCATGTCTACCGAAATCAGGATGGTATGGTCACTTATATCGGCATTGATTTTCATTGCTATAGGTTTTATTAAGATATATATAAGCAACCATAAAGTAGCAAGACCGGAAATACGACAGGAAATAGATTTTAAGAAAATATGCGGTATAGCTTCATCCACCAGTGTATATACGCTGTTTGCCGGCCTTGCCTGTGAGTGGATAGGTATGGATATTGCGGATATATGCATTATGGTATGTTTTATGACAATAACTCTTGTTATATCCGGAGTGTATGTAGGATACAGAAATGGTGAACTTAATAACAAAGTATATTTAAGCGGCGGGGCACTGCTCATAATAGCCGGATTATGTGTTATAGCAGAATATCTTATATGGTGGTTTGGAAGGTAAAAAGATATGCCAAAGTGGACTGATTCGTTAAAAGCTGCAATAGGAAACGCTGTTCTTACTATTTTTGTCAAGGTGGGAATGAGACCTAAGCAGATATTTCAAAATAAAAACAGAAAAAATTGCAATTACGGTGAACCTGTCATATTTGTAGGAAATCATACCAGCCATTATGACGGAATAATGACTTCCGTGGAATTTAAAAAAAGCAAAGCTGATATAATAGTTGCAAAGGACTGGTTTGAGAAGAAAAGCATTAACTGGTATCTTAAGAATGCCAGATGCATTCCGATGGACAGATACGGAGTTGACACAGGATGGCTTAGAAATTCAAAAGAAGCTGTCAAAAAAGGCGAATCGATTATTATTTTTCCTGAAGGAAAGACAAGTAAGGATGGTAATATCGGGGAGTTCAAATCAGGTTTTGTTATGTTATCCATAATGACCGGAGCCAGAATAGTTCCATTTGTCATAGATGGTAAATATAAAATGGTATTTGGAAGGCGACAGAGAATATACCTTGGTGAGCCGTTAGCACTTACAGAAGAAGGCAAATCACTTACTCCAAAATATATGGAGAAGGAAAGTGAAAGATTTCGTCAGATAATACAAGATATGAAAGAAAAAGTGAAATAGGAGATAGTTATGGTATTTGATAAACTTTTAGAGATTTTTTCTAATGTAATACCTGAAGTTGATACTTCAGAAATTACAAAAGACAGTACATTGTTTGAAGATTTGGGACTCAATTCATTAACAATGATGCTTCTTGCAGTATCGGTTGAAGATGAGTTTGGTATTAAATTTGAAGATGCCGGAGAACTTAATACAGTAGAAGATGTATGTAATTATATTAAAGATAAGACCGGTGAGCAGTAATGAAGATTTTGCTGATTAAAGGCAGCCTCCGCGGAGAAAACAGCCATTCACTTATGGTGGCCCGTAAGTTTGTGGAGGGTATCTGCGAAGAAACGGATTCAGAAGTTAAGGAAATATACCTTGGCAATACCAGGATAGAGCATTGCAGAGGGTGTTTCGCCTGTTGGAAAGTCACTCCAGGCAGATGTGCAATAAAGGATGATATGGCAGGAATAATATCGGATATACTTGACAGCGATGTAATTATTCTTTGTTTCCCTTTATATTTTTTCGGAGTATCTTCACCTATGAAGACGCTTATGGACAGACTTCTTCCGTTAAAGATGCCATATAAGGGCTGTCTGTCAACTGAGGAGAATCCTGTAATCATGGATTTCCGCCATGACCTTTCAAAGAAAAGGCTGGTGCTTATATCAAGCTGTGCACACGCATCAACGGATGTTGTATATGAACCGGTTACAAAACAGTTTGACCTGGCATGGGGCCCCGGCAATTACGATACGGTATTTTGTCCACAAGGCGAGATTCTTATGTTAGAACAGATGAAACCGATACTTTCGGTATATCTGAATAAAGTTAAAGAAGCAGGCAGAGAGCTTGCAAAAGAAGGAAGACTGTCAGAAGAGACGCATAAAAAAGTATGTGCTCCGCTTATACCTGTCAGAGCAGTTGAAAAGATGATGACGGGATATTGGCAGGATTACCCACAGGAGATGGAATAGGATGAAAGAAAGAAGCACAAGCAGCATGGGACTGTTCAGGTTCTATTATGTAGCAGGAACCAGCCCGTTATTTGTTTCGACAATGATATTCAGGGAAGAATATTATCATAAACACCCTGAGAAATACAGTAAAGAGCAGCGTTTTAAATTTGCCAAAAAGATTATGCTCCATATGAAGAACAGAGGAAGAGTTAAGACTGACTACTACGGAAGAGAGAATCTTCCTAAAGAAGGCGGATATATACTCTACTCCAATCATCAGGGCAAATACGATGCAATCGGAATACTTACAGACCAGAAAGAACCTTGCAGCGTACTTATGGAAAGAAAACAGGGCGGCAGGGTAGTTGCCAAGCAGGTGTTAAGACTTACAGGAAGTGAGACTCTGGACCTTGACAATCCTAAGAGCCAGATTGCCACACTCAAAAAAGTGGCAGAACAGGTGGCAGAAGGAAGAAGATATCTCATCTTTCCGGAGGGAAAATGGGGCGACAATAAGAATACGCTTCAGAAATTCAATGCCGGATGTTTCAGATGTTCTTTTGATTCCAAGACCCCGGTCGTACCTGTGGCGATAGTCGATTCCTACAAAGGACTTAATGGCAATTCTCTCAGAAAGGTAACAACCCAGGTACATTACCTCAAGCCGATACCTTACGAAGAATATAAGGATCTCAGAAAAAATGAATTGTGTGATCTTGTAAAAGAAAGAATACAGAATAAATTGGATGAAGTTCTTAAAAAGAGGTTAGAAAAGTGAATTATCAGTCAGAACAGACAGAATATTTTGAAAAGTTGATAGAACCTGAGATTTTGACAAAACTCCCAAGATATGATACATTTTGTGAATTACTTGAGATGTGCAAAAATGATTATGCCGATCTCCCTGCCATAAGTGATATGGTCAATACCATAACTTATGGAGAACTTTATGACAGAATTGCGTGTAGGCGTAATTTCTTATACCGCAACGGATTTAAGAAGGGCGATATAATTGCAGTTCTTGCACCTAACAGTATGTATTCCATGGAGTTATATATGGCAATTCCCACAGCAGGATGTATTGTAATAATGCTTCCATCGGCAGAAAATGCCATAAGCAGGGAATGTCTTACAGCACTTATTAATAAATTTGATATTAAGGGATTATTTATTAACCCTGAATATAAAGAGGTGGCAGAGGGTCAGCCTGTCAAGGTTTTTGACATCCATGACACCGACAATGTACCGGGACCTACTGCGGACGTTACAAAGGATGATATTGCGGTAATATGTTTTTCCGTTAATAACAGCCCTGATAATCCGTACGGAGCAATGCTTTCACACGGAGCGATAATGAGAGCCGCACACAATGGTCTGTTTATACCGGGACACACTTACAATCAAAGGACAATAGCAATCCTTCCTTTGTCCCATGTATTTGGGGCGATAAGAGGGCTTCTTACATGTATTTACACAGGAGCACTTGTGTATGCCTGTGAAGACATGAGCAACATTGTTTTTGATATACCTAAGATGAAACCTACAATTCTTACCCTTGTACCGGGGCTTGCGGAGATGATACTTTCCGTGGCAAGAATTAAGGGTAAGGAATTTCTTGAAGGAATTGAGACTATAATATGCGGCGGTGCATACTGCCAGCCAAAGCTTGTAAAGCAGGCAAAAGATTACGGAATCAACCTTCTCGTAGGATATGGTCTTACCGAGGCCGCCAATATTGTCAGCGGTAACGTTGACACGGATACGGTTCCTGACTCTATCGGAAAAGTATATCCGGGAACGGAGGTACGAATTCAAGACGGAGAGATTCAGGTAAAAGGTGACGTTGTTATGAAAGGGTATTATAATGACCCGGAGAGGACAGCGGAAGTATTTACAGAAGACGGATGGCTTAAGACCGGAGACATAGGAGAATTTGATGAAAACGGTTATCTTCACATTCTCGGACTCAGAAAGAATCTCATAATACTTCCTAATGGGGAAAATATTTCGCCTGAGGAGCTTGAGAACATATTCTTAAGCAAAGATGAGATAAAAGATTGTGCTGTATATGAGGACGCTTTGAGAGGCAGACCGCTTATGGCAATCACAATACAGCCGGAGGAAAGTTTTTGTGAAAGTAAGGACGAAAAAGATATTCTTACCTATTTCAAAACACTTGTAAAGGACACCTGTAACCTCCTGCCTAGTTATAAGGCAATCACCAAAACAGTGGTTACTTACGAAGCAATAGAGCATAAAACAGGTGACAGACTCTATAATATAGAGTGGTAATTAAGGGAATTAGTGGAAAACACTTTATTCTATACATTAAAAAAAGTCTTAAAGGAGAATTTAAAGATGGATGAAAAACAGGCAAAGATCGCAGAACAGATCAAAGGAATCTTAGTAGATAACTTAAGAATTCCAGCAGAAGAACTTGATTACGATGTAGAGCTTTTCGGAGATGGAATTGGTCTTGACTCAATCGATTCTCTTGAAATCATCGCCGGTATCGACCAGGAATTCGGCGTACAGATGACAGGCGTTGCTAAAGAAAACTTCTTCAACATCGCAGCACTTAGCAAATATGTAATGGAACATATGGAAGCTTAATAGCTTGACATTCCCCCCGGCCCGGCCGGGGGAATAAAGCTGACAAAGAGGTATAATAAGTATGGAAAATAAAATGAGATGTGTAATTACCGGACTTGGAATGATTAACTCAATCGGTAATTCGGTAGACGAAAGCTGGAATAACTGTATTAACGGTGTTTCAGGAATTAAGGAAGTAAAATCGATAGATACAACTGAGTGTTACGCTCACCTTGGAGCAGAGGCAGCAGAGCATTTTGATGTGGATGCAGGCAGTGATGCGGATAAGATGGACAGAGTATCATTACTCTGCGTAAAGGCAGCAAAGGAAGCACTCAGTGATTCAAAAATAGAGATAAATGATGAAAATGCAGACAGAGTCGGTGTAATCATCGGAAGCTGTGTAGGCGGTGCAATAAGTATCCAGAATTTCTTCACAGCTTATGAAGAAAATCCTGAAAAGGCAGATAAGAGCGATATTATCAAGATGCCAATCGGTGCAATCGCCAATAATATTGCTAAGATTTCAGGTGCAAAGGGTGTTGTAACCAATGTAGGTAATGCATGTGCAGCAAGTACAATAAGTATTGAATATGCCTGTGATTTAATCAGAGCCGGTGTAGGCGATGCATTTATCGTAGGGGGTTCAGATTCATTTTCAGCTCTTGCTTTCGGTGGATTTACAGCATTACACGCACTTGATACAGACCCATGTTCACCATACAACAAGAGTAAGGGTATAACACTTGGTGAAGGTGCAGCCGTACTTGTAGTTGAATCTTATGAACATGCCGTTGCAAGAGGTGCCAGAATATATTGTGACGTACTCGGCGGAGGAATCAGTTCAGACGCCCATCACATCACAGCACCAAGAGACGACAGCGAAGGTCAGATGAATGCGATGAAGTGGGCACTTGCAAAGTCAAAGATGGATCCAAAAGAAATCGCATATATTAACGGACACGCAACAGGAACCGTTAAAAATGATACAACTGAAATTCAGGCAATGCAGAATATTTTCGGCGATAATGACAATACAGCGGTTGACTCAACTAAGTCAATGGTAGGACATTGTCTCGGTGCGGCAGGTGCGGTAGAAGCAATCTACACAGTAAAAGCACTTACAACAAATACAGTTCCTCCAACAATCGGATATTCAGAGGAAGACCTTGAAAGACTTAAAGAAAAAGCCGGTAAATTAGACTTCATGCCTAATGTCAAGAAAGAAAAAGACATTGAATATGCAATGACAAATAACTTTGCTTTCGGTGGCAATAATGCCAGCGTTATTTTTGCAAAGCATGAAAAAGATATAAAAGAACCTGAAAACAATAAAGTATACGTTACAGGTATCGGACTTGTCAGTCCTTTAGGCAACAGCGTTGAAAGCTACATCGAAGGCTCTAAGGCAGGCGTAACCAAAGCAGAAAATGGTAACATCCATGCAGGCGTATCCTCAGAAGATTATGCCAAGTACGGAATTAAATTAGCTTTCTACCGTAAGCTTGATAAGTTAAGCCAGATGCAGGTTGTTTCAGGACGTGCATGTCTTGATAACGCAGGAGTTACCGTAACTGATGACAATGCAACAGATATCGGTATGATAGTAGGAACATCAGACGGACCTGCAACAGATATTATTAACTTCCATGAAGGTCTTATTAAGAACGGACTTCATCAGGGAAGTGCTTTTGTATTCCCTAACACTGTTTACAATGCAGCAGGCGGATATTTCTCAATCAATTCAGGCGTTAAGGGTGTTAACGTAACACTTACAAACGGTCCACAGGCAGGACTTCAGAGCCTTTGCTACGCATATAACGTAGTTAAAACAGGTGATGAAAAGATGATGATTGCAACAGGACTTGATGAAAATACAGATACAATGGAACTTCTTTATGACAAGCTCGGACTTCTTTCAGACAAAGATGAAACAACACCTTATGCTATGGATGGAAGAAGCTTTGTACTCGGTGAAGGTGCAACATCCATTATGCTTGAAAGCGAAGCATCTGCAAATGAAAGAGGTGCTAAGAAGCTTGCCGAAGTTGCAGGATACGCAATGACACATGAATCTGTAACAGTAGGAACAATTAAAGGTTCAGGTGCAGCTCTTTGTAAAGCAGTCCTCAAAGCATGTGAAAACGCAGGAATTACAACAGATGATATAGATGCGGTTGTCGGTTTTGGTAACGGCAACACTAACGTTGATACAATCGAGACAGAATCTTATGAAAAAGTATTTGGAGATAAGGTTAAGACATTGCCTGTACTCAGTGTTAAGACACTTACAGGTGAAGCAAGGGCATGTTCAGCAGCTCTCTCTGCAGCTCATGCAGCCATGATTTTATCAGGTGAACTTGATTCAACACAGCCTGCTTACAATTTTGTGAATGGAAAGGCAGTTAAGACCACAACAGATACAAAGAACTTCAAGTACATACTTGTAACAAGTTATGCGGCAGGTGGTTCGTACACAGCGGTAGTTCTTAAGAAAGTACAGTAATCAGAATATATAAAACAGAAAAGAAAGGAACTATTATGAGTAAAGTAGCAATCGTTACAGGTTCATCAAGAGGAATCGGCAGAGCCTGTGCATTAAGACTTGCAAAAGAAGGCATGGATGTTGTAGTTAATTACAACAGTAACGAAGCAGAAGCAATGAAAGTTGTCAATGCAATCAAAGATATGGGACAGGATGCAATAGCAATCAAAGCTAACACAGGTAACCAGAATGATGTTAAAAATATGTTCCGCGAAGCTTTTAAGCATTTTGGACATATAGATGTGCTTGTAAACAATGCAGGTGTTCTTGATGACGCATATCTTCTTGCAATCAACTCGGATTCCCTTGACAGAAGCATGGATGTCAATGTAAAAGGATATTTTTACTGCTGTCAGCAGGCTGCGCTTAAAATGTTTAAGACAGGCGGAAGAATCGTTAATGTATCTTCGGTAAGCTCAAAGCTGGCACTTGCAGGACAGTCTGTATACGGAGCTACAAAGGGTGCCGTTAATTCAATGACAGCAACTCTTGCAAAAGAACTTGCACCTTACGGTATTCAGGTTAATGCGGTAGCACCGGGATTTATCATGACAGAAATGATTGAACAGATTCCTGATGAGAAAAGAGAAGAATACCTCAAGGATATTCCAATGGGAAGACTGGGAACAGTAGAAGAAGTAGCTGCAACGGTTGCAATGCTCTGTGGCGAAGCAAGTTCATATATAACAGGACAGGTAATAGTTCTTGACGGAGGATTAAGCCTTTGATGAACATAATTGAAATCAATAAAAGAATAAAGCAGAGACCACCTTTCCAGATGGTTGAAAGAGTGCTTGACGTGGTTCCCGGCGAATCCGTTACCGCACTTAAGAACGTGTCTGTAAATGAACCTTATTTTATGGGACATTTTCCTGATGCACCTATAATGCCGGGAGTTCTCGTAATTGAATCGGCAGCACAGGCTTGTTCACTTGCAATCGAAGCGGACGGAACAGACGAAAGCACAATTTATGTACTTCTTAAAGTAAAGGATTTTAAGTTTGTAAAACCTATTATTCCGGGAGATACAATGATTATTAATTGTAAAAAGACAATGGGAAGTGCAGGTTTATATTCTTTTGCCGTAACCATATCGGTTAATGATAAGGTAAGGGCAAAAGGTGAGTTAATGTTTACTGCGGTAGATAAAGAAACAATTTACGCAGAATAAATCAAAGTGAGGCATATTAAAATGAGTAAAGTGGCATTTATTTTCCCCGGCCAGGGCGCACAGTATGTTGGAATGGCAAAGGATTTTTATGATAAATATGATGAGTGCAAAGCTATCATAGATGAAGCTGACGAGTGCATGGATTTTGATCTTAAAAAGATATTATTTGAAGAGAATGACCTTATAAACAAAACAGAATATACACAGGCAGCTATGTTAGCGGCTGAGTGTTGTATTCTTAAGGCTGTTGAGATGAAGGGCATTAAGGCGGATATTACGGCAGGATTAAGTCTTGGCGAATATGCGGCGCTTGTTGCAGCCCGTGCAATCAGCTTTTCGGACGCCATGAAGCTTGTAAGAAAACGTGGAATTTATATGGAAAAAGAAGTTCCTGCAGGCAAGGGCGGAATGGCAGCAGTAATTGGTCTTGACAGCAAGATTATTGACGATACCTGCGAAAAGATAACTAAAGAAAGCGGAAAGAGTGTAGCGGCAGCTAACTACAACTGTCCGGGACAGATAGTTATTTCAGGATATAAGGAGTCTGTGGAAGCAGCGGTAGAACCTCTTAAAGAGGCAGGCGCGAAGCTTGTATCCATTCTTAATGTAAGCGGACCTTTCCATTCACAGATGTTAAAAGGTGCGGGAGACAAGTTAGGCGTGGAACTTAAGAATGTGGAATTTAACGACCCTGAAATTCCTTACCTTAACAACGTAGCCGCTGAAATCGTTACAACAAAGGACAGCATAAAGGAAACACTTGAACGTCAGGTATATTCACCTGTCAGATGGGAACAGTGCGTTAATAAGATGATTGAGGAGGGAGTAGACCTCTTTTATGAAATCGGACCGGGTAAAACACTTGCCGGATTTATGAAACGTATTGACAGAAGCAAAAAGGTAATCACAATCAACACAGTTGAAGATTTGGAAGGCGTAAACTAATGTGGGATGAGAAGATTGAGGAATTGGAAGCCCGACGTGAAAAAGCGTACAATGGTGGCGGACAGGCAAGAATTGACAAACAGCATGAAAAAGGCAAGCTGACGGCAAGGGAACGACTTGATGTTCTTTTTGACGAGGGAACATTTGTGGAAATTAATTCTTTAATGGAATCAAGATGTATTGATTTTGGTATGCCTAAAAAGAAGATACCGGGAGACGGTGTTGTAACCGGATATGGTAAAGTCAACGGCAGAGTTGTATTTGCATCATCACAGGATTTTACCGTAGGCGGAGGTGCTCTCGGAGAGTACCATGCCCGTAAAATATGTAATGCGATGGATATGGCTATGGATGCCAGGGCACCGTTTGTTGAAATCAATGACAGCGGCGGAGCGAGAATTGAAGAAGGAATCGACAGTCTTAACGGATATGCTCTCATGTTCAGAAGACATACACAGATGTCCGGTGTTGCACCACAGATAGCCGTTATAATGGGACCATGTGCGGGCGGAGCGTGTTATGCACCTGCTCTTTGTGATTATATATTTATGACTCAGGAAAACGGACAGATGTACCTTACAGGACCTAAGGTTATTAAAGAGGTTACAGGAGAGGTTGTAACAACTTCAGAACTTGGTGGTGCAGAGGTTCATATGAATAACAGCGGTGTTGCACATTTCGTATACCCTGATGATGAGTCATGTCTTGAAGGCGTTAAGAGACTTCTTTCTTACCTTCCTGAGAATTTTGAAGAAAAGGCACCATACGAGGAGCCTGTTAAAAAATATTACCACAAGAGACTTCGTGATATTGTATCACCTAATCCGAAGGTGTCTTATGATATGCATGAGGTAATTGAAGAACTTGCTGATAAAGATACTTTTATGGAAGTTCAGAGTGGTTTTGCCAAAAATATTATCGTAGGTTTTATGAGAATGGAAGGTCATACGGTAGGAGTTGTTGCCAACCAGCCTGAATTTATGGCAGGCTCGCTTGATTACAATGCGGGTGACAAAGGCGGAAGATTTATAAGATTCTGTGACTGCTTTAATATACCTATCCTTACACTTGTGGATGTGCCGGCATTTTTACCGGGCAAATCTCAGGAATATAACGGAATTATAAGACATGGAGCCAAGCTTTTATATGCATACAGTGAAGCTACGGTACCTATGGTAACAGTTATATTAAGGAAAGCTTTTGGTGGTGCTTACATTGGTATGGACAGCAAGGGCATCGGTGCGGATTTCGTATTTGCATGGCCTATTGCACAGATAGCGGTTATGGGTGCCGAAGGAGCGGTTAATATTATTGCCAAGAGAAAAATCGAAGAATCGGAAGATCCTGAAGCAGCAAGGGCAGAAGCTATTGCCGAATATGAAAATAAATTCATGAACCCTTATATTGCGGCTTCAAGAGGATATGTTGATGAAGTTATAAAACCTGATGAAACCAAGGAAAGAGTAGTTAAAGCTTTTGATATGTTAAGTCAGAAGAACCGTGTTAAAATACCTAAAAAACATGGTAATATGCCGGTATAATTTCAGGCAACAGGAGTTAGGAAATGAAATTAATGACATTTGTGTACATAGGAATAGCGGTAGTTTTTTTAGCTACAATCATTATAATGCTATTGCAGAAATACAGTCCAACGAAGGGCAAAAGACAGACACGGCGCGGAATAATTGCTTTAGCATGCTGGGGCTTAGGCATCGCATTAATATTTTTTGGTACAGAACATTATATGGCATCGGCAGCATCTATTGTTATTGCTGCAGCAATAATTGTAATCATTCTTCGCTCTATAGGAAAGATGACAGAGGGCATGTCACCCGAGGAAGCGGAGGCAACTCTTATAGAGTCACAGAACGACAGTTATAACAGTGTGTTTGCGGGTTGTGATTCGGTTGAAAAGAGAGAAGACGGATATCATTACGAACTTACGGTTATCTGGACCAGCGGAGAAGGATACGAACAGCATTATAATTACCGCCACGGAACTATGCACCTGACCTCCAATGAAGATTATCTGATTCAGGGCAGAGTGTATTATCTGGATACAGATGCATTGGCTGCAATGGGACATTTTAAAGAAGAATGTCTTGCAGAAGGCGGCCTTGATATATCCGGAATTAATCCCGGAGCATTTACCGATGGCGGAACTGTGGGCGCAACAGTCATGAATCTTGCTTTAAGGGCGTATGAAGGTCCGCAGTCAGAGATAGAAGCCCGTACTATCAATAATGTAAGAAACGGACGGAATGTATTTATAGGAATTTCTTTCATACTTATGTCGATTGTTGCATTGATTATTTCACTTATTAATAATTCTACTTTTGATAATGCTTTTAACAGGGCAGAAGATATATCAAAGAAATCATCGGGCAGTATCAGGGCACAGGTAATTTCAAGGGAAGCATGTGATAATCCTGATTATACAAAGCTGAAACTTGGTTATTCATATAACGGGGAGGAACACAGAAGCAGTTTTGATGTTTCAACCGAAAATCTGTATGCTTATAGCGATACTGTATATGTTACAGTCAAAAATGATAATCCTGACAAAATAACCAGTATTTCCACAACCGGCAATAAGTCATTGAAATTGTTTAAACCAGTGAGAAATATGGGAAAGATATTTGAATACGTCATATGCGGAATATTTTTTGTGGTAGGTATAACATTGGCAGTTAAAGGATTTAGAGCCAAGGGTAACTAAAAATACTTGCATTATTTATTAAAGTATGATAATATAATCGAGTGTTTTAATTTCATATTTTAAATTCCAGCGGGTGTAGTTCAATGGTAGAACACTAGCCTTCCAAGCTAGATACGTGGGTTCGATTCCCATCACCCGCTTTATTTTTTTGCAATGATGTAATTGACAAAAATTCTCAATAAGTATAAATTATCATTGAAAACAGACTTAAGAGGATAAAACATTGACACTTGCAGAACTTAAAATTAATGAATCGTGTGAAATAATTTCAGTAGGAGGAGAAGGGGCACTAAGACAGCATTTTCTTGATATGGGTCTTATTCCGGGAGCTAAAGCCAAATTAGTCAAATTTGCGCCGATGGGAGATCCGATGGAGCTTCTTATTCATGGATATGAGCTTACCTTAAGACTTGATGATGCAAAGAAAATAGAAATAAAAAAGATAAGTGATATTGAATCTGAAAACGGGAATATAAAATCTCCCAATAAGCAGATACCACATCCGGGTCTTGGTGAAGGCGGTAAATTTCATAATAAAAAAGAAGAACACCCATTGCCGGATGATGAAGTGCTTACTTTTGCCCTAGCGGGTAACCAGAACTGTGGCAAGACAACTATGTTTAACCGGCTTACAGGAGCCAATCAGCATGTGGGCAATTTCCCGGGTGTGACAGTCGATAGAAAAGACGGCAGTATAAAAGGGTATAATAACACGTTAATCACTGATTTGCCGGGAATTTATTCAATGTCGCCATATAGCAGTGAAGAACTTGTTACAAGAGAATTTATTTTAAAAGAAAAACCAAAAGGAATTATTAATATTGTTGATGCTTCCAACATAGAAAGAAACCTTTATCTTACAATGCAGCTTCTGGAACTTAATATCCCTATGGTAATTGCACTTAATATGATGGATGAGGTCCGTGAGAACGGTGGTTCCGTATACATAAACAGGATGGAAGAAATGCTTGGAGTTCCTGTGATTCCTGTATCAGCTGCCAAAAATGAAGGAATTGATGAACTGATTGACCATGCAATTCACGTTACTAAATACTCGGAAGTGCCAAAAAGACAGGATTTTTGCGATGAGGATGGAGAGGACGGAGCAGTCCACAGATGCATACATGCCATAATGCATCTTATTGAGGATCATGCCAAAGCAGCGGAAATTCCAATAAGATTTGCAGCATCCAAAGTGGCAGAGGGAGACAGCAGAATTATTGAATTGCTTAATCTTGATGATAATGAGAAACATATGATAGATCACATAACGTATCAGATGGAAAAAGAGCGTGGGCTTGATAAGTCAGCGGCAATAGCTGATATGCGTTTCAGGTTTATCAGCAAGGTATGTGAGGAAACAGTTGTAAAAGCTAAAGAAAGTAAGTCACATAAGAGGAGCAGCCGGATAGATAAAATCCTTACAGGTAAGTACACGGCAATTCCTTCTTTCATTCTTATTATGGGATTGGTGTTCTTCCTGACTTTTAATGTGATAGGAGCAAGACTCCAAAGTCTTCTTGAAATGGGAATAGATAAATTGGGAAACCTTGTAGACGGTATTTTAACATCTACAGGTGTTAATCCGGTTATACACTCCCTTGTAATTGACGGTATTTTCACGGGTGTGGGCAGTGTATTAAGTTTCCTGCCGATAATCATTACGTTATTTTTCTTCCTGTCAATTCTTGAGGACAGCGGTTACATGGCAAGAGTTGCCTTTGTTATGGATAAAATACTTCGTAAAATCGGACTTTCCGGACGTAGTATTGTTCCGATGCTCATAGGGTTTGGATGTACGGTTCCCGGTGTTATGTCATCAAGGACATTGTCATCGGAACGTGACAGAAAGATGACAATTCTTCTGACACCATTTATGAGCTGTTCGGCAAAACTACCGATATATGTACTTTTTACATCGTTGTTTTTTAAGAAATATGCAGCACTTGTAATGATTTTGTTGTACATAGGCGGTATACTTACAGGAATACTTGTAGCCATTATTATGAAAAATACGGTTTTTAAAGGAAATCCTGTGCCATTTGTAATGGAACTCCCTAATTACAGAATGCCCGGTATGAAAAACGTCATTATGCTCTTATGGGAAAAGGCAAAAGATTTTCTACAAAGAGCATTTACGGTCATTTTTCTTGCAACCATTGTAATATGGGTTTTACAGACCTTTGATATTCATTTTAATATGGTAACCGATTCTAAAGACAGTATACTTGCAGCACTTGCGGGAATAATAACACCGATATTTGTTCCTTTGGGATTTGGTAACTGGAAAATATCAACGGCGCTTCTTACCGGATTTATGGCAAAAGAAAGTGTTGTATCCACTTTGTCCGTTCTTGTACATGGCAATTCAGAAATACTTGCCATACTTTCTCCGGCTGGGGCATTGCCATTACTTGTATTTTGTCTTTTATATACACCATGTATTGCGGCAATAGCATCAATTAAAAGAGAACTGGGTATAAAATATGCTGTCCTTGTTGTAATAGGTCAATGCCTGATTGCGTGGATTATGGCTTTTGTGGTCAGAATGATTATGATAATATAAAGAAGAATTACTTGAAAAACGAACTAATGTTCTGTATAATAAAACTAAAAAAGACTGGAGGTGCATTTGTGAATAACAGAATATACGCAGCAATTGACCTCAAGTCTTTTTATGCTTCGGTAGAATGTGTAGAGCGAGGACTTGACCCTCTGACAACTAATCTTGTGGTAGCAGACCCATCAAGAACAGAGAAGACGATATGTCTTGCGGTATCACCTTCTCTTAAAGCGTATGGTATTCCCGGAAGACCGAGACTTTTTGAAGTTGTTCAGAAAGCAGGACGCCGTGGAGTTGAGTATATAGTAGCACCTCCGAGAATGGCTCTTTATATGGAGTACAGCACACGGATTTATAGTATATATCTTCAATATGTGGCTCCGGAGGATATTTTTGCATATTCCGTAGATGAGGTTTTTATAGATATGACATCATATCTTAAGACATATGAGATGTCACCGAGGGAACTTGTTATTAAAATGATAAAAGAAGTTCTTGACACAACGGGAATCACAGCTACTGCGGGAATAGGAACCAATATGTATCTTTGCAAGGTAGCTATGGATATAGTAGCCAAGAAGGCAACACCGGACAAGGATGGAGTAAGAATTGCCGAGCTTGACGAGATGAGTTACAGAAAGCTTTTGTGGAATCACAGACCTATTACAGATTTCTGGCGTGTAGGTCCGGGTTATGCAAAGAAACTTGAACAGCACATGCTATATACAATGGGAGATGTGGCAAGGTGTTCTGTTGGGGACGATAAAGAGTATTACAATGAGGCTCTTTTGTATAAGTTATTTGGTGTTAATGCAGAATTGCTTATTGACCATAGCTGGGGATATGAACCATGCACCATGGCAGATGTTAAAAGTTACAGACCTGAGAATAACAGCCTCAGTCAGGGACAGGTTTTACAGTGCCCCTACACATACGATAAGGCAGGACTTATTGTTAAAGAGATGACAGATATTCTTGTGCTTGATCTTGTTGATAAGGGACTTGTAACCAATCAGATAGTTCTTACCATAGGATATGATATTGAAAGTCTTAATGACAGTGAGGTACGGAAACGTTACAGAGGAGAAATTACCAAGGACAGATATGGAAGGTCAGTTCCAAAGCATGCCCATGGTACTATTAATCTTGAGAGGTTCACTTCTTCTACAAGAGTTATTATTAAAAAGACAATGGAACTTTACAACAGGATTATTGATAAAAGCCTTCTGGTAAGACGTATTAACGTGGTGGCTAACCATGTGATGCGGGAAGAGGATGTTGTTAAGGAAGATTCATACAGACAGCTTGATATTTTCACCAATTATGAAGAACTTGAACGTATAGAAAAAGAACAGAATGAGGAGTTTGAAAAAGAACGCCATATTCAGGAGGCTGCCATTGAGATAAAGAAAAAATTCGGCAAGAACGCACTTCTCAAGGGCATGAATTTTGAAGAAGGCGCAACAGCAAGAGACAGGAACAGGCAAATAGGAGGACATAAAGCATGACAGACAGTTATGATGATATTATTAATCTTCCCCATCATGTTTCAGATAGATATCCGCATATGCCGATGTACGACAGGGCGGCACAATTTGCACCCTTTGCGGCACTTACGGGCCATGAGGAAGCCATAAATGAGACCTCCAGATACACGGAGGAACGGATAGAACTGACAGAGGAACAGAAGGAGAACATTGACAGGGAACTGCAGGAACTAAGGGACCGCGGTACTGAATGCAATGTGCGGATAGTATATTTTGAACCGGATGAACTTAAAAAAGGAGGAACATACGTTGAATTCAGAGGTGTTGTTAAGAAAATTAACAGCCGCGGACAGTTGACTCTTGAGAATGAAACAATACTTCTATATGATAATATATATGAACTTGAGATTATGGATTGAGTGACATCCATCATTATAGGATAATTTACTTGCAAAATATGTCGAATGTTGATACAATAAGAAAAAGCCTTGAGGAGGAAGTAAATGATGAATATTATGATATATGAGGATAACAGAGAATGTATAGGTAATTTACAAGGGATACTTAGAGAATATTTTGAAGAACGAAGCATCATGTTTAGTATGTTTATTACTAAGCTTGGTGCTTTTTGTGATTTTGATTCAGGAAATAATACTGATATGGTATTTATTGATATAGACGGAGAAGAGGGCGATGCAATTAATTTTGCAAGAAGAATAAGACAAAATAATAAAAATGCTATTATTTTCCTCCTTACGGATAAGCTGCAGATTATACCTGAGATGATGAAAGTGGGAATCTTTCAGGTAATATTGAAACCGATAGATGCGGATTTAGTATATGATGAGCTTGACAGGGCAGTTCAATTATATGCGGATATATACAGCATATATGATATAAGTTGGTGCGGAGTCAATCATTTGCTGAATTATAAAGATATATTCTATATAGAAGCATATAACAGACATTTGTATATTGTTACCGGAGAAGATAGTTATATGAGTATGGGGTCAATACATAAAGAAAAGGAAAGATTTGGAGGACGCAGTTTTGCAAGGTGTCATTGTGGGTTTTTAGTTAATATGCAATATATAACTGAGTGCGGCAGTAACTATATTAAAATGAGTAATGGTAAAGAGATTCCGATTAGCAGACAATATAGGGATGAATTTATGAATTTATTTACGAAGTATTTAAAAACAAAAACAATTCATTAGGTCAAAAATGCATCGAAAATGGTTAATTCTGCATATTGCATTGAAAAATATACATTTATATGATATTTTCCGTGGAGAAGGTAATATTGTTCTTGAGTGAGTATTAAAATTAGGAAAGGAGAAGTATACAGAGCAACATGATATTTACAGGGAGTGCTATTATCTTCGGGTGATTAATAATGTATTAGGAAAGGATAAAATAATGAGAAGAACAAATTTAGTAAAGACAATTTTATGTGGCCTTATTGGAACAATTGCAATGGGAACAGCAGTATTTGCAGGAACTGTCAGCAGGGAAGGATATGTGAGAGGAAAAAACTACACTAATTCTTACAGCGGAACATTGGGCAAGTATGCTGCCGGTGGTGAAGCAGATACAGCAGCAACCAGTGCACAGAATACAAGTGGAAGCAGTAGATGGTTCTCTGTACAGGTGTATGAATATAATGTAGAGACCTATAGGAATAACAGAAAACAGGTTATATCGGATTGTGTAATCAACGGAAGTTCAATTAATGCACAAATTTACAGAAATATCAACTCAAAGATGTATAGGTACATTCATGTCGGACAGGGATATGCATCTAATGTTTATTCATCTGCCACAATGCTTGATAATTATACATATACAGCAAAACAATACTACGAATAAAATATAAAAAAGGAGACGGAAATAATGATTAGTATGGTTCTAAGAAATATCCAAAATTCATTCATAAATTTTCGCAAAATTTTTATCCTGTTAATTGTTTCACAGATAATCTCCATTATGAGTATTTTTTTTGTATACGGAATATACGGAAGTTATGCAGCCAAGATGCAGGAAATAGAGCTAAATACATACAGAATAGGTATAGATTTTGAGGAGGCTGAGAAAAATACGGTTGGCACACTTAAAAGAAACCTTCCGGAAGTATTAGACAGGATTAATGATAAACTGGAGTTCGTGTTTGTTGCAGGAGCAAGCAATCATAAAATGGTGGCAATGAGAACAAAGTATATTGATGGTGACTTTAGAACTGTAATAACAAAAGAACAGTATGGAAATATGAAGGGAAGATACCTCAATTCAGAAGATGATGAAAAATGTAACAGAGTTATTTTTTCAGCAAAAGGCAAGGAAGATTCGGTGGGCGATATTGTAGACATAGCAGGTACTGAATTTGAAATTGTAGGTACTTGTGATGACCTGTTTGCAGATGGTTATGATATACCTTATAATTCGTGTCCTGATGATTTGCAGCTTAGCTGGTGCAGCTTTTATTTTAAAGAGTTACCTACGGTTAATGATTATAATGCAATAAAAAAGATGGTTACAGGTAACTTTAGTAATTACACAATGGATGAATTCGATATAAAGAACAATGATGAACTTACTTCATATAGGACCATAATTGCTATTTCCGTCTCAATAGGAATTATTTCGGCACTTAATACATGTCTTATGTATGGATATATTATAAGCCAAAGAAGAAAACAAATGGTAGTATATGGAATAATCGGGGCTGCCAGAATAAGAAGATTTGCAATAAGTGAATCGGAAATGCTGGTATTCAGCGTTACAACTTCATTAGTGGGAGTTGTTTTATTCAGAACAATTTTCCAGAGTATTGTACTAAAAGTGTATGACAACAGCAGTGAAATATATACTGTAAAGATGTATGTGTTTATGACAATACTGTATATTATGTGCATACTGATATTTACATCTGTTTTGTTGGCAGTTATGAACAGGGATAAGCTGGCAGATATGTTGAGGAGGACAGAGAATGACTAAATTTGGAATCAGCGAATATATAAGAAATTTTTGGTTTAATTTGTGCTCAATATTATTACTTATTGTAATGATGATTTTAACCACAGGCATGATATCAAATATTGACGAAAAAGCCGGTATGTATAAAATAGCACGTAAATATATGGATTATGACAGTATGTATCTTGCAAGCATAGAAAATAAGAATATTGAAGAACTTAAGGAAATAGGAGATGTTAATTATGTACAGACTATTGAAGGTGATTGCGGAACAAATAAACTGATACGTGGATGTGTATATAGCAGAGAAATTATGAAAAATATGAAACCAAAGCTGGAATATGGTACATATCCGGATAAGGTCACAGTAGATAGTAATACGGTGAAAGCACTGATAAGCGCTAATCCTTATGGAATAAAGGCTGGGGACACATTTACATATAGTGTATCTACACTGGGTGAATCTGTTCCGGTAAATGTGTATGTTACAGGAGTTATCAAGGAGGGACAGAGGTTATATATCACTTTAAATAAAACTTTTATTAATATGTCATATGAAGATTTTTTTCCTGTATACAGTTACGAACAGACAGAAGATGTGAGGCTTATTATTCCGGAAAGTGAAATTTCCAAAATGTCTGAGGCTATGAAAGCTTCATTATGCGATAATGTAATGATTAATCCGAAAGGAACACTCACGCAAGAGGAAAGAGACGCCATATACGACAGAATAGCAGATTATGATATAACAGGAGAGAGCCCATATCCTGAACCGGCTGAGCTGGTAAACAGGAATAATACCATGTTTAAAATAGAATTTATGAAATATATTCCACTCTCTGTGGTTACTATTGTGCTGCTTTGCATAAGTATAATTGGAATTGTAAATATAAAAACAGCGAAAAGCACAAGATATTATGGAATAATGTATGCTTATGGAATGAGATATAAAAAAGCCCAGATTATAGAGGGCGTATCAATGACATTTAATTGTGGTTTAGCTGTTATATTTACCGTATCATTAATTAAATTGCAACAGAAAATGGAATTTTTCGGAGAAATAAATTGTAATCTTAATATGCCGCAGATAATCACAATAACCGGAATATGCATTATTATAATATTTTGCTCAATGTTTGCTGCTAAAGGTGTGCTAAAGGAACATACACCGGTCCAGATACTTAAAAATAAAAACTAAATGGAGGCATCTATGATAGAAATAAAGAATTTATATAAGACATATAATTATGGAAAGCCAAATGCTTTTGAAGCTTTAAAAGATGTGTCATTAACGATAAATGATGGCGAAATGGTAGCAATTATAGGTAAATCCGGAGCCGGAAAGTCAACATTAATGCACATACTGGGATGTATTGATGACTTTGAAAAAGGTCAGTATATTTTTAATGGAAAGGACATTTCCAAGGTAAATGAAAAGAAAAGTGCGGCAATAAGAAATTCCGAAATAGGAATTGTCCTACAGGAGTTTGCACTTATGGAACAATATACGGTAGTAGAAAATGTAATTATGCCATTGTTTTTTACCCCGAAATCAGGACGAAGGAGTGAAAAGGAAAAACGTGCTTTGGAGATACTGAAAAGACTGGAAATGGATGAATATGCCCATAAAAAAGTCAACAAACTTTCAGGCGGGCAGAAACAGAGAGTTGCAATTGCAAGGGCAATGATTAATAATCCGTCTGTTCTTCTGGCAGATGAGCCTACAGGAGCTTTGGATGTGAAAACAACTGACGAAATTATGAAAGTTTTCAGAAATCTGAATAAGAATGGAACTACAGTGATAATCATTACACATGACATGGAAGTTGCAGGAATGTGTGACAGAATAATAGAAATTAGTGACGGAAAAATTATATAACATAAAAGGCTGCGGATATAATCTGCAGCCTTTAGTATTATTTTGAATAGTTAAGATGCCATAATACACCCAATGTAATTCCTATTGTCCAGACTATAAGGGATAAGATTCCGCATATAAGACCTGCTTTGGATTCTTTACAATGGCTTCCGTATTGTTTCTTGTATACATAGCACAGACGTATCGTGAATATGGAAAATAGAATTACACCAAAGAAAAAACTTGCGATTCCCATATTACGGCATGCCTTTGCCAAATCGTCGGCCTGTTTGTTACCGGTTGTACCCATTATTTATTGAAACCTCCCTGTCTGAGCCAGTCATATAACTGGGTAATTTCTTTATAATTGATAAGTACATAAATAGTGTATATCAACATAATTGTTGACAGAATAAGTCCGATAATTGAACATATAAGACCTATTGTTGCAGGAGCATTCATTTTTCCGTTGTTGGATTTTTTGTATTTAAGCGCAAATACGAGACCGAGGATACCAAGTGTAATACCTACTATTCCGTAACAGCAGCACAATATGATACTTAAAATACCAAGTACAAGTGCTGCGACAGAATAACCGCTGTCATTTTCATAATTGTTATAATTATTATTGTAACCATTATAATAGTTGTTATTATAACCATTATTATATCCATTGTTATTGTTGTCAGAGTATGAACCTCTGTTATCGGATTCTCCGCCGCCTTCACGGTAATATCCCTGATTGTTATTATTATCATCACCATTATAATTGTTCTGATATTCCATAATGAACCTCCGTGTTAAGTTGATTAAGGTATGATATATACATGCCTTGTAATAAGAATGATATTCTTAATTATAAAGTTGGCAACTACAAGAAAAAGTGCAATATACAGGTAAAAATATTTTAAATGCATACCCTTAACCCTGCCATGTGTCAGAAAACGGAAGGTCTGGCTTATATAAAAAAATGCGGTAAGTATGACAGCATATATAACCAGTGGGTGATATAAAATACTCTTCGGGATATTGCCGTGAATAAGATATATAAAAGCTCTTGTGCCGCCGCAGCCTGGACAGTAAAGACCTGTAAGGTGTCGGAACTGACATTCTGTAAGCATATTAATATTGTAACGGACAGCAATTCCTTTGATAATCAATGCTGTAATTCCTGTAATAAAAAATATGCAGATTACTATTATATACACAACGGCATCCGGATCTTTTTCTCTAAGCAGTTGTCTGAAATTTAATCTTTCACTCATATACAATATATTAACATGAAAAAACACTCCTTGCAATACGTACAAAGTCCTTATAAAATATAACAAGAGAATGGAGGAATACACATGACGGTAAAGGAACGGGCTTTGCTTGTTACAAAACGGCTGGATGAATTTTATACCACAGAGCTTACCTGCTATCTTAATCATGACAGCGCATGGCAGCTTCTTTTTGCCACCATATTAAGTGCCCAGTGTACAGATGCAAGGGTTAATATAGTGACAGAAAAGCTTTTTAAAAAATACAGAACCTTGGAGGATTTTTCTAAAGCGGACATTAAAGAACTTGAGGAAGATATACGGTCCACAGGTTTTTACCACAATAAAGCAAAAAATATTAAGGCTTGTGCCACGGAACTTCTGGAACGCCATAACGGGGAAGTACCAAGAGACATTGAAAGCCTTACGGCATTAAGCGGAGTGGGCAGAAAGACTGCCAATGTGATAAGAGGAAATATCTATCATGAACCGAGTATTGTGGTGGATACACATGTTAAAAGAATTTCCGGGAAGTTAGGACTTACAAAAGAAGATGACCCTGTTAAAATAGAATTTGACCTTATGAAGGTTCTTCCTAAAGACCATTGGATTTTATATAATATTCAGATAATAAGGCTGGGAAGAAATATATGCTTTGCAAGAAACCCTAAATGTGAGGAATGTTTTTTAAGGGATTTATGTAAAGCAGGAAAAGGAAAATAATAATGATAAAAGACTTTGTGGCAATCGACCTTGAGACAACAGGCCTTAGCCCTTATGATAATAAAATAATAGAATTAGGTGCGGTAAGATACAGGGACGGAAAGCCTGTGGACCAATATAATACTTTGATTAATCCGGGAGTCCATATCCCGGAACGTATAACAGAGATAACCGGAATTGATGACGATATGGTAAGCAAAGCACCTTATATTGATGATGAGCTGGACAGAATTATGGAATTTATAGGTAACGATGTGATTCTGGGACATAATGTGATATTTGATTATACATTTATAGCGGGAGCTTTAGCAGGACACAGTATAGAATACAGTGCGGAAGCAATAGATACTTTGAAGTTTGCCAAAAAAGTATTGCCGGCCAATGAATCAAAGAATCTTGAACATCTTTGTGAAATGTTTGACATAGTGACGATACACCACAGGGCATACGAAGATGCCATGTCCGCTGCCAATGTGTATTTCAGATTGTGTGAACTTTCAGGGGAGGAAACGATTGTTGAACAGTATCACTTCAAGAAACAGAAAGCTGCGGGGATTACACCCAAACAGGTAAATTACCTTAAATCCCTTATAGAAAGACATAATATAAAACCTGATTACATAATCGAAAACCTGACAAAAAGCCAGGCTTCAAGGGAAATCGACAGAATATTATCCGAGTATGGAATTATGAGACGGCAGCTTTAATTTCATTAAGTTTTGAAAGGATGGGTGCCTTCATTATGGAATCCAGCTTATCGGCACTTTCGATTAATGAATTAATACCGGTTATATTATTGTCTTTACGGTAAAGTTCTGCTAACATGTAGTAATTGCGGCTTACGTCAGTACCGATTGATATACCGTATTCAAGAATTACAGCAGCGAGTGAACAGTTCCCAATCTCAATAAGTCTTGCACCACATCTGGCAATTATATTGACAAGTGTGATATAATTTTCATCATATTCAGATAGTGCTGAAAGGTTGGCAACGCCGTATTTTTCCTTTAAGTCAGTATTGGTAAGACCTGAAAGATTAAGAATTTTTCTGGCCTGCAGATTTAAAAGAGTTGTGCGGTATTCGTTAATTTCATCATCTGAAATATCGGAAGGGATGACAGAATCGGGAATATTTATGTAATTGAGATTTGAAATATCTTTTCTGCGGACGGTATTGGCTCTTGCCTCCCTTGCCCAGAAAGATGCCTTGGCAGAATCTGATTTACGGGAATGTTTTTTACATTCATATAATATTAACATTCCGATTATAATAGTACAAAATAAAATAACCCATCCAAAATTTTTAAACATAGAATCACCTCAGAAAGGAAGTATTGTGATGTATAATAAGAAAAACAGAAGAATAATGACAACTGTACTTGTTGTAATACTTGTACTTGCAATGGTTGTACCTCTTCTTATATCTGCTATTTCCTGATAGTTGGATTATACGAAAAAAATCATATTATATCAAGAATCAAGAGGAAATTAGGGTTGGAATGAACGGTAAAATATGATATTATTAACCAATAACCCTTATGATAGGAAGTTAGTAATGGCAGTAGGAAAAGTACCTAACAGAATTTTAAAAAGAAGCGTTGTTAATCTGCTTAAATGTCCGCCAAGAACGGGCATTGATGCAGCCTCTTTTGCCGTCGGAGATATACACGTCCTTACAGCCTGTGCAACAGGTCTTACGGATTGTGCAATTGCACCGGAAACAGCCGTTTACAAAGCGGCGAACAATATATGGGTTTCCGGGGGAGAACTCCTTGGGATAGAGGCTTCTTTTATGTTGCCTAAAAGCTATAACGAGTATAACCTCAAGGCATATACAAAGCGTGTCAAAGCAGCATGCGATAAGTGCAAAACGACACTTGCGGGAGGGCATACGGAAGTAACGGACGGCGTTAAGAGGTTTTGTATAAGTGTAGCAGCAACAGGTATTGCAGGCACTACACCGGTCAACATACATAACGTTAAGCCCGGAATGGATATAATTGTTACAAAATGGATTGCGCTTGAAGAGGCTGCAATGATTGTAAGTAATGAAGACAACATGGCAAAGTTATGTGAACACTTTTCTAATGAATATATGAGTGTAACCGGACAATATGCTGACTGGCTTACAGTTCGTGATGAGGCCGCAGTCGCGATGAAGCATGGTGTAGCAGCCATGCACGATATATCGGAAGGCGGTATATTTACTGCACTCTGGGATTTTGCCGAAGGAAGCGGATGCGGGTTTGAAGTTGATTTGAAACGTATTCCGTTAAGACAGGAGACAGTGGAAATTGCAGAATTTTTCCACCTTAATCCCTATACCATGAAGTCATCAGGAAGTATAATAATCGCCTGTGATAATGGAACTGATATGGTGAATGCCCTTAATGAAGAGGGAATTCCGGCAGTTATAATAGGCAGAACAACTGATAACAATGGTAAGATACTTCGCAACGAAGATGAAATCAGATATTTAGATAAGATGTAATACAGGCACAGCCTGGCAGAAAGGATGGATTACAATATGCGTGAAGCAATTTTAGCAGTTCTTGAAAAAAACAGCAGAATAGATTTGGCGGATCTTGCCGCTTTACTTGGAGTTACGGAAGCGGAGGTAGCTAATGAAATTTCAGAAATGGAAAAGGAGAGAGTTATCTGCGGTTATCATACGCTTATCAACTGGGATAAGACCAACAATGAAAAAGTAACGGCACTTATTGAAGTTAAGGTAACTCCACAGAGAGGTCTCGGTTTTGATTCAATTGCCGAGAGAATATATAATTACAGCGAAGTGCACGCACTTTACCTTATGTCCGGAGGATTTGACTTTACGGTAATCATTGAAGGAAAGACAATGAAGCAGGTTGCTACATTCGTATCAAGCAAATTAGCTCCGCTTGAAGCAGTTTTAAGCACTTCAACACATTTTGTATTAAAGAAATATAAAGACCACGGAACAGTCCTTGATGCTCCCGTGTCTGATGAAAGGATGCTTGTTACACCATGAGAAACCCATTATCTGACAAAATAACGACAATTAAGCCTTCTGGTATTCGTAAGTTTTTTGATCTGGTAAGTGAAATGAAGGATGCCATATCTTTGGGTGTGGGCGAACCTGATTTTGATACACCATGGAGAATACGTGAAGAAGGAATATATACCCTTGAAAAAGGCAAAACATATTACACAAGTAATTCAGGCCTTATGGACCTGAGAATTGAGATAAGCAGATATCTCGAAAGAAGATTCGGACTTAATTACGATGCGGAAAAAGAAATTATTGTTACCGTAGGGGGAAGCGAAGGAATAGACCTCGCTTTCAGGGCAATGCTTAATCCGGGAGATGAAGTTATCATTCCTGAGCCATGCTATGTTTCTTATGTGCCATGTGTAACGCTTGCAGATGGTGTTCCTGTTACGGTTAACCTTAAAGAAGAAAATGATTTTAAGCTTACCAAGGAGCAGTTACTTAGTGCTATAACACCAAGGACCAAGATTCTTGTACTTGCGTTCCCTAACAATCCTACAGGTGCAGTTATGACAAAAGAGGAACTTGAGGAAATCGCCGAGGTTGTTAAGGAAAAGGATATCTTTGTTGTATCCGATGAGATTTATGCCGAACTTTCATACGGCAATACAAGACATTGTTCAATCGCATCCATTGATGGAATGAAAGAACGCACTATAGTAATTAATGGTTTTTCCAAAGCCCATGCAATGACAGGCTGGAGACTGGGATATGCCTGTGGACCTGAAGTAATAATCAAACAGATGCTTAAGATACATCAGTTTGCTATTATGTGTGCACCAACCAACAGTCAGTATGCTGCTGTAGAAGCATTGAGAGAATGTGACGATGCAGTTGAAGAAATGAGAAATGAGTATGACAGACGAAGAAGATTCATGCTTAGCAAACTCCGTGGTATGGGACTTAAAGTTTTTGAACCATACGGGGCATTTTATATTTTCCCAAATATAGCAGAGTTTGGACTTACGTCGGATGAGTTTGCAACAAGATTTCTTACGGAAGAAAAGGTTGCGGTTGTCCCGGGAACAGCTTTCGGTGACTGCGGTGAAGGATTTTTAAGAATGTCCTACGCCAGCTCATTAAGCAATTTAAAGACAGCAATGGAAAGACTTGAAAAATTTATTGACAGATTAAGAAACAAATAGCAGGAGAAAATCTACATGGCAGAGCAAATGAAAATAGAATATATTAATCCTTTTCTTGTAGCGGGAACAAGTGTACTTTCTGATATGTGCGGACTTAAACTGACGGCCGGAAAACCATATGTAAAAACAACATCTTTTGATTCGGACTATATTGTAATTAGTCTTGGAGTAACAGGTCAGATTGCAGGTCAGGTTCTTCTGGCATTTCATAACGATGTGGCATGTGACATTGCTTCTAAGATGTGTATGATGCCTATAACAGCACTTGATGAACTTTCACTCAGTGCACTTAGCGAGTTAGGAAATATGATTCTTGGAAATGCAGCAACAGTATTATCAACAAAGGGTATTTTTATTGATATAACACCACCTTCAATAATACAGGGAACATTTCATATCGGAAGTTCGTTTGCCCAGAATATATGCGTACCACTTATTTATGATAACGATAAAATGATCGAGTTTGATATTTCATTGAAAGAAGGAAAATAAGATGTTAAATATAGTCCTTCATGAACCGGAAATGCCTGCCAATACCGGCAATATCGGAAGAACCTGTGTTGCAACGGATACAGTGCTTCACCTTATCGAACCATTGGGTTTTAAGATTAACGATAAAATGCTTAAAAGAGCAGGACTTGATTATTGGGATAAATTAGATGTAAGAATATATGATGATTTTGATGATTTTCTTGCAAAAAACCCGGGAGCCAAAATATATATGGCAACAACGAAGGCAGCAAGAAGTTATACAGATGTACAATACGAGGATGATTGTTATATAATGTTTGGAAAGGAAAGCGCCGGGATACCTGAATCAATTCTGCAGAAGTATCAGGATACAGCGGTAAGAATCCCTATGTGGGGCGATATAAGGTCGCTTAATCTTTCCAACTCTGTAGCAATCGTTTTATATGAAGCATTAAGACAAAATAATTTTCTTGGACTCAAGATGAAAGGAAGACCACGTACTTTTGACTGGGACTAATCAGCCCCAGACAGAAGGTGCGTGGCTTTTTGCTTTAGGGAGGGCAAATGTAAATTCCGTACCTACGCCCTCGGTGCTTACAACGTCTATATATTCGTTATGTGACGTGATTATTTCTTTTACTATGGAAAGACCAAGGCCGGTTCCGGTCTTGTCCTTGCCTCTTGAAACATCGGTTTTGTAGAAACGCTCCCATATTTTGGGTATGCTTTCCCTTGGAATACCAATGCCAAAGTCCTTGACAGAAATAAGGGCTTTATCACCCTTTTCAGTGACGGATATTATTATTGAGGAGTCGCTGTTACTGAACTTAATTGCATTATCTATAAGATTATAAAGAACCTGCTGAATCTTGGACATATCGGCAGAAACCATAAGTTCTTTATCCGGAAAGATAAGTTTGAATTTGATTTTTTTCTTTTCGCAGGTACCCTGAAAAGTCTCAATGGTCTTTTTGATTGTAGCAATAATATCAAAATCAGAGATGTCAAGAATCATACCTTCATCCGTAACATTGTTGATTGTAAGGAGATTATTGGTTAATTTTGTAAGACGTTCTGTTTCCGATATTACTATGCCGAGATATTTTTCCTGCATTTCAGGGGGGATGGTTCCGTCAAGCATTGCTTCAAGATATCCTTTTATGGAAGTTAACGGTGAACGGAAATCATGGGATATGTTGGCAATAAATTTTTTCTGGTATTCGTTAAGACTGTTAATTTCAGCAGCCATATAGTCAAGGGAATCTGAAAGCCTGCCTATTTCGTCATTATGTTTTATATTGATTTTTTCGGAAAAATCTCCCTTGGCATATTTACTTACAATCTTTGTGATTTTGTTAAGAGGTCTTGTAATGTATTTATAGAACAATACAAATATAAGTCCCGATGTGATAAAACATATAGCCAAGGTGATGTAATTGAAATTAAAACTGTTATCAGCATCAGAACGGACATCTTTTACAGATTTGCTAAAGATTACATATCCTCTGGTATTGTATAGATAAGTTATTGGATAATATACCGTAAGGTAGTTGCTGTCATATATTCCAAAGAAATCGTTGACGATATAATTGCTTTTCTTATATTTAGCAGGGTCAAAGCCTTTTACAGAGTCCAACCCTGAGTCGGAAGTATCCATTAATACAGTTCCATCCGTTGCAAGCAGCATGATATTGCAGCCTGTATACCGTGAAACTGCTTTAAGAAAAGGCAGGGATGGAGCGTCATCAACATCTCCTCCGGAATAAGCATTACCATATTCGGAAGCAATGCTCATTGCTGTTTTGTACATATAATCAGCCTGTGAACTTAATTCACTTCTGTAATTGAATTTTGAACAGAGTGTAGATATTATTCCGAAGCTTATAATAATACCTATCAGATATGTAGTTATCATTTTGTTGATTAATCGTATTCTCATTAACTATTTTCTCGATTCAAATTTATAGCCGACACCCCATACGGTGCCGATACTCCATTTTTCGTGGTCATGTATTTTTTCGCGGAGCCTTTTTATATGGACATCCACGGTACGGGTGTCCCCCACATATTCATAACCCCATATATGGTCTAAAAGCTGTTCCCTTGTGAATACCTGGTTTGGTGAGGTCGCAAGAAAATATAAAAGTTCCAGTTCTTTAGGAGGCATATCAACCGGTTTACCCATATATATTACGGAATAATTACTCAAATTAATGATTAAATCAGGGTACTCAATGTACTCTCCGGAAGGCTTTTCAGGGGTATCGTTTGACTGCGTGGTTGTATATCTTCTTAAAACAGCTTTAACTCTGGCAACAAGTTCCTTGGAATCAAAAGGCTTAATCATGTAGTCGTCGGCGCCAAGTTCAAGCCCCAGTACCTTATCAAATATCTCACCCTTTGCCGAAAGCATTATTATAGGGGTATTGTTTTCACGGCGTATTTCCCTGCAGACCTGGTATCCGTCAATTCCCGGAAGCATAAGGTCTAAAAGAATCAAATCAGGTTTAAAACGGAAGAATGCTGTAAGTGCGTTTTCACCGTCATTCACGATTAAAGTTTCAAAACATTCTTTTGTAAGGTAAAGAGAGATAAGCTCAGCAATGTTGTTATCATCATCTACGATTAAAATTTTCTGTTTGTCCGCCATATTATTTCCTCCTAATCTTTAAATTCAGCTATGGTTACTCCGTAGTCACCTTCGCCGAAGGTTCCTAAACGGAAACTTTTAATATGTTTCTGACGTTTCAGATAGTTATGAACCGCATTTCGTAATACTCCCGAACCTTTGCCGTGGACAATACGGACAGGGGAGATATGTGCCAGAAATGCGTCATCCAGGTATTTATCAAGTGCAATAATGGCTTCGTCACTGGTCATTCCGATAAGATTGATTTCAGGGGAAATTGAAGCCGTTTTATTCATTTTCAGCTTGCCGATTCCTGATTTTTTATTGTTGAGTTTCTCGGTTTCGGAAGCCTCTTTAAGGATTATAAGGTCCTTTATATTCACTTTTGAATTAAGAATACCCATTGAAACCGTGAGAAAACCTTTGGAATCAGGTAGGGTGTGAACCGTTCCGTCAAGGTCCATGCTGATTACATGGACTTTGTCGCCTATATGGAAATCGGCGGCGGTGTGGTTCGAGGTCTGCACAGGTTTATTTGCAGCCTTTTTAGCATTGGTTTTCTCAAGCTGTTTTCTTATACGTTCTCTTCCGGCTTCCAGATCCTGTATGGTCATTCCGTTTTTGGCAGCCTTATTGAAGTCCCTGATAGTCTCGTCTGCCGTCTCTTTGGCTTCCCTTAAAATTGCGTCCGCCTCTTCCCTTGCCTTCTCAATAATGCTGTCAGATTTTTCATCAAGACGTTCAGTTTTAATTTTAAGGCGGTTCTTAAGTTCTTCAATTTCTTTCTTATAAAGTTCAATTTCAGCCTGCTCTTTTTCTATTGTAACACGGCTTTTTTCAAGGTCGGAAATTACATCTTCAAAAGCTTTGTCCGAGGTTCCTATATTAGCCTTGGCATTTTCTATGATTTCAGAAGGAAGCCCAAGCTTGCCGGATATTGCAAAGGCATTACTTTTGCCCGGGATTCCTATAAGAAGCCTGTAAGTAGGCGCAAGGCTTGCCACATCAAATTCACAGCAGGCGTTTTCAACCCCGTCAGTTGAGAGCGCATATATTTTCAACTCACTGTAGTGGGTGGTGGCTATCGTTGTAATCTTTTTGGAATGTAAAGTCCGGAGTATGGATATCGCAAGGGCGGCACCTTCTGTCGGGTCTGTTCCGGCACATAATTCATCAAAAAGAACAAGGCTGTTGGAATCGGCTTTTTTAAGAATATATACAATATTTTTCATATGGGATGAAAAAGTCGAAAGACTTTGTTCAATGCTCTGTTCGTCACCGATATCCGCAAAAATATCATTAAAAACGGTCAGCTTTGAGTTGTCTGACGCTGGAATATGAAGTCCTGACTGACCCATTAGAGAAAACAGACCGATTGTTTTTAACGTAACTGTTTTACCGCCTGTGTTAGGGCCTGTTATAATAAGCTGCTCGTAACCGTCACCGAGATATATGTCCACAGGGACAACTTTACTACTGTCAATTAAAGGGTGACGTCCTTTTTTGATGTTAATTTTACCATCGCAATCCATTATAGGCTCGGAACCTTTGTAACTATGTGAAAAACCTGCCTTTGCAAAGATAAAATCCAGTTCCTTAAGTATATCGTAATTGGCGAGAAGTTCTGTAGTATAGTTGCCTGCCATTGCCGACAGGGAAGAAAGTATAACGGAGATTTCCTCACTTTCTTTTATCTCAAGTTCACGAAGGTCATTGTTAAGCTTTACAATTGACATGGGCTCAATGAAAAAAGTTGAGCCTGTGTTACTCTGGTCATGAATCATGCCGGGAACCTGTGAACGATATTCTGCCTTGACCGGGATGCAATACCTGCCGTCCCTTGTGGTAACAACAGCATCCTGCAGATATGTCCTATAGCTTCCTGATATCATATGGGAAAGCTCAGATTTAATGCGTTCATTGACATTTTTCTGCTGCCGTCTTATATCTTTAAGATTGGTGCTTGCGTCGTCTGCAATTTCCGTTTCGGAAATAATGCAGCGGTTAATTTCATTCAAAACATCACTGAGAGGATTAAGTATGTTAAAACGTTCTGACAAAACATCGGGATTGGTTTCAATACTGTTACTGTCATAACGGATTGCGGATCCTGTAACAGAAAGCAGGGCTGCCACGGAAAGAAGCTCGCTTATGCCAAGTGAACTTCCGACTTCAAGGCTTTTTATAAGAGGTCTTATATCTGTCAGACCCGAAAAACCAAGCGAACCCTTTGCAAAAATACGGGATGAAGCCGCGGTTGTATCCTGCTCACACTTCCTTATATAATCAAGGTCTGTAGACGGCATAAGCTTACGGCAAAGAACCTTGCCCGGAGCGGATGTTGCATATTTTGAAAGACGTTCTGTTATTTTATCAAATTCAAGAATGGACAATGCTTTTTTATTCATTACAAAAAACTCCTGTCAATATCTAAATTATTTATATTTTACTCTACCGGACAACAAACTTCAATAATATGTCATAAATTGTTCATATTTTAGGAATATAATACAAGCACTTACACTGATTAATTCGAGAGGACAATACCATGTCAGATAAGAAAAATGATAATTATGATTTATATACAGAACATATTGTTAAGGAACCATGGAAAAATTCAAAGCGTATTTTGAAGAAAGGTGCGTCACTGGTTGCCATGGCAGTATTTTTCGGACTTGTTGCGGGCCTTGTTATGATTATTGTTTACAAAACAGGTAAAAATTATCTTGATGATAATAAAGCTGCTATGAATGAGACAACCTCGAGTACGGACGGAAGCGAGAGCAAGGAGACTGACCCGGAGGACACTACGGTGCCGCCTATTGAAGAAATTACAACAGAAATTCCTTCAACGGTACCTATAGATAACGAGAAACTTAATGACTATATGGGATATTATAAAGCACTCAAATCAGTTGCGGACAAAGCCGGATTGTCGGTCGTAACCGTTACTGCTGCAAGGCAGGGGGTTGATTTTTTTAATTCAACATATCAGAACATAGCTGATGAATACGGGATTGTGATATCCTCAGACAGTACGGGATATTATATACTTACGGAATATTCCCTTGTTAAAAATTCGGAAAATATACAGGTTACATATTATGACAAAACAGTTGATACAGCTGAATTTGTTGCAGGTGACACAACAACAGATATGGCAGTTATTAAGACAGGCTCGTTGAATACGGCGGTTGTACCTGTTCAGTTTGGTAATTCGGATGCAGTCCTTAAAGGGGATTTATTAGTCGCAACAGGAAAATTATACGGCTTTAACGGAACGATAGGATATGGAATTGCAACAGGTGTCAATAATTCTGTTAATGATACAGATTCAATTTACAGGCTTATCAATACTGACATCAGCGGTACCGCTACTTCAAATGGTGTTATTCTTAACCTGCATGGTGAAGTTGTAGGAATAATTACAATGGCATATAACAGTGATAATACAAATTTTATAACAGCTTATGCAATTAATGATGTAAGAAACCTTATGCAGAACCTTGTTAATAAGAAAAGTATGCCTTATCTGGGAATAAAAGGACAGACAGTTACGGATGAGATAGCTGCCACGAATAAAATTCCTAAGGGAATATACATTTCTGCTGTAGAGACCAATTCTCCCGCATACAAATCAGGAATACAAAGTGGTGACGTGATTACACGGATTAACGGAACCGAAATTAACAATATGGAAAGTTTTATGGTGCAGCTTGAAAAAAATAATCCGGGAGATAATGTCAATGTCACTATTAAAAGACGGGGCAGGGAAGATTATAAAGAGATTGAATTTAACCTTGTGCTTGGTGTAGAATAAGACGTATTGAATAGTGAAAGGAAATTTTTTATGAAGTATATTAACACATTAAATGAAGGCGAAAGGGTCAACGGAATATACTTTTGCAAGGTAAAGACAACGGCAACAACCAAGAATGGTAAAGATTACATCAATCTTACTTTACAGGATAAAACAGGCAATCTTGACGGTAAAATATGGAATCCCAACTCACCGGGAATCAGGGATGATTTTGAATCCGGGGATTATATACTGCTTAACGGCGATGTAACAGTTTTTAACGGAGCATTACAGCTTAACGTGGCAAATGCGGGCAAAGCGGAAGCAGGTTCTTATGATGAGAGCGATTATATGCCATGCTCCGAAAGGGATATTGAGGAGATGTATGATGAACTTCTTAAAATAATGTCTAAGGTTCAGAATGAGCATCTTAAAGCTCTTATTAACAGCTTCTTTGTGGAGGATGAAGAATTTATCGGCAATTTCAAGAAACATTCCGCTGCAAAGAGAGTTCATCACGGATTTATCGGAGGACTTCTTGAGCATACTCTGGGAGTCGTTAAAATATGTAATTATATTGCAGACAATTATACATATCTCAGCAAGGACTTACTGCTTACGGCAGCACTTTTCCATGACATAGGCAAAGTGTATGAGCTTTCCGCATTTCCTGAAAACGATTACACTGATGACGGACAGCTTCTTGGACATATTGTGATGGGATGTGAAATTATCGGCAAGGCAGCAGATAAGATAGACGGCTTCCCTGTTATGCTGGAGCGTGAATTAAAGCATTGCATAGTTGCACATCATGGCGAGTTTGAATACGGTTCTCCTAAGAAACCGGCTCTTGCCGAGGCGGTTGCACTTCATTTCGCTGATGATATGGATGCCAAATTAGAGACTTTCAAGGAAGCACTTAATACTCCGGCAGGACAGAACGGTGAATGGACCGGCTTCAACAAAATGTTAGACAGTAATATAAGGAAAACAATTATCTGATATGGAAATAAAGAAAAATAACGATTATGAACTAGTAATTGAAGATCTGACAATGAGCGGCGAGGGCGTAGGCAAAATAGATGGCTACGCTCTTTTTGTAAAGGACACAATTCCCGGAGACAGGGTAATTGTAAAGGCAACAAAGCTTAATAAAAACTATGGCTACGGCAGGCTGATGTCTGTAATAGAACCTTCAAAGGACCGTGTTGAAGCGAAATGTCCTGTTGCGAAAGCCTGTGGGGGATGTACCCTTATGGCAATGAGCTATGAAAGACAGCTTGAATTCAAGCGTCATCTTATAGAGAACAATCTTATAAGGATCGGTGGGCTTAGCGGCATAGAAGTACCTCCTGTTATCGGTATGGACAACCCATACAGGTATAGAAACAAAGCCCAGTTTCCTGTGGGAACGGACAAAGACGGAAATATTGTCATGGGTTTTTATGCAGGCCGTACCCATTCCATAATTCCTAATGAGGACTGTCTTATAGGTTCGGATATCAATGCAGGAATTCTTGCAGAAATCAAAGCATTTATGATTATGAACCACATAAAATCCTATGATGAGAATTCTCATAGCGGGCTTGTACGCCATATTTTAATCAGGACAGGATTCACTACAGGTCAGATAATGGTGTGCGTTGTCATTAACGGCAGCAGTATTCCAAAAGAAGATGAACTTGTTAAAAAGCTGCTTGCATTGTCTTTTTCCAATGAAAGAAAAATTGCAAGCATAATGGTTAATATAAACAGGGAAAAAACAAATGTTATTCTCGGTAAAAAATGCAGGGTGCTTTACGGTACTCCATATATTGAGGACTATATCGGCGAGGTAAAATACCGTATCCAGCCATTGTCTTTTTATCAGGTAAACCCTGTCCAGACTGAGAAACTTTACAATATTGCGCTTGACTACGCAGGGCTTACGGGAAACGAAACGGTGTGGGACCTTTACTGCGGTATCGGTACAATCTCGCTTTTCCTTGCAAAAAATGCAAAGAAGGTATATGGCGTTGAAATTGTTCCGGAGGCAATCGAAGACGCAGTCACCAATGCTAAGTTAAACGGCATAGGCAATGCCGAATTTTATGTGGGAAAAGCTGAAGAAATACTTCCTGAAAAATATGACAAAGAAAATGTACATGCCGATGTTATTGTAGTTGACCCGCCAAGAAAGGGTTGTGATGAGGCATTGCTTGACACCATGGTCAAGATGGCACCTGAGAGAATCGTGTATGTAAGCTGTGATTCTGCAACACTCGCAAGAGATCTTAAATTCCTTGTGGGAAACGGTTACGAAGTAAAGAAGGTGCAGGGCGTGGACCAGTTCTGCCACAGCGGGCATGTGGAGACGGTGGTGTTGATGGTAAAGGTGAACCCTAACAAGTAAATAAAGTGTAGTAATTACAAGGCTTTCTGAAAGGCTATCGTTGAAAAGTATAACGAGTCTCTCGGAAAGCCTTATTTTCTTGCTAAGATATAGCTAAGTAAGAACATATCTACAAGGAAGAGTTGACACTACAGAATGGATAACAAGGATTTGAACCCTCAAGGGGTTCAAATTAAATATTAATAAAATGCAATCATGATTTTAGTCGTTATTAGTAGATATTAGTAATAAATAGTGAATATTAGTTATAAATTTACTTGAATTCTGCTGATATATGAGTTAAAATAAAATGATGTTTTTGGAGGAATGATATGACTGAAGAAAAATGGGTTTCAATGGAAGAAATATGTAAACATCTTGGCAGTAGCAGGGACACGGTAAAAAAGATGATTAAAACTCAAGGTCTTCCAGGATATAAGATATATAGGAAATGGAAATTTAAAATTAGCGAAGTAGACTCGTGGGTGCGTAGTAAGAATCGAGTTACTGGCGCAGAAGGTCGAGGTAAATCAGATGATTAAGGCTATTGATTTATTTGCGGGTGCGGGTGGCCTAAGCTATGGTTTTTATTTAACCGGGGAGTATGAGCTTGTTGCAGCAGCAGAGATAAATGAGAATGCCAGAGCAACATATAAACAGAATATTGCAAAACACGCAGAGAAATTTGAATTCATAAACAATGTGATAGGATATGATTTTGGCGCGTTAAACCAGAGAAAAGGCGGTGAGATAGATGTTGTAATTGGTGGACCACCTTGCCAAGGATTCTCTAACGCAAACAGACAAAAAAACCATCTTATTAGTATGAATAATAGTCTTGTGAAAGAATATTTCAGAGCGATTAAACAGATAAGGCCGAAAGCATTTGTTATGGAAAATGTGAGTATGCTAGAGTCTGATACACACAGATTCTATGATTCATATAAAGATAACGCGGAAATCGAAGCATTGATTGCACACGGATTTAAAATCCCGAAGAGAATGGATTCCTTAGTATTGGCTGACCGAGTGTTTGCTGATATAGATTTGGAACAGTTACCACAGGAAAATTTAGTGTCGTATGATATACCATCACAATTAAAGCATTTATTAAGTGTTCTGAGAAAAAATTTAGGTAACGGTAGAAGACTTCCGAATTTTTTAATCAAGAATGCATCACTTATTAAAAGAATGATTTCAGAATATCTGGCTGAGAATCAGGCTACCACAGATAACGGAACCATAATAATGACGAATAAATTATCGACAATTTTGACATCACTGGAAGAGGAAAATTGGGATACTATAAAGACTGATCTTGATTATGTGGTTGATTTACAAAAATTGATAGAGTTTATTCGTGAAATAACAAGCAATGAACTGATAGGGGAATATGAGTATTCGGTAGAGCACGGATTAAGATTTATTACTCAATCGTATTCTGTAATTGATTACGTGAATGCAATTCTCGGAAACGAGTATATACAAAAGGGCAATGTGTTTAATGCGGAGTGGTTTGGTGTTCCGCAAGAACGTAGAAGATTTATTGTGCTTGGAATTAGAAAAGACATTTATGATTTAACAGGAAAGGAATTAGACTATAGCGAGATACAGAAGGCTGAAGTGATTCCTACAGTCGGAGATGCAATCGCCGATTTGACAGACTACGAAGTTGGGTATGATAAAAAACATGAGTTGCAACCATATAAGAAAGATGATGACTTATGTGAATATGCAGTGTTGATGAGAACGGGTAGTGAGGGCGTAAAAAACCATATTACTACCAAAACAACAGAAAAGGCGTTAGACAGATTTAGAAAAATAAAGCAAGGAAAAAATTTCCACAGTTTGGATGTTGAGGATAAGGATACTTATTCTAAGCCAGAGAGAACACAGAATACGATTTATTTGAGATTGGATCCAAGTAAACCAAGCGGTACGGTTGTGAATGTAAGGAAGTCCATGTGGATTCATCCAACATTGGATAGGGCGATATCTATAAGAGAAGCTGCTAGATTACAATCATTTCCAGATTCATTTGAGTTTATAGGAACAAAGGATTCACAATATCAGCAAGTTGGGAATGCTGTTCCGCCTCTTCTGGCAAAGGGTATTGCTGAAATATTACTAAAATATTTAAAATAAATCTAAAAAACAAACAATATGTGTAGCCGTAGATTGTATTTATTCTACGGCTATTTTTACGTTTTAATGTTCATTGAAAAAATAATATACGAAAAATGTTGATTATATTTGAAAAATAATATTGACAGAAACACGTGTAAAAAATATAATGTAGCTAAGATATCAAAAATGGAGGTCGCTATATGGCAAAAGAACGTGAAACTAAAAGAGAAAAATTTGTGAGACTTGCAGAAGCACGTACTAACAAAATAATTGATATGCTACAACTTCTTGGAAATTGTTCTAATTCAAGTGCGTATGATTATTCGCAAGAGGATGTGGACAAAATCTTTTCTGCTATTGAATCTGAGGTTAAAGAATCAAGAAAGAAATTTAACAAGATTGAAAGTAAGAAAAGTACAAGATTCACATTAGATTAAGGAGGGTATATATGGGACTTACACCTATTCCGCAAAATTACAAGCGAAACGTTGATTGGATTATCGGTGCATATGAAGATGCTGGAGTGGATTTTCCTAATGGATTCCAGAAAGATGCTATACAAAATGCTGTAGGAGCAAGACGGACTAATAATTGGAAAAATTGGAAATGCGATATCTCATATATTGAAAACAATAAAGGAAAATTTATTGTTGTATCAGATAGTGGGACAATGGGGTTAACCGGTAAAAATACTCCAGCAGAAAAAATTAATGAAATGATGGCAAGAGAAGATACCTTGCCGGCTGAAGAAAGATTATCTCGTTTCACATCTATGTTTAACTCTGGTGGTAATGCTACCGGAGGCGGTTTGTATGGGGCAGGAAAGAGTGTGTACTCTGTTGCTTCTGAAGATTATACTTACTATTTTGATTCTTTACGTGAAGACGGAATATACGTGGCTAATGTGAATAAAAAAGGTCGAGTAGAATCTGTTGCTTATGAAGGGAATGAAGCTAAGAAATTTATTTTTGAAGAAACTGGTCTTAGTGAAAAAACAACCATTGGAACGAGAGTTATTATAGTTTCACCAAAAGAAGAACTTGTGAATGCAATAAATGATGGAACTATTATAAACGATATCCAAGAATCATGGTGGATTATCATTGAACGATTAAAGGATGATGCTGCCATTACGGTAAATGGGAATAGGGTTACCGTTCCGAACGATATTAAACAATGTACTCATGCATATGAATTGCCTTCACCAGAGAAATATATATTAGGTTATAAAGTAAAGCATTTTGGATTATATGTTTTTGATGACGGAAGTAATAGATGGCAAGGTATTTCATATTATAGAAAAGGCATGAAAATCGGGGAAATTGATCTCAAAGAGATACCTAAGAAAGTAGATGGTAAGTATTGGGGATATATTGAGGTTGATGAACAGTGGGAAGAAGAACTCTCTGACATTGAAGACAAAGTTCACTTTGGCGTAAGTAAAGGCAAAAAGAGGATGCTACAATATCAAAACCTCAAGAACTATACACAAAGCAAAGTAACAACTTGTTTAACTGAATGGGGATACATTAAAGATAAAGAAAGCGACGATAAGAAACTAAAAGATGAATTAAACCAAATAAAAGAAGATATTCAGGATCTGTTTAGAAAGCTTAATTTTGAGGATCTTGGCAAGGGACCTAAGAGGGCAGATTTTGATGTTCGTTGGCAGAATATTAGATACCCTGAAGAAAATTCTGAAAGAGTAACTGGCGGGGATACTATCAAATTTTCTGTAAGAATGAGTAGTTCATATACAGTTAGTAAGAGATTTGAATATAACTTATCTGTTGTGAACCCTCAAACTGGTTCGGTTGTTTCGGTTATAAAAAAAGACAAAATATCTATTGAATCTGGTGCAGTGAAAAAGCTTGACTTTGAGCATCGAATTACAAAGGATAATTCTGTTCAGTTCGCAGAAAATAGAATATTACTTTCTGTAAAAGTAATAGGAAGTGGAAATGAAAAACGGAAGGAATTACCTTATTTCTTTGATATTGACAGACCAGATAATAGCAGGAAAGAGGTTAAATTAGCTCTTCATGAATGTATTTTTCCAACGGAGAGCAGTCGTAGGGTAAATTTCGGAGAGAAATTAAGAAATGTAACCTATTTGATTGAGAATAAGAGAAATGAGGCATTAAATTACCGTCTTAATATCAGTATTCATAATGCAAGTGATATTACTAATCCTAAGATTATTGATGTGGCGCAGCTTACAGGAGTATTGGCTCCGTTTGAAGAGATAGTTACGGATCCGGTTAAAGAAATTGTTTTTGACGAGGCTATATATTCAAAATATCTAACGGAGGGTGTGTTGGAACTCAGAGCAAGATTGATTGCTAATGCGGATGATTCACAGTATGAAAAAGGTGACAAGATTACGTTTTATAATTATAAAATTTTCTTGAATTCAGATGAAAAACACGGAAGTGCAGATTCATTTGATATCAATCTTGTAAAATCCCCGGAAGATTACAGAAGATCTTGGAATACTCCTGGAAATGGAAGAACTATTACGCTAAATATCGGACATGTTGCGTATACCAATTTGGATGATTATGCAGACATTCAGCATGATTATCTGCGCGAGCAAATGTTAAAACAGTTCGTGCTATTGTATCTGTCTGAAGGAAGATATGATATGTTCGGGGATGTTGGAAAGGACTTTGTGAAACTTGAACCACAGGAAGCGGCGGAGCAGGTTTTACAGAAAATTGAAAGTGTATATTATCAAAGTTTGAAATCATAGGTGATGAAGAATGGGACATATAGTTAGATTGGATGCTGAAGGGCATTTATTATATGAAGGACTTTTATCATCTCAAGAAATTGCAACTATAGATGAGATTCTTCAAGCTTTAAAAGAAGAAATTCCTCAGATAGAAGCTGATTTAGAAGAGACATATGGTAAAAGTGTATTATACAAGTATAATCTAGGTAAAATCCTAGGAGAACTTTTGACAAAGTATGATATATCATTTGCTGAACGTAGGAAGTTCTGGGATGAGATAAAGAATTTTGCTACAAAAGAAGACAGAAAAAGAAACGAAGGCACTAATGCGGAGACGCGTAGCTTTTATGGCCAGTGCTATAGGCTTTCACAATATGATCAAGAGATTGTTGAAAAGCTATCATGGAGGCAATGGCAGGATATATTAGATCGTGTTGGAAACAGAGAAGATGAAAGAATCTTTGAATGGATTCGCCATAAAAGTGAAAAAATTAGAGAAGACGATTGGCGTGAATTTGAAAAAGGATTACATCTATATCTAAAAAATAAAGATACATCTGTTTTTACGGATAAAGAGTTATTTGCAATATATGAATCGATTCTTGAGATGGCTAAATACTGGAGAATTTCATTTGGGCAGTTCTCTAAAGACTTTCCAAATAGCGCAAAAATAAAGAGTAAGGCGAGACGATCAAAGAAATACCAAGCAGAATGTTTCAGAATAAAAAAAGATTTGAGAAGAGACCTTGATGAAGAGATTTTTTCACAAGCATTTGAAAATGCGATGAAATAATATTGTTGAACACACTTGTGAGTATATTGCAAAATTAATCCGATATACGGTAATTTTCGACATTGCTATTTGACAATAACACAATGAACATCAAAAAGTCGTATTTTAGGTAGTTCGTTGCTTGTGTTAAAAAATCTATTCAGTAGCGTGACTTTTGTAAGACAGTATGTACAGCATCACGTTTGTGGAGATGAGTCCTGCGAAGAAAACAGTTGCAATAATGAGTGAGGCTTCTTTTAGTTTTGCTTATGGGTTTGAAGTGTTGGAAATTTATAGACATTTTCTTATCGTAGAGCTATAATACTAAAATCATATGGAAAAGATAGGCATTGATTTTAGAAAGTGATACAAATGAAAAAGCTAAAAAAGAGATTCATTGTTCCAGCAGTGGTATTTATATTGGGTATGTGTGCGATAATCGGCGAAATATATGTAGTCGGTGAGAGTCAGGAACAGCAGAACAGGACAAATGCAAAGCTTAATGCGATGACATATGCGGAGCATATATATGGCGAGCTTATGGAGGGAATAGGAGTTACCGATACCTTAAAGCAGGTTGTCATAAGTGGTGATGGAAATATTAATAAATTTTATGATGTTGCAGCAAATATGATGGACGATACGATTCAGAGTATACAGATAGCACCTAATGGAGTTGTGAATGAAATATATCCAGAGGATGTGAATGAATCCGGCAAGATAGATCTGATAAATGATAGTGACAGGGGAGAGATTTCGCGCTATGCGAGGGATAATGACACTGTAATTATGCAGGGACCATTTGAGCTGAAGCAGGGCGGATATGGTATAGCAGTGCGCAATCCGGTTTATTTGGAGGATGAAAATGGTAAAAAGAGCTTTTGGGGCTTCACAATTGTTATACTGAAGGTTCCGGAAATTTTTTCTAATTCTGTAGAGGCTCTTTCCAATTTTGGATATAAGTACAGTCTACAGAAGTGTGCTTCGCCGTGGGATAATATGTATGAGTGGGTTTATGGTTCAAAGAAAGAGCTGAACAATCCGGTGATATATGACTTCGACGTGTATGGAGACAAGTGGAGGCTTGAAATTTTACCCAAGAGTGGGTTTTACAATAATAAATACCTGATATTCATGTTTATCGGAGGTGTAATTATAGTCCTGCTTTTGACAGGGCTTACAGCAGCATTGATTTTCATCAATGAAAACAGGAAGAATTTCAAGAGACTTGCTGTGACCGACGCACTGACCGGTATCTACAACAGGCTCGGCTTTGATGATCAGGTTGAGCAATATATGAGGCAGAACCCGCAAAAGCACTGTGTTGTGGCAATGCTTGATATTGATGATTTTAAGCTGGTAAATGACATGTATGGACATGCAGCGGGGGATGGTGTACTTAAGAAGCTTGCAGAGAGCATGAAGCAATATTTTTCAAAGGATGCCATACTCGGCAGAAACGGGGGCGATGAGTTTAGCATTTTCATGCCGGATTGCACGGTTGTGGAGGTTACCCCTTTTCTTAAGAAGTTTACAGAAGAAACCAGGAAATTTTATTGTAAAGGTGAAGAGCGTACATTTACCATTTCGCTGGGCTTTGCGGAGTACCCTGTTTTTGCTGATGACCGTTCACAGCTTATACGTTGTGCGGACAAGGCACTTTATGATGTGAAAATGCGTGGGAAGAACGGCTGCATGGCATATCGTGAGGGTGAGCAAGTAAAGAGTCGCGCAAAGCTTGGTTTTGTAATAAAGGATATTATTGATAATTTGCCGGGAGCTTTTATTGTTTACAGAGCAGATAAAGAAAATGATGAGATTCTGCTTGCAAACAGTGAGATGCTTCGGCTTACAGGCTGTAAAAATATGGACGAGCTGCTTGCATATACAGGTAAGAGCTTCTGCAATCTGATACGCCCGGATGAACAGGAAAGCTGTCAAAAAAGCATATGGTCGCAGATTAACGGAGGACACTCAAATGATTATATTTTCTTTCATATGCGAAAAGCAGACGGCACATATATTTCAGTGCTCGACCATGGCAGGATAGTGGATTCAGTGTACAATGGCAGAGTATTTTATGTGATGATTATGGACTTAAATTCACTGCAGAGGCACTATGGAGACCGCCTGGAGCTGGAGGAGAAGTAGAAAAAAGCAGATTGTGAACACATGCGTTCACAATCTGCTTTTTTAATATTACAGTTTACGTCCAATATCAGCAAAATAATATGATGCAGGGTGCTTTTTTAATGCCCGAAAGAAGGTGAATGAGAATAGCAAGAGTGGAATCAGATTACTAAAAGCACAAGATATTAAGAAGTAATGTGGTAAGGTTAAATTTTTTGTTATGTTTATTTGTATAGCAATCCTTTTGGTGTACTAAATTTAATAATAGGGAACTTTTGCAACAAACAGCATGCCAAAAAGTTCCCTAAATAATTCTTGATAATTAGGGAACTTTTTAATATAATATATAGCATAAAAGTTCCCTAAAAAGAGAGAGGTGAAATGAATGGGAGCAAATTATTCAGAAATTCAAGAATTATTACAGCAAAAAGCGGATATACAGGCGAGGCTTAATCTGATGCCATATGATGGAAATCCGGAAATTAAGGAATCAAATGGTTCAAAATACTTGTATATGCGTAAGCGAGTAGCAGGTAAATTGACCTCTACTTATGTAGACGTATATTCAGATGAACTATATCAGTTGCTTTTGCGTAATGCTAAGGAACGCAAAGATTTAAATAAAGCCATTCGTAAAATCAATAAAGATTTAGCGGCACTTGGTTACGAAGATAAAGAACTTTCAGCGAGAGTATTACAAAATTTGGATTTTGCCAGAGCAAATTTGAAAGCGAACATTTATGATCAGGCAGTGTTAGAAGGTGTCGCAACGACATTTCCGCAAACGGAGGATATTATCGAGAATGGACAAGTCTATGGGGTATCGGCTACGGATGTGCAGAAGATTCTTAATTTGAAACACGCCTGGGAATTTATCTTAGATAGAGATGTGATTCAGAGTGAAAGTAATTATCATATGCTTTGTCATATTGCAAAGTTGGTTAATGAAGGTTTCTTTTATGATGGAGGTCGTATTCGTGGTATTCCTGTGCAGATAGGCGGAACAAGCTATGTACCACCATTACCTATTGAAACAGTGGTTATCGAGCGAATAGATGAAATTAGAAGTCAGGATAAAGAGCCAATAGAGATAGCGATTGAGTTATGTATGTACTGTATGAAAACGCAGGTGTTCAAAGATGGAAATAAGCGAGCATCGGTTATTTTTGCCAACCATTATCTGATTGCACAAGGTATGGGATTTTTAGTTATACCGGAAAAGGATGTACCGGAATTTAAGAAGTTATTGGTGCAATATTATGAAGGTGAGCCACTAGAGGTCATTGGCGCATTCTTAAAAGAGCGTTGTTGGAAGAATTTTTAGAATGTTATTGAAACGTAAAGTGGACATTGAAACTGCAAAAGCGGACATTGAGGGTGTTAACTCTCTTCATAAAACTGCCCAAAACAAATCTGTGGACCGATATATTACCAAATCCGACAGCAGTATTTGCACTGTTTTTGCATTATAATGGTGCTAGAAAATATCGGCGCACCCGTCACACATCAGTCAAGTCAAACGGTCTGTATGCCAAATTTAGACAGTAGCATTGATTAAACATGGTAAAATAACAAAGGGTGTAAAAAGCAAGTATTTATGCGGGTTCGCAGGATGTTGAGGTCTGAAATAATGATACCGAACGTGGAGACGGTGGTGTTGATGGTAAATACAAAGGAAGAGTAAAGAAAAACAGTTGCAGTTACCGTTAATTCTTCTGATAGAAAGTATGGAGGGGATAACAGAATGAGACTTTTAGTGATACTTAGTCCTACAGACAAATGGGGAACAAAGGCAGAATATACTAAGTTTCGGAAATTTCTTCAAAGGGACGGATATATAAGAATTGCACCGGAAGTATATATGAGAATAGTGCAAAACAGGAAAGCCTCTGAAAAACAATATATGGTAACAGGTGAGGCAGATTATCAGGAAAAAACGGTCGGGGTAAATTGCCACATTGTGATATAATTATACGTATGGAAAAAGTTATGAAACAAGTAAAACTATATATAGTGGTTGAAAAAAATGTGCATAACTAGATGTAATACTTGAACGACCCTCCAGAAATGGTGCATCGTTCAGCAAATTCTGTTTATTCGGTAATTTCTCCCGAGGGTTGTGCGTCAATTCTCTGGAAAGACAGCTCAAGGGCGGCTGATGCGGCAGAGGCTCTCAAGCTTACCGCACAGGATTTGTTTGACCTCGGTGTAATCGAGAGAATCATCCGTCAGCCAAAGGCAGGCGATCAGGCTATGCTTGAAAGCCTTAAAATGCTCATCAAAAGAACATTTGAAAAGAATCTTGCCCTTGATGACGAAGAGCTTTTGAATGCACGCTATGAGCGTTTCCGCAAAATCGGCAGACCCGAATAATTTATTTTAAACCTAAACATAAAAACGGTAGGAAAGACAATTTGCAAAACTGCAATGCCTTTTCTACCGTTTTATTTTTATGAAATTTTAATTACTGATTATATCAGTAAGCCGAACCGTTAAGATATACTTTTACGGAATCAAATTTTTTATTACATAAAGATTCTGCTTTTTCTGTTTGACCTGCTTTTATTTCGTTGTCACTGTCCACAACATAATCTTTGTCGGCATAAACTAATTCATCACCTTGGAAGAACAAGGCTGTGTATTGAACATATTCTGCAACAAGGTTGCCTGTGTTTGTTACAGAAATGGTAGCTTTATCTGTGTCAGTCGATACTTTACAATCAAGATCCTGTGTTACACACTGATAGTCGGTAAGTTCTTTGGGTAAAAGTGTATATTCGTACCTGGCAAACTCTTCATCATCTTTATCATGATTAAACTTTACTGCAACCTCTGTTCCGGGTGCGAAAGCGTTAATTGTTTCAGTTTCGGTATCTATGACATCATCGTCTTTGCCAATTAACTCTAAATGTATAGTGAGTGTACAAGCTTGATTTGAATTGTTTTTCAACACAGCAACAAAGTAATGTGTTGAGACATCATCATATATATATGGCGTGATTTTAATATTTTTCTTTACTTCTTCAGAATCAAAATCAGCTTTATCCGCAACAGCAGATGATTGAACATCCGATGATTTGCTTGTTGTTTGTGAACTGCCGTTAGATGTGTCATTTTCCGAACAACCTGTAAACGCAGTCAAAACAACCATTGCAGAAACAAGCACTACAGAAAAGAATTTTTTCATTTTTTATTCACCTCAAAAATTTATTAATGAAATTATATCATAAATCAAGTGAGGTGTCAAAAAATGACTAAGTTAGCATATTATTTTACTTTACTGTATTATAAAATGTTGATAAAAGGCAATTATTGTGCAATTGAAATTAATAATCTCCGCTGTACATTTCAGGACGATTCACCCAGTCACTAATGGAACTGTTGCCGAAAATTGATTTGCTGTTGCCCGATATCGCCGCAGTTACATTGATTGCAATGCCTGCAATAATGACCGCACCAATCACACAGGCGGCAACAATTTTCACGATTCTAAAAGCTTTCTTTTTATCAATCGGCTGTTCTGCCGGCGGAATGTAGGGAATGGGTGGCTGATTTATTTTCTTGAACGACCCTCCAGAAATGGTGCATCGTTCAGCAAGGAGCTTTTGCAAAAAAGACTATATAAAAGGAACCAGGTCTTAAATGCCAATTCACCGTTTGTGATAACAGATGAAATATTGGAACATCATTATTTAATAAAGAAATCCCGGATACTATCATTGTCAGAGCCATAAAAATTGAGAGGTAGATAGTAGATTTGCCATTTCCTGTAATTGTAAAAAACTTAAGACTATGGAGGTATCTATTTTGATTATAAGACAAGAAAGACCAGAAGATTATGATGCAGTATATCGTAGATGCCGATATCAAAGGTTTCTTTGACCATATCGACAATGATTGGATGATGAAGTTCCTTGAATGGAATATACAGGATAAGAACTTACTGTGGCTAATACGTAAATACCTTAAAGCAGGAATAATGGAGCAAGGAAAATTTGAGCCAACAGAGGAAGGTTCGGCACAAGGCTCAGTAATGAGTCCGATGCTTGCAAATATATACATGCATCATGTGCTGACGTTGTGGTTTAAGCTGGTGGTGCAAAGGGAAATGCAACAAGAAACTTTTCGCCCTTATCGGGACCTGTAATCAGAAAAATGCTTAGAGAGTTCCCGGGAGCTATTATCAGTATTTCTCACGATAGAAAGTATATTGATGAGGTATGTGATAAAATATACGAGTTAGATTATAGTGGATTAAGAAATTTGTAATGAATGGAGGATAAGATGGCACAACAGAAAATATGCTGATTACAACATTTATCACAACCATTTGGAGTATGCACGACTTTACCTCGATGGAACGGTTATATCCTCCGGGTGCTCCGAGCACCGGACGAGCACCGTAAAAAATATAAAAATAGTTTTCTTGCTTGAAGAAAACAGGCCTGACGAAGTATCGCTCAGATTAGATTAAAAATTCTAGTCTGGGCGATTTTTTTCGTTCAGGGAAAAGGAGGAAATGTCATTGACAGAAAAGACGGATATCAGAGATTCGGATGAAAAAGTAGTTGAAATTGAAATGGAGCGACTGGGATATAAGAAAATTCCTGTGATTATCCGCAAGATGCAGGATGACAGGCAATCAGGATCAAGAAATTAAGTGAGGCTGGAAAACCATCTCATACAGTTGAATAATGAAAGGGGACGTGCTACTATTATATATAGATGTCGATCACGGCAGCTTATTTAACGGGTAAACTAGGAGGAGCTTTATATGACCACACAAAAGCAACAAGGTATTAAAAAGCAACTAACGAAAGGATTTGTGAAAGTAGCAATAATCGGTGCGGTTGCGGCAGTTATTGGAATCGTAGCACTACTGATCGCAGCGATACAGTATGAAAAGGCATTGAGCCAATACGGATTTACACAGGGAGATATCGGTAAAGCGATCGCGGCATTTTCGGAGAGCCGGAGCGCATTACGTGCAGTAGTAGGCTATGATGACATAGCAGTGATAGACAAGCAGAGCAAACTGCATGACCAGAAAAAGGCAGCGTTTGAGAGTTACATAGATGAATTGAACCGCTCAATCAAATTCACCGAAGGCAGGGATGCATATAATAAAGTATTGCAGGAACTGGACGGGTACTGGGAATTGGATGCACAGGTATTGGAACTGGCTACTTCCGATGACGAGGACGGATATCTGAAGGCGCAGGATCTGGATATCGGAGATCTGACCGCACAGTACGAACGGATATACGCGGAGTTTGTAGACTTGATGAATCTGTGCGTCGAAAAAGGAGATCAGGCGGAGGTTAATTTGCACAATATGGAGCGTTTTATGCTGATCGCGATTCTGGTTATCGTAATGACCTCTTTCTGGAGTTCTGTGGTATTAGGCAAGAAAATGGCAGGAAATATCGAAGAACCGATGATAGCGCTGGCAGATCGACTTCAGACTTTTGCACAGGGAGATCTGAATAGTGCATTCCCGGACAGAAACACGGAAGATGAGATATTCTATATGATACAAGTCGCAAAAGGCATGGCTGCTGACCTGAATCTGATCATTACGGATGCAGGAGAATTGTTGGGACAGATGGCTGAAGGTAATTATGCCATCGGTACTAAGATCGAAGAGAAATATGTAGGACAGTTTGTGACACTGAAAGATGCCATGCGTAAGATGAACCGACAGATGAACAGCACCTTACAGCAGGTAGAAGAGGCCGCTAATCAGGTATCTGCCGGATCGGAGAATCTTGCACAATCTGCCCAGGCGTTGGCAGAAGGAGCAACAGAGCAGGCAGGATCTGTGGAAGAACTGACGGCAACCATTACGAATATCACAGATGCCGTGTCACGTACAGCCGGCGAACTGCAGAGGACGACGGAAAAGGCTGAGAATTATGCACAGCAGGCGGATGCAGGGCATGCGCAGATGAGGTCATTGATGGAGGAAATGGACCGAATCAATGAAACATCTAAAAAGATACAGAATATTATTGCTGACATTGAAGATATTGCGAGTCAGACGAACCTGTTGTCTCTGAATGCGGCAATTGAGGCTGCAAGAGCAGGGGAGTCAGGAAAGGAATTTGCAGTGGTGGCAGAACAGATCCGTAAACTGGCCGAACAGAGTGCACAGTCGGCAGTAGATACCAGAAGCCTGATCGAGGGATCGCTGCAGGAGATTAAGAATGGCAACCAGGCAGCGGAGGTAGCAGCGGAATCTCTGGAGCAGATCGTTATGGGAGTCAAGGAGATTGCGACAGATGCAAAACGATTGAGTGAAGAGTCTGCTGCGCAGGCACAGGCGATGCAACAGGCAGAACTTGGTGTGAATCAGATATCGGAAGTAGTGCAGTCGAACTCTGCGGCAGCAGAGGAATCGTCTGCTACCAGTGAGGAATTATCCGCACAGGCATATGCATTAAACGATATGGTAGAAAAGTTTACACTACGTCGGGATTAATTGCTAATTAAAAAATGAAATAAATACCGGTCTTAATAATCCGTAAATAGTGGAGAATTAAGATCGGTATTTTTTATAACATAAAACTTTCATTATAACTGAAATTTTCATTTCCGCATTATCTATTAGAATTGTAATAAGGTTATTGATGCTAATGAAAACAACTTGGTTATTTATATAAAAAATGTAATGAAGAAGAATCTGATAAATAAGTTTGCACCATTTCATGCATATGAAGTAATCGTGAATGAAGCTGCAATCGGAACAATGTAGATGATGCAGATTATTAAAAAGGAAGGATTGCCGGATGTGGTATTTCACAGCCTGCGTCATACATCGGTGACATACAAGCTAAAACTGAGTGGCGGTGATATAAAGGCGGTCCATGGCGATTACGGTCATGCGCAGGCAGACATGGTAACAGAGGTATATGGACATATTCTGGACGAAGACCGCAAAAAGAATGCCCAGCTTATGAAAGTGCTTGGAAATCCTGAGATGGCAGCTCTGCTGACGAGTCTGGCGAAGTCGATGAACTTGAACGACCCTCCAGAAATGGTGCATCGTTCAACAAAAAATATGAAAAAATACTAGACGTGGGCTTTATCATATAACTCCTGAATTTCCGGAGGGAATTTGTCAGGCATCATTTCGTGGATTGAGTCCTCGTTTCCGTCAGCCATCGCTTTTTCATAATACCAGCATTTGAATTTAAGCATGGCAAGGGTCTTTTCAAGAGCTGCCATTTCCTCTTCAACAGCAATCTTGCGTGCCTCAAATATTTCTTTTCTGTCGGCATAAGTTGAGATCCCACCGGACACCAGTTTAAAAAACTGTTTTATATCTTTGATTTCCAGTCCCGATTTTTTCAGACATTCTATGAGCTTAAGGGAAGCAAGCTCATTATCGCTGAATTTCCTGATGTTACCGCTGCGTTCGAGATTTGGGAAAAATCCCTCTTTATCATAATATCTTAAAGTTGAAATCGGAATGTTAAACATTTCCGAAACCTGTCCTATTGTATACATTTTTAAATCCTTTCAAAAAAAGTATTGACCTAAAGTTAGGTTTAGGTATTACAATAACTTCATTATATAGCAAAAATAAGAAGGAGTAAATATTTATGTTAATTGATAATGTAAAATCCCCTGAAGATATCAAAGGTTTTAGTAAGGAACAGCTTGAGGAACTGGCAGGAGAGATAAGAAAAGGTCTTATGAACCGCCTCTCTAAGAAGGGTGGACATTTCGGACCTAATTTTGGATTCGTGGAAGCAACTATTGCACTTCACTATGTTTTCAATTCGCCTGTGGATAAATTCGTATTTGACGTATCTCATCAGAGTTATGTGCATAAAATGCTCACAGGACGTAAAGACGCTTATTTTTATGATGAGCATTTTGCAGATGTGTCAGGTTATACCAATCCTGAAGAAAGTGAACACGATTTTTTCAATGTGGGACATACTTCCACATCAATCAGTCTTGCCTGCGGCCTTGCAAAGGGACGGGACTTGAAGGGTGATAATGAAAATATTGTTGCGGTAATCGGCGATGGTTCATTAAGTGGCGGTGAAGCATTGGAAGGGCTGGATTTCGCTTCGGAGCTTAACAGCAATTTTATTATCATTGTCAATGATAATGATATGTCAATTGCGAAAAATCATGGCGGACTGTATAAGAACCTGGAAGAACTTCGTGATTCTGACGGAAAATGTGAATGTAATCTTTTTAAGGCAATGGGACTTGATTACAGATATGTCGCTGACGGAAATAATATTGAATCATTAATCAAAGCCTTTGAAGAGGTTAAAGATATAGACCACCCCGTTGTTGTCCATATCAATACATTAAAGGGTAAAGGATATAAGCCTGCTGAGACCGATAAGGAGAACTGGCACTGGTGCATGCCTTTTGACGTTGAAACAGGTAAAAGCTATGTGGACGATTTCGGTGAGGATTATGGCAACCTTACCTGCGAATATCTTTTGAAAAAAATGAAGCAGGATAAAAGAGTTGTTGCACTTGTAGCAGCAGTTCCTACCTGTATAGGTTTTACCGAGGACAAGAGAAAAGAAGCCGGTAAACAGTTTATTGATGTGGGAATTGCCGAAGAACACGCAGTTGCAATGGCATCAGGAATTGCCAAAAACGGCGGCAAACCTGTATTTGCAACTCACTCAAGCTTTTTCCAGAGAACTTATGACCAGATATCCCAGGACCTTTGTATCAATAATAATCCTGCAACATTGCTTGTAAACACAGCTTCCGTATATGGCATGAATGACGTTACCCACCTTGGAATATATGACATTCCTATGATGTCCAATATTCCTAATCTTGTGTACCTTGCACCTACAAGCTGTGAGGAATATTTTGCCATGCTTGAATGGAGTATTGAACAGAATGAACATCCTGTGGCAATAAGAATCCCATGCAACGGCGTAATCAGAACAGGTAAAGAAGCAGACGCAGACTACAGCGTAATCAACAGATATAAAGTGACAGAGTCAGGACAGGATATTGCAATTATTGCACTTGGCGATTTCTATCAGATTGGTGAAAAGCTAGCAGAGTTAATTGCCGACAAGACAGGAGTGGCACCAACACTTATCAATCCAAGATACATCACAGGTATTGACACTGAAATGCTTGAGGACCTCAAAAAGAACCATACAAAAGTAGTAACCCTTGAGGACGGAATACTTGACGGTGGATTTGGCGAAAAGATTGCAGCTTTCTATGCCGCAACGGATATGAAAGTCTACAATTATGGCCTAAATAAGGAGTTTATTGACAGATATTCAGTAGATGAGATTTTAAAAGAGAACCGTATTACTCCGGAACAGATTTTTGAGGATTTACTGTAATTATATATACCTTGGATTGCGGTTTCGACAGCCGTGGTCTGAGGTATTTTTATTTTTAAAAAGCACAATGTATTTGAAAATCCATATTATGTGTGTTAAAATCAAAATGAAAATTTTGAAATATGCACGAACTATTTTATAATGCAAATACATTGTGCTAAAAATAGTAAAGAAGGTGATGTGAAATGAAACATTATGAAAGTTTGCTGGATATGGGATGTTTTTCACGTGAGCAGTTGATACAGCTTACAGGAACTCCCGGAGCTGCTAATATGATAATCTATGAATACCAGAAAAAAGGATTAATAGAAAAGGTTAAGAGAGACTTTTATGTTGTAATCAGTCTGGAAACGAAGCAGCCACTGCTTTCACGTTATCAGATAGGAGCCAATCTTTTTCCTGATGCCTGCATCTCTCATCACAGTGCATTTGAGGTCTATGGCTATGGCAGTCAGGTATTTTATGAGTGTTTTGTGGCAACGGACAAACGATTTTCGGATTTTGAATATGACGGGATAACTTACCACCGGATAGAACGGAAAACGGATATTGACGTGGTAATGCAGGGGAATATGAGAGTGACATCCATAGAACAGACAGTAATAGACAGTATCCGTGATTACGAAAAGATAGCGGGTCTGGAAGAGGTATTAAGATGTCTGATGCTTGTACCAAGTCTGAATGAACAGAAAATCCTTGCGTGTCTTAAGAGAAACCGTAACGGATTTTTATATCAGAAGTGTGGTTACTTGTTTGGGGAGTTAAAGCAGGAATTTGACTTTTCAGAAGATTTTTTTATGGAATGTGAGAAGAATGTGTCCGGAGCAAGACGCTACCTGATGAAGAAATCGCAGAATACAGTATTTAATGAGAGATGGAAGTTATATGTACCATTTTCGTTAAAAGGAATGTTGGATAAAGGAGTTGGTGATTATGATGCAATGGGATAGAATTACCCTTGGCAAGCTGGCGAAGGAATTAGGATTCCCCCGTGATACACTGGAAAAGGTTTGTCGACTGGCAGATGTATTAAAATTTTTTGAATCAGATGAGCTGTTGGCAGAAAGCATTGCCTTAAAAGGTGGCACAGCCATTAATCTTACGATTTTCAATCTGCCAAGGCTTTCGGTTGATATAGACCTTGATTATTGCAGAAGTATTGACAGAGAAGATATGCTTGCGGATAGGGAAATGATTACAGAGCGAATTGGCAAGTACATGGTGGCAAAAGGATATGTATTAAGCACAAAGTCCAAGAATTATCATGCACTGGATTCGTTTGTGTATGAGTATGTAAACGCCGGTGGTGTAAAGGATAATCTTAAGATTGAGATTAATTATATGCTCAGATGTCATGTGCTGCCTGTGGCGAGGCGTGAAGTGAAGCTGCCGTGGAACGAGGAGTCTCTTACGGTGCTTTCGGTAGCTCCGCTTGAGATATTTGCATCCAAAACAGTGGCACTGCTTACCAGAACAGCACCGAGGGATTTGTATGACATGCACAACATGGTAAGGTTTGGATTGTTCGATGATAGTGAGACAGATATGCTTCGTAAGTGCGCTGTGTTCTATAGTGCGATTGGAGCCGAAAAGCCACCGGTAAAGTTTGAATTGGACAATATCGGGAATGTATCCTCACAACAGATTAAAAGGGATTTGACCCCGGTGCTTCGAAGAGGAGAGCGTTTCTTTTTAGAAGAAGAACAGAAAAAGGTTAGAGATTACCTCGCCTCCATCCTAATCCCGACAAGGGAAGAGGAAATGTTTTGGAGAGCGTTTTCGGAGGGTAACTATTATCCCGATTGGATATTCGGACAGACGCAGGAACTGCAAAATATCTTAAATCATCCCATGGCATTGTGGAAATGCAGGGGAGCATTAAGCAGAACAGAAAACAGATAGGCAACAGATTTAATGATTGGAGGAATTTACGATGAAGGAGAAACCGATAACAACAAAGAGCCAGACGGCAAGGACATATAATTCTCCACGAATCGTAGAATCCGCATAAATTCACCATATTCTACGAATTGTGGGTTTGAAATATGATGCACAAAGGATATTATGACCATGAAAGGAGGAAGAGGATGGACCAGATAAAGATTGGCGGATTTATTGCAGAAGAAAGGAAAAGGAAGGGATACACCCAGAAGATTCTTTCCGAAAAACTTGGAATAAGTGATAAGACAATTTCTAAATGGGAACGGGGAAACGGATTTCCTGAAGTATCACTTCTGATTCCATTATGCAGTGAACTTGATATAACAGTTAATGAATTGCTCTCAGGGGAAAGGGTTTCTGAAGAGCAATATCGTAAGAAGGCGGAGGAAAACATGGTGAATTTAGTTAAAGAAGCACAGGAAAATAAAAAGAAAATAATCCTGTCGGTAATGGTAGGCATATTAACAATACTTGCCACCGTTCCTCTATTTATGGTTGCGGGAATGTTTGATATGAGGACTGGTGTCAGAATAACATTTATTGCAATTGGTATAGTTGTATTGATAATAGGAATTGCAGTTGCGTGCATTATGGACAGAGAAGCAGGGGCTTTTGAATGTCCTGAATGTCATGAACGATTTATACCTGATATGAAATCATATATCATGGCAGCACATACACTGACTAAGAGAAAACTAATATGCCCTAAGTGTGGTGCACACAGATATTGTAAAAAAGTTCTTACAAAATAATATTTAATCACCCCGGATTCATGTGAATCCGGGGCAGATAGCTTCTTATTTTTCACAGATATGTCTGGCTACATAGACACCGCTTGCGGAGGCGTGTGAAAGGGAGTGGGTAACACCGCTGCCGTCACCGATTATGTACAGACCGTCATATTTACATTCAAGATTTTCATTGAGTTCAACTTCCATATTGTAGAATTTAACCTCAACACCGTAAAGCAATGTATCATCATTGGCGGTGCCGGGAGCAATTTTATCAAGGGCATAAATCATTTCGATAATTCCGTCAAGTATTCGCTTTGGAAGCACAAGGCTTAAATCACCCGGTGTAGCCTTAAGAGTAGGTGTTACAAGACCTTCTCTTATACGGGTCTCATTGCTTCTTCGGCCTCTGACAAGGTCACCGAAACGCTGTACGATTACACCGCCGCCAAGCATATTGGAAAGGCGGGCAATACTTTCGCCGTAACCGTTGCTGTCCTTGAAAGGCTCAGAAAAATGCTTTGCAACAAGGAGTGCGAAATTAGTATTTTCTGTCTGCATTTCCTCACCCTCATAACTGTGGCCGTTGACGGTTACGATTCCGTTGGTGTTCTCATTAACAACAATGCCGTGTGGATTCATACAGAAAGTACGGACATTATCTTCAAACTGCTGTGTCCTGTATACGATTTTACTCTCGTATAATTCATCTGTAAGATGTGAAAAAATAACGGCAGGAAGTTCAACACGGACACCGATGTCAACACGGTTTGATTTAGTAGGGATGTCCATTTCATGACATATTTTTTCCATCCATTTACTGCCGCTTCTGCCCACAGATACGATACAGTTCTCACATTCAAACTCATCGGAAGCTGTTTTAATAAGATACCCGTTATCGGTATGGTTTATTGATACAACAGGTGTATCAAAGTGAAAATCAGCTTTTTCCTTCAATTCATTGTAGAGATTTTCAAGAACAACATAATTTATATCTGTTCCGAGGTGACGGACAGAAGCATCAAGAAGTTTTAATTTGTTCTGCATACAGATTTTCTTAAACTGTGTACCCGCAGTTGAAAAAAGCCTGGTGCCCTCGCCTCCGTGTTCCATATTAATTTCATCCACATATTTCATTAATTCTATGGCTTTTTGCTTACCTATGTATTCGTACAATGTTCCGCCGAAATCATTGGTAATATTGTATTTGCCGTCAGAAAATGCACCTGCACCGCCAAAACCGCTCATGATGGAACAGCTTTTACACTTAATGCAGGTGGGAATTTTGTCACCGTCAATAGGACATTTCCTGTCAGACAACTGGTGTCCTGCTTCAAATACACCGATGGATAGGTTGGGCTTTTTCTTCGCCAGCTCATAAGTCGCAAATATACCGCCGGGTCCTGCACCGATTACAATAACGTCATAATGTTTCATTCAAAAACCTCCTGTGTTGTTTTAGACATAAAAAAACCACAGACAGTTCACCTATAAAAGATTATAGATAACTGTTTGCGGCAGCTAGTAGAAACATTCATCCTTATCATGAATATATATAACCTGCTTACAGAATAGCAAACCTGATAAAAAAAATCAACAAAATAAAATAAATTGACATTGCTTTTTTTGAGTATTACTATTCGGTTAGGAACAACTAACAGAAGTTATGAAAGGAGAACTTTAGAGGTGAAAGCAAAAAAGGAAAGCGTGTTAAAACGGCTAATGACGTATGCAGGTAAATACAGATATTTTACTTATGCATCATGTATTCTTGCAGCGATAAGTGCCGCCGTAGCACTTATACCGTTTTACGATATCTGGCGGATTATCAGGGAAGTGTTGGAGGTAAGGCCTGATTTTTCCAAGGCGGTACATATTAAAGCTTACGGTTGGCAGGCAGTTATTTTTGCACTTACATCAATGATTTTTTATATAGGTTCGCTTATGTGCTCACACAGGGCGGCGTTTCGCGTACAGGCAAATATGCGAGTCGAAATGATGAGCCATATAATGAAAATACCGGTTGGAATAATTGAGACTGAGGGAACAGGAAAGATAAGAAAAGACATAACGGAATCAAGTGCGGCAACGGAGACCTATCTTGCACATAACTTACCGGATAAAGTCGTATCCGTTGCAACACCTGTATGTCTTATAGGTATGCTGGCATTTTTTGACTGGAGACTGGGGCTTATAAGCCTTATTCCGGCGGTGATCGCATTCGTCCTTATGGGTGCGTTTATGATGGGACCTAAGATGGCAAATGATATGAAGGAATACCAGAATGCACTGGGTAATATGTCGGGCGAAGCTGTTGAATATATAAGAGGCATTCCTGTTGTTAAGACTTTCGGGCAGACACTCTATTCTTTTAAAAGATTTAAACAGGCGATTGATGAATATGAAAAATGGACCGTGGCATATACCAAAAACATGAGAGTCCCTATGACGGCATTTACCACATCCGCCAACGGAATATTTGCCGCTCTCATAATCGCAGCCTTCGCTTTTACGGGACATGGAATAACCGATAAGTTCATAATCAATCTTTTGTTTTATATAATCATAACCTCTGTTCTTACCGTAACCTTGATGAAAGTGGCGTATGCGGGAGAATCCAAAATGCTTGTGGATGATGCATTGAACAGGGTAAATAATATAATGAATATTAAACCACTGCCTGAAACAGCAGATGAAAAGATGCCGAAGGATGCTTCGGTGGAGATAGATAATGTTGAATTTTCTTACGATAATAATTCGTCACGCAAGGCGATAGACGGCATAAGTCTGAGAATAGAGGAAGGCAGCCACATAGCACTTGTGGGACCGTCAGGGGGAGGAAAGACCACTCTTGCATCACTTATCGCAAGATTTTATGACCCTGAAAAGGGTACTGTAAAAATAGGCGGTGTGGATGTAAAAGATATAAGCAGCAGACATCTTATGGAACGGGTTTCCTATGTATTTCAGGACAGCCACCTTCTTAAGATGAGTATTCTTGAAAATGTAAGAATGGGCAGACCTGATGCCACCGATTATGAGGTAATGGAAGCCTTGGAAAAAGCACAGTGCATGGATATAATCGCTAAATTTCCCGACGGTGTAAACACTATAATAGGAAGTAAAGGCGTATTTGTATCGGGCGGTGAAGCACAACGTCTTTCCATTGCGAGGGCATTTCTTAAGGACGCACCTGTTTTGATTCTTGATGAAGCAACAGCATTTGCCGACCCTGATAATGAATGTAAAGTGCAGCATGCATTCGAGAATCTTGCAAAAAACAAAACCGTAATAATGATAGCTCACAGGCTTTCAACCATAACCTCGGCAGATTGTATTTATGTGCTTGAAAAAGGTAAAATTTCAGAAGCCGGCACATACAACGAGCTTATGGAAAAGCACGGAATATTCTGTCATATGTGGAATGAATACAATAAATCCGCAAACTGGAAAGTCGGAAAGGAAGGTATATTATCATGATGGAAAAATTGAGACACAAGTATGCCTTGTCAGAAAAAGGTGCAAAAGATATGGTGCGTGCCTTCATTGCAGTTACAATATCTAACCTCGTGCTGATGCTGCCGGTTGGACTTTTGTACAAGCTGTCATCATACCTTCTTGAAGGCAATTTAAAAAAATCGGAATTACCTTTTTTTATAATTGCAATCGTCATTACACTCATATTGATTGCATTAACAGCACTTTTACAATATAACGCAACCTTCCTCTCAACTTATGTGGAAAGTGGTATAAGGCGTAGAGGACTTGCAGAAAAACTCAGAAAACTGCCATTGTCATTTTTCGGTAAAAAGGACCTTGCAGACCTCACAAATACCATAATGACCGACTGCGCCACCATCGAAACTGCGTCGTCCCATTGGATACCTGAGCTTGCAGGAGCACTTTTATCCACAACCATAATTGTAATAAGTCTTTTCTTCTTTGACTGGAGAATGGCACTTGCGGCTGTATGGGTAATGCCGGTTGCTTTTATCATTGTACTTTTATCAAGAAAAACCATGAAAAAAGTTCAGAATAAAACGGTAAAATACAGGGTTGAATGTCTTTCGGGAATACAGGAGGGACTTGAGTGTCTCAGGGATTTAAAATCCTACAATATGACGGATACATATATGGACGGACTTGAGACCAAAATCCGAAATGTTGAGAAGCATGCCGTTGTAGCTGAGTTCACAAACGCCGCATTTGTATGTTCCGCCCAGATGATTCTGAAATTCGGAATAGCTACAGTAGCGGTAACAGGAAGTACTTTGCTTATAAAAGGTGATATAAGTGTGCTTACGTTTTTTATGTTTTTGCTTGTAGTTACAAGAATGTATGAGCCTTTACAGATTTCACTTCAGAATCTTTCTGCCATAATTAATATGAGCAACAGTTGTGAGAGAATGGATGAAATACTTTCACACAAGGAGCAGACGGGAACAGAAAAACTTACGAATGACGGTTACGATATCGTATTTGACCATGTGGCATTTTCTTATGGGGACGGGGAAAAAGTGCTTAGTGATGTTAGTTTTACCGCAAAGCAGGGCGAGGTTACGGCACTTATCGGCCCGTCAGGGGGAGGCAAAACAACGGTTTCAAGGCTTGCCGCGAGATTCTGGGACAACAACAGCGGTACAATAACCGTAGGCGGCATGAATGTTACGGATGTTGAGCCTGAAAAACTTCTTTCACTTTACTCAATTGTATTTCAGGACGTAACTCTTTTTAATAATACTGTTATGGAAAATATCAGAATCGGTAAAAAAGATGCTACGGACGAGGAGGTTATTGCAGCCGCCAGACTGGCGAATTGCGAAGAATTTGTGGAGCGTATGCCTGATAAATGGAACAGCATGATTGGTGAAAACGGTTCCGAATTGTCGGGCGGAGAGAGACAGAGAATATCCATTGCCAGAGCCTTCCTTAAGGACGCACCGATAATCCTTCTGGATGAAGCAACCGCCTCATTGGATGTTGATAACGAATCGCTTATCCAGCAGTCAATATCAAAACTTATCGAAAACAAAACAGTCCTCATAATAGCCCACAGAATGAGAACTGTTGCAGGCGTTGACAAGATAGTTGTGTTAAAAGACGGCGAAACAGCCGAAATGGGTTCACCTGCACAGCTCATGAAAAAGGGCGGTATATATAAACACATGTGCGAAACACAGCTAAAATCAGAAAAGTGGAACTGCTTTGAATGATATTAATTTTTTTTATAAAATAATACATAAAAGGTTAATTAATTAAACTGCGTGTCCGATATAAAAAATGTAACGGAAAAAAGTTACATAATCATATGATAATTGTGGGATGCCCAGGAATCCCATTATTATTCCGGCAAAAGGATTCGCCGGTGATAACGTTTAAGCGGAACAGAATAAGACACTGGCCGGTATCATCTGTTACTGACTTGGATAATTTTAAAATTCAATTACATGGAGGTAATTATTATGGTAGTACAGCACAAT